>Ga0179591_1299702_pt1 | contig 12709 bp, 14 predicted proteins | sample CZOMad2_1_08_16f_FD_182891 | JGI IMG/M metagenome (GOLD analysis project Ga0179591, IMG submission 182891) | Vadose zone soil fungal communities from Angelo Coast Range Reserve, California, USA - CZOMad2_1_08_16fungal (PacBio error correction) | ecosystem: Environmental > Terrestrial > Soil >...
GAAGAGCTAGACAGGTTTCCCAAAGCCGTTTATAGAAACGCATCTGCCCTCAATATGTGCAAATAGGGCAAAATACTGAAAGTCGAAACATTTCTCCCCAACAAATGGCGACGTAGGTGATCATATCTCCTGGACGAATGCTGAAGAGGAGGTCGAGACTGGGGGCAAGAAACGTGTACGAAGCGAACTGCCGAAATACCAGTCTTCCTGAGTCGAGATCCAAGAGATCAGAGCCCGCGTTCTCTATCTGTGTCTTCGTCAGGGTCGCGGTAAGTCTTATGTGGAAAAATCCGGCTGGTCTGCCCGGAACGAAAAGTACGGTTCAACGAGGCAAGCTAAACTGAAGGGCGATGAACTCTTGGCACTAGTGACGGTCCGAATACACATGCCCTAAAGCTTTTCAAGAACAGGGGTAAAAAAAAGGCTAGAATAGGTGATTCTTCACCTGCCGTCTTTTTTAAGCTACTGGCTCATCCTAAGAGTAGGAGGGGCCGGATGACAGTACCCCTTCCAGGGGACGTCTCATTAGAAAACAAGGGAAGACTGAGAAATGAAAGACTCCTTTAATCACTCTTACGTGAAGCGCAAAACTTATAAGAGGGTCGTCGGGCAAATTCCCGGTATCTCTTACGACGCCTAAAATGTCCGAGGCAGGAAAAAAGAAATAGGAAAAAAGGGGGAGGATCCGGGTGTATCGGGAAAAGGATGGACCCTTGCGTGAAGGGATTTGAAAAAGCCCGGGGAAAAACTCATTGTCGGAATTCAAAGGGGAAATAAAAAAAGGCAAAAATTTCCCCGCCTTTCGGAAAGTACGCGAGGTACCTTTAAGCCAAGAAAGGAGGGGCGGAAATCGGAGGGGGGCGGACGAGAGGGCTCCTTCCTGTCGTGAGGGTCCCGTTTAACCTAAATTGTTTCTCTAAAAAGCTTGAACATCGAAGGCCCGAGGCGTCATTAAAGGCAGGCGAGAGTCTTAGAAGAAACTTGCTTTCAGGAACTTGGCATGTCCGGGGCTCTCGGGAACCTCAGTCTTTAAAGGAGGGGGGGCAAAACTGATATTTAAAACTGCGGGGATCGGCCCTTTTGCATGAGCGCCTATCGTCAAATTACTTTCCGGGGGGGGAACGAGGGGAGGATCGGTCTCTAAAATGGGGTAAAGGACGAGGGGGAACTGAAGGAACAACTGTTTGACATCGGGCCGGGGGAACGGTCTGGCGCGGGAGTCTGCCTGGGGCAGGAGGACAAGCGGAAAACTTCCAAGGAGGAACGGGGGAGACTTGAAAGGTGGGCCTCTGCCCTAGGCACTGTCTAGGCTTCGTCGGACGGCAATGAATGTATCTCTTGGGTTATCATCGGGTGCAACCGCTAAACGGCGTCTGTCTTAAGGACTCTACGAGAACGCCGACTAAAGAAGGGCAGGCGACCCAGGAGGATCTCTGAGAATGCTAGGGGAAGGCCTACGAGCTGCGAAAGGGACTCCGCGGGCACTGATGGAAGGAACCGCCTCTCGAAAGGCGAAAGCTGTAATAAATAATAGCCCGAACTTGCAAGCCGAACGAAGGATGAAAACTTCAAGGGGGGGGAAATAGAGATAATCAACAACAAATATGGAATAAAGAGGCAGGACATTTCCCTAAGAAAGTTTCAAAAGTCTTTACCGATATGGAGAGGACACGATCTTCTAACTTCCGGAAGCCTATTGAGGTCAAGCTGCTCGAATTATCGTCTGCAGTTGAAGTGAATTTGATTAGATTTCTCCAGTGTGAAAGACAAGGAAAGGGGATTCTGCGTTTGAGACCGGGAGAAAAAAATAAGACCTGGCTCTCTTATCAAGCTGTACCTCTAAGGGCGGCAACCCATCAGGCTCTAAATTAGAGCTACTTCAAGAAACAGAGCCAGAGGAAAGGTGACCGGGCCCTAGGAAAAAGGGGACTTAGGTTCGGGTTACCATTAAAAAAAGACTAGCGCTGGCCCTGGGGCTCCTCCCTCTTGCCGGAACACAGAGGACAGAGGTCTTCTGCGATGTCCAAGGGGAATGAAAAGGACGTCGTGGGGCCACCTCTCCTGATTAGAGAGTCCTACAAAGGGGGGAACTCCTACTACCTTAAAAGTGGGGGGAAAACTCCTTTCTTATCGCTTGAAAAATGGGAGAAGGGGTTCATCAAAATGAAATTCAATCGCATTGACGAGTACGCCTGAGTAAGGAAACATCATTCTAACGGGACTGCAAAAAGGGAAGGGGAGGAAGTTCCTTCTCCAGGAAAAAAGGTTCTCGTTTTGGGGGAGGGGGGCGTCGTTCGTCAGGGGTCGAACTTCATTCTCCGATGAAGGGAGGGGGGATGAAGGCGTGTCGAAAATTTAAAGTGCGACTGACAGTGCCTTAGAAGCAGTGACCATTCCGACATCACCAGAATACGCGGACAACCGCAGAGAAAAAGGGCTGGAAAAGGAAGCACAGCGTCTTCCTAGGACAGATTTTCCCAGAAAAAAAAAACATTTCAAACTGTTCGAAAAAAAGCCCGACACAGGGGAGGATACAGCTAGATTAAGAGCCAACATCCCTCCTCCAGTGGAAATGAAATGATAATCCGAAAACTCTTTCAAAGGAGTAACTAAGAGGGACCAGTTTCTTGGAACACAGGGTAAGAAGGGGCAGGGGGGGACTTCCCGCCTCCCAAGGAAGGGGTCTGCATGTCAGTTCTGGCATGAGATAGCTCGTAAAAGGCAGTCCCGGGAGAGGGCACTTTATCCACCGGGCCCTGGGCGGTCAAGAAACTCTCTCAGGCAAACATGATATTTCATCAAGCTTCCTTTGAGGCCCGATAGACGCGCTTTTCCCCCTTTTCTTAATTACAGAAAGAGGAAGGAAGTGCCGGTAGGAAGGAAAAAGTAGGATGTCCGCGTCCGAAGGAACAGTCGGAAAAGTTAAAACACCGGGGGGGGCCGGGGAGAACCGGAAAAGGAGTTCCCATCCGACGTATCGGGAGCCAGAAATAGCTACAGCGGGGGGAGAGGAGGGATATAGAATCTCAATGACTTCAGGCCGTGTATGGGTCGGCGTGGGTCCGCGGAATAAATCTCGTTCCATGTCCGGTGCCACTGGAATCAGATGGAGCATAAAAAACCAGAAATTGCTCATGGTGCTAGTATCCTCACGATTGCCGGTCCTTGGCCAGAGGTTCGGAGAAGAGGACGCTTGATTTAGCCATGGACATCCAGCAGGGTCTCTTGAACTGGCTTGGGAATCAAAAGCCCTCTGGGGAACTCCTTGAGCCGGAGGAAGAATCTATCAAACAAAAAGGGATAGGAAAAGATGAAAGGACAGCACCTCAAGTGACGAAAGCCCTGACTCGAAGTAAAGACGGCGGGACCACCTCCTGGAAGGAGACAGGCACTTGTCGGCATTTGGGCGCTCTAGCACGCGCCTTAAGCTAAAAAGGAGAGGGGTACACCGGAAACGGCAAAGGAAACCGGAATCAGGTCTTGACGCTGGGGGGAACCGCTCCGAAAACGGCGGGTCCTGGAGATCTAAAGACGCGCGGAGGAGATATGGAGGGAGGACGGACCTGCTTTTAACTGGGCATCATGTGTTGCTCCAGGAAGAGATATAACATGCTGTTCCTCAGGAACAACGGTAGCGGCGTCTTGAAACGTAAACATAAACATAGACGCGACGCGCACCGGAACGCCCTCTCAAGGGTCCCCTTTCAGGGGAAAAAAGAGGCGAAAAGGGGGGGAAGGCTCCAAACGGAACGGGGGATCAAACTCAAGAAAGGGACTTGACTATCTCAGTTCCGGCTGCGCCCCAGTCTCTCCCTATATCCCGGCAGAGGTCAAGCGACTGGAGGGTACGACCGCCTGGCAGCCCGCCTGACATGGCAGAAAGTCCCAATTAAGGCGGTCTGCGGGGGTCACAATGCCCGTATCAAAAAGGGAAAACGGAATGTGGCAAGAAAAAGGGGGGATCGCGGCTCTTATTTGTATTGGCGGAAGGAGGAAAGCTACCCTGAATTTGAAGGGAGAGGAGGGGGATATTTGGTAAAGGACGCTGGCAATTGGCGTCTTGCAGAACCCGGGCCCGGCAGTACCCCCGAAAAAGGAGGACGAGAAAAAAAGAACCCGTTAACGCAAAAGATCTCTGACTTGTGGAACCGCCAGCAGGGAGGGGGGATGGGGGTAATGAATAAAAGGAGAGGGAAGGGACCCTTCATCCGGACGGGAAATGTTCCTAAAGGCGGGATCATCTTCCCTGAAAGGGGTCAGCGGAGGCGTCATACCAGGAGGACGGGATTTCAAAAGGGGATTCATGGAAACTGCGGCGGCAGATCCGATCTTAGGGGAGAAAACAAGATGTTCGGGTCTTTGAACAGTCTAATCGTGCAACTTTTTCAAGTCCAGCAGCCATTGACTGCCAGACGGTCCGGGGAACTTCTGGATGACTTTCTTAATCAGAAAGACAACAGGGTCTAAGGTGACCCAGGACTAAAAAGTTTTAAATCTCTAACTTGATTGTGCGCTGGTTCTTCCCTGTGCTGACCGCCATGCCGCGAATGCGGACCGAGCAGCACCGTAATACGAGGGGGTCTCTGCCACTCAGTAGGAGGCGAAACGAGAGGAGGTCTGGGAGGATGGTGTAGCTAATTTAAGCCTTGCGGTCGCCAGAGGCCCTCTCAAAAAAAAAAGCGTAAAAGGGAAAGGTTCTCTTGGGGGATATTCTCTGACCATTCAAGAAAGAAGAGGAAATAGTCGTCTCTTTTCAGAAACGGAGACGCAAAGCTCTTACTGCCGACTGGGGAGATCTTCTGCTCTTTGTGGGGCTTACTAGGCCGTACTCAGAACGAAAGAAGAAGCGGGACTCCGGAGAAAGAAACCGTCAAGCCCGAGAACCCAAACTGAACGGGCGGAAAGGGGTGGGAAATAGCTCAACACCACCGAACTGTAGGGAAAACGAGAGAGAGGCCCCTGCTGCAAGAGAGAGCAGGGTCTCTTTATTAACAGGGGAAACTTGTAGGAAGTGGAACAGGGCCCTCCGTCGCGTAGGCCTCTTCACGACGGGGCTGAAATCAGAAAAAATTCTTGCCTTACGGCCATCCCTTGGAAATTGCTACAACTGGTAGCCCGAAGCACGAGGAAAGAAAGTCTAATTTGAGCAAAGGAGGACCTCAACCCGCCGCCGTTTAACTGGAAGAGTCTGGCAGCTTCCGGCCAACCCCTCGATGCTCCAGCCATGGAGGGGAAAAAAGGAAAAAAGCATCTGGAAACCCGACGATGCGACCACCTGAAAGAGGGGTGTCGCTGACTTCAAAGTTGGCGCTCTAAGGGAGCGGGCCGGGGAGAATTCAATACAGAAGCGAAAAGGGCGCTATTGACCAAAAGTTGGGGAGAAAGCTGGAAAAGCTACCTCTTTGGAATGGATCCCTAGACTCCTACCAGACCAGTACCGTCCTGGGAGCCTTGCATAAAAAGAGATCAAAAGGCCATATCTTAGAAACTGAACAGTTCAAGCTGGGCACTACTACCCCAATCCTTGAACCTCACGTCAAAAAACCGTGCCCGGGAAGGACTGAGGAATTCCTCGCAATATACTGCCGCCTTTCTCATCAGGTGATGCCTCAAAAAGTGCAGAAAATAATAAGGAAAGGAGGGATAACGGGGGGGGGAATCAAACACAGCCTCGCCTATCAAAAGGAGCCGGACCCTAGATGCCAATGAGAAGCGTCCAAATTCCTTTCAGAGGTTAGGAGCTTACCCGTCGCCCCAGGAGGTAAGGACTGGTTGGAACGATTAATCCTACCCGCATACGAAGAGACCTTTGAAGACCTCTAGAAAAACTCCAAAGGGAACGTCACACTTTTCTATACATCAGCAGACACTCTTCCCCTAAAAAAAGTCAGAAAAAGGCTCCAATTCAAAGTTGTCTGTAGTAGGGGATTTTCCCAGTCTCCCGACCCTCAGAGGTTTTTCAAGCAAGTATTCGGCCCTTGAGAAAGACAAAGGAGTCCAATTCCGTGTCCAGTAAAGGAGAAGAAAGGGCCATGGGAGCATGAGGCAAAAGCGAAAGATTGAAAAGGGAAAAGTTCGTCGTTCTCCACAGCGGCGGTTCAGTCCCCGAGGATGGACAACTTCAACCTAAAATGGGCGTGGGAGAAAAGGTTCCGGCTGCCTCTTCGATAAAAGTAGAAGCCGAAAAACAGCGGAAACCGTTCCTCAAGACCAGAGGGGGGGGGGAAAGCCTTGGCGCAAGAACCAGGCTAAAAGTAACCCTAAGGCCGCCCTCTCTCAAGGGACCGGTAGAGCATAATTGGGGGAGAGGTCTGTATTAATCAGCTGACTCCTACCGGGAAGGGGGCGTTTTTCGGGGGAAGGAAGGGGGCAAGAAAGGATTGAAAAAGGACTTTGAAAGGAGAAGCGTCGGCCATTACCCGTCCTAAAAAGGGCGAGGCCCACCGGTTCCTTAAGCGTAATTTTAAACCGGTAGCAAGGAAGTGAAGACGCCTTTACTCCTAGGGGTATACAGGGCTGCTTCTGGAGACTACTAAATCTTGGAAAGACCTGGAGACGATGCAAAAGGAGCAACACAAAAAAAGGAGATTAGAAAATGGATAATAATCTTGATTCAGACAGGGGACAGGTGTGCAGACAGCAAACTCTATCATGATTCAATATGAGCCAGCCTTATGCAGGATAAACGGGGGAGAAGCGACTTCATCGGTTCATGCTCTAGGGATGGGGTAAAAAAGGGAGAACGTCACATGAAAACTGGGGGGGGAAAAGATCTTTTCTGTCGACCAGAAAACTCACCACCTTCTGAGTCCGGGGAGATAGAACCGCACGACGACGAGTACGGGCTTGAGGCGCTGTCGGCCGTTCTTTTTAATGGGTGCTTTTCTGAAAAGCCAAAAGTGGAAAAGTCATTTTTAAAAGAGGAACCGAAAGGAATCAAGTAGACGGACGCTTAAAGCAATACGAAGCTTCCGCGAATTAGCACCCCTCCTTGTGAAAAAATCCCTTTGGGTCACGGTAGGCCACGTCCGAGGATACCTTCAGCCTGGCATTTAGAAGAAAATAGAATGACGGTCGAAGGCGGTGGTCCGGCCTTACTACCCCTGTGTTCTAAAAGACCCTTACGAAAGAAGGATAGAAAAAACGTTCGCCGCCTTCAGAAAAAAGACAGGGAGGGGGGGATGCCCAATTAGATCGGTCTCTGTAGGGGAAACAATGCAACTTAAAATGCTCCATGTGGAAATAAAAGCTCAATAGGTGCAACGTTTGTGGCAGGAGAAGACGAAAGGAGGCTGAGGAGGAGAACTTGAAGACAGGCCTGCTGAGCTCAAACGGTTCGTGCTTCAGCGACACAGTTGATCATGGACCGCAGTCGACAAACGGAGGAGGGAAAAAACAAGAAAGCGGATGCCAAGGCTGGGGGGGATTGGTCATGCTCGCCCCGTCGGCGGAAAACTTTGCGAGACGCCGATTGTCCCGCCTGACGAACAAAAGATGCAAGGTCTTCGTCATTGCACATGCTGCGAAGCGGGGGAAAGAACTGGGGGGGGGAAGGCCCGTGGGGGCCGGGCAAAAGGGCTCGGCATGCACGGGATGTACAAGGGGACGAGGGGCCTTCAGGGGCTATATGTGCCCACGTGGAACGATCCAGAAAAAAAAGGCCGAGTGTCCTGGGGGTCGTCGGAGAGAATCGGGAACTCCATCAAGGAGGCCTGAAGGCCGTACAACTGTTTTCAGGACGCAGACGACTGCCCTCTGGAGGGGTCACCCTGGGGGGAGCCATAAAGACGTCATAGGACTTCATGCTCCCAGCCGTTACAGGTAATCCGACAGCGGGGGACTAGTTCTTTCTACGCTGAGGGACGCATTTATCCAGGGAAAAGGGGTGATAAAAGGGGAAAGCAAATAGAAGCCCCGCGCGGGGCTTACCTTTATTACTACTAAAGGCTAAACGCCTGACTAGAGGACCTGCGTCTCGCAGGCCATTAGAACGGATTCTACCGCTGAATTACGTAAAAAAGGGCTCCCGAGAGGACCGAGCGGGACTTCCTCTCTCTAAGTGGGTGCCCTTAATCATCAAGGACCATCATCCAGGCCCTCCTGCTTACGAAGTCTGGTAAAAAGGGGCCTGGGAGAGAAAAAAAGATGGTGGATGAAATATAGAGACTCGGCAAGAGCCCGCTGCCGGTCACCTTCCGGAGTAAGTTCCTGGGGATGATTAGACCGACTTTAGGGGAGGGATAAAGGCGCGGAGGGAGGGGACATAAGCGCATCTCTTCTTCCTAACGTCCCGTAAGCAGTTCCTCCATGGGAAAGGAACCTGCGCTGTCCGGTATTCTGAAGTTAGGAAGACTAAATCGACGTGGGAGCCTTTTCCAGGCGGAGCTTCCTCGGGGGTGGCGAACATCAAGGAGAGAGGAAGCTCTACTGAAGAACTCCATAATTGAGTTGCCGCCACACCTCTGGGTCCGATTACAGATTAACTTCGGAAAAATTACTAAATTGCGCCTCAGGATCAGAAAGGGAACCTCCCATCGTAGCACGGCCGCAGGGAGGGGGCGACTTCCACATGTGTAAGTAGGAGCTGAAGGGGACAATACGACCGAGTTTTATAAAAGAAAGGGACCGGGAAGCCTCCTACTACTACGGGTACCTGGCCGCAATTTATGGGAAAATGCCACCTTGAAACGGCAAGAGGGACGAGAATATGGAAAAGACAGTAAAAGCAGGAAAGAGGGTAAGGATACCATCCTCGCCCAATGCCGGCGGGGCCTCGCATTTCAGCAGAAATACTGCCGTTGCACAGCAGGGGAATAAGAAAGTAAGCCGGGTCAGGAAGAAGGAGGAGCAGAGGAAAAAAACATTTCGCGACGGGCCCGCCTGGAACGACATCCCTGAATCAAAGTCCGACGGAGGAAACTGGCAAATGTCGCTTACCCAGACAGCAGACTGAGCCGGACCTCTTTCCAGGGAAAAAACGGGGTCCTGGACAACGGGAAGAGAATCCTACTCGTTAGCTCAGTATACCGACCAGTCTGAAGAAAAATGGAAAAAATCATTTATCAATATCGGCCAACGATTGCATATCGCTGTGAAGACGCGGCATTTGGGAGTACAATTCTCAGGGTAATGGGGGGGAGGGGGGAGAAGGTGGAGGAGGTGGTTGGGTGCAAGGGGAAGGTGGTGTAGGGGGGAGTGGGAGGGGAGGTAATAGGGGGGGTGGGGAGGGTGGGGGGGGGGGTTGGGAGGAGAGGAAGTGCGGGGTAGGTGGTGAGGAGAGATGAAGACGGAAGGTCAGAGGAAGGGTGGGGAGGGCAAAGGAGGGGTGGAACAGGGAGATATTGTTTAGGGGGGGGTGGGGGGGGCGTGAGGGCTGGGAAGGGGGGGGGGTAGGGGGGGGGAGGAGAGGTGTGAGGGAGAGGGAGGGAGGGCTAAAGATGAAAGGGGGGGTAGGGTGGGCTAGGGGTGGGGTGTGGTGGAGGATCCTGGCCGGGGGGAGACTTCACGGCTAGAAGAGGGTGCAGCAGTCTGAAGTCAGGTCCGGAAAATACTAACGGGAAGTTGCCATCGGCCCGGCAGGGTACTTTAGAAAGACGGCTCAGGAGTTCAGGGAAACCAAAAACACCCAGCGATCGCAGTCAGAGTGGGGTTCTACCGCCCACGTTTATAAAAACGCCGGACGGCCGTTGACCAAAGGAAAGGGGGTCCCAGATTCTTTCGATGAAGCGGCGGGATCGTCAGGGGGATGAACGACAGCTAAGCTGGGAGGGATGTCCTTTCATGTAAAAAGAGGGGCCTTCTCTTCCTGGACGAAAGAAAAAAAAAGCAGTCCCCATGAAACACATCTCATCCAAAAAGAGCGGGAATCCGGAGTCGGGTATTTGAAATTTTATATAGCTCAGGAGCGCTTTTATTGACTTCTGGTTTCCGGGAGGTCGAATCGTGCACAAAGGGGTCAAGTACGGGAAAACGACCAAGCCGTCTAAGATTACAAGGGACGGGAGGATTCATCCCAAGATGCAGGAGAAGGAGTTGAACAAAGGTATCCTCTCAAGGGGGGCGACAGCATGGAAGACGAGCAGCGGGACGTCTTCGAGGTCACGGACTTACCGGTAAGAGTAAAGAAGTGCGGGAAGGGACTTATCCGAAAAACAACACAGTAGGAGAAAAGAAAGAGGCGGGGAAAAGTAGTCAAAAAAGTTAGAAAGAAATCTAACTTTAAGCAAGAGCTCCCGCCATAATTCAAACCAGTCTAGTTGGCGACATTTGAAAAACGGGATAGCATGCATCTCGACTGCGCCTTTTAAACCGAGGCTCGCCCGGGACAGCAGACTTGGGGCAAAAGGGGGAAGAGGAACGCTAACTCCTCCATCCCAGGAGAGTTGTCTTATCGAGAAAGATAAAGGTTTAGGGAGCACGGAAGAGGAGAATTGTCTTCCATCGTGAGGAATGTTCCTAGGACAGGGTTCGAAAGAAATTGCGGTCCTAAATCAGGGTGGAAGTAGGCAGCTTCCGTCTCGGCGGACTTAAACTAGGGTCCGACTAACTTCAAGGGCAGAATAAATGGTACCAGGGCAAGGGTTCAAGGCAGAGGCACTTCTTAACTCCTCTTTCTAGGTAGGAAGAGCCACTTCTATCGCTGTGAAAAACGAAAACTGGCCAAGGTAGTCCCCTAAGACCGGTCACTGAATTTTCTGGGATTCTCCGCCGCAGCAATGAAACTTTAGAAGAGGCCAACGGGAGATGGCTTGACGTTACTTGGAAAGACCAAGATCGTTGACATAACATGAAGAGCGGAGGATAGGGTTAATCGTCGAGATAGGGGAAGAACCAGGGGTTCCAGAGTATTAAAAAGCTCTTCAGGTAAAGATGAGCATGTTCTGCAGTCAGCACCACTGAAAGGGGGGAGAAAGAAGGTTAGAAGAGACTACTCTGTCCCCAGGTACAGCGCCAGCTTCTGTCACGCCCGGCCACTTTGGGTTTAGAATAGTAAAGGGAAGGGAGGTAGAGGTCACAGTTCCCTGCAGGAAAGGGTGGTCCTCTCAAGGGCATCTTCGGCCCTTTCGTGTCGGCGGTAATCAAAAAATGCGCAAAGCGGTTCGGGGAAGTTAACTGGCGGCGGCCTTGACAAGGGGGGCCAGGGGAGACGGTCCGGGCGCTACCTAAGGAGTACGGAAACCCCGATCTGGAAAATGCGGGTAAAATTGCCCGTTTGGGGGGGAATCGCAGAAAAACCTTACTAGGGAGTCGCGGTCGTGGAAGAGGAATCAGAAAGGCAGCCGTCCTGCTTCACCTGGGAAAAGATGCCGAACTGAGTGCTCGGAAAGTTGGACTGAGTCAAGGAGAAGGGGGGGAGGCAGCGACGGTAAGTGTTCCTCTCACGCGTGCGGGGGAAAAAGAGACTTGCCGGGGATTCGAAGGGCGCGGGAAAGAGAAGGGGGGGAAAAAGGTGCTCCGCCCCTATAGGGAAAGTCTCCTACGCCCGAGCTCTGCGGGGTCTCTTGGATAGCTCATCTTCCACGCCGGAAGAAGATTACCAGGCTTGCCGGTTCTACCATAGAACGAGCCAACACCGTAAGGTCCTTCGGGAGAATCTTTCGGAGGACTAAAAAAGTATGAGGAAGAGGCCGGAAAATGGGGGGTCTCTCTCCTAATCATCTGCCCCTTTTCAGAAAAATCGATCCAGGACTTACCGTTCCTAAGCCTGGGGAAGGGAAAAGAGAGTCAACAACAACTTGGGAAAGGAGAAAAGGATAGAAAAAAAGAAAGGCCCGGGATAAAGGTCAAACTGAGGTCTGCGGTGCACGTTATGATTATTGAAAGACCTCTTTGGGCGCGGGCCGGAAGAAGAGGTCAAACCTCGCAGATCTGGGAGGAAGTGAAAACGTTATGACTCGGTTCTCAACCTTCACAGTCGCAAGCATTTAACTCGGAAGGGAGGGGTATAAGCGAAAGGATAAAGGGAGAACTCAGCCAGTTCGCTTGCGCCGTCAGGGGGGATCAAAAGGGCCGCGATTGTCATGGAGAAACTCGAAAAAGAATGCGCCTCCAAACGCTGCCTTGGTGCGCAAGAAGCGCGTTCAAGAACGTCGTAGCTTCTCCAGTTCGCTCAGGGATAGCTTAAGGAGTCGCCCCCTGGCCGGAAAAACTCCATTCTGTTAAAAACATGTGTATGGGAAGTGGGACGAAATCAGGGGAGAGGGGAATGATCCCTATTCCTGAAGCTCCACCGACGAGGAACACTTTCTCCTGTGCTGGCGAATTCCAAGCAAGTCGTCCAAAGTCAGGGAAAGGGGTGAGAAAGTCTTCGTGTAGGCGAAGCAGCAAAGTCTCAAACCGTGGACAGTTCCTGACGAAAAACTGCTCAGCATGTAGTCCAACCCCGTAAACCGGACGGCAGGAGAGGGGGGAGACCATGTGTTCTATAACGGCACACCGCGAAGAAACGGAATCATGAGCATGTACCTAGGAACCCCTAGCGAAGGCTTCCAACCGCCACCAGCTCACCGTCCTGGAGACCGGAAAAAGGATCGGCCTCGTCTACAAGGGTCCTTCCCTGGCAAGTCTCAGTACCAGTGAGAGGGCCTGTTCAAAACGCCTCTAAAGTCCGAGGACTCCGGTCGAAAAGAGAAGCGTGCCCCATAAAAGAGACGAAGCGAGGGGGAGGGGGAACACACATTGGGCATTGCAATTTCATTTTGCCCTTCAA
>Ga0179591_1438049_pt1 | contig 12709 bp, 25 predicted proteins | sample CZOMad2_1_08_16f_FD_182891 | JGI IMG/M metagenome (GOLD analysis project Ga0179591, IMG submission 182891) | Vadose zone soil fungal communities from Angelo Coast Range Reserve, California, USA - CZOMad2_1_08_16fungal (PacBio error correction) | ecosystem: Environmental > Terrestrial > Soil >...
TGCTGCCGCCCTCCAATAAATAGAAAAAAAAAAAGTCGCCTTCACGGGCCACCAGCCATCCACACCAATTTGATCCAAAGGGAAAAAGAAAAAGGGGGGAAGAAGCGGGCCCCGTTTAGGCCACCTTGCCGTGAAGATTTAAGGAAAAAAGGGAAGGCAGAATCGTGAAACCTCTCTAATTATTTCTTCGGGGAAGAAGGGGAAAAAGGAACAGAAATGAACAAGGACCGTGTTCCCAAAAAAGAGATAGGGCATCGCACTTCATCTTTTTAGGAAGGGAAGGGGGGGAAAAAAGGGAGGGAGGGTCCGAGGAGATTGCTGGAATCCAATCTTCCACAGGGAGAGCTCCGCTACTGGCGAGCAATCCTTCTGTCTTTCGGAGAAAAAAAAGGGGAAAGGAGGGGGGAAAAGGGGGGGAGGGAAAATCAACGTCCCCTTATATATCGAATTCTCCTCCAGTAGAGCCTTGCCCATAGCCACTTAATGTTGGTTTCGGAGGGAAGGAACAGGGGGATATCTCCCTCCAGGGTGAAAAAAAGGGGAAGCGAATGTCATCGGATGCTCGCCATTCCCATTCCCATACAAAGGGGAGGGGGGGGGGAAAAGAAAGGGAAGAGATTGAAGCACCACTCCCTTTTTTGATTATGGAAAAAAAAGAAAAAGGGGTTCGACCCATGGGATACTCCTCCTTGCCTCCGGGAGGGGAGGAGAAGAAGAGAGGGGGAGAAAAGATACCGTCGTCGTATTACCTATGTCAAAAGAGAGGAAGAAGAAGGTCGAGTCCTTTACATCCTAATCTGTCAGGAAGAAAAAGAAAAAAGCGCCCCATCGCGCCTTGTTCGCCACTGAGGGCAGGGAAAAAGAAAAAGGGATGAGACACCCCCCAAGAGAACGCGAATATTTCTTTTCCCATGGGACCAAAAAGGGGAAACGTCAGGAACAAACGCTGTCGGTGAGGTAAACCTTCAAAGAGGGGGGGGGGGGAGAAAGAAGAGGAGAAACGTTGCGCCGCTCCTGGCCCAGCCGGGGGAACACCGTGGCCGTTCAACCCAAATCGAAAAAAAAAAAGGAAGGGGGGAAAACGGGGGGAGGGGGAAAGGGGGGAAAGGGGAAGACCGTTTCAGTTCCGAAGAAAAAAGAGAGGGCGAATATCTCCACACGGGATTTCTGCTTTCTTAAGAGAGGGGGGGAAAAGGAAAAGAGGGGGACACTCGCTCGGCTTTAACGGTGATCAGGCAAAGGGGGGGGGGGGGAAAAATCCATTTGCAGGGGGGGAGGGGGAAAGGGGGGATGGTATAGGTCTGCTCATTCCCGCGGGGACGCCCAATGATCGCGCCTACAGCGAGGCAGAAGAGAAAGAAGGGGAAGCTGGCGCCGCCGCTAAATAGGGAGGGAGAAAGGGGTGACTTCATCCTCCTTATAAGGGGAGGGGTGGGGGGGGGGGGAAAAGAGACTACCGTTTAACATTAGGGATGAATCGAGTGCGTCCAATGTCATCCTAACTCCGGAAGGGAGGAAAAAGTTCACTGTTGGAGAGAGGGGGGGGGATTGGATGGACTCTTCTTTTTTTCCCAATACAAGAAAAAGGAGAATAAAGAGAGAGAAAACAACCAAAACCCTTCTGAGTGGGAAGAGGGAGACAGAAAAGAGAGGTATTTGGTCAACCAGAATAATAAAGAAAAAGAAAGAGAAAATGGAAAGATGCTCCTATCACTATCTTTCTAAACGGAAAGGCGGGAGTGAAAGGAAGGGAAGATAATTTCTTCCACGGTGAAAGAAAGGAGAAGGCGGAGAATAACACCGGGAGGGAAGAGGGAGGAGGAGAAAGAATTGAACTATTGCATTTCCCATTTGAGGGGGAAAAAATCCTAAAAAAGAAAAGGGGGAAGCTGGGAATTCTCCTCCCTCTCAATCCAAAAAATTTGTTGCAAGAAGGAACCATCTCCCACCATATTCATTCATGGGGAAAGACGAGACTGAAGCCCTATTTTTCTTACCACCTCCGAGTAAGAAGGAAGAAAAGAAAAGAAATGGCTCGTTCTTATATGGGTTGAGGGAAGGGAGCGCAACTTAAACTTTCTTCCTTTAAGTAAATGAGAGGGAGGGGAAAGAGGGGGAGGAATGTAAATCCAGTGAGGGGCGGGGGGGGGGGGGTGTGCCCTCTTCCCCGGGTTCAGGGGGAAAGCCGCTCACTCTGCAAAGGGGGGGCCCGGAGTGCACACATTCATCCTTTTTTTTCGTGGTGGGGAAAAGGAAAAAAAAGAAAAGGAAGCGTTTTGTTTCCTGAAGTTGCGAGGGAAAACAGGAAAAGAAATACTTCTTCTTCTCGCTGGTACTGTCAAGGGGAGGGGGGGGAGCTTCCTCTCCCTTTCGCGAGAGAACCGGGAGGAAGGGGGTAGCTGTTTCTACGTGCAGGGATGGAGAAAGAGGGAGGGGAGTGAAAAAGGAAGGCTTTTCACACTGACGAGGGGATGGATCTTTACTACTACTACTTCATCGTTGGAAAAAAAGAGAGGGGAAAAATACGCACAAGACGTCTCAATTTAAGGGAGGATAGAGACCCACCTCTTCATTGCGGTAGAGGGGGGAAAGAAGAGAATTCCGTCCTTACTTTATCAGGGGGAATGTTTTCCTTTCGCGCATCAGGATGGAGGAAAAAAATTCTCACTGGGGCTAAGGGGAGCGCAACCCCCTTCCTTTTCTTCTTTGGCCCAAGGGGGGAGCATAAGGAAAATTCTCCTTTATTGCTCATTCGAAAAGGGTGTTCAATCCCTCCTCTGTTGAGCTGAAAAAGTCATGGCTTTTCTCGACGAAGGGGGGAAGGAGAACCACCTTCCCAAGCCAAGAAAAAAAAAGAGAAATAAAAAAGTGAAAAAATCTCTTACCTTTCCGAGAAGAAAAAAGAAAGGGAAAAGAGAGAGGGTCACCGGAGACTGTAAGGAAGGAGGGGTCATTAGGCGTATTTCCGAGACAGGAAGAAAGAAGGAAAGAAGGGAAAGTCACTGGTGCTGCAAAGAGGAAAGGACAAGGTGGCCTACCACGGGGCCCAGAAGGGAGGAGAGGGGGGGGGAGCAGCCGGTTCGCTTTTCTCCCACCTTGGGGGAGAGGACTGTGGATGGCGCCTTTTTCTTCAGCCGGATGTATTGGGAAAGGGCGGAAAGGAGGAGGGGGGGGAGGGGAAGCCCTCCCAATACAGAAGGGAAAAAAGGAAGAGGACACCATCCATCCACCATTGGAGAAAAGGAAAGTGGAGGGAGAAAGAAAAAGGGGGGAGAGCTTTCCCCGGGAATGTTTCATTCTGATTTAAAAAAAGGGGGAAAAAAAGGGGGGAATATAGAGGGGGGATTCGGGATCTTAAAATAAAGGGAGAAATTGAGAAAAAGGACCCTTTTTCCATCCAGGAGGGAACAATATATCATTGAATAGAAAGAGGAAGAGTGTCCGATCTGGAAGCAGGCTGGCTCTTTTCCGAGGAGAGTGCTTTAAGGAGGGGGAAGTTTTTTCTAAGGGGGGAGAAAGAAACCTCTGCGGGGAAAGAGTATTGACCTCTCTCCCCAGAGCGGGGTTTCCCCCTCAAGCCCCCGTCTCTCTCCTCCTTCTCCTCAGAAAGGGGAGAGTCCCCCCCCCTTTCACCTAAAGGGGGGTTGCGCGCTCCCCTTCTCCTCCATTTTCTCCGCACGGGGAGAAAGGGAGTCTCGCCGCTCTGTCGTCTGGAAGGGGGCGTTTTTTACCAGGAGGGAGAGTGAAGGGAAAGGAAGTTACCGCAGGGAGGGGTGAGCTACAGCAAAAAGAAGGAAGACGCACTATTTATTCTCGCCCCAGGTATGAACAGTCTTTTCTTCTTTTCAACAGAAAAAGGGAGACGAGCAACTCTGACAAGAAAAGAGGCGAACCTCCAAAAGGGGGAAAAGAAGAAAGTTCTCGTCCGAAGAGAGAAAAAAAAAGAAGGGGAGAAAAAGAAAACGTCGCACCTCTCCCATCTCTCCTGGGGTAAGAAAGGAGGGAGAAAAAGGGAAAAAAAACGCTGATACCACCCCAACACGGAAGGGGAAAATGGGGGAAAGGGGGAAAAAAAAAGGAAAAAGGGGGGGGGACCAGGAAGGAACAAAAGCTGTCTTTTCTTTTACACACTTCCCGAAGTGGGGAAAAAAAGGGAAAGAAAAATTTGCTGCCATAAAAAGGAAGGAAAAAGCACAGTTTCCTATTCCACCCCAATCGACGCAAACAAATGAGGAAGGAAAGAGGGGAAGAGAGAGGGATCATTTACTTTTACCTCATACCGTTGCAGTTGAGAGAGAAAAAAAGAAAAAGGGGGATCCTATCTCACACTTGATTTGATCGAAAGAGGGGGGGAGGAGGTATTCTTTACAATCTTTTCACGACGAGAGGAGGGAAAGGGAAGGGGGGAGGGAGGATGCATGGCTCTGCAACATCAATTAATTTTTGGGAAAAAGGGGGGGGGGGGGGGAGAGGAGGCTTATTCCCCATCTTTCCACTCGAGGGAAGGGAAAGGGGGTGGGGGAAAAAGGGGGGGGAAAAGAAAGCGGGAACTGCCATCTGTTCATCTGGAAGGAAAGGACAGTCTTATTTCTCACGTTTTTCTTTCTAAGACGGAAAGGCGTGGGGGGGGAAGAAAGTGGAAGCAATTCTGTTCCGGGAGGGAAAATGGAAGAAAAGCCTTCCTTTTCGCCAGTATCGTGTAGAGGGGGAGAAGAAGGGAGAAGGAGGGGGGGGGAGTTTATCTCTTCTGTGTTGAAAGAAGATGAGGGAAAAGAGAGATCAACAACAACAACTTCTTAGGATGAAAGAGAGAGAGAAGTATGGGAGGGGGGGGGGGAAAAAAAAAAAAAAAGCATAACATACCACTCTTAAGGAAGAGAAGAGAACACTATCTTTTCCTACCCTCATGCGGTATGAAAGGAAAGGGGGGAAGAGATTGCTTCCACTTTATATGCGAGAAAGGAAAGAAACCCTTTCTCCATCCGCGGTAGTAATAGAGAGAGGAGGAAGAAAGGGAAACCGATTCATTTCCAAGGTTGAGGGGGAAAAAAAAGAAAACGAGAGTGGCGCTTTTTACTTCTCCCTCAATATAAAGAAACAACAGGGAAGAAGTCATTTCACGCCCCTAAAAAGGGGGGAAAAGGGGAAAAGATTGTCAATCTACTTCAGTTTGCAGAAAGAGGGAGGAAATGCTCGTCTTCTCTTTTTCCCTAGTGTGAGGGATTTAAAAAAGGGAAAGGAAAGGATCGCGATTTCCGCTGTTGATCGGAGAAGGAAGGGGGGGGGGCATCAGGCCACTGTTCTTTTACCTAATCTATCAGTAATATAAGAGAGGATGGGGAAAAAAAGGGGGGGGGGGGGTGGTATACAATCGGGAATTGTGTTACCCTAAAAGAGGGAAAGGAGAGTGGCGTTGTGTTTTACCACTTAAACCTAAATATTCGAGGAGATAGGTAAGGGTAAAAAAAAAGAAGGGAGGGTCTGCTTCCTCTACAAGTGGAGGCAAGGATGTCGTCACCCCTTCGCGATGGGAAGAGGGGGAGAAGGGGAAAGGGGGGAAAAGGGGACGTGACGATTACGTATGGGGGGGATATCTTCTCTTCTTACGAAGAGGGATGGGGAAAAGAAAAAGAGGGATCTTTTTCTCCTGGTAGAGGGAAAGAAGAAAGACTGCTTCCTTCATATTATCCCATGGGGAGAATGAAATGAGAAAGGGGGAAAGGGGAGGGGGACGATCATCCACAGGTAAAGGGAAGTGAATAAGATCTCCTTCTTTACACCAACGAAAAGGGGTGGGAGGACATCTATTGGAAGAGCTAATTACAATGAAAGAGAGCTTCTAAAGAAGAGAACCCAATTCCTTTGCTGATGGGAAAGGGGGGCTAGTTGGTTTGTGGAGAAGGGGATGAGAATTCGATTCTCATTCAGTTCCCACGTCGTACTAAAGATTTGTTGCAGGAAGGGGAAAGTTTCAGAAAGATGCGTGTCCTCCGACGGAAAATAAAAAAGAAAGGGATGCGGGAGACTTCCCTTCTCTCCCCCCCTTCTCAAGGGGGAAACACTCTCCCGCAGGAGAGAAAAGAGGAAATTTCTGCTATAAACAATCTGACGAAAAAGAAGAGAAAAGGCTTTCACCCTTTTCCTTTTTCCCTTCGTGTTTTCAATGAGGAGGGAGGAAGGGAAGGATTCTGCCCAACTTTTTCTCCCGGGGGAAAAAAAAGGGGAAAGCGGCTTCGATTCCGGAGACGGGACAAAGGAAAAAAGGGGGGTGGAATGGCCTGGTGGCACGGGGGGGAGACAGAATTTCTTTTTCTTTCGGGGCAGAAAGAGGAAAAGAGGGAAGAGAGTTTCTGCCGACCCGAACACCATTCTCTAATCCCCATTCACACGTCGAATGAGAGGGGAGAGGGGGGAAAAAAAGGGTGGCTGCTCCCAATATTTGGGTCCAGAAGAGAGGAAAAAGGGAGGGGGAAGATCTTTTTTTTTTGTGGTGGGGGGAAAAAAAAGAAAAAAACGGTGAAGTCAGATCGTGAACCTCGAGAAAGGGACGAAAATTAACACTACTTACCATAAAAGGGGGGAAAAAGAAAGAGAAGAATGCATCGCACTGCATCTTTTGGGGGAGGGAAAAAGGAGGGGAAGAGACGAGGCGAATTTCTTTAATAAAATCGGAGAAAGAAGCATACTTTCTAATCAATCCTTCTTTCTTCGGAAAAAGCAAGAAGAGGGAGAAGAAGGGGGGATGAACAATACCCTTAAAGTATAGGAGAGAGGAGAAGAACACCCTTTCCCTCAGCCACGGGAGGGGGGGGGGGAAAAGGTTCTCGCCCAAAAGAAGGGGCCTCTGCGCCGAGAGGAAAGCAAGGCCCCAGCATAAAAAGGGAAGCGGATTCAATTCCTTACGGAAGTGCAGCGGTCACAACTCAGGAGGGTGGTCTCTCTCCTCACGATGTTGGGAGAAAAGAGAAGGCTGTTCTTATTGTCACATTCTGAAAAGGAAAGCTTCCTTCTTCTTATTACCGGAAGAAGGGAAGAGATCGATATCCTCAGTTGAGGATTAAAAGAAGAGGAGAAAGGAAAAGTCCGCAACCTCTCCCATCGAGAAAGGGGGTGGAAGAAAGAGGTGAAAAGCATACCTAACTCAAAAAAAAAGAAAGATGAACCACCCCCTCACCTTCATTAAATATATAAAGAAATAAATGGAACCTGGTCAGGGGAAGGAGAGGGAAAAAAAGTCCGCATTTTTACACCGACAAAGGACTAAAAAAGGGGGGGGAGCCGCTCCTTGCCCAGAGACCGAGGAAAAGGAAAAAAAATCGACGGAACCCAAACTTCTCATCCCGGAGGGAAAAAGGGCGGCAATCGCGATCGTACTGGAAAAAAGGAAGGAAATAAAGAACACTATCCCCCTCTCATACTAGCAGTTATAAGAAGAGAAAGAAGAAGGATGGGGAAAGCCAAATCTTCGGCATTAAAAAGGTAAAAGGGGAGCTTCTCTTTTTTTCGCTGGAGGGAAAAGGGGGGAAGGGGGGGGAGGGGGGTCATTGCTTTTTACTTGTAGGGAAGGAAATCTCTTTTTACTTATGGTTGAAGACAAGGAGAAAAGAAGGAGGGGAAAGGAAACGGTTCCCTTCTGTCAACGCAGGGAAGAGGGGAGGAGAAGCGTATCCTTCTTATTGGTGTGGGGAAGGGAAGAAAAGACCTTTTAACGAAAAAGAGGATAGAGTTCTTCCAATGTCAGAACGCAGGAAGGGGGGGGCCCTATCTTTTCTCTTGCGGGAGCGTCTTTGTCCCCGTTCAAGGACTGATGTCAAAGAGGGGAAAAAAATACCTCTCTTCTGACGAGAAAAAGGAAAAAAAACCCCCCCCCCCCCGAGGAGGAGGAAAAGAAGAAGAAAAGAAAAAGAGGGAGGAAGGGGGGCAACCAGCAGGGAGAGAGAAGGAAAAGGGGGGAAAATACATACATTTAACGCTTCGCAGAGACACGAAGGGGGGGAGGAAAAAAAAGAGAAAAAGGGGGGGAAACCGAAGGACTAGAAGGAAGGGGAAAATGCCATGACCCACACCAATAACGAAGGAGGAAAGGAGGAGAAGAACACCTTGCGCCATCCGAAAAGGGAAAGGAGGGAAGGGACCCCGCGTTTATTATTCCCATCGATGGAGAGAGAGAAGGGGAAGGGGAAGGGGAATGAAAAAAGCGCATTACCATCAACCATTCAAATGATGTTGAAAAATGAGGGAAAAGTGGAGGCGATTTCCATCTTGTCAAAGGAAGAATAACCGTGTTATATATTCTAACTGCTCGTCTGAAATGGGGGAGAGGGAGAGGGAGAAGGGAAAAAAGTAACTTATCTCTATTTCAGCTGTGAAGAGGGGGGTGCCTCGTCCACTTTCTTTACCTACTCTTATCAGTCAATATAAAAGAGAGGGAAGGAGAAAAGGGGGGGGGGAAGGGGAGTGGTAATACAATTCGGAATTTGTACCCTAAGGGGGGGAAAAGGAAAAAGAAATATTCTCTTATATATGTAATGTAAGGAGGGGAAAAAAGGAGGGGATGCTTGCTCCTCTTTCGGCCCAGAAAAAAAGGCTTTTTTTTTTATGACTTTGAAGAGTGAGGGGGAAAGGAGAGATACGTATCTCTTCTTTCTGGGCGAGAGGGAGAAGAAGGGAGGTACGAATCCTATTTTTACACTACTCAAAACGGAGAAGGGGAAAAGAGAAAAGAAAAGGGGGGGGGGGAGGGGGGGGAGGGGCGTCTATCATCCACAAATTTAGGGAAAAGGAAAAAGAGGAAGTAGGGTACCCTCACTCCCCTTTGTAAGGGAATGGGGAAGGGAAAAAGCGAAGGACTTATAGCAAGGGAAGGGGAGAGATCAACCCATTCCTTTTCTTATGGAGGGGGGGGGGAAAGGGGGAAGTAGATCTCTTAGCAAGCTATTTTTCCTCTCTGGCAGAAAAGATGGAGGAAGGAGAAAAACCGGATTCTTCTCCATTATACTTAGAAAAAAAAAGTAAAGACAAGTGTACGCTTTTATTCCATCAATCTGCATAGGAAGAGGGGAGGGGGAAGAAGATCGGACATTCGCTAGGGTAGAAAGAGGCACCGTCTTCTTCCAGAGGGAAGGGAAAAAAAAAGGGGGGAAGAGGGAGGGGAAGGGGAAGGACCTAATCAATCATTCGCGAGTTTTCAGATAGGGAAAGGGGGAAAGGGGGGGGGGCATACACGGGTGCCCCGGCTTCGATGCCGGGAGAAGAGGGGAAAGAGGGGGGGAGGGGGGGGGGGGAGGAGGGGCCGATGAAAGGCGACGTGTTGCAAGTCGAAAAAAGAAAAAAGGGAGGGAAGGGGAAAATATATAGATTTTTCTTCCTCCCTCCCAAGACAGAAGGGGAAAAGGAAAAAAAAAAGAGAAAAAAAACATCCACACCAATTTTGATCAACGGAAAACTGTAGGGAGGAAAGGAGAAGACGCGGTCCCCTTTTAGGCAAAATGAAGGGGGGAAAAAGGGAAAAAAGAAAAACTTTGAAGTGCAATCGGGGGGGGGGGAGATGGGAAAAAGAAATCCTCATTTAACACTAATTACCCATGACCGTTGTAAATAAGAGGGGAAAGGGAAATCGCACGGCAGCTTTTTAAAAAATCGAATTGCTCCTCTGTCCTAGGGGTAAGAGAGGAGGGAAGGTGGCTTGAAGGTGGATAAGGGGAAGGGAGGAGGAAAAAAAAGGAATCTAAGAATTTCTTTCCGCAGTCAGAAAGGAGAGATCGATTCTCTCCATTCCTCATTTAATTAGAGTCCCAAAAGGGAAAGGGGGGGGTGGAGCGCTCCAGTAGGGGGAAAGAAGGTTTCGCATCATTTCCTTCAGAAAGGAACAAGGAAAAAAGGCCATACACCGTGTCGTTTTTTGAAGAAAGAAAGAAGGACATCCTTACTTAATTCAGCTCTTGCAAAAAGAAAGGCAACCTTCATCGGGGGGGTCAAAAAGAGAAGGAAAGGACTGTTCTTAGTTTCAACATCGGATGAGGAAAAAAGGAGGAAAGGGGAAGAGAAAGCAACCTCGTCGACGAATGCTAAATCGAGAAATCAGAAAAGAGGGAAAAGAAGACGTATAAAGGAGAAACCGCTCCCATCCTCTCCTTTGTTCCTCCATCGGACGAAAGAAGGGAAGAAAAAAGAAAAGGGATGTAGACCACCCCCTCACCTGAAACTGGGAAAGGGGGAAGGGTAACCCCCACCCTCTAGGTTAAAGAAAAAAAGAGAAAGAATTGTAAGACCAACTCCAAATTCTCCCATTTTTTCCTCAGGGAGACACCTGAAAGGGAAGGAAGAAAGGAGAGATTCTTTCCTCACCGGGGAGGGGAGAAAAGGTGAAGGAAGCGTGCCACCTCTGCAATCTCGATCAGGTACTTGAAAGGGGAGAAAGCCCTCTCGACGAGCAGTTTTGCGGAAGGGAGAAGGAGGAAGGGAGAGTTTTTACGCATCGGAGGGAAGGGGGAAAAACTCGACTCGGCTAAAAGAGGAGGAAGGGGCTTGCAACATCATTTGCCTTGTTGTAGGGGGGGAAGGAGGGGGGAAGGGGGGGGGAAAGGGACGGATCTTTTTATCGGAGTGGGGGTGGAAAAAAAAAGAAGCTATTTCATCATCCAGAAATCGGATGGCGACTCCTCTAATCTTCGGATGGGGAAAAAATAAAGAAGGAGGAGAAGGAAGGAAGGTCCTGTCCTATTTGGGGGGTTGGGGGGGGAAGATGAGAGTGCCTTAGGTAAAAGAGAGAAGAAGAAGGGGAGCATAATCTTGTCAGCTTGAGGGGAGGAAGGGGAGAGGGGGGGGGGGAAGGTTGCTCTTCCTGTTTTGCCCAAATAACGATAGGAGGAGAGGGGGGAGGAGAAAAAAAAAAAAACGAGGATGAGGAAAAGAGATGAAAGAGGGGGGGGGGGGCAAACCAGAAGAGCATCAAATAACTCACGCTGAATCGCTCATGAACGTGGAAAAGAAAAGGAAAGAAGAGGAAAAGCAGTGTCCCCCCTGCTGAAGAAAAGAAAGATGAGTCCACTTTATAGCTTTTCCCATTGAAGGAAGAAAAAAAAAGGGGGGAACTCCGCTGTATTTCCAATATCATCAGGGATAGGGAAAAGAGGGGAATTATTCCCATCTCTTTCGGAGCACGGAAGGAAGGGGGAGACCCACGTAGTGGCACTGGTAGAAAGAAAATGAAAAGAAAACATTCAAATTAAGGTTAAAAGGAAAAGAAAAGCTACCACCAGAGAAGGGAAAAGGGGACAAGCTTGTAATCAATATTCCGGACGAGGGAAGGAAAAAGAAAAGAATAAATCCCGGGGGGGGGGGGGTAGTGTATTTCCTTTATCTCAACTTAAACGGGGAGGACGGGAAAGGAAGGAAGGAAGGAAAGAAGGTGCTGCGGATTTTGGGTTCTTCGGTTGGGGGAAAGAGGGAAGGAGAGGAGAATTTTTAACCCTCTTTCAGCACATTTGAGAATGGGAGGGGGGGAAAGGGGGGGGGAGGAGGGGGGGCGTGCGACTTTCCCGGAGCGCGGTGGGGGGGTCCCGGGGAATGTCCTTCTTGTTTTTCTCATAGGGGGGAGGGGAATAGCTGAGGGGGGAGAAGGAAGTAGAAAGGGAGGAGGAAAGGTAGGTTGATAGGTTGGAGGTAATGAAGGGGTCGGGACGTAATAAAAGAAGTAAAGTAGGGCGGGAAGTGAGTGGAGTGGAAATAAGGGATAAGGTGAGGAGGGGGGACAGGAAGGGGACAGAGAGGGGGCTTTTGGAGCATGGAAAAGGGAATAGGGAGGAGGGGGAAGGGAGGGGAAAGGGAGGAAGAAAGATAAAAGGGAGGATAAAAAGGGGAAGGGAAAGTAAGTGAAAGGGTTGGGGAACAAGGTGGGGGAGAGAAAGAGAAGAGAGCAGGGGAAGAGAATGATGTGACGTGCGCCGCGCTTCCCCCGCTTCTATGGGAGCTTGTGCGAAGGGAAGGAAGTAAGGAGGGACACGTACCTACCTTGAGGGAGAGAGGGAAAAAGAGAGGAAGAAAAAAAAAAGGAGGGGTGCGCCCGCGCGGCTTTCAACTAAAAGGAGGAAAGGGGGGGAGGAAAGAAAGAGGTGCTTATCTCTACAAACTTTCAGGTGAGGTAGAGAAAAAGAAAAAAAAAGGAAAGGGAATTTAATCAATCTCAGGAAGAAAGGGGGAAAGGGGCCTGGCGCGCATCCTATTTACATAAAGAGGGGGGAAGGGGATAATGGGAGACGCGCACCCCATTCCGTTTCTTATTTGGCCATTGGTGGGAATATAGTAAAGGGAGAGAGGTCCGGGTACGTTTTTATTGTTCAAAAAAAAAGCTTATGTTCTTTTCCGCAGAGAAAGAAGGGGGAAAAAGGGAGAGACACACCTTCCAGCCAAGTGAAAAAAAGGAAAAAAGAGGAGAAAATCATTTAAGAATCTCGGACATTTCGGAGAGAAAAGAAAAGGGGGGAAAGGGGGATCCGGCTTCTGACAAGGGAAGGAGGGGGAAGGGTCATATCCCTAATCAATCATTCTCGAGTTGAAAGGAGAGGAAGGAAAAATGAAAAGGGGAGAGGAAAACGGCCAAGGTGGCCTACACGGAACCGAAAAAAAAGGGGAAGGGAGAAACTTGTTGTGTGAGTCTTGTTGCCCTATGAAGGAGGAGGGGGAGGAAAAAGGGAGGGGGGAAAAAAAG
>Ga0179591_1307193_pt1 | contig 12708 bp, 10 predicted proteins | sample CZOMad2_1_08_16f_FD_182891 | JGI IMG/M metagenome (GOLD analysis project Ga0179591, IMG submission 182891) | Vadose zone soil fungal communities from Angelo Coast Range Reserve, California, USA - CZOMad2_1_08_16fungal (PacBio error correction) | ecosystem: Environmental > Terrestrial > Soil >...
AAATTTGAGCTCGATGAGCACACACTACGGAGAATCAGAAGCAAAAAAAATGTCAAAGATACTATTTCAAAATGTCGGTATGGCTGGTCTGTTTCAACGGAGCCAGCAGCAGTAACTGCCTTTTGGTGCAAAAGGTGATTGTCAGTGACTCAGGCAGGCTGGGACTAAGGAACTTAAGAAGGATCTGAGGAGTCAAGTGGGGGTTGTTCTGATCGGGCGAAAGTACTTTGGCTGAAAGGAGGGTTGGCTCAAGCGATCCTCTTGCGTATGTTATCGCAAAGTCTGAGAGGACGCCGATATTTGAATTCCAGATCTGCCGGCCCTACATGTGATGAAGCAAGGAGGAGAAAATCGGCTGTGCCACTGTGATAGGGAGGAAAAAAATGAGATAGGGAATATCCAGGGAGGCTGAGGGCCTGGGTTCCTGTGAAAGACAACATTTTCCCAAACCGGGTTTACCAGGTGGGGAAAAGGAAAGGGAAGGGTAAATCAAACGGTTGAAAAGCCGGCGTCTCGGGTCTGTCTGTAGGTGGAAATGCGAAAAAAGAAGACATCAGGGGACAAAGTAGTCAATGGGGGGAGTTTCGATTCTCTGGGGGCGGTGAAGGGCATCGCAAGAGAGAGGAAGGAACTTCGGAAGGTAAGTCTTGAAAGCGATCAAAAGAACGGGAGTCAGGTGGTTGGAAGTTACAAGCTAAGAAAAAAAGGGGGGGAACAGAGGCCGAAGGGGGGGGACGAGAACTAGTTACGGCGAAAGCTCAGCGGTCAACTCTGAAAGTTGGGTCATTGATATCCAACAGTCGGGCTCCGGGAAAGAAATATAGTTGTTTCTAAATGGACTCTGCCAAGAGAAAGGAGCGAGCAAGACAACAAGTAGGAGGGAGGATGATGCGGAGGAGGAGGAGGTGTGGGGAACTCGGGCCTCTTTTCCAAGTCCACTCAAAACAGGGGGCGGAGACCGCAAACAGAAACTCACAAGGGCGGCTGTCCAGAACCACGTGAGCTCCGGTTGACAAAAAGGAATGGAACTTCATAGCTCTTCGACGGGCAGTCATGGTGCAAAATTGGGCCAGCTAGAAATGGTGAAAACAGGGGGGGACCGCTCAAGTTCAGATGTAGGGAGAGAGTGAACCGATCTACTCTCGCCGTCTCGAGGGAGAGAAAAACTAGTACCACTGGCCCCCTCTCGAGTCAGAAGGGATGGGGAACAAGCCTACATCCTTTAGCTTCACGCTCGTGCAGGGCTGCAGGAAAACGCCGAAAAAGCCGCGAGTCTCACCAATGAAACCGGAGAGGCTGATAAAAGGAAAAACCGAACCCTGTGAAAAAGAAGAAAATCCTGGCGATCTTAAAGTCTCAAGCAGGGAAAGGGAAGGAAAGGGCCAAATCACAGGGCCAGGCATGTTCTAATGGTAAAACATTCGGGGGGAGCAGAGAACCTAGCTGAGGGGAGAAGATCAGGGGGAGGGAAAAACAAAATCATTCGTTCTCTCATTAGAATCGAACAAAACCGAAAGTGGAAAAAAACTCTTCGTTCAACAAGGAAGGGAAGACCCAAGGGAAGAAATAAAACAAAAGAAACTGAACCGAATTCTCATCCACGATAGGACCAACTAAACACCTGCAAGCATAATCACGAAAGAAAAAGGGTAACGAAAGGCGGGAGGAAAACCGGGGACCGAATGAATAAGGGGGGGCCATACCGAAGCGGGTTTCTGATTACTTCTAAGAGAGATAAAAAAAAAGGGAGGAGAGAGTGATTGTTGCTCAGAGCCATAAAAAGTCTTCTCTGCTCCTACTGGAGAAGAGAAAAGGCAAAGTGAAGCCATAGGAAGCCCGAGGGGGCGGGTCAATAAGTTACCCTTGCTGTCCCGCACTAGCACTAAGGTTTTCGCAAACATAGGGAACTGAAGGCATCGCGCACGGCCGTCAAAGGGATTCTCCTGAGGGCGGAAAACCAAAAAAACCAGATTTTTATCAAAAAACACTGTCCGGGAAGTTTTTAATCCCGAAGCTACGGCCGGGGGTGCCCGTAGGCACTCTGGGACCAGTGAAGAGGAAGATGTGGGGGGGTTTTAGAATTGGAACAATTGCCTTGTAAAGGGGCAAGATAGAACAAGTCCTGAAATCCGCCGTAGAAAGAAAGTGAGCTGGGCGTTAACAAGGTCCATGTTCAAGCCCCCTGAAAGACCGGGGGGAGAAGTGCTGGCCCCTAACTGGGGGCTCGGGGAAAATTCAGCAGTTAATCTTAATTTGAGTCACTTCTTTCCAGAAAGTTCCCCCCTCGGTGCTGGGGGGGGAAACGGCGGGAGGGGGGGATGCTGTGTATTGCGGACGCAAAGTTCAAAAAGCAGGGGGAAGAATAATGGACGCATCATCCTCTGTCAAGTAAGCCACACACTCCAGTGGAAAGGGGGGAGGGGGCTTACACGGATGGGCAAAGCGGATAGCAAGTCACGAAATTATTTCTTAAACGCCCCAAAGGCCGGATCCAGCAACGAGAGGGCTTCTTGAACTAGACCACTCACAACTCTTCAGAAAGACGCTTAAGGGGGAGGATTCTCACATTCTTGGACATAACTTCCGTCAAACTGCTCTAAACGGGACTATTCGCAAGCAAGAGGACAGACAGGGCTTCTAGACCGGTTTGGGGGGGGCCAGTATTTGAAAAGACCCTCAGCCTCCTTGAAAGGAGGGGGGTAAGGAGGGTTAATAAATGGATTCCCAATGGGAAAGGGAAATAACCGTCACGACTGCGAATGCGTGGAGTATGAAAAAAAGACTCAAACAACCGTTAGGAGGGAGATGTATCAAGCCACTTCCTCAATCTCACTTCTCGAGGGAACGAACAAATGGGTAAAAGGAGAAATTCTAGGGACTACCGCCGATCACTGACTTTAATGCGGATGAGGGGAACAGAGCACGACCATCTCACATGATAGGCCTCTTAAGAAATGTTGGCGCAAGAAGGGAAAAAGTACACGGGTCTTTGATGAGCTGGGCTTTCGCAGACACAAGAAAATTTGCCAGTAGTAGCCGGAACCGTAAGTGGGGGAGGCGCGAAAGTGGGGTCGCGTGAGGTGTGGGCGTGATTTGACGCGAAAATCTTATCCTGCGGGACTGCAATAGAAGGGATTAATCCGCCATCCGTGTCAGAAGAAGGAATGGCCACTCGCGGGAATGTGTGGACCATAGGTTCCGGCGAGGAGGACCGCGGAAAAAGCAGCGATAGGGGAAGGAAGGAAAAAAAAAGGAGACCTCAGGAAAGAAACAAGTCGGAACCCGTAACTGAGGTTCGATATCCGCTTGACTTGCAGAGGCAATGGAATGTGGGAAGGGACGGCCAGAAGACCGAAGTCTTGAGGGGGAAAAAGCTATGTCTTTCGGGGTGAAAAACGGAGGTTTGACCCGCAGCCTCCAGCGTATGAAGAACATTGTTCGATGGGATGCGGGGGACCAGTCAATTGCAGAAAAGTTGAATGACCATTCTGACTCGTTCGGTAAACGGGGGGCAGGGACCCTCCTTCACGCAGGGTTCCGAGTGAAACACGGGAGAAAACCACGGACAGGAGGGAAAGTGAGACTACACCAACGTGTTGTGGAAGAGTAGGTTCCTTGAGACGGGAAAAATTCCAGGGGACAGGTTCAGCTATCGGAGCGCCCGAGCTTCTTGCGGGACAAGAATGAAGTATGACGAATACACGCGCGCTTCAACAGGGGGGGGGGAAAACAAGACTGTTCCCTGTCGTAGAAAGATGTAGCCTTAGGGGACAGTGGAAGGAATAGCGAGGCGGGGAGCTGCCCCTCACGACAAAAGCATTTGAGTCGCGGAAACGTCATAAACAACGCGGAGGTATTGGGTAGGAAAAGGCCGTCAAGAGCAGCACGCAGGCCGTTAAGTTTTAGGGGGAGGGTTGGGAAACATTCACTCTAAGTCTGTTAGTTTGAAAGTCTGGGGGGAAAAGCGAGGGGGACGAGTATGTCAGAACAGTTCAGGTGGTGTCGTTACCGGGGGAGGAATCCAAAGGGGGGCACTTTTGGGGGTGGACTCCGCGCTTGGCTGTTCGTGGAAAGGATGCATCGGGGAGAGGCCTCCAGGATGAAGAGCGATGTGACGCGTAAGGGATCCAAAAATTAAAAAGTCTGGCACGGTGGCGAAGACCTTCAAAGAAGGGAAGGGAGATTCAGATCCCCGCAGGAGAGAACTGAGGAAGGGAGGGGGGGGAGGAACCGTTTTCCCGCAGCGTGAAACAGTTAGAAAGCTGGGGAAAAAGGGCAGCTCGAAAGAGGGGCCGCCTTCGCCGCACGCGAGGGAAGGGAAAGAAACAGAATTTAGGCGGCGTGGGGGGAGGCTGCGGAATCGGCGCGGGGTGCCAAAGGAAAAATAGAGCCTCTTAGCACGGCGGAGTAGCGGTTGAGATAAAAACAAGAAAGGGAGTCCAAAATTTGAGGAAACAATGGATCGTTTCAAAAAAAAGGGCGCCTGCCGACCGAAACTCGCTAGGGGGTACAAAGGGCAGGCCGGTTCCACCTTAAATTCTCAAATGCTGGAAAAAGACTACATTGCGGGGAGGGAGCCGAAATGAGAGAAGGGGGGGGGAGAGGGAAGGAAAAAAGCACACCCGGAAAGCGCGAACAATAGCTCGAGATGAGGGAAATATATATCGAGAGAGATTCGGGAAGAGGGCAACTCTTTAAGCGTTCGCAATAAAAAAGAGAAAGAATGGTCTACTTGCTAAGAAGAAACTCGCCAGGGACTTGAGCACACACGTTATCAAGTAAAGTTTTAAATAAAAAAAATCATAGCATTCCAAAGTCAACTGCGGCAACAAGGTCGCATCTATAATTGTATTCAACGGGAAGAGGGATCACATTGCTCTTGTCTGGGGGTTTGAAAGATACTCTCGAATTGATCGCTGATTCTGAAGGAACTGCTCTATTCCTGGGGTAATCCGACAACACAATAAGACGATAAGGGGGGGGACATAGAGGTGATGCTGCTCATACCCTAAAACGATGACCGCACCAAATGACTATGAACCTGCTACGTTCTGCACAAGAGGGAGTTATAGGTGTTAGAGAACATGAAATAAAGCAAAATCACAGCAGAAATCAGGGAAGTATTCAAACGTTTCCAGGTCGGAAACAGTGAAATCAGAGTGACAGCATCAGGGCCATTCGGAAAGGTTGACGGAAAAAAAGATTGAGGAAAGATCGCGTGAAGAGCCGATCGGTTTCGAACGATTAAAAACCGGATCGGAATGAAATTCAAAACCGACTTATAAAAGAAGGGGGGAAATGCCGACCAAGCGGATCACTACACAAACTAAGAACATGATAAAGCAGAAAGTAGATGAGCACTAAATGTAAAGACACTAAATGGGGGAAAAATTCGCGATTGGGGAGACATCACTCATCACAAAAGTAACGGCCATGGATGGGGTGCCAACCTGACGAATTAAACAACGAAGCTCGGGGTGAGGGGGAAAGAGTAAAAGAGAGATAACATTCGTCTTATCTAGTTATTGGACGAAATCAAAAATAAAAGATTCTGATAAATAAGAGACCCTTTCTTGGACGTCGAAGAAAGTGAGGATGCACCGTGGGGGGGGGGAGTCCTTTTTTAAAATAAAGGCAACTCTCAATGCGTTAACTTTCGCCTCAAAAGCAGACTGTGGATTTCCAAAATCGGGGAAACTAAGATAAAAAAGAAGCACGGGAAAGGAAAAGTGATTGCTTGCCTCTGGTTTCCCAACCAACCGTATGTTAAATCAGAGGAAAGCGTGTAAGGGGGTCTTCCCTTGGGGTCCCGCTCACACTGAAAATGTGAAGGATGCCTTATGTGTAAAACCTTTAAAACTAGTGGGGAAGTAGTCAAATGTGTATGAAAGGCCTGGCATGGAGAGCACGAGGAGGAATTTGACGGGGCAGTAAAGAAGGGGGATATGGAAACGGCGGTATGAAAAAAAAGGGACAAAGGAGTCCAGGATAGTGTCCGCGGGATCATTGAGGGGATTGAAGAGGGGGAAAACCTTCCAAAGTGATTGGGGAGAAGGAGTGCTCTGAAGAAGCAAGGCCAAGACGCGGTTTCAGGGTATAGCGGGAGAAGGGTCCATGAATGGTATGTTAGGGGGAGAAAGGTCCGTTCGAAAAATCATGCATAAAAATGGCGACGCAAGCGCCTTAATCCGGGGAAAGTAAAACAAGAAGATAGTGGAGGGAAAAGTTGGGCTGAGAGGGCACCGGATGCGTAAGAAATATCGGGAAATTCACTAAAAGATTCAGCGAAGAAAAGAAAGACACACGGAAGAAGGGGGACGAGACGAGATAGCGTACACTTCAGGTTCAAAACTTCATGATAAACTTGGGTTTGCGGGGGGGAAATGGCGAAAGACAGGGTGGGAAACGGGAGAAAATTAAGTATCTCAGAGCAAAGTCCATATTGCGCCAGGCGGATCGACTCGACAAATTTTCTCTCTGTATCACCATTTTGTTCCCAGAGTACTAAACTCCCTCCGAGATGAAAAATGAGGTCTCGGGCTGCTTCAAACGTAAAATGCATGAAATCACAGGACCGTAAATGGATGCAGAAAATTTCCCTTGTGGGTAACTCTAACAGGTAAGATGAGAGGAGGGACGTTAACATCTCTCCAAAACAAAAACTCACAAATATCTGGAATCTAAGATTCTTAAACATTCCCTCAAGAATCACGGGTCTAGTTGAATTCCTCCTAGTAATTTAAGATGGCGTCGAGGAGTTAAAAAAGCATTATTAATCCTAAACAATCAAGAACGTGCAGGTCTTATGGGGCGTGTAAGTCAACATGACTAGCTCAGCAATTGTCACAGGAAGCGGGACGGGAGGGACAAGACTTGTTTATCGACAATAAATTGCGGACTCACGCATACTAATGATCAGATTGGGCAGCGCGCCACACGAGAAGGGTGAGGGAGAGAAAGGGGGGACGGACACACACGGACAGGGGTGGTGAAAAAAAACGGGAGCGAAACCAGGACGATAACCATGTGGTGATGTGACGTCTAAAACGAAGGACCTCAGACTGGGTCTCGGTAGAAATTACCGGGTTGTCTACCGAAAGCTGAGCAAATGAAGTGGGAAAATTGTTAAAGACGCAAGGCCGTGTAATAAGCGTAGGAGAAAAGGGTCACGGCCAAGAGCTGCTAGGTGAGACCAGGGAAAAGGAAGGAAGCTAAAGTCCCATTGAAAAAATCGAAAAAAGGAAGTAAGGAATGAAACGATGTATACATCGCTATACAGAAAAACCAAGGGGAGAGAAGGTTCTGAATTAACACACTAATAGGCCATCAGATAAAATGAAGGGGAAGGAGGAGGACATTAGACATTAACAGAATTATGGGTCAAAAAAAACAACGGAGCGGAACAAGGTCGTCAGGGTGCAGAAAAGCGTTTGAAAAAAAACTTAGGGAAAGGGCGGCCTGAAAGAATTGTTGGAGGGATTTGCACCACACATAGTGAGAAGTGAAAAAAAAAATCACAGTCGGTGGACGGGTCCAGGAACGGCGCCGACACAGATGGGAAACCCTTCGTGAGAGGCACCAATGCCCCGGACATAACGGGGGAGTGTCTCCCAAGGTTTGGGTGCACAGACGGATAACGGGGAGGGACGTTTCTACGCGGACTCAGACCGTTCCTCTGAACTTGGAAAAATGCAGGGAATTTAGTACGGACGAAGGGGCACGGAAGGGCTTCTGTTGAAATGACGCTCGTGGGAAAAAATTCTGCGCCCGGCAATTTATCCGAGAATTATCTCGGTCAGAATCCTCTCCGGCGACGGTGCTTCTTATTGAGGAAAACGACTAAGCTCATGGGGGTAAAGGAGTTACTAGCCGAAATTGATAATTTCCTGGTAAAATGGGAAAAAAGGGGAACGTTTGTCTGCAGCAGCAGGCGTTAAGGGTTGCGGAAATTTAGATTTAACGCGGAATTAGGAAAAAGGTTGGAGGGTAAATTTCTGGTGAGAAGCGGAGTGAAAATCGTAAAGAGATGTCTCGTGCAGGTTTCTAAGGAGCAATTCATCAAATGTTGACGGTGGGGCTCAGCAGGGCGTCTTGGACAAGTAGTCGTGGGAAAGAGCTTGCGGCAGAGCGATGGGTTCATAAGACTTGAACAGTAACATGAAAGGTGAAAAAACAGCGGCTGGCACTGTGCTTCCAACCTGACTAAGGGACTATCCTTCCGATCCAAGATCGGGAGGGGGGTAGGTTCGTGTTCGGGGTTTTCCCGCGGATTTGGGAAACATTGGAAAAAACATGGTGAGCTCGCCGCCGCGCGGCTGAATAAGCGGCCCGTGAGCAAAAAGTATCGGGTAAAAACTGGGGGATCTGGAGGGGGGAATCAGGGAGGAGGGTTACGCCCGAGAAACTTACACTGAAGTATCTTAGAAAAAAAAAAAGTTCTGAAGCCATCGACTGGAGGTAGGAGGGAAGTTATTTAGGAAAATATAACGTGAAAAAGCCGGAAAGAAGAGCTCTATGACGGAGACCTAGATCGTTCTCACGGGTGTCTTAGGGAAAAAAAAAAGTTGCTGTTGAGTGTTCCGCACTGAAATATCGGTTATACGAAAGGAACTGGCAAAAAAAAACTGACGGAGGTGGGATCTCCATAATCTCTCAAGGGAAGTAGGAAAATAGGTGTTCACCGGAGTCGGATAACTGCCAGATTTCCGAAGTAGCACTAAACAGATAGGGAAGGGCTGACCTCAAACGAGCCCTTTAGGCGGGATGAAGAAAAAACTGGGGGAAGAGGTTTACAGGCTGAGCTGGTCGCCGCTAGAGAGAGACTTCGGTCGTTAATGAGGTTCAAAATCCAAAGAAGGGGAAATTAACGTAAATCCGAGGACATCCAGTCCTTGGGGGGCTGGGGGATAAGCAGAAAGACAGAGGATAACTCTCGCGTTCAGCTTCTCCAGCCCGTGAAAACCCGCGACGACCGAGAAACGGGGTCAACGAAAATCCTACTCATTTGGTGATTCAGCTTGACGCTTGTGTTAAAAAAAGACTACCGGGGATACAAAAAAAAAGTCTCAACAAGAGGGGGTAAAGGAGAGATTAGGAACAAGCGCTGCGGGAACCTTGAGCTCCCTAGCCGAAAACGGGGAGAAACGGAGCACGCATTAGATCAAATGACTCAATTTCGTGGTTTTCGTACGAAAGAGAACATGTGGAAATCAAGATCTTCCTCGGGCAAGGGGGACTCCGCCCTAGCTCTGGCAAAGAAAAGGGACCCGCAGTCGTGCAAAATGAAAGATAGGACCAAAAAAGATTAAATCCCAACTTCGTCAAAAAGACGGAGAAAACTTCCGAAACCCGGATAATAAAAAAAGAGAATTACCGATCTCCGAAGAAACGAATTTCACTAAGTACCGACAGCCTGAGCGAGGGTCACGTTATAAAACAGCACAACCGTAAAGAAAAAACAGGAGAAAAACCGTTGACGGAAGGGATACAGGAAAGATGGTTTCTGATACTCAACCCAGCGTAACATGCTCAAAAAGAGCTTCCGTGATGGGCAGAAAGAAAACATGAGGAAGAACGAGATTCTTCGGATCAACTAAGGGAGAGTTCTTATAAAGACTGAAAGTTAATCATCGGGCTATCCTTGGGAAAGAAAGGCTGAAGTAAAAGAGACAAACGTGACCCTGGCGGTCAAAGCCAAGCATCGTTGGGGGGGACGAAATCAGTGAACTGAAATCATCTCTGTACTTAAAGAACCGGGCTTAGAGGCAACCAAAAGGGAATGTTTAAAACAGAATCACAGAGGGAACCGGGTTGTCAAAATTTGCCCGCTAAAAATCAGCAAATCTGGTAAGGAGGGGGGAGTGAAACCGTTCCAAAACCGATTGAAAATGATGTCCACTAGGGAGGAACTGCCTTTAAAAGAAGAACAAAACCGAGAAGGTAGGTTCCGTGGGGCCCCCCCTCAAAACCAAACCCCCACAAAAAAAAGCCTTTAAATCCGTCATGTATGCTCTTGAAAAGTCGTGTTGGAAGACCCGTAAGTTGGGACAAAAGGGGGTCGGAGCAAGCATACGTGATGTTAGTTCTAAGGGGCAGGAGGGACCGGATTATCTTGAATGCTGGGAAGAAATCTGGGGGGAGCAAGCCAGCGATCTGCGGGTTAGGAACGGCGACTATGTTCATTGGAAGGTCAAACGTGGCTTCGGGGAAAGGAAATGAGATTGCGGCTGACGAACATCAAAGGACCGGATCGGAAAACAAAAAAGAGAAGGAGTAGGGGGCGGAACAGGTTCGCGAAAAGCGAGGGGAGGATGCGTATTCTAAATCCGGAGGGGGAGGAAAATTGGGTTGAGGAAATACCGCCCCACGGCAGGAAAGGTCCCGAAACGAGAAAAGTTATTCTATTTCGGGACCACGGTCACTCCGGGTCAGCTAACAGGGACTGGGGGGAAAACCTGTGGCGTCGCCCGACAACGCTTGGGGACCATTTGATACAGAATAAAAGAAGGCTAAAGGGGGATCAGATATATTTAAATCAGTAGATAGATCGTGACGCTACTACAGGATGGATAGAGGTCACTGGGGTGGGTACTAAAGCATCTCCGGACACGTATGACGAAATCCGAATATATTCGACTTTAACGGAAAGAGCGGCGCCTTGGTAGGATGGCGACTACACGCGGCCCGAACACCAAGGAGGAGAGGTCTTCCGAAACGCTCCGAAAAAAAAGGGGGCTGAAAACGGGGGGGCCCGTAAAGGTGAGGGGCTAATTCTGTATTATGTACGAAAAGCCCGGTCACGGGAGGGGGATGGCCAAGAACCAGAGACAACAGGGGAAAGGAGGGAGGGAGAACGGGGGACATATTGTTGGCGCAATAGATAGGGCAGATTGAGAACTGGCTTGAAGGTAAAAAAAGGGAAGCTTGGAGGGACAGTAACCACTGGTAACCGTTTGGCCCATGAGGAAAATTTCAAGGACCAATTGGGGACTCAGAAAGCGAGTTGCGGTCTTCCGAAGGGGTCCGGAGTTCTACCAGAAACTCTGCGACTCGCGTGACGTACCAGAGACGTATGGGGAAAAAAAGCCTAGGGAGGTTAGGAAGGTATCTGAAAAGGTACGCAAAACTCATGGCTAGTGTGGGGGACTAAAAAGGAGGGGGGGGGATTACGGGTCGCGTTCAAAGAGGAACGAAGAGGAAGAAAAATCGCGCCAGGAAAAGGCTGACTCGTACCGTCGCTAAAAAAAATATCAGCGGAGATCCGTGCTCACTTCAGCAAGAAACATTCAAATAACGGGGGAAAGGGATCGAATAAAACCTAAAGCAATGTAGGTGCCAGAGCAACAAGGTCAGTTAACTTAGGGAAACAGATTTTCTCCCGTCAACGTACCGGAAGGATTTAACTGAACATAAAGACCTGTTTTTGGGCTGGATTGGGAACTCCATAAGGGCAACATCGGGATAAGTGAACCACAATCGGAAAATGCGTGGCACTGGGCACACAGAGAATCACAGGGGGGAGGTGGGGAAGCTTCTTTAAAGTCACACCAAGGCGATCGGTTGAAGGGGGTAGAAAAAAAGAGGGGTTTAAGACAGGCGCAATCAAAAATGGGGTTCCTTGAAGGACTTGACATTTCAGGTTGTGAAAGGGGGTAGTCAAAACCTTAGGTACGGGGGGACCTCCAGGAAAGGGGGGCTCGTTTGACTTGTAATCGCGAGTCAAAAGGTAACACTCAATGTCATAACGTGTAGCCGTAGGGAAAAAGCCGAAAATCTTCTGTCGCCCTTGCTCTGATGAGCAAGCGGAGAAATTGTTATCTCAGTTCGCAAAGGGGAGGTCAAAAAGGGGAAGGGCGGAGGGCAGTTCTTAAATTCGTAACCGTTTGGGGTAGGTCGGTCATGGGCGGGAGGGGTTAAGGTGGGTTATTCCAGGTAGAGAGCAGGGGACCGGGGGTCGGAAAGTCCTGTTGATACGGGGAATCATGAGAGTGCGTGGTGTAGGGACCGGTTCGGGGAAAACACGGGGGAAGTGGGGAAGGGGTTTAATCCCGGCGCTTGTCGGGAGTTCATTAAGGAAGAGGGGGGACGACAGGAAGAACCTATCGTGTATGCCAGAGAGGGGGGGCGTCAATTGCCCGAAGGAGTCCTAAAGGTAGGAAAGCATCGTCTGGAGGGCCGAAACTTCACGAACGTGAAGCCAGTCAAAGATAAAAGCAACGCGGCTGATGGTACGGGGTATTGTCGAAGTTCAACCGGTCGCAGGCGGGGGCCAGAGGGGTATCATGTCTCAGGGGGTTATGACTCCCGGAGACGGAGGGCTTTGGTCAGTAGAGGTTAGCAAAAAGGCACTCGACAAGCTTTAAACCAGGGGGGGGGGAGAAGGTTTTACATCGGTTGTAGCCTATAGGTGGGGGCCGGGGGATGCCATAGGGCCTAAGAAACATTAAAAAATTCTAAGATGCTGTCAACGCTCAAAAACAAGCTCACTGAGGTGGAAAAAAGAAAAAAATGAGATGGGTAATTAAAAGGAGTGGAAACGTTTTTCAAACGCCTCCTGCAGGACTATAATCGGACGAAGAACATCAAACGGGGAAAACCTTCGTTCGAAAAAGGTGTGGACTGAGGAAACGGGGGGCGTTTGCGGGGTCTTCCACGTCAAAGGGGAAAGAGTTAGGGACTTCCGAACGCTACCATCACCCGGAAAGGCGA
>Ga0179591_1324019_pt1 | contig 12708 bp, 7 predicted proteins | sample CZOMad2_1_08_16f_FD_182891 | JGI IMG/M metagenome (GOLD analysis project Ga0179591, IMG submission 182891) | Vadose zone soil fungal communities from Angelo Coast Range Reserve, California, USA - CZOMad2_1_08_16fungal (PacBio error correction) | ecosystem: Environmental > Terrestrial > Soil >...
CCCCTTGGGGTACACGCTACTTTTATTAAGTGAAAGAAGAGGAATGTCGGGAGATGGGGATAGGTCTCTGACAGCCGAAGGGAGGGAGGTAAGAGAGTCTTTATCACGGGCGGAAGTCTCTCGGAGGGAGGGGGGAGCTCGCGTAGGAAGTTTGCAGAGGCAGAGTAAAGATATTTATCTATTCCGAATTTATCTAAGACCTCGCTCTGGGAGGAAAAGGATCGTCATATCTCCTCATAGGAGGTCGGCTCGATCAGTCTAAAAAGTGGACATTGTTGGGATGTCGAGAATATCGGCAATGAAGTAATCAGAGACTCTCTTCATCTGGGGCACGTCATCTTGGATGGGGAATTTCGAGGGAGATTCCGTTTTCACCTCAGTCGCTTGGGTGCTAACAATCTGAGCTTAAGGAATTCGATAAAGGGAAAAGAGGCCCAATCTCTGAGACAGAGGGTCTTCTTGGAAGGGGGTCCCTGAAAAAAGCTTGAGTATGTCTATTATCATATCCTTCTAGGAAAAAGGGGACTCTAAGCCTACGACGGAGGGAAATCCACTCACACAAGATGAAGAAGACGTCCAATTCTCAGGATCGAGGACGCCGCAAATGGGGGTACGCCGCCAGAGAAATTTGTGTGAGGGTATCAATAAGAAGAGCGTGTTATCTTCGAGAAGGCAAGGAGCCCTCAGCGATCAGAAAAAGGCTCGCGCTCAACGACCCCGGCTTCCGGACCTACCAGAGGGGGGGGGGGAAGGCCTCGCTAGAGTAGAGGAAGGATCATTCCGAGAATGATCGGTAAAAATGAGGACCCCGGTAGACTAATATCATGCTCCTTTTTTAGAGGGAAGAAGGGAAAATCTACACTCAAAGTTTCGGAAGCTGAAGGGAACGGGATAGCTGGATCTGCTTTGGGGATCTCTATAAGGAATAAGGCGGTATAGAAGGGTCTAATCAGCCGAGTCTTCGGGCGCTCCCCGTCTCATCTGGAGGATTCTCTAAATTGGGAGGAAAAAGATGCTTATCCAAAGAGAAGAATGTAAGGGCATAAGAAGAGATTACTAAAAGAGGGATAAAATTCGGTAGTAAGACTAGCTGGCCTTACGAGAAAAGGGGAAAAGTCTTCTCGTATACCCTTCAACTGCTACCGTCGTTGGGTCGGGGGGTGGGAGGGGACTTGACGAGGTGTGTTACTCTCCATACGTGAATCCTTACCTCTCTAACTGGCCGATTCTCTGAGGAAACTCTACAGATCTCTACGAAAGGAAGGGAAAAGACATAGAAGGGCGCGAGGCGCGTAAAATCAGGGTCCCGCAAGCACGATACTTCGGTTTTCAGGGGTTGGAGGGGAAAGGAGCTCAGCAGGAGGGGAAACATCGGAACTGGGTCGGAATGGGAGACGAAAAATTTTCTCTTTCTCGTGGGTGCCTCCACGTTGGACCTCTATCTAGGTCTTTTGAGAGGGAGAAATCCCTCTATTCGATGGGGGGACGGCCGCGCCTGAGACCGGGCGGTCATTGAAATTCGTGCAATGCTTGACCGGATGGAACGAGTGACTAAGATCTCGATCAACAAGGATAGGTCTTTACGAATTCAGGGGAGAAAAAAACCACCCCTCCCTTGCTCAGGAAAGGGGGGGGAGCAAAGACTTTTATTCGGAGAAAGGAAATTCAGACAGAAAGGGGGAAAAGTGAGCATAATCTTCACTCCGGGGATCTGCGGTTCACGCCTGATCAGATACCCTGGTCTTACTTTAGCGAAAAAGAGGAAGCCAACGCATGCCTCAGAGAGGGACGAGGGGGGACGGCTACTGAGGTGAGGAGAAACTGAACGGGAAATCCCTACATCTCGGGAAGATATTGGGCGGGGACTGTATCTCAATTGACGGTAAAACCTCCTGGATGGAATAAAAGAAAAAGTTGACAGTGAAGAAGAGACGGATCTCTTCGAAAGAAGACCCGGGGTGAAGAGGAAAAAAGAATGCTACACAGAGCGCGTCGAATCGACCCGCGATCCCTCGACGAGGAGGGGGTTATTCTCGGCCTTTAGAGGGAATAGGGGGGTATCTCAACAACACAAACTTATTGAGAAGAGAGAGATCGCGTAAGGCGTACGGGAAAAGAGGGGTCTTAGGTGGAGAGGGGGGACGACCGCGCTCAGCACTCGCGAGCTTTCATTCACCGGTAAAAAATTGTAAAAGAGAGAGAGAGGAGGTCCCCTGTTTGGAAGATCCGAGGTCGCCCGCCTTCCGGTGCATGAAAGGCTTCTCCCCGGTCAAGATCGAAAGAGATTTTATCCAGCCAAGAGTGTATCTTTGATTATCACCTAGAGAAGGAGCTCGAGTCCTTCGTTTAAGGTTATCTAGGAGTAAGGTATCTCCCCTTTCCTACCAGGGTCTCAGGAAAGGAAAACAGAGATTCTGGCTAACACGATCGCCAGCCCCTGCGTCGAAGCTGGAAGCTTAGCCTCTAACTCAGACTGAAAAGGGAGAATCAACCCACCCCTAGGAAGAAGAAAGGGAGGAGAAGGGAGCCCGCCGAGAAGAACCAAGGGCGCTCTTCGCACCCTCGTCGAGCCTTGAAACGAATCCAATCCGTGAACGCAAAAAGGGAAAACGTCTCTTCGCAGACCTGTCCCGACAAAAATAGGAAATTCGGGTCTGGTGCAGACAGAGAGGAGATCGCTGCTCCATGTAAAAGAGCGGCAAAGAATTCGCGGTGGTCGTAAAAGAAAGGGGGCCATTTCGCTGGGCGAACCCCATTAGATAATCGGAGGGAAGGGAAAGCCACTGACCGTATATTTCTCTTGAGGAAGGATGGATCTCTATGAAGAGGAATGGCAGACGTGCCGGGCTTGGAAAAAAATACTGTTATAGGCTAGGAGCGGAGTCGCGTGGGAGAAGAAAAAGGCTTCCTCAAAGCGCGGACTAGTTACACTATTGAAAAGGAAAGGAAGGCTGAAAAAAAAACATCAGCACCCAGACCCTCTCCAAAAATTCTCCGTGAAGGGTCGAGCTCCTGAAGAAATGGGGAGGCGTCAAGAGGAGCCGGAAAATCGACTGTTACGCAACCGGGTTAGTCATATCGTGAGGGGGACAGTCTGGGAAACAAGAAAAGAGGACATTGGATCATCTCCAAATAGAAATCTGCGCAGCAGAATCGTCGAGCCGCTCTCTCGACGAAGCTTATGGAGCAAAAAAAAAAAAGGCGAACCTTAGAAAAGCTGAGGAAGGGGATCCAAAAGGACTTCTCAGAAGGAAACGCGGTCCAAAAACGCCTCAGGATCTTATCGGGGAACTCTCCGTGGAGGAGAAAGCCTCATCTCAAAAATACTCCCTATCTGGGAAGGGGGGGGGAAAGGACCGGGAAAAGCTTCTCGACGTCCGCCGAGAATGCCCCGAGAATACGTGGTTCTCATATGAAAGATGTAGGAAGGGGGAGAGGTGTCTTGAGCGCGGAAGGGTGTTAAAAGTCAGAGGGGGGTCGTGAGAATAGACGAACGAGTCATCAAAACACAAAATTCTCGCTATTCTCTAAGAATCAGGGAAGCCCATTCTTCCGTGGCAGGGGGAAAGAACGTTCTCTTCCCTCGGGAAGGGAAAAGCCTTAGATAAGCGCCAGCATCTGGTGCGTGGGGAGATATTCCGCCCGGCGGGCATAGGGTCCATTTTTGGCTGCCCAGGTCGTCTCGGGGAGAAGTAGAATAAAGAGAAGACTGAAAGGAAAAAAAATGAAGTCAAGCAGAGAAAAAAAGATAAAAAGTCTATCTTGGCGGCGCGGTCGCGGCGTTCGGGAAAGGGGCAAAAACTGTATAGGGGCTTTGTCGCAACATGGGGAAAGAACCTGTTAAACGGCACGCCCTTCCGACGTAACGGAAAGAAAAAAAAAGAACACTGCCAGTCTCCAGTCGGCTGAAGAGGAGCCTTGACTTGCAAGGAAAGGGTGAAAAGATCATGCACACCTTCCGGGGGAATTCTTCTCTACTTCTCAGACTATCAGAGGCAGCGGAGAGCCGATATAGGAACGTACGAGCGAGGGGGGATCTCGCTCTGAAAGATCCTGTAATCAGGGAGGAACCCTATAAGCTGAGACCCTCTAAAGAAGAAGGATTCCTATCTAGCGGCCATCCCCTTTCTAAAGAGGAAAAGAAAAATTCTAGTGAAAGGTCTATACCGGGGCGCAAGGCCTCATGAATCTCAGATGCACTACATCAAAGGAGACGTCTACCCATTCTTCGCAGAAAAGAGAAGAAAGGAGTATGAATTAAAAAAATATATATGGACTGGGGTGTATCACCCGTGGGGGATGGCCTAATAAAAAAAAAGGGCGGCGCGAGGCCTGGCAGGTCCTCGACCTGCACACTTCGCTTCTGCGCTTGAGAGGGGAAGTAGGATCACGTTGAGGCACGGAGAGCGGGCCGGTCTATCGAGAGGAGGATTCACATAGGCCAATCCCCCAGATTCTCTTGATCGTGCCTAAGAATAAGGCCTCTAGCGTTTAGGGAAAGAGAAGGAGGGGGAAAGAAATGCTCTCCCTGTCGGATCGAAGAGCGACTCCACGCTTGCAGGGTTTTCACTTAGCCTTTTGGAGAAAGGCAAGTAAGAGGCAGGACAGCCTCCGAAGCGGAAAGAAGAGGGGTTTCGAGGGAAAGTTCCGTTCGGCGGTGAGTTTCAACAAAACAGGAGGTACATTTTTTTGATGCGCTATACGGGAGAAGCAGAGGAAAAAAGACGAGCAGCGTGTACGATCGGAAAGCGCCGGTCTGATTAAGGGTCTTTGCTAGAGGGGAGGGGAACGATTCCCCTGCGAGAAACAGCAACATTTACGAAGGGGGAAAGTATAGAAACTCATATGGACTGAAAGACGATTCTCAGCACAATGGTCTAGTACTCACTGGAGGGGGAGAAAAAGATTTGTCGCCGCGAACTAGATGCATAGGAAAATCGGCTGCTCGTCGGACTATCTACCCGGGGAAGATTAGCAATTAGATCATACCTGAAAAGCGACTCACGACCCTTTAGACAAGAGAAAAAAGTTCATATTGACGGGGGCTTCAGTCTGTCCAGGGAGCTTCTGAAAGTGGGGAGTGATCGGAAGGGAGGAAATTTCTCGAGATAGATTTATTTCAGTTATGCTTAGCTGCCGCTCGACAAACGGGCCCATCCGAGAAGGCGTCATTATAAGTCTGGCGGGAAGGGGAAGGGCGCGCTTCTCAGGATACGATCATCTTTCTCTATTTGTCCTAAAAAGATTCCGTCGATAAAGGAGACGCTCTGTACTTCTTCTAGAGGGTAGAGAGGGGGAGCTTGATAACTATCCAGAGGGTGACCCCTCTTTAAAAAAAAAAAAAAAAAAAAAAAAACCTTCAGCAAGAGAGGAAAAAAGAGGAGGAACCAGTCTATTCCGAAAAAAAAATCTCCTGAAAGGAAAAAAAGGATCACCCAGTCGAGACCTTCACGGCGACCGTTGGTCAAGGTCTGGTGTGTCTCAAGTCACTATGGGGAGGGGGGAAGGGGGCACGCTCCACTAAGTGTAAATAAAGCGGGCGGAGTCCTCTTCTCAAAAGAGAAGATCTCGAAGAGTGACATCCGCTTAAGAAACAGGAATGCGCGAAGCTCGGAAAAGCTCGCCATCAGGGGTCTCTCAAGGGGAAGAATTAGTGGAGTTATTTCTGAGAAATAGGGAAGAAAAGCGTCTTTCTCGAAAAAAAAAAAAAACTTGGAGGGAGCGTGCTCTTGCCGAGGGGGCGTGTGCCCGCCCCCGATCTCGGGGAGGAGAGGAGAAAAGAATGCTATCTGAATAGGAGTAAGGCTCCGATACTTTTCAGAAGGGAGGGAAAGGCTGGAAAGGGAGAAGAAAATAGCGCGAATCCAGGCTCGATAAAGGAGCCGCTCGTCGGATCGTCCACCACTCAAACCTTTCTCAGGAAGGGGGGGGGGGGGGGGGAAGAACTTTTAGGAGGAGTTCACGGCGGGCGAGTCATCTTCATAAGGGGGAAAATTTATCAAAAAGAGAGGGAGCCTTCCTGCGCTGCCCACCCTGGTGGGAAAGGATACACGTATTCAAGATCTAACTTCCACGAAAGTCCTCTAAAAAAAAGAGGCTACGAGTTGAGAATAACAAAAAAAAAGGCCTTTTCTTCTCCAAGAAAAAGGGAGGAGAGAACCGGGATGGTGAGCTCCGAGGCGGGCGCGGGGAACGATCAGGCCACGGGGGGTGCTTAAGACTCTCGCTACTCTGATGGGAAAGGGAAAGAGCGAGACGCTAGATGTCTCTAGGGAGGTAGAAAAGCGAGTAGCACGCCGCAAGAAAGGCCGCTGAAGGAGAGAGCTCTCAAACAAAAAGGGGGGAGAGAGAGAAGATATCTGCTTAAGGGTAGAGTACCTTAATCTCATCCGCTCTTTGGTAGAAAGAGAAAAGGGAGGGTGAGGTCCCTACGAGCTAGAAAGGGGAGCGCGGACTTTTCAATCAAAAGGGGGTCGCCGGAGAGGGCGTTCTGCCAAAGTACCCGTCTTTCACAAGGAAGCAAACGCCGTCGGCGCTCTCAATTTAGTCTGACGAAAGAAGAACAGCTTCTGTATTGGAGCCCCAAGAAGGGACAGGAAGAAGGTTGAAAGAGAAAAAAAAGAACTTCTCGGAAGATTCGTGAAGGTGAGCGAGGAGAAAGAGGTACAATCAACTGTTCAAAATTTTAGGCCGCGCAGGAAGGAGAAGGGGGGGGAACAGCCTATTCCCAGGGGGAGGAGGAAGCCCTGCTTCGGCATCTTGAAAGCCGCGAACTCCGTCCCAGTGGTGGAATAAAAGAAAATCGTTCCCATAAAAGAGTGGGGGTATCATGTCGAAAACGACTGAAGAGGCTCTTCCGACTAGTCGCCGTCACGCATGGCCTCAAAGTACCTTCTCAAACCTTGAAAAAAAAGGGGGAAGAAGGGTCCCGCAGATAGAAAAGGACATCGAGGGCGTGGAGAAAAAGAAAGATCGAGGAAACACTGCAAATCGCGGCAAGCCAGCATTCGAGGAGGGGTGACACGGTCTTGTATAAAATTTCTCGGGAGGACTCCTCTTGGAGGAGGGCTTCTAAATCCGGGGAGTCTTCTGGGGGGGCATGGGATCGCGAATGAGCGCTAGGAGAATGCCTGGACTGCCGGAGGCTTTCACCACATCTGTCTTAAAGAGGAGGACGGTTTGTCTAATCCGGAGAGGCATCCAGGACAAGCGCGAGAATCGCCGTCTGCCCAATAGTGCCGAGCCAAAAAGAGACATCGCCAACTAAGGGACGGGGAATTGTCTCGATCTCCGGGAGGAAGTGGTAGTAGTACGGAGGGGAACGGATCGACTGGGAGAGGGGAAACAGCCGCGTAGGGCACGTCCGGGAACACGAAGAGGGAATCAACTCCACGCGATACTCTCGCAAGCATATCGTAGAAGAGGACACTCGCTCTAGACTACTCTTCTTGAAAAAGGAGACTAGAGATGACCGCTGCGATCAGGGAAGCAAGGTTCCGGGTTACCCGACGAGCCTATTTTAGGGGAAGAGGGTCACCGGGGAATAAGGAGAGAGTGTTGTCGAGCGGCCCGAAGAGAACCAAGAGACCTGCGAGCTCATAGAGAAGAGGGAAAGCACTTTTTTACTATCAAAAGAAGGAAGAAGGGGTCAGGCCCAAGAAAAAAGAAGAAAGGGCCATATGCACCTTTGTGTTCTCCAGGGTCGTGAAAGAAGGGAGTGAAACTGTCTTATGAGGGGGAAAAGGGCGGGAAAAAAGGGGGAAAAGAAAGAAGGAGCTGCGCGGCGATGCTCCATCGGCCCTCTCGACAAGGATACAGTCCTGTCTGGAGGTCAAGTGACGTCCCTCGGGAAACTGAGAGGCCAGCATCATGGTGCGGGAAGATATAAGCCCTGCTGATCGCATTTACAGTTTCTTACCGGGTTCGAGGGGATATCATAAGATCGCAAGAAAATTTATTTACTCAGGAAAAGGAAAAGAAGGGACTGAAAAGAGAGCTTTTGTGCTTGCGAACTGAAAGATATGGAATCCTGAAGTCCTTTATCGAGAAGGATGGAGGAAATTTCTACTACGGTGGAAAGGCATCGAAAGGAACGGCCTGCCCGAAAAAACACTCCGCTGCTGTAGGGGAGAGACTGATTAGAAAAAATAAAGGGGTGACTTGGAGATCGACCGGACGATCATGCAAACTGCCCAGTTCACTAGAGACTTCTCAGACGATCAGCGAGAAAAGTGATCTCAGAGGACGACGAAAAAAAAACGAAAAGGAGGATAGAAAAAGCTCAGGCATGAGACACGTCCTTTAGGGGAATTACAGGCCCCCGGTCTAGAAGATCTCTAAAGGGGGCATATAGAAGCCTTCCTCCAGTGATGAAAATCAATCTTTATCCAGTCGAAAGGGGTGACCCTAGCAGGCCTCTCTCCTCCCTTTAGAGGGAGCCACTAATCGAAGAGTGGGGGAATAAGAAGAATCATCTCTAGAAATTATTAGGGTAAAGAGATAGATCAATTGTTTAGCACGCTACTTGGATTTCGTGATAGAGGAAAGTCGGCTCGAGGCCTTAGTCATCTACACGCAAGGGACATGAAAAGTCGTAAGCACGGGCGGCCGATCGCTCAAAAACGTATCTATCGGACTCCGGAAGAAAGGAATCTTGGGACGAAGCTTACAGAAAGTTTGAGGCGAGCTCCGCCAGAGCGTGTTCTGAAAACGTCCGAGGGGGAGAAAGCTCCGCCAGCGGATCGGAGTCAAGAGGGGGTGCAGGTGTGGCAGGTTGGTCGGAAAGGGATTGAAAGCCTGGGGAGGTACCTGCAGCTGCTCTTTAGACTCAGAGGGGAGTCTATCGTCAGGACTTTACGTCGGGGGCCGGAATTGCCTTTTCACCCAAAAAGGTGGAGAAAACAAAGCAGGAATTCGATACCGCTACCGTCTCCCTCCCGGAGGTCTTTGATCTGACGGTTGAAAAGGAGAAGTGGTCCGCGAACTTGACGAGTGCACGATCTATGAAAAGGAAGAAAAGGGCTATTAAAGACCCTAATCTCCCGAAAAAATGACCCTCACCAGATTTTCGAGACTTCAGTATTCTAGAGGAAGGAGTAGTACCGAACTTTATGGGGAAACGTCTCAAAAGAAAGGCAGGTCAGGGAAGATGGCTGTGTTGCTGACGTTGGAGTGACCTATAGACACTCTACCTCCTACCATGGAAGAGTCAACCTTAAAAATACCCTAGGGAATCTAAGACCGACCGAAAAGACGTTCCAAGGTCCTAGCTTATCGTTGACGAGCAGGAAGGACTTCTGATAAGATGAAAAAAAAGGCGTACTTGAACCGCCTTTGAAAGGGGTCGGTATGGTTAAGCTGGTTCCCGCTCGAACTCGATACTATCCCAGGAGGGGGAACCGAGTCTCAAGAAGAAGCCTGCAAGGAACTGATCGCAGCGGTCCTCAGGTAAGCGGAGGCTGCTTTCTCCTCAAAGGTCGAGAGGCGGACGAGAAAGATCTTCTTCGCGGGGAGGAAAGGGGGGACTGAAGAAAGCGTGTTAAAAAAAAAAACGTGTCCGAAGCATAAACTCTCTTTCACTAAGGGGAACCATTCACAGACGGCTCACTAGGAAAGGGGACAGAGAAAACACCAGAGAAAATAACTCGAGAAGGCACGTCTAAAAGCGGGTTCTATTCTCTCTTTTTTGGGGGGAGAGGAAATAAAGGGCCTCCGAGGACATGGGAGAGGAGGTACCTCTTCCGAAAAGAAGGGAAAAAGCTGGGAGAGCCACCAGCGAGCTTTGGGGGATAGAACAGACGATTCGTTAAGAGAATCTTCCATTCATTCTCTATCAGAGGAGGGGGCGTAGCCATCAGGCAAGCAGCGAAGGGAAAAGGGTTTCGAGGAGAGCCGCGCCGCTACCCACGACCGTCTACTCCACCCTCTAATGGTCTGGAGATAGGAGTTGTTACAGACAGGTGACGCTCTTAATCTAAAAACACAGGGAGATCTTTAGTGTCCGCGAAGAAGTGACTGGCCGCTGAGCAGGTAAAAGGTATTCGTGCACTTCTTTAAAAAGGAAAAGGGGGGGGGAGGGAGCGCTATCCATACCTCTGTACGTGAACGAAAGAGGAGGGCTGCATTATCCACCAAGAGGGGGGTATCCAAAGGGAAAATGGGTTCGCTGCGGCGATCATCTAAAAAGGGGGAGGGCGATCTCCCGGAAAAGAGAGGGTTCCTCTGCTAGGTTCATCGCAAGGAAGGAGAGAAGCAATGGGGCGGCAAGTTTAGATAAAAAGAGCTACACGCAAACTCAAGAGAAAGAGGTTGTAGAGGGATCACGAACTGACTGGGAGAAACTGCCTAGCTTTCTTACTTGGGGGGTCGGCCGAGCTAAAGGGTGAGAAGGAAAAAGGGGGAGCCGCCTTAACTATACGGCAAGTTGGGGGAAAGCGAGACTGAAATCTCGAAAAAAGAAAAAGGGGGCTTGCCAAAAAAGGAGGAGGGAGCTCTTCGACCGTTAGCAAAAAAAAAAAAGAAAAAGCGCTTGAGTCGCCCGCGGTAACTATGTCCTTCGCTATTCTCTACTCAAAAAAAAAAAGGGGGAAAAAGAAGATGATCGCGTAAGGCGTCTGAAGACGCAGCATCCAGAAGGGAAGGGGATAACTGTCTGAAATCAGGTAGAAAGCGTCTGCGCTGCGTCACCCAGTTGCATTAATGGGGAGAAAGGGCGTTCGGCAACGTTTCCGTATCAGGGTCTTCGCCAGGAAAATTGAAGACTAAAGGGGAAGGTCAAAGATCGCCGAGGGGGGGAGCAAGACCCATCATGGCAATTAAAGGTTCTTAATCACCTGCTTCGGAAGAAAGAAACGACTTCGGATGAATAGTGGAAGGGGAAGGGCCTCACGTGAGAGACCCCTTGAAAAGGTGTCCGAGAAGAGTCATCATGAGATTCCTGCTCGAGGAGACGGGCCATCCCCTGATTCGGCAGGCTTCCTCCTCTACCAAGAAGAAAGTATTGTATCAAAACACCCATCAGGAAAAAGGGGGTTGGGGGGGGTATCATTTCCGCCAAAAGAAAAGAAAGCGCTCTGGAGAATAGAAAGTCGCCCAGGAGCCGGTCACGCCTGGAAGATCCAATCGTGAACTTCTCCCAGAATCCTCTCTTCAGGGGACTTCACGGGAAAAAGTACGCCTAGAAGGGGTGCAAAGAAAGTATATCGAGGAAAGCAATCGTCGGTTCCAAGGAGCGGTTTTTCTACGATCGTTATCCAGTGACGCTTTCTATTCAAGGAAAGGTGAGAGAGAAGGGGATAGAAAAGAACTGACCAATAAGTAGGGGGAAGGGGGTATATTATCGCATTTCCTGTCTAGACAGGCAAGCTTCTGTCAACTCATAGGGAAAGTGGAAGAGAGTCTTCGCTTTTTGAGAACTGAAGAGCGGCCTAAAAGAACTAGTACGCTCAAAATTCCACATATTCTATCCATCACCACAAGGGAAAAAATCTACAACTCAGGAGGCCGGAGGTCTTCAAAGGAGGCCGACGTGGAGAGTCTCTTCGTGAGGCCGTAAGAGTGGGGACGCACTTCCGTGAGTGCGAGTAGTTAATTTAGGGGACCGGGGCACGCGCTGGCGGGGGTCAGCTCCCCCATGAGATCAAAGAATGGGGATGCGCGTCGGGAAGGCGGCGTACTACTCAAGGTCTTATGGAAAGGCTATAACTCTACATGGTGGGACGTATGAGAGAGGAATTCTCGCGCGCAGGTAATATAGGCTGAAAAGGGGGGTCCTGAAAGTAGAGTTGGACTCTCTTTGTGGGATCATACTTAAAAAAGTAACTCTACAGAAGGGGTTAAATAAAAACGGGGGAAGAAGACAGATGATCAGTTCCCGCCTAAAGTCTCCTTCCGAAAAGAGAAGGAAATGGTCACTCTGTCGTCGGTAGGGGGGACAGTTCTTTCTCTCGTGAAAAAGTTCTTATAGAGAGGTAATCCCGGGCGGGTTTCACTACTAGCCCACACGTCTTCGATGCTATTCTAAGAAGAAAAAGGATAGCCGTCCCATTACTTCTCAGGTGGTAAAGAGAGGGAGGCCTCAGAAACGCCTTATCCTAATCCTCAGAGCATCGCATCATCTTGTAGTGGGTTGACTATCTCACCCTTGCTGAGTGGGGGGGAAGGGGGAGACCTTTTCCGAATCTATCTGCCGGGATCGAGGAAGAAAAGAAAGTCTGGCAAAAAGAGAAAGGGCAAGCCGGACAGTTACCCGAGACGAGAGGGGGCGGCGACGTTGAGAAGGGTAACGTACTTCAGGGACGAGGGAAAGTCTTTTCGAAAACAATGGGAAAAGACGGGTTTAAAGGAATCGAAGGAGCCTTCCGAACCGCCTCTGTCGAAGCAGATAAGATGAAAACAGTCCTTCCTTATCAGGGTGACTAAAAAGTGAGAACTTTCTCTCCCAAGATCAAAAAAACAGACGCGCGCCTGCAATAAGGATCCTCGACAAGGAGCTCGTCGCTCGAGGGGAAAAGCTCCTCCTGCGGAGAGCGGGATCAGTTCATAGCAACGGGAAAGGGATCGGCGATCAAGCGCAGGAGAAAATTCCGTAAAGGGCTAAGGTCCCGAAAGGACGCTATCCACTCTAAGGAACTCCGGGGAATGAACCGAGATCGCTCCGAAAGGCTCGAGTACGCCAAGAGCCTTCTCCGGGGGGTTCTACCAAAAGAA
>Ga0179591_1366530_pt1 | contig 12708 bp, 23 predicted proteins | sample CZOMad2_1_08_16f_FD_182891 | JGI IMG/M metagenome (GOLD analysis project Ga0179591, IMG submission 182891) | Vadose zone soil fungal communities from Angelo Coast Range Reserve, California, USA - CZOMad2_1_08_16fungal (PacBio error correction) | ecosystem: Environmental > Terrestrial > Soil >...
TGCGAAATGGATAACCTAAAAGGAGGGGGTACTTTTCTATATCGGGGATAAGAATTGAAGATGGGGAAAGGTCTGGGGGGGGGCCCTTCTGAACTCAGACAGAGGTTACAAAATAGGGTACAGATGGGAAGAAGCTAATAGTGAGGGCGTTCTTAAAGAGAGAGTAGATTAAAGAGAATGAATTACTCAAACTGCGCGAAAACGAAAGTAGAAAAACGAGAATGCTTTGTGGGGTTCCAAAACAGCAAGACTTAGAACCGTGAAAAAGAACCATTTCTCAAGAAAAATGAATCGTGGGGGCAAAAACTCCAAGAAGAAGGAAACGGAAACAAAAGGTTTGTCTCGGACGGAGCAGGAAGAAAAAAATTTGGGGAAAGAAGGCTACTCTTTGCGAAAATCCTCAATCCCTCGCAATGAAATGAAAAGTCCAAACGAGAAAAAAGGCAGAGTTAGCGAAGGGAGGGTCCAAGGAGTAATAATAATAAGTCCAAGGAGGAAAGAAGGAGGAGGGAAACCCCTCCTCATTCACGAACAGAGCATCATTATGATCGATTCAGAGACAAAACAATATTAGGGTGCAAAGGAGGAGAAGTCAAAAAAAAAAATCGGGGTTAGGAAGACGGAAAATCAAAACTCCCTACACTGGGACGGCGCTTAGTAAGATCTCTAAAGGGATTATGCACCAGGGATCTATGTGAGACTACGATCACCATTCCTTCTTTTGAGAAAGAAAACCCAAGGAAGGAAGTAAGTATAGCGGGCTGAAAACAGGAAAGGGGAGTGTCCTTCTAGAAAAACGTAAGAGGAGAAGGGAATGACACCTTCTACTGATACCAGGTCCTTCCATAGGGTCTCATCTTCCACAAGAGTGGAGTAGATAACATCAAAAAAAGAAAAAAGGTAGGGACATCAGCAGGCCTTACTCTGTAGGAAAAAAAGAAAGAATATTACGAAATGGCATTGGACAACACAGAAATCGAAAAGATAGAAGAGTGTCAGGGGGGTATAGAAAAAATCGATGGGTGGCGAAAAAATGGCAACGAGTCTCACCGAAGGAAGAGCCTCTCCAAGGAGAAAATTCACCAGAAAACGAGGAGAGATACAAGGGATGAAGAGAGGTCGTGCAATCAGAAGTTAACAATTGTCAAGACAAGGATTCGGGCAAAGAACGAGACCAACAAAGGAAAGACTGTAAAAAGAGACAGAAAAGAAGAAACTTCATTTACCGAGGGGAGATTGAGGGGGGGGGGTATATTTCTGGAAGTCGGAAAGAAAAGGGCTTGATTAGACCGGCCAGACCGGCGCAAATCTGTGGAGTCAACCAAAAGGCGGGAACTGCATCACGATAACACACCGAGATCAAGAAAGAAAAGGAGGTCCCTCCAGCGCCTTCTAAACCGCGGTCTCAAGGGTCGAAGAGGTTGGCTTATAAATGGGGGGAAATAGTAAACGAAGATCTGCGTCATATAAAAAAGCCGACAAGAAAACACTACGACAGGGATAAAGGCAAAGGAGGAAAAGCGGAAGATCACATAGACAGAGGTACAAGCTTCGCGCAGTCAGCGACCGCGCAGACGAGATAAAAAGTGGTTCCTGGGCCTAGTTGGGGCAAAAGAGCAAAGACGGCAGAAAGGTCAAGAGAACATCCTCCCAAAAGCGGGGAATCCTGTCAGATCATACGGGGGAGGGTAAAAATCATCCTAGTGAGATGGAAGACAAAAAACAAAAAAACCGTGAGAAGAGCGGAGGACATAAGGCATGCCCAAAGCGATAAGAAAGCCAAAAATGATATCCATTAAGAAGCAAATCATAGAAGAAGGAATACCAGCGGGAAGGCTCATAGGCACCGCGATGGCAAAAAAAAACGTTTTATCGGACGTTGGAGAACCAGACTGAAAAATGATTGATATGGAGAGGAAAGGAAGGCAATACAAAAGAAGAACAACTTCGCAACGGAGAATGCAGAACATATGCTTATCCGCACCAGTAAAAGGACCTAATTGAATTATGGAGAAGCAGAAGAAGAGAAACCGACAAAAAGAGAGGAAAAGAAAGGGAAAAGTTGTTGGTCTTCAATAAACATTCTCCCAAATAACAGGTGGGAGGGACGGGGACTAGGAAGGGCAACCGAAATGAATAAAAACTCCAGGAGGACCACCGTCCCTAAAATCTCAACGTAAAAAGAAAGCGCCACAGAAACCAAGAAGAAGGTAGACGCCCTTACGGCGAAGCTAAAGCAATCTGAGCAACCTCTCCTGCCCGCGTGTCAACGTTTGAAACCGGGAGTCAGGTGTTGGGGTTTGAGGAAAATGGGGTGAAAGACTACCAGGGGTTATATCCTGAGTGAAAGGGCAGCCGTCCTTTGGCGGAGAATCAGGGGGGGGATAGCCCAGGGGGAGAGGCGGGGGTTTTTACCAGTATCTTTGGCGCAAAAAAACCCGGGGGAAGAGGAAACAAAACGGGAGGGGAAGGAAGATTTTGAAAGGTGGCGATCCAATCTCTTTAAAAAAGGGAGGGATGGGGGGATAGACACAGTCGATCAGCAGACGGCAGCGCAAACTGGAAGCGTCACCATTGGGAAGTATCACCCGATGGCAAAAAACCCACGAGAGGGGGGGGGACCAGTTTTAAAAAAACTGCTTATCTCTTTGTCAGGGAGTCAAGGGGAAGGTTGGAAGGTGAGGGAGAGGGAGTTCACAGGGGGGGGGGGGCTGAGGGGGCGAGGAGCGGTGTATTTTGGACTAAGGGTGAGGTGAATATTGGATTTCATGTATTTTCTGCGCCAAGACAGGAGTATTGGGAAAGGTGGCACGAAGGGGAAAAAAACCCAGGGGCAGGAGTGAATAAAAAGTGTGGGGGGGCGGTACGTCAGTTCTAGGCGAAACGATGAGGATTCAGGCGAGTTTATTATTACGAAAGCGGGATCATGGGGACTAAAGGTGGGTGCGGGGACAGGGGGGTGGGGTATTCGCTGAAACTAGTTGCGTCCACGGGAAATGGAGGAGGGGTAGTTCCAAAAACGTGGGATCATTCTGTAGATAGGAGAAGAAGGAGAGCTTAAGGAAGGAGGAAGGGGGTTGATTGGGGGGAAAGGGGGATCAACAGCGTGTGGTATCGGCAGGAGGGAGTTGGGGATGACGAGAGAGGAAGCGCTATGTATAGGAATTGTTCCTTTTTTCTGACAGATCAGAACTAGGAGGTTGACCGCAGAGGGGGAAAGGGGTGGTGGGGGGGACATGGGAGGGGGACGATGGGACGAGGAGAGGTTATGAGGGGTGTTGAAAAAGTACGGTAAAAAAGCAATTGAGGCGAAGTGGAGCGGCCAGGCAACGTATATGGGGTAGGAGACAGGGAAGACGTTAACTGTGCCTCCGAAGAAGAGGTTAGATTCTGTTTGGGGGAGGCAGGGGGGGAAGGGGGGGTCATGGTCGGGGTGCTAAATTTTCAGAAGGATCAAACTTTAATATGACCGGTGGAGAAGATACTGAGAGGAAGGGAGTAGGGAAAGGAGGGGGTGGCGGGGGTCGAGGAGGGGGGTTCTAGGACGACTTTGGGGGAGGAAGAAAAGACAGTCGTGCTGGCCGGCCCTAATAATCAATACAACGAATTTTCGAAGGAATCTAAAATAAGAGAGTAGGGACTGACGTTAGGAGGAGAAGGGGCAGTGGGGTGGTGGAAGGCCTGGGTGTGACCGGGGGTTAAGTGGGGATACGTATACACGGGGGGGGGTTTGCAATTGAAGGGGTGCCAATAACTAGAGGGAAGAGGAAGATGGATATATAATATTTTTTGAGAAAAAAGAGGGAGGGCGAATATGGGAGGCGGGCGATCTCGTAGGTTGGGGGGGGGGAGCATTTTCGGGGGTCCAGCAGCCCTGTTGTTCAGAAACTGACAGTCTTACTGGGGAATGGGGAAATTTCTCGAAGGGAGAGTGAAGAGGAGGAAGAGAGAGTTAAGACAGATAACGAAACGTTTACGAAGGGGGGGGGTTTTGGGGGGGAACGTCGACTAAGATCAGTGTTCCAGGGGAAAACCCGAGGCAGGGGGATGGAAAAGGATAAGGGGGAGAGAAGGGTTTAGACTCCTATGAAGTGGACTATAAGGACAGGAGAAGGGGGGGAACGCGCGACGAATTGATTAAAGGGAGTTTCTAACTACATACGGTTGTGTGGTTTGCTTCCAGAATCGAGTGAGGACTTCATAAGACAGGAGCTGACGGGACGGGAGGCGGGAGGGGGGGGGGAAGGGAGGGATGGGATTGGACGTAGAAAGGTTTTTTCGGCGTGGAGATAATCGGAAACCAGAGTTGGGGGGGGAGCTGAATATGAAGGGGGAACCTCAGAAGAAGAGGGGGGTTTGGGAGGGGGCGATTAACAACGGCAGGGTAATCTGTGATGCGTTCATTACTACTTAGGAAGGGCGGTAAAGAGAACAGTTTGCTATAGGGAGTGGGAGAAGGGGCATAGGCAGGAAGGCGGGCTGAGGGAAGTTTTCTTTCTGTATAGGAGGGGCGCTGCTGACAAAAATTAAGGCGTTATTCGATAAGAGAAGGAAAAATGAAAAGTGGGGTTTACGTTGGAAGGATTGACGGGAGAGTGGGGAAAAAAGATTGGTATGAAATTGGGTGAGAAGGAAATTTGGGGGGGGGGATTACGGAATAAGTCTGGGAGACCAACAACTTCCTGCGAGTGATAATGGATGGGAAAGGGCAGTGGCGAAATAAGGCAGACTATTGAGACCTTTGCGTGAGACAACCGCAAGAAGGTATTGATTACAAGCCATTTCTATCACTATTTGGGGGGAGATCGAAGGAAGGGGCGTAAGACAGGGGACATTTTCGACAAGAAAAAGGGGAGACCAGGTAAGCATAGGGGGGGGAACACGGAAGTGTAGCAACCATATCAAAGAAGATAGCTACAAAAAACGGGGAGGGAAAGAAAGGGAGGGAAGATCGTCGTTGAGACTGGGGGGGGGGATAACGGGAGAGGCGGTAGGGGGGACACAAGACTTGACCATGAATAAGCAATCCTAAACACATGTGCAAGGTTGAGGAAAACTCGAGAGAGAAAAAGAGGGGAAAACATCGGGGCGGAAATATTCTGTTCCTAAACTAAGAAAAGTGGGGGGGACAAACCGTGAGGATCATCTCTAATTTAATGCGCATGAAAAGGGAGAACCAGCCGAGAACACTAGCCTCCGTGGGGGGGAGGTTTTCCAAAGCAGACCTTAGAACAAGAAAAAAAAGGGAAAAAGGCTCACTAAAGAAAATTTTTTTCCCCACAAAAGAAGGGAGGAACACAAATGGGGGGAATTCTAAAATCCAAGGTAAGACCCCCGCATTGTGGTCAAAATAACTCACGACTACAGAGGAAAGAAAAAAAGACCGAAAAAAAGACTTTCGATCGCCAATCCAAGACTAAAAGGAGAGGGAAGCGCAGTCTCAAGGGAACAGAGGAAGAATCCGTATCAGAAGGATGAGGAAAACGGACTTAAAGACCAGCGCGAGAGTTGAGGGCAGGAGGCGCAAGTCGAAAGAGCCAACAGGAAGGGGGTCCATGAGGATCTTAGAGCACACTCTAGGTGGAAGGGAAATTACAATAAAAAAATCAGAAGCATTCGCGCTGACTCAGCATCTAGATAACGTGAGCAGGGGAAGCAGCGAGTTCTTTGAAGAAATAAGTATGCCTCAACGTGGGGGAGAAACACCTTACTCCAGTAGTAGGAGGTGTAAAAAGAATGCGTAATAAAGGGAGAGGAAGAACCTGTGAAATTATCGATTTTGGCCAGACTCCAGGACTATAGGGAATAAAATATTCCACCCTTCTGGGATAACGTCAAAATACCCAAGGTTACATCATCAACGTCGCCCGGGGATGGAAAAGCCGGGAAATCGCTCAAAGCGCAAAGTTACTTTAAAAAAGTCCCTCTCCTAGAGGGTAAAAAGGGTTGAGAAAACCAGAGGGGAGGAGGAAAAAAAAACCTACGGCTCCACCTCAAAATCCGCTGCCGAAAATAAATCGGGGGGGAGAAATAAGGAGAATATCCTAGGATCTTCAGTAGTGTTTCAAAGAGGAAAAACGGGTAAAATATTCTAAGTAGGAGACACCGAAAAACCCGGGAACCGGATACGGACAAAACCATCTCACTCAACCAGACAAGAGGGAAAAAGTTGGGGAGGTTCAAATTCGATAATGAGGAGGCGGAGGAAGAAACGGCTCATCAAGGGAGAGGGAGAGGACAGTCGGAAAAAGCGGGTAAGAAAACTATCCCGCCACCACCAAGAAAACTGAATCTTCCCTAAATAGAAGTATATACCAGGGAAGAGCAGGACGGGTTGAACTTGTGAGAAAACGACGTCATGCGGGAGAATGGCAAAGCAAGAAAAAAAAGAGAAAGTGTTTTTTGTATTAGGAGACTCTTACCTTTTCAAAGGAGGAATCCACAGAGAAAGGAAAGGAGAGCGTCGGCCGGAACATCGCAGACTGAAAAAAATGGGGATGGAAGGGAAGGGGTCAACCATTACTCGTAATATTATTACCATGCCATAAAAGCAGGGAAAGGCTTACAAGAGGAAAATAAGAGGATCCAGAATAGGGGAGGGGGATAAACAAAGTTAACACCTTTAAGAAGGAGAGACTCGAAGCCAGTAGAAAAAAACCCCATCGCATATCATAAGCCTCTGAGTCTCCCTTCAAATCAAAAAGAAAAGAGAAAAGTAGAAGACTAAGAGGATAAGGAGAGAGGAAGCGCTTAAAAAAGTGGCTATCGTTGGAACAGGGGGGAAAAGACGAAGAGAGTCGCGCGGAAAGCAAAGTCCCATAAAAAAACCAAACTTTCTAACAATGGAAGAAAGAAAGAGGCAAAACCTACACCAGTATCGTGCAAGGAAATGGAAAGGAGCTGGGGGGAGACGAAAGAAAAGAACCACCACCAAAAGAGTCCAACTAGGGGAAAGGTGGGTGTTCTTCCCTTTAAAGGAGAAAAAAGGTTGGATGCAGGAGATAGAGGGAACAGACATGGAAACAAAGGTCAGAGTCTTCCTCAACGTCATTAAAAGAGAAACATCAAAATAGACAAAAAAAAAAGACAAGCGACCTACAGGGATATAAATGAATTCTCTTTTCACAACTATAAAGAGAAGGGAGGGTATTTTGAAAAGAAGAGGGGGGGTGAATCGGGGGAAATGACAAGGGGGGGAAGGAACTTACATTTCCTCTGGATGGAGAGGAGAGAGGGGGTCATGCAGAGGCGGTTTGGAATTCTGAGAAAAAGGTAAAAATCTTCTCACACAACAGATTTGAAAAAAAAAAAAAAAGAAAAAAGGGGAAAGATTGGAAGGGGGGGGGCGCTCAATAATGGAAACTCTGCCTGGGGGAGACCGTGGTTCAACAGCCGGCAGGCGGGCACTTTATCGAGGGGTGTATTCCCTATTTACAAGGAGGTACAAAAGAGGGACTCGTAGAAGCGGGGTGGAATCATTGGGATGACAATGGAGAAATTTTTAAGTGAAGGGGGGAGGGTGCTTCCTTGGGGGGGGGCATGCTTTTATATTGGTAAAGAATTTCATAACGGAGGAGGGGTTTAATGAGGTGAAATAGTCTAGAGAACAAGTAGGCATTTGGGAGATTAAAAGGGGAAAACTAAACAGGTTTCACCGTGAAGATAGGGGGTGGGGGCCTTGGAGAAGGCGATCGACCGATTAAGTAGATGAGTCAAAGAAGGGGGATGGAAGACCGAGGGGGGAAGGTCGAACTCTAAGTGGGGTGCTGGGGGATGGGTTGGGGCGGGCGAAGGTCTTTGCAGGAAAAAGAAAAGTTTCGAGGGAGGGGTCGGGCAAAAAGTAGATAACAGTGGTGGTAAGACATTAGGGAAGATAGATATGATAGAAGCGAGAGGTTATATGAGAAGGGCGATGGGGTGTATGGGAAACGAATCTGGGAGGGATGATATGGAGGAGGAACTGGGGATTAAGAGGGATCTGAATGGGTGACGGAAGCGCAGGAGACGTTGTTCATTCAATGAAGATTGGTGGAAGCGATAGGGGAGATGAACGGAAAGGAGGGTGGGGAGCTGGTAAAGAGGGAGATTGTCATGATGTCGTTATAGGGGGGGTGAACCACTTAGGATCAAGGTGGGGTATTCTTAGAGAGAGAAATGAACTGGACTTTTAAATGGGATGAAGGAAAGAGGTTAACTTTGGTAAGAAGGGGAGCCAATAACGTGGGAGTCTGTGGGGGGAGGGGGTCGAGTCTTTGGATATAGGTAAGAAGAGGATTTTCTAAGAACAAGTTATAATGAACCATAAAAGGGAGAAGAGGAGCATCCTTCTTTTGAAAAGGAGAATGTGAGGGAAGGAATTAGGGGGAGGGTAGGGGTTTGTTCGGTGGAGAAAGGGGAGCTATACCTACTTGGTTTGGAAGAAAAAGTCCTCAGCAGTGTATAAGGGTGAGGGACCTATGCAGGGATCCTAATTTCATTAATCTAAAATAAAAAGGGGAAGAGGGACATTGATAGGGCGGGAGGCGGGCATTGGGTAGGTATAGGGTAAAACAAGTGTTTTGGGGGAGGGCGTAGAGGGATATGGGGGAGTGGACTTTGATCTTGACGGAAAATCCAGAGATGCAGCTGCAGAGGGTCTTCTAAAGGGGGGCGACCGATGATGAGAATAGGGTTACCTTCGGAAGCTGAGGGGGGGAACGAGTGCATGTGTCACAAGTAAGAGGAAAGGGTTCGGAGACCGGAAAAATAGGAGTTTGATCTTTAATGGGGGAGGGGAGAAATAGGTTGTGCGGGGGAGAGGATTCTGGGAGGAGATTGGGAAGGGGGCAAAAGGGGCTTCTCGAAGTAAAAAGGGTATTTTGGGGGAAGGAGAAGCCCTAGGGGGGAGGATGGTGAGGGAACCGTCTTCTTACTTTTGCCAAAAAGGAGAAGGGGGATCATTTAGGAAGAGGGGGTTACTTCAGCAGCATCCTTTTAATAAGAGAGAGAAAGAAAAAAGTGGATGAAGGGCCTAAAACTACAAAAGGGGAAGTGGGAGAACGGATAGGATGACTCCTAACTCATTGGAAAGGGAGAAAAATCTAGGAAGGAACTACTCTTTAGGGCTGGGGAAGGGTTATATGGAGATGAGAACCGAGGGTTTCAGTAGGTCTGAGAAAGTAGCATAAAAGGCCCAAGAATAGGTTGGACTTAATATGGGAGAGAGAGATGGTGTGAAAAAGGACGGAGCAAAAAAGAGGCAAAAGCTGATGATATGATTGGAAGACTACTTCTACTGAGATGGTCGTCAGTTGTGAAAGAGGGAGGCGAGGGGTTGCGGCGGGGAGTGAGGTTTTAGGGGACGACTGTAATTTGGGGGAAAAATGCGGTTTTGTAGGAGCTAAGCGAGAATGAAAACATTGTGGGGTGAAGTGCCGGTCGGGGCGAGTTGTGGGGGAAAACGAGTTTGAAGAAGGGGGTTAGTGAGGAAGGTGAAATGAGGAACATTATAAGTGGGAATGACCTCAACAAAAGGATCGCTGAGGAGGGAGAGCCTTTGTAGGCAGGCGCAAGATTCAAAATGAGACCGGCCGGTCAACAAAAGAAAAGAAACTTTAGGGAAGTTTTACAAGGCGAGCACGAGTTTTGAGAAGAGGTTGTGCGAGCCGAGGTGACTGGGGAACAGGGGGAGTCACAGAGACATGGCGGATAATAGAGGTTCACCACAAACTAAGAGACGTTTATACAAAAGGGAACAGACGCTCTCTCACACACAGGTAGGAGGGTCGGATTTGCATCCTTTTTCTAAAGCGAAGGCGAGGGGCCAAAGCTAGGCAGGGTAGAAAGAAAGGAGGAAAGGGAAACAGGTAGGGGGGGGGTCTCTGGAGAGCGCACGGAGACAGAGGGGAGAGCCAGGGCGTAACTACTCATAGGGCTGAGCATACTCTAATTTGAGAATTGGTAGAGAAGTCACGTAGGAAAAGGAGATAACTGGGGAAAGATCGTCCTGGGAGGTGGACAGGAGAAAACTTAGAATGAGAACAATGTACACCAACCGAAAATATTTACACAATCTTTTTTGAAAAAATAGAAAGAAGAGAAAAGACCCCCAAAAAGGGGTAAGGAGGGAGCGGAGGGAGAAAAAAAGAGGGGTTCAGAAAGGCCAAACTTTGTCGAACGAAAAAAGAAGAAAACCGAAGAGGAGAGGAAACTAGACAATAAGTATAAAGGCTGCATCGGGGAGCGAAATTGAAAATGAAGAAAAAAAGAATAAGGATATGATGGAAAGGAAGAGGAGGGTAATAAACGGGAAATTCAGAGCGCGATCTTCAGGCTTGGAGCCTTCAGCATCGCCAAAAAAAAGGAAGGGGGTCAAGGAGTTAGCGTCCGAAAGGAACACAAGAGGGTGAGAAAAAGGAATAATTCCTAAAAGAGCACATCCGCGCACCGTGGGGGGAGTAGTAGCGATTAAGAAGGAGAGAAGGTATGAAGCTATTCTGTTCCTCCAGCAGTAGGATCTCCTTCTTAGAAGAGGACTAGTGACCGGGAAACAGAAGGAGGGAGACTCGGGAGAAATGCGGCTGACCGGAAAATAGGAAAAGTCGCCTTTGTCACAACTGCCGAAGGGGGGGAAAGAAAATACCAGCGGTCGACGGAAAGCCATCCAACAGACCCCGACCTCATCGACGGAGAAAGGGTCTTAAAAAGCAAGACCAAGATGGTCAGGAGCGCAGTGCTGACCGACAAAGAAAAAAGACACCAAGCGCCGAATAGTAGGGTTAAAGCAAGATCTACCAATGAAAATGAGTATAAAACCGATAAGAGAACGAACTAGCTCATCCAGCGTGAGAAAAAACACTAGATATATCAAGAGGAGAGGATCTACTCATGTGTTCCCATCAGGCCATAAAACTACTATGAGAGAAAAGCACCAAAATAAAAACCAGAACGGTACTTGACAAACCATAAAATCAACCGATTCATGTGAACTCCAAGAATGGGGGGGTATTTCCTGAAATTAGTAGAAAACTGTCTGGGAGGAAGAAAAAGGAGCATCGAAGCTGTCTTCAAAAAAAAAGGTCGGAATCGCATCACAGCTAAAACAGAAAACGCGATAAAAAAAAAAGGGGAGAGGGGAAAACATCGCTCTGTGAGATTCGATCCTGCTTTTGGAGGGGGAAAAGGGGGTAACTACGAGGTAGGAGATAAAAACAGCACGACCCGACAAACAAATCGAACAAGGTATGATGCAATCGCGTCCTCGGAAAAGAGGACAGTTCCAAAAGAAGCTCTTAGGCAGGAAAGCGCAGAAAACCGGTGATTGGACGAAATATTGGACCAAAGACAAGAAAAGGGAAGAAGGAACTTACAGCCAGAATAAAAAAAGAAGGGGAGGAAGAAGCGTCCATATGAGGATAACTCCTCATGGGAAAGAGGGAAGAAAAAAACCAAAGGAGGAGAAGGGTACATGAGGGGGAAGGATAAAAATAGAATCAAGATGAGAGAGAAAATTCGGTACAGGAAAAATCCCACCATCGACCAAAGAGTCGGATATATCTCATATATCACTGGCTGAGAGAAAAAAGGTTGAGAGGAGTGGGAACCGAAACTCTCTGAACAGTCCACGGGAGGAGAGGGCAGAACCTCTAACGAAAACAGCAAAGGAAAACGACCGGATCACAGAAAATCTTAGAGGAGCGTTCTATTCGGAGAGTAGGAAGACGAAAAGAAGAGCCAGGGCCCAACAACTGGAGGCAAATCATTAAAAAGGGTTAGGTCGAAAGGGTCCAAATGAAAAGAACGTTTATGGAAATTTCAAACAAATCAACACTCAGGAATAGTTCCATGGAAACCAGAGAATAGAACGCCATAGCCAACCGTCCCAACAAGCAGCGAAGAAAAAGACAGTCAAAATCTAAATTTAAAATCATAGAGGGGGAACAGTATAAAGAGGACCGAGGGGTTCAAAGGCGTTGTAAAAGGAATCTGGGTTTTTCCATCGGGAGGGAAGGAACCTTTGTAAGACGGAAGGAAAGTGAAGAGAAGCTGGATAGGTAGAAGAGGGGGGTCCGAGCAATTGGTTTGGAAGTAGATTTTCGTCTAAGGGTTTACAAAGATAGACAAAAGGGAGGGGGAGGTTAAATATAGAGGGTGTAAAAAGGTGGGCAGTAAACTAAGGAGAGAATAGGGGGAGGTGGATAAAAAGTCAAGGGGGAGGGCGAGATCAATCCTGAAAAGGAGAGAGGAGAAAAGGTTCGGGATCTCCCGAGGGCAACATATTCTTTTTGGGGTAATTGAAAAAATCGTTACTGGATCTAGGGGGGAAAAGATTAAATGGGGAGGAGGTTGTGACAGTTGAGGTCGGAGTTGCTCTTTTGGAGGGTGGCGAGGGAGGGGAAAGGGGAGGTTGGGAAATTTACGTTGGGGGGGGGAGAAATCAGGTGTTATTGAAAGGGAGGGAAGGAGCAGAAAAGGGGGAGGCTGGGGGGGGGTAGAATGTTTCAGGGAAGGGGAAACTGTTACCAGGGGGAAAGATATTTTGGGGCGTGTTTCTTTCGAGGGAAAAAAGAGTATTCTAGAGGCAAAAGAGTAATGGGATTAAAAAGAATGGGCGGGCTGAGGATCAGGTAGACGGGGGGGGGGATTTTGTTGGTATGGAGCGAGGTATTGAGAGCAATAAGACTATTTTCCGTAGGGGGAAAACGATGAGAAAGTGGGGGAAGGGCGGGT
>Ga0179591_1256484_pt1 | contig 12705 bp, 16 predicted proteins | sample CZOMad2_1_08_16f_FD_182891 | JGI IMG/M metagenome (GOLD analysis project Ga0179591, IMG submission 182891) | Vadose zone soil fungal communities from Angelo Coast Range Reserve, California, USA - CZOMad2_1_08_16fungal (PacBio error correction) | ecosystem: Environmental > Terrestrial > Soil >...
ATTAAAGATATCGAGCGCTGATTACACTCTCTCTTGCGAAGGATAAGAGTAGGGTGTCAGCGAAAAGAAAGGGGTGTTACGGCGGTATGCCAACAGTGTGCGCAGGAAGATGTCGGCTAAAAACAGGGTGGGGACTCGGAAATGAGATTAGTGGACTGGCGACGGAAGATCCAATACTCGGGAGGGATGCACTGTTGAGTAGTGGGTGAACTTTACCATCTTTGCCGACGAAGGTTGCGAGATTCGTTTCCTCCGATGGAGCAAAGGAGAGGAGGTGGAATCCATCTCACATACTCCTATGGGAGCTCGCGCAATTACCTCGGCCAAGGGGATGCACGGTGCCTATCGGGCCTGGGGGGGGTGTTCTCTATGAAAGTTAAAGCCGCTGAAAGACGCTGCGGTCAGAGCCATTCAGAGGGGGGAAAAGAAAGGACGATTTGACTCGAGCACTCGGAAACTAAGGAAGTGGGGTCGAAAAACTGGATGCGCGACCACAAGAGGAGTTGTAAAAGTACTTTCCACTGTAATCAGCACGCCAGAGGGGGGTTTGACGTGAGCGGGTGTGACGGGAGTGTGGTTAGGTTCCTTATTCCGCGACGGGGGGGAGGGGTCATGGTTGGGAATGACCCCTTCAATGGCGTACAGGTCAGGTGAGAAAGTATATCTTGCAAGGGCCCTCAGGGTGCTCTTGAGGTGGGTGTGAAAAATGACTAAGAAATGTCGATCTCAGCTTCAGAAAGGGGGGGACCCCACGCTGGGAAAAGCGGGAAAGCAAATCTGGCGGAGGGAAGAAATTTCTCAACGAGGAAGGAAGAAGAAAGTCTCATCACCTTCTCCTCTGACGGGAAGTTAAAAATTTGCTCGACTTCGCATGGAGGGCAGGGGAAGGATACGGGCTGGGTTCAAGGTGGGTGGAGGAGAACTCCAGGGATTGCGGGCTGCGCCGGTTCCGGGTGCAGAGGATTCGTGGCAGGAAAGGGAAGGGTGAAGTTTAAAAGCAGGGTGGTCAAGGGACGGAAAAGCGGAATTGCTGTTCGTGTTTTTTGGCAGAAGGGGGGGGTAAGTATACGAGGAATTTCCGTACTGGTCTAAGGGGAAAATGGATCTAGGAGAAAAGGGGCAGAGCATCCCCGACGAACCAAAGAGGGAGGGAAGAATTGTGATGGTACGCAAGGGTTAGATCTCTACGAGTCCGGACGGATAAGGGAGCTACGAATCGAAAAAAAGGTTACACCGAGGGAAGGGGGGGGGACAAGATGGTTCCGCCGAATAAGGAAGAAGACTAGTCATAAAGAAAAAAAAAAAAAAACCATGAGAACTCAGTTATTGACATACTTTGACAGGGGGGGAAGATATCAGAAAAAACCCGCAGCGGAGGGATCGGAACGCCTTCTGTATTTGGGGTTCATGGAGGACTTGACATCAGCCCGGTTGAAAAAAAAAACCGACAGAAGGAAAGCAGACGTCGCAACACCAAAAGTGGAAAGAGAAAACAGGGATGAGTTGGAACATGGACGAGTGCGTCTCAGCCTCTACTTAAGTGGTACACCGCAGCAGCTAAAAACTGTCCCCAAGGAGGAAACAGCCATAAACTCTGGGGCTAAACTAAAAGGCAGATCGGCACGGCGGTTTTTGGTTGGGGGGGAAAAGTAACTCGCCGAAATAGAAAAATCACACAAAACTGCAACGGAGAGGAGACCGTTGTTAAGCGGGCAGGGAAACGTACACCTCGGCCACGTCTGCACAGTCAAAAGTCGCCTAATAAAACAAAAGGTCCCTAACGGAAACGCCAAAACTCAAATCAGAATCACACCACGAAACGCCTCGAGGATCCTAGGGGAAGAATCGGGGGCCCACATACACGGAGGAAATGTATTCAGAAGGTCTTGGGACCAGGAAACAGGCGTAGGGGTCTGACTCAAACGGCTCATGGCCGTAACCAAGCAGGCCCCTGCAAACGTCGAGTTAGTGATCTTTCAGGAGCAACCAGCTGCTGATCACGAATCGAGTAATTACCTGCGCAGGCTCTTGGATTTAAGAGAAGGGGAGAATAGGCTGGGAAAAGACATGATGACATTCAAGTTGGAAAACGACGCCATGCGGGTGCCCGATATTATTGGGTCAGGACGGCTGTGAATCTTTAACAAACTATATGCCAGAAAAACCATGAAAGCAAATCGGAGTACAGGACTGATAAATTAAGAAAAAGGAATAGAAAACAAATCTACAAAGGACTTGGGGGGGCAGTTAGAAATTTGTTCTAGGGACCCTTAAATAGAAAGGGCGTGCCTCTTCCGAATAAGGGCGGGATAAGGAGGGGGGTCCTCGGTCGGTCTGAACGGAAAACACGAGGTCAAGAGAGAAGGGGTTGGGTGCAGAATGAAGAAGCTGGTCGGACTCAGCTTGCCCCGAATTACCTCGGATGGGCCTGACACATGGGGGGGATTCTGTGCTGCCCAAACCCCAGGGTTGACTAAGGAAAGGGGAAAGGGAAGGATGGGCACAACTTTCATGGAAATCAGAACAGCCGTGTTGTAAATTAGTTTGGGGGGGTAGGATGGTCGTGGTCGGGCCTAGAAAGGCCATGAAGGGGGATAAGGGGGGGGGGTTATGGTATGTTCTTGGGCTACCGGTGTCGCCCTATCTGTGCGAAGGGGAATGAGTCTAAAGGGCAGCTGGTTTCTCAGGCGGGGTTTTCGTGAGGGAAGAGGAGAAAGTCGGAGCTGGAGATCCAAGAAAACACGGAGGAGAGGGAAAAAATCGGATATTAGAACTCAAAGACGGATCATGCCCTACCTCCAAAACACCAGTACTTATTCCAAGAATGAAGGGGATGAAATCACGGAGGGCCCATCGATGCAAACGGGAGTAAAGACGCAAGCAACAATTCGAGGACAACTTCGGCGGGCAAATTCTTCGGAGGGACTAACTGCAAAAAAAATATAGGGAAGGTAAAAAGGGATGCCATGCAAGAGTGAGACTGTCCTGAGAAAGGAAGGGTCGTAGAAAAAACAGGAACCGTACGCTGGTTGGGGATCTCTAGTCCGGCCATATTGCGTCTGGTAACGAGTCGCGCGGCCGGGTGAAAAAAAAAAAGAGAGGAAGGAACAAAACGAAGTTCAAAGGGTCCAGCTCGCGGAAACAGAGACAAAGAATTGAAATGGCTGGAAAAGGCGAGTCAATCGAAGGGGGGCACTAATACAAAACTGCGGAAGGACAAAAAAATAGAACGGGCGCGACGGGGCAGGGAGAGTATCCACCTAGTCTGGAAACTAAAGTCACGTCAGTCGGGAATTGATTAAAAGATTTGGTTGGCGCAATCTGCTCAATAGGTTGTTCCCATAAACCGTCAAAGAAGGGAAGAAGGAGCTGCCAGAAGGGGGGACGCAGAAGGTCAAGCGTGGGAAAGGACATGACAGGCGAAACACCTGGAGAAGAGGGGGTAAAGCAAAGAGGGTCTCTGAAACAGGTCAATAGCCACAAAGGGATAAATACCAATTATGCCCAGCCAGTGGGCTCATGATACAAAGAAATCGGGACGCGCTGTGCAGTGGGCCTTCATCCTATTTCGAAAAGAGGAGTCAAAAAATGGCGGAAAAAAGCCGGCTACGGGAGAGGCTGGGAGAAAGCCCCGAGGACGGGGGTAAAGAGTCGCTGACAATCTGCTCACGTTTAAAATGGGCGGAGGGGAAGGGGGAGCGGTAGAAGGGGCGAAGACAGTGGTGGAAGGGAGAGATCTTTCTAGTACCGATGGGGACAGACAGAAACGAGCAGAAGCTTGAGTTCGTGGCTCAGGCGGCGAGGAGAGCACGAAGAGAAGGATCTGGGGGGGCAAGGGGAAGCAACCAGGGACGGAGAATTCTTTAAACTGCTAGGAGAAAGACTCAGGGAGGGGTCCCAATAGTCAGGATGGGAATAAATAAGGCGGAAGGCTAACAATCAAGCAGGGAAGAATGTCGGTTTTTTGAAAAGTTGGGGGGGCCGAGTTGAGAAGGTAAGGAAAGGCGGTTGTAAACCGGATTTGGAAAGAAATCAATAGAAAAAGCCCTCACTGGAGGAGGGAAGAGCCGCGCGCCAGAGGCCTGCAAGGACGACAGTCATCTGTAACGAGGAAACGATAACTGCCGGGGACAGTTTGTGGGGGGGGGGGGTACGTTTTCAATGAGAATCGTTGAAAGGTAAGGAGGCCGGGGAAACATATTGAAAATAGTGGGAGAAGCGTACCAGTTGCATTAGCTACAAAGGAAAGGGGGGGGGGGGGAGAGTAGGGCCGAGCTCAAAATACCCATTCCGGAAGAAAGGGGGGGGGTGTGTTAAGTTTACAAATGATCGCGAGAAAAACTCGTCTTTACCAGAGGGAGGAATAACAGACTAAGGAGACCACCACAGATCAATCAGCTAACTGCAATGTCCCAAACAAAAGGTCAAAGAAAGAGCCTAAAAGACTAAGGGGGGTAAAGGGGGCGGCCAAGCACCGGCCCCTATGGTGATCAAGTCAAACAGGAAAGGGGCCAGGAGTACCCGCCGCCATGGACTCGGAAAAAAGAGACCACTGATAAGTAACGCCGGTGATGCTCTTTGCGGCAGGAGTTAAAGAAAAAGGAACATGTCCGAAGTTCCGACGCGGTACAAAAAAAGAGGGGGGGGAGGTAAATCAACCTTCAATCTGTTCTCCACCAATCCGGCTAAAAAAAACCGGACTCCGAAAGAGTCTGAGGACAAGATCGGGTACAATGTGAAAAGGATGGGCAAGATTGGAAAACAACGTAACCGAAATGGAGGGGCGGGAAGGCAGAAATCCCACTGGCGGGAAAAAAAGATAAGGAAAATAAGTTTCGGGGGAGGGATAAACAGTCAGGCAAGGACGGACCTAAAATCTGGGTCCCAAAGAGGGTTCCGTTTAATTAGAAGGGAATATTGGGGGAACGCCTACGGGAGGAGAAGAAGCTTTCACAAGAGGGGGGGGGAAAATCTTACCAAGAGAACATGAAGTCCAGGGGGTCAATCAAGGCTACCCAACCAGGGAACAAAATAGGGACACATTTAACTTTGCCTCAGTTCAGGCATGTCGCCTCGATTAGGGGACTTCTGACCCGCATATTTAAAGGGGTGACAGCGAGAAAGTCATAGCTCAAGAGCAAAGCAAGCTGTCATGGTAAAAACTAAGGAAGCACACCAAACGGAAAAAGGCTGAATCCTACATGGTCAAGCGAAAGATACAAGAAGGTGTGATGTAACTTGGTCAGAAAAAAAAAACAGATAAAGCTACATGGTACTAAAGAAACTTGGTGCGCAGGAAAAAAGTCGAAGAGGAAAAAAGAACGCGGGTCAAATAGGAGGAAGCTTCTAAAAGCAACAAAGATTAAACAGATGGAAGATAACCATCTTTGGATGGAAGACAAAGGCCGAAAACAATCGTGCAAAACCAAGGAATTAAACTTTTTGGTATGAATCTATTTCGGGAGGAAGGGGTCAGGGAGCGGGGCAACACCGCGGGGGCTGGGGGAGGGGCGGCCGAACTTAGGAAGGAATGGAGGCGTCGAGGGCAGAAAACATCATCGAGCCCGAACAGAAAAGAAAGGGGATGAGGATCATAGGGGGGTCAACACTCAAGCCGAAAAAGGAGACATCAGAAGTAATCCAAGGAGCTAACGATGAGGGTAAAACGACTTGCAGACACAGAAGGGGGGATCATACGAGACGAAGAAATCAACTCAAACCGCAGTTTATTGGGATAGAACAAAGGAAGACGATCGAGGGAAAGTCGATAAGGGGCCTTTCAACAACGCTGAATAATGAGGGGGGCCCACTCTCGGGGAAAAGAAAGTACCGCAATCTTTGAAAGAGAGATAAAAACAAAAAGATTGAGAAAGAGATAGAAAAAGGAGGCGACTGATGTGAACGATTTGTGGTCAAGTAAAGGGGAAAGCAGTCGTTTGAATGAAGATCAAGGAAAGAAAAGAGCACCTCTCGGCGCAGGGTAGAACACCAGAGAAAGCGTGATGGAGGGAGAACACTTCGAGCGATAAAAGCTGTTTCGTCCCAACGTAGGGGGGGGGGGAAAGAGCCACGAGGGGACGACATCGGACTCGTAATCTTTACAGGAGGGGGGAAAGGATGATTCTATTCGGCAGGGTCGGGGGGAAAGGGGGAACCGGGGATCAGCAGACAATAACCCACTTCTTGTTTTCTTGTCTCGAGGGGGGGAGGGGAACTCGAAATACGGGAGGAAGTAAGGGAACCCAGACAATTCTAGAAGATGGAATTACGACCTCAACCTCACCTGGAGAAAGGTAATACAGCCATTGGGTCAAAATGTAGAAGGGGGTTTGCAATCGATAGAGGGGAGGGAGGAGGGAAGCATTTGAGTTTTTCCCTCCCATTCGGGTAATGGAGGGAAAAAGCAGGGGCCGCGTTTGGGGGAACTGTAGGCCGCGAGAAGCTCGAGAAAAAAAAAAGTCGTTTCTTTCGACTAAAAGAAGAAAGGAGGGGGGGTAATAGACACCTGAAGGGTTTATTAATATTCCCATTTCTGAGGAAAGGAGTCGGAGAAGTCGAAAAGAAATGAAAGGTTCTTGCTCAGAAGAATGAACCGCGAAAGGGGTGAGTTGGGGTGTTGGGACAGGGGGGGGGAAGGGGGAAGTAAAAACTTGAAAAAAAAGACGCCGGAGGCAAAATAAATCGTTTAACTAGGGGCGCCAGGGAAATTCGAGGTTCCTCCAAACGCAGACGCCGAATAGAGGACCCGACAGACGCATGAAGGAAACAAAGGAGGGGGGCATCGGTTCCGGTGTGGGTGGGGAAGACTATCCGGACACGGCCTATGATAACTGTCGGTGTCAACTGTGACCTGCATTGCACTCCGAGAGTCCGCGTAGAGAGGAAACTGGAACGAAGGGATGTTGTCTAGCAACCCTTGAGGATCTACCAAAAGAGGGTTTTGCCAGTAATTTTTAGAAAAGGACTGTCATCTAGCAAGACAAATCTTGTTCAAGAGTGGTCGGTGGGGTCCATGGTGGGGGCAGAGGAGTGGGGTGGAATGGTCCACGTCCCCCACGTTTTTTGGGAAAGGTTGGGGGACTACTAACTAACCTTCACAGGCTTAAACGATCAGGGGTCGTGGAGGAGAGTTTCGCCGTCGGTGGGTGAGCTTGGTGGGGGGTTTTAGATCCAGTTCGAGTCAAATCCGCGAGGACTTCATGGGGGACCGCGCCCGCTTGCTGCGAGGAATGGACAGATCCTCTGACGATTACCGGTAGGTATTATACGGATTCAAATACTCCTCAGGCACCTGTCCTGCGGAGAATGCGTCTGATCAGAAGTAAGACGGCGTGTCGAGTATTGGGGGCATTGCGCGCGGTAGAAGTTATGGGTCAATAAGGGGGGGGGCCTCCTACGTGGGGGAGGGGGAAGGGGGGGCCCAGGTCACTCCGCGCGGTTGCTTGCACCGTTTCCAGTGGGAAACAGGTTGCCATGTGCAGTGCAGCGTGAGGATGTGGGTCGTTGGGTTGGTGAGAGCGTGATATTGGGGCTGCAAATGGAACTAAATCTTGGAGAGCTATTATAATAGAAATTGCAAGAATACTAGAAGAGAAACCTGGAGGTCAAATGTTTATCGAAAGCGCGATAGAATCATTCCTCGCCAAGGAAGTCCCACGATTTGGTATACGCGAGCCAGATTCAAAAAGCGGGAGAGGGTGTACAAACGTTCCGCCGCAGAAAGGACTACTCTAATGAAGAAAACCAAAAAACACCAAAAAAAAAGTCTACTAAACACCTGACAAAAACGCAATACGGCATTGGGGATCGTATCGGACTAGATTGCTGCAGTACGGGGGAAAGAGCGCCCACCGCATAGGAGGATCGGCAAGTCTCCGTTAGCGTTTTCTAGGATCTCGGAAAAGCAGCTGGGGCAAACTCCTATAATCTGTCGTAAATGCCGCTTAAATAAAATTTTTTCAAATGAGATCGCAAAGCCGGTAAAAGGGTAGCATCTTGAAGGAAGTAGCGAAGGCATCAGCGACTGCATTTGGCCAGGAGTTCATCGTCCAGATCCCACAAAGAGCGGGTGGGGTCGTAAAGAAAGTCCAAAACGCTGTTGCTCCCTAACAAGCAGATCGGAAAACCTATGGCTTGAAGGGTCCACGACGAAGAAGACCGCCAGCACCATGGAACGGCGGCTTCAAGGGGGGTCTTCCTTTGGAAGTACCACTTTCCAAGGAAGAGATACTGAAGACGAGAAATAACACCGATTCTCGAAGGGGGAGACCACTAAGATCCATAATCCAAGACAACCTACACAAAACGTCTGAGCCGCCGTCAAGGAGTACCAAGACACTTCGGCATATCGTAAAGAAATTAAACTGCACTCTGAAAAGAGCTCAGGGAAGTTTGGGGGGCGTGTCCTCCGGCCTTTCGACAAGGTAGCAGTTTGCACGCAAAGTCCCTGCAAAAAAGACCCGTTCGAGAGCAGTCTAGAAAGCACAGTGTCTGAGGGTCTCCGCTGTCTTCATGATTAGGCCGGCGAAGGGGAGCTGGGGGGTTCAGCTGGAAGGGAAAAGAAGGTGGCTGAAATCCAAACTGCACTGTTCGCAGGAAAAACGCAGGACGACCGCTAAGCAGAGGGGAAAGGAAAATTATGGAGACCAGCCGGGTTTGACCGAAATTTTTTGCAAGTCAACTGTCGTGACTCGGGAGAAAACAAAAATCTTGGAAGCGGAGAGAAGAAGGAATGGGAACATCCATAGAAGTGGGGACTTTTATATCGAATGAAGACTAACCTAGGGGGGATACATCCGCCCATTAATGATCCCGGGAGAGTGGTGCTGGTCGGTTTAAGAGTTGGCCATATGAAAATCGACATGAGACATGATAGATCTCGTTTACATGTCGGGGTTGCCTCGGGATTCTAGCAAGCGCCACTGAAACTTCAGTAAGAAGGGGTACTCGCCAGAAAAGTTCGTTTCCGCTTTAGGAAGAGGAGGCGCCTCATGCAAGGGTGGCGGGACCCAAGGTATGGTCTGGGGGAACATGTTGTCGGAATGACCTTTTTTAAGAAGAAAAATAGCCTGTCCGGTAAAAGTCTCACATCGCGAGGAATTGAAGGAGAACTCAACGCGAGGTGTTGGTTTCGATGTTTGGTTTCGAACTCTAAAGCAACTCCGTAAGAAAGAGGAATTTCTTACGAGTGAGGGAGTGGACCCTGGGAGCCCAGGGGGTCGCCGCAGGTTTCTTGAAAGGGCCTCGTGTCAAACACATGGGTGGTGCAGAGTGTTGGGTGGAGGAAAAGAATTTCTACTGGCGGCGCTGTGAGAGGAAAGGAAAGAGCTCAAAAAAGAGGAGGAGGAAAAGAGACGAGGGATTTAGGCTCCGAGCAGGCAAGAGAAGCAGGCCCGCAAAAAAAACAGCGAAAGGCCCAAAACGGCACCGGCAAAAAAAAAAAAAAAACCGAAACACAGTGCCACGAATGGGAAATGGATAAGGGGGCGACACCAGCGAAGGGGCGAAAGAAAAAAAAGGAAACACATCAGTGACGAAATAAACATGGACGGACGAGAGGAGTAGGGGAGTAATCGCCCACCAACTGAATCGCCACCAAGCCAGTGAGGAGACCGAACAAGCGAGCTGTGGAGCCGGGCCATAAAGCACGGTCGATTTTAGGGAAAAAAGCACAAATACTCAATTGTTCAAGAACTACATGTAAAATGCCTGCGAGAAATCAAAAAGGAAAAATTTAGAGGGGAATACGAAACTGCCGGCGACCCCAGGAGAGTGACTTCCGAGCGGCGCAACCTAAAAAAAGGGAATGAACCGACGGGAGGAAGATATACGTCAATCTCAGGAGAAGAAGAAAGGGTCTGACGAGTTCAAACACGCGACCAGTGAGCCCATTACCAAGAGCGGTAGCGAAGGGCGCCAGTTGCCGGGTGAGAAAGAGGGACATAGCGTCCACAACGTCGATATTTACAATGGTGTTTTAGCCGATTCTCAATAGTTGGGGGGAAAAAGGCAAATACGGTCAACTATCAGGAAAAAAACAGAATCCGGAGTCCAAGCGTTGCACTGAAGTGAGGACAGTCTAAAAGTTGCTAGGGAGCCGCACATTGAGGGGGTGGGCTCGGCAAAAAGAAAGGAGAAAAGACTTTAACTTGAAGGAAAGAAGAATTCCTCTCCCTCATGATCGGGCGCATCATCGAAAGAGGAGCTCTTGTCGTGTACCTTTGAAGGGGCCTAAACGAAAGGGGGATGCGTCAGACACAAAAAGGAAGGAACGAATGCACGAAAAACGTGGTGCAGAAGCTGGAGGAGACAATAACTTTACCCGGTGATTGGGCAGAAGTAGATGAGGTCGTCTTTCCTTACTGAAGAGGGAAGGTTTGCTTCTCTTAGCGAAGGGAAATTAGGGAAAACGGTATCGTGGGGGTTCAGGAAGCACAGAATGAACGGGGGATTTGTCTCCGCCGGCCAGGGGGGGACGGCTCCCCAGAAAACAGGGAGGAAAGCCGGGAACCTGGGGGTCGTGGTGCTGTCGAGGAAAAAATGACAAAAGACCCTCCGGCGAAGAAGAGACTTTTACGGGGGCCGACACAGATTAACTGGATTCCCGGCTGAAAGGCGTGTGCCGGGTCGTGCGGTCAAGAGGAAGCGTGCTTCGCTACGAGTCAGCGCTACAACAATCAGAGCTCGCATATCCGGAGTTGGCAAGTGGGGCGGGAAACTAAAGACAAGTCGGAGGTAAAGTGAGGTGGAAGTATGGGTGTAAAAAGATATCAATCTGCCACCACGGAACAGCAAGGACTTTTCGGGCCCCTCTGAGACGGGGAATTCTTCTCTTTAACTACTAGCATTTCGCCAAGGAACAGGGGAGATAACTAAGGGGAGGACTTTTTGGGGAGGTTTTAGATCCTGCAGAAGTGGAGGGCGCGGGGCACGCGGGTTAACGCGGGGACTTAATAAAGGTGGCGGAGGTAAAAAACGGCCTGATGCTAATGAGAGGAGAGGGGAGGAAGGTGACTCAAAAGAAAAATGGCAGAACGAGGGTTGGTCGATGAATGGGAGGAAATTTAGGGGGGGGAGAACTCGGACGGTAGAACCCTCGTTGGCATGAAGGCCGAATCGAATAATCAACGGATCACCGGTTCTAACCAACACCGACCGAATAAGAAAGCCCAATACAAAACCGGCTGGGGGAAAAGGAGTCTGAATCCCCCGACAATCACCTGGAAGGCCCTCCCCAGGCCGCAAGAAGGAGGAGGTCGCTCAAAAACAAGAAATAACCGATAATTCCCCTGCCTGCCTGGTAATGAGAATCAGGCGAAGTCGAAGGAGAAAGAACATTTGGGTCTTATTGCGGGCGACTCCGTTAGGGGGAACATGTCAGAGGGGAACCGCAGTCCGACCGAGAAAAAGAGTCGGCAAAGAACTGCGAAACGGATGAATGAGACACCGGATCGTCCAAAAAAAAAATCAAGCGAAAAAAACGAAGCAATGAAGCCTTCAAAAAAACAAAAGGAGACGGGTAGCAATGGGGGCCGGTCAATAATGACCCAAAGAACCAGAACAATGAGGGGGAAGGAAAATCCATCGAACACAAAAAAAGGTCAACCGATCTGGAAGAAACCGGCATGCAATGAAAAAAAAGCCCGCATGGGGGGCGCAACATTGTTGAAAAGAAAAGGAATTCAGAGGTCTAGTGGAATAAGAGGACATCTGAAAGCGGGGAGGACGGGGCAAGATGAACGACCTCATAGTTAAAGGAAGCGGGCGTACTCGTCTCCCAGAACCGGGACGTCGGAAAAAAGGGAATCGTCCGCCGGAAGAAGTAGACTTTCCTTTGCTCGGTCCCAAAACAACCCAATCGGGGGAGATGGATAAACCTAAGGTTACAAGGTCCATCGAAGGAAGAATCCGAAGCAGGCCGTACGGCAAGGGTCACGTCACCTCCACATAACCGCTCCGACCTGGGCGCGGAAGGTCCTGCTAAGGCAAACTCAAACAGAAAATCCACGAATTGAATGGGGAGGGGGGGGCCTAACGCTTTGGGGGTAGAAGAAACATTCCTCTAAAAGGTCAGCCGTACGAACATGAAATTTTTCGCACTGACAACCATTACCACAAACGACAAACCGAGGGGGGGAACACGGGGGAGAGGAGAGGCGCCATCAACCGATGGGAAAACGATGGCTCGACATCGACAGATAAAGCGCATGGAAAGACCAAATTGACGAGAAGAACCATAGACGAAGCAAAACCAAGGGGGGAGAAAATGTTTTCAGGTCCAAACAGTTCAAGGTCGACGGGTCGCTTTAAACTCTGTACAATATCTGCGCGACTGCAGGCTTGGAGAGAATCTACTTCCGGGACATGGGGCGCCGTCGATTCAAGTCACAAAAATCTAACAGAAGGAAAAAGGGGAGGCACTTCTGTATCCCCCTATCAGAAAGACAAAAGACCTTGGTAGCGCAGAAGTACACGCAGGGTCCCATGAACGCGGCCGGGAGGGTGCGAACTTTTCTCAGAAACAATACTTTTTTAAGAACAGAAACGTGCCTAGCTCGAGGCGCACTGGAAAGAACACATCCCAATGGAGGAGGGGAATCCCAGAAGCCAGCACGTAAGAGCCGAGGTCTGAGAGGGATGCACCAACGCGGATAAGTCCACATAAATGGAACAAGATGGTCAAGCCGTACTAGGAAAGCGGGGAAG
>Ga0179591_1268014_pt1 | contig 12705 bp, 19 predicted proteins | sample CZOMad2_1_08_16f_FD_182891 | JGI IMG/M metagenome (GOLD analysis project Ga0179591, IMG submission 182891) | Vadose zone soil fungal communities from Angelo Coast Range Reserve, California, USA - CZOMad2_1_08_16fungal (PacBio error correction) | ecosystem: Environmental > Terrestrial > Soil >...
TCTCAGCCAGACAGGCGGACAGCGAATCAAGTAGGTCCGAAAATCACCGTAGGATCAAAAAGAGGGGGGAAAAAGGAAAAAAATGTAAAGGTCAGGGAGAAAACGGAAGTTGTTGGAAAAAACAGCGTATAAGGTCATGATTGACACGCAACAAACCACCGAGGGAGAGGAGAAAAGAAAAGGGCATCGAGGAAAGCGTCGGTCCCACAGGCGGATTAAAACAAAGGGAGAGCCAAGGGTTCGCCTACTAGCCGCTTGATGAAAAGGCAGTCAGTCCCTTAGAAAGGGACAGGGGGGGAGAAAAAGGTTTGGCCGATTCCTCCCGTTGGGGAAAAAGCAGAAAGTGGGGGCATGATGCTCCCCGGTGGTGCAAAAAAAGCCTGCCCCAACCCTGTGGGGGCAGAAAAGGAAAAATATGAAAGGGGGAAGTCATCAGGGGGAGGGGGATGTCGGTGATTAAGAAAAAAAAAGCTCTTACCGGGAACTCACGGCTCAAAAAAGAGGAAGACATCAGGCTGTACACAACACGGGAAAAAAAGGAAAGCTCAAACTTTGGGGAAGGGGGGGTGTTTGATCAAGAAAGAGAGATCTCAAGTGAAGAAAACGCATATACCACGAAGGGGTTATCTGAAGGCATCGAAAAAAAAGTGGAAACTTGCACATTGCCGCCCCAATCATAGGTCCTTTGATCATCGGGGGAAGAAGAAGGGCGCGAGGTCAGCGCAAAAAGACTGAAATGGGAGGCAACATGCGGCCACGCAAAAAACTATCGGACGAAAGCCACCAACAACGAAGAAGTGGTGACGTGTCGTGCGTAATCGCAGAGAAAGGGGGTGGTTTGATAGCACAAGCAACAGAACTCTAAGGGGAGACTGACAAAGAAGGCCTTAATAGTCTCCTAGCCTTTGGGGGGGTTGGGGGGATTGGGAAAAGGAAGGGGAAGACTAGGGGTAACTAATCTAAGGGGCTTCCCTAGATTAGGGGACGGTGCTGAGCATCAATATCCGTCCGCCACAGTCGGAGAAAGTTACGGTGTGCACTCACATACACTCAGTTAACCTTAAAGGAAAAAGGGAGAAATAAATCACTGACAGAACTTCCGGGGGACATGCGTCTTTGACGACTACGGCCGGAATGAATTTGAAGGGGGTTGATGAGTAAAGGAAGAAAGACAACCTGAAAAAAAAGGGGGAACGGCTACGCTCCTAGAGAGAATGATTGACAAGGGAAAGGTGGAAACGGGGCCAATGGAGGACACGACTATCGAAAGGGCACTGGAGGAAAAAGTCGACTAGAAGAAGTTCACAGATACTCTCATCTTCCATCGGGCGGAAAAGAAAAAAAAGGCACTGACCACGTGGACGCCGCATCAAAAGGAGTAGGATTAAGGTTAAAACTTGCTGGGAAGCCAAAACTTTTGGTAAGGAAAACCCTCGAAGACGTTAGGTGAATAAAAACAGGAAGTTGAAAAAGGTGAACGGGCAACCGTCGAGGTAAGAAGGACACGTCAAACAAAACGTGGACTAGAGGAAAGGATTTAAAAGAGACATCCTGCGGACACATAAGCAAATAAAAAAATTTGAGTCGCGAACGAAAAAGACCCGGAAGCTTAAAATCACCGCCGAAGCCGATAGGGATAACAGCCCGTGATTTTCGTGGGGGGGAAGGAAAGAGTCCTCCGCCTTCCAATATTGAAAGGGGGGGAGGACTCAAGGAGACGAAAAGGAGGAGGACCTTGGGGCGGAAGCTACAACAGAAAAACCTACCAAGGATGGAACATCCAGCATCATGGAATCTTCCATCACTGTTCTGGCGGAAGAGAACCAAAACCATCAAACTGCAGTGTCACCAGAGAGAGCGAGTCGCAAGACGATTGAGACTCATGCATTCAGAGGGGGGGGGGAGGGAGGTTCAGAAGGGGTTTGTAGGGCGGCCTCTGGAGTATGTCTCTAAGGGGGGAGGGTAAGGATCGGAAAGTGGTCCGTTCCACAGCACCATTGAAGGAGGGGGAAGAAAGGTTAGGAACAGAAAAAAATAAAAAGCACCTGTTTCGCCGCCACGGGGAGAAACGAATTGGGAAATTCTGAGAAAGCTGAGTGTGGTCGAATGATTACGGAAATAAAAATCGTCACGTTTTGGGACCCACGAAACGTCGGGGGGACGTGTTGGGGGGAACGGCATCATACGTAACCGTGCGGGGGGAAAGGGAAAAGACACTACGAGAAAAAAAAAACATGGAAACCGGTGTATGCGGACACAACCCGAGACTGTTTGGTCAGTCCGCCACGTAAAGCATGCTAAAAAAAAAAGGGATAGCCAAGGGAAAAAAAGAGCGTTCCTCAATTAGGAAGAAGGAAAAAGTAAGTGCTGTTGGAAAACAACCATCACCTAGCGCATCGTTAATTTGAAGAAATCGTTGGTCATAAAAATTGAAAAAATCTTCAGCTGTGAATAAGATCGTCGAAAGGCGGGGGGGCCAGGGTTTCGTGGGAGGGAAAAGAAAACTCCCGTTCCCACCTGAGGAAAACGCGAAGGAGAGTTCAACACTACGGGTAAGTGATGGTAGGGGGGAACTGGGGGGGAAAACGAGTGCCCTTCTGTAACCTGAGTGAAAAATTTGGGAAGATTCCGGGGGGAGAAAGAGGGAATAAAAGAAATGGTTGCTAAGCTCATTCACCAGGAAAGGGCCCCAGTAGACAAAAAATCTAATGAAAACGGAAGAGGCAAAAACACGACGTCAGACGTTCCTGTTTTCCTAAAGGAGAAGGAAAGACCTGGAGCGAGGGTCCTGCGGCGTGGGACGAGAAAAATGCAAAACGATTCACGACCCTCCACGCATAAGTGAGAGAGAGCGTATGGGGGAGGTGCGAAAAAATCGGGGGGGCGCGGGGCCAGCGTGCTCATTTCAAAGGAGGGGCAGAAGTCTATCAGAAGTTAGAAAAGTAAAATCTCCTCTCCAGTTTGATGGGCAAAGCAAAAGGGTTGGATCGCCATGAAGGGGGTAGAGGCAAAAACAGACAATGGGAATTTTTCCTTAAAAGGGGTAGAAACGGAGGAAATCTGGCCACGCAAAAAGAAAAAAAGTGTGCGGAAGTGTTCCTTCAGTGTTGGAACATAGGAAAAATGTTTCACTAACCGGCAGGAAAGAATGGAAAAGGAGGAATGAGACAGTACCACCTTTTTCATGGGATACATACTAAAAGGAGAGCCTTAGGGCGAGGGGAGGTTTGCAAAGGAGGGATGCACTCCCGGGTTGAAGGAGAGGGAAAAATAATACTGAGCCATCAAGGTCAAAAGGAATGATCAACCGTTATTAATCAGGCCCTGACAGGGTAAGGTCGCGGAGCGCTATGAAAGAAAAGGGGGGTGGAGGCAGGGGTTTACTAGCGTTGGTCTCAAACCAAGGGGGTTTCATGCTCCAGGGGGAAAAGACTCGGGGGAGCGGACCGGGAGGGGGATCTCGCGCCCAGATGCAGGGGGGAGGAAGATAGATGTGGCTGTCTGCGCGAACAATAGAGACTAAAGGGAAGAAATTATTATGGGAACGGGCTGGCCAACGATTTTTTGGTATCCGTCCAGTGGGAAGCACTCGGAAAATCGCTACTATCTCGCGGAGGATCAGGCTTGTAAGTAAAAACGGAGGAGGAGGAGCTACGGAGAGGGAGAATTGTCTGACCGCTATTGAGATTCTCGAAGAAAAAAAGGCAAAGACGGGTGCACAGAAAGGAAAATCGAAGAAGAAACCAAAAAAAAAAACTCTTTTTTTAGAACGAATCGTCATGTGAACTCACCCAACAAAGGGGACGTTCTATCAAAAAGGGGGAGGGAAGGCGAGTACTGTCCACAACCGCATCGAATTCCAAGGGAGTGCAAAAAGGACGAGCATGACGAGAAAAGAGTTATGTGACAAAAAAGAAAAAAGTAAAAACTGGGGCAGGGAAAGAAACAACCTCGAAATTGCAGTTGGTGTCGGCCTGATTACCCACCTTGGGGAAAAAAAAAAGAAGCAGTGTGGCATGATGGCTCAGTTCGAGAGGGAAAAGATCAACGCCGACCCAACAAACTTTGGCAAAACCGGCGACCGCCAGGAGGGTTCAGGTGAATGGCCACTGAAAAAAGGGCTGGTCGGAGAAGTCCAGAGAGGGCGTACCTCAGCCTCAAACTGGCGGGAGGAAACAAAGGGCTCTTTCACCCACGGAAAAGACCAAGTAGGGCTGGTTGGGGGACGCAAAAAAAGCAATCAAGGGAGAAAGAGGGGAGAAAAAAAATGATGAACAGGTGCTGGTAGCGGGTAGAGGGGTCTACCAAAAAGGCTTGGTGGTTCCCCGTGACGCCCCAAAAGAAGGAGGCGCTCTTAAGCTGTAATATAAGGGGACATAGTCCAGGTGCTGGGGAAAGCCTGAGGACCACGCGCCACCAGGGGAAAAGATAAAAATCAAGGAACAAAAGCCGATCTGAGTTGTTGAGCGAAAACAATGGGTGCTCTCACGAAGACTAAAATGTAGGCTCTGACGAGGAGAAAAGGGAACGGGAACTGAGGCGCCGGACTGTCTAAACGAGTCTGCGAAACCTAACCACGCTCTACTTTGGATGGGTAGGGCAATTAGACTTAACACACTAGATCAAGAAAAGTCCCCCGTTCCGCTGTTGCCAACGCCGGTGGCAGAGGGAGGCCAAGTTGCCTTTCGGCAACAAAGCAAAAAAGCTACGGCCGGAATTGGAGAAAAGAATGGAAGGCAAGGACTGGGAACTAGGTTGGGGTGAGTAGGAAAAAAGACGACAAAAACAAAAAGTAGAGGCTACGCAGAACAGAGCATTTTGGGGCAATTAAAAGATTGGCGTGAGAAGGAAACAAGGGCGGACAACGAACTATGAATCGGGATGGGGAAGGGGAAACAAGAAAAAGCAAGTTAGGAAAAAGTAACTCGCATCTTCGTCAGCGAGGAGAGGAGGACAAGGGGGAAGAAAAGTCAGCATGGGGAGGGTGGGCCTTACGTAAAACAAAGGGTGTGTCCCGAACGGGAAAAACGGTTAGCGGCGGAACAAGGATAGGCTGTGTCACAAACACCGGACTTTAGGGAAGTGAGGTACACCGTCCGATGAGGTCCGCAAAACAACGTTTACTCTATTCTCCCGGGAGACACCAAGCTTCTCTCAAAACAGGGGGGAGCAAAAGTCCGGTCCGTCCAAAAAAAAACATAGGAAGGGGAGAGCCAAACGCATTTGAACATGATAAAGCTTGATGAATACTCGAAGGGGTTGGAAAATTCCTTAGAAGGCTTAGAAAGGGGAGGAGGGGGGAAGACATCAGCAGGAAAAGGTCTAAAAAAGAAAGCAAAATTCCGGCATGCAAAAAGAAAAAGGGTCTTGCGATATGAGCAACCAAACCCAAGGAGGAGGAAAAGTAGATCGAAGGAAAACGCAGAAGGGGGAAGTGAAGGCCCGGACTTTGGGAGGGAGGGGTGGGTTTCGGTTTGCATGGAGGCATCTCGAGCACTTTATAAGCAATATTCAGGAGGCAGATCCGTTTCCACAGAAAAAAAGGGAAAGCGGAGGAATCCAGCGTAGCGAAAAATCAAATCCTATCTTGTACTTCCTAGCTAGGAACGTGAGGAAAGAAGAGGGGGGGAGGAGAAACATGGGAGAGGAAGGGGTGGAACGCCTTATTTGACAACGCGAAATCTGGGTCAAAAGGGGTGGGTGGGGAGAAAGTCATAGCTTGTGTAACCTCGCAAAGGAGTGGGGGGGTGATTCCCAGAACGCGGGGGCAGGGGGAACCTCAAGGGGGGAAACAGGGGTTATCGCTCACACAAAAAAAGTGGTTTACTTAATGCACCCACAGGGATCGGGGACACGGAACCGTGAGGGAGGGGGAAAAAAAGAAACTAAGGTTCGTGTGCGTACTTGGTGGAAGGGGAAAAAAAGCTACCAAAGAGAGGAAGAGTCGTTGCCGCCATCAGGGGGGGATAAAAAAAAACTTCAACTCTTTTAGTGCAAAAAATGCGAGGGGGTCGTGCGAAGGGCGTTTGTAGATAAACACCAGGCCTTGAAGCGCCTATGTACGGGCAAAAAGTTCAAAAAATAAGGAATGTATGGGACAGGAAAGAGGGCTTTTTTTTTCATGAAGGAAAAGGAAGTACAGCGATGCAAAAATCGGGGCGGGGGGGGGCAAGAACCGGAGTGGCGGAATGTGGGCCAGTTTTCGAGAGAAGGAATACTGACCAGCCCGTACAACTCGAATGGGAAAAAGAAAAAGTTCTCATCACACTTCCCGTCCCCCCGACGGAACTACGGTAACGACTTAAAGATAAGAAGGGGAAGGGGGGGACAGGCGGTCGATCCCACTTGAAAAGGACCAGCAATTCCACGCACCCCATAAAAGGGAAAAGAGGGGGTGTGATGGTTGTACGAATCGTTGAAGGGGCTCCATTGTCCGAAAAAGAGGCTGACCTCGCCGCGAAGCCAACAAGAGCCGCTCCAGTTGATTGGAATGGGCAAGGAAAGAGTTTGGGGGGGGGAAAGACTGGGCAGATAAACAGCACCTGGTCAGGTGAGGGTTGAGGTAGAAAAGTGCATTGATTCTATGCGAAGGGACAAGGGGGGAAGGGGAATTGGAAAAGGGGTTGACAGAAAAAGAAAGCTGATGCAAGGTTAGGCGAAGTATTGGGGGCGAGAAGGGGAAAATTCGACAACGAAAGTCCAAATTGGAAGGCCGATACGGGCTTAGTCGTACTCAGGAGATGTTAAAATTATTTCGGGCACCAGAAAAGGTTGCTCTTTCCATCAAGGGGGAGACCATGCCCCAAAAGAGGAGGGGACACGGAGAATCCTACAACACGTCGGGTCATCCAGTCAGCACTTAAACGAAGGTGCCCGACGGGTTACATCCAAAACTCTACCAGGCTGTTGGGGCATGCAAAAAAAGGGGGGGGGTATCCGAGGGGGGGGGGGAAAGACGCTCTCGGCGCTGGGGCGTGTTGGACGACCAATTCGGGGTGGGGGGGGGAGTTGACACCAATCCGCGAGGCTGTTGTCCGAAAAATAGTAATGAATAAGTCTTACCTTGTGATCAGAAGGGGATCGGCGCAAAAAGGAGAAAAGAAAGAGGAGGTCGCGTCATGCTGAGTTGGATCAGAAAAATGGTAGAAGATATCCTACGGAAAGAAGGCGGCGAACAGAGCGTTGAGAGGTGGAGACTCCGAAAATCAAATCGGAATCACAAACAGGGAAAGGAAAAGAGAATTAAAAGACGCAAGTCTGCATCAAGTGGGGGAAAAGGAAAAAAACAGGTAAGAGGCATGATGGGGTACACTCACCAACAGAAGGAGAAGATCAACAGCGCCTGAGAATCAGAGGGAAAACATGAAAGCTGGATTAAGGTCCAAACAACCGAAAGTACTAGAAAAGATGTAAAAAGGCAAGTACGTGTCCTTTATCAGTCGGAGGACAAGACAGGGGTATTACAGAAGTTTTCGGAAAAGGGGGTGGGGGTATCAAACCATTCATAATGGGAGGGGAGAAATGACTTATATTGTGAATGAATAGCAAAAGACCCTGGCAAAAAAGGGAGGGGGGGTCAGAATCTTGCAAAAGAGGAGTAAACTCAATCATTGGGGTATGGAGGGAAAACAAAACTCACCTCATCTGGGGGACCTCACGGGCGCGCCCTGGAAAGGAAAATCAGGGGGAGCACACACGGGGAAGGAAATCCCGGTTTGTCTTGGGGGTCACGCAAGCAAAAGAGAGATAACAAGTGTTAAGTCCCTATGACCAGGGATGTGAGGAAAAAAAAGGGGGAAGGGCATCCAAGCTGGGGGTTACAAACCGGGAAAAAGAAAAAGAACGGGCGCGCGCTTCGCAACTTTAAAGGATACCGATGCGGCTGGGGCAAAGGTGAAAGGGAGCAGCGCCAACGAGAAACGACGGAAACGCAAAAAAACCCGATCAAGACCTCTCGGAGGGGAAAATTTAAATAGCGGAGTCATCAATTTTTTCAGACCAGGGAGGAGAAAGGAGGCACGGTTAGGGACAGACCCTGAAAAAAACATTTACCATGACTTCTTCATCGGGCCCCAGGAGGAGAAGGACATGTCTACCTGCTATACGGCTTGCCTGATGACGAGGAAAAAAGGAGGGCTTCTTGCGCCACCGACACTAGACCTGAATGCTGCCTGGTAACCCGGGACACCTCTCCGTACAGACGGGAAAGGTTGGAAGATTCAAAACCCACCACGGCTTCCATCAAAAAAAGGTCGTTTTTGGAGAGAGGGGATAAGCCTCTTGAAAGGGGGGGGGGAGGGCCGTTGGAAAATATGGCGTAAAAAACAGGACCAACCTGGACTGCTACGAAGAACAAGCATTTGTGGATTCAAAGAAAGCGTTAACTGGTCGAGAAGAACAGGAGAGAGTAGAGGACAACCAGCAAGTACGCCACATAATAAAGGAGGAGGCTGAAAGAGGGAGTGCGATGCATAACGCCGACCCCAAGGGGATTCAAAGTTGGAAGGGGACCAAATTACGTACAGGGGGGAGGTAGGGGGGGGCACGAGAAAAAAAAGTGCAGGACAATCGAGAACGAAGGAACCTGACTGATTGGAGGTCACGCCGGAACAGATTTGAAGTAACAACCTGAGGCCCGCGTGCAGGAATCAAGGCAAGCAGTCAGATCCTAAAAAGGGTAGACGCGAACGAAAGCAAACCATAGCTGGGAACCGGACACGACGCAGAGGACTGGGCAGGGAAAAGAATTGGGGCAGTTCCATGATATAAGGGGCGGCCACCGCGTATGGTGGGAAGAATTTAGAAGAGAGGAGAAAGGTTAGGCGAGATGAAAAGCAAAAAAGTACACAAAACAACTCTTGTAAAAAAAAGCCCGGGCACAAATGACTCAATAGGGGAGTTGCGGGAATAGATCTCTCATCAACAAAAAAACAGGAATATATCTGAGCCAGCACACTATATCCATGGTAGGAGGTAACGGATGTTTCAGAAGGGGGGGCTTGTTACTCTGAGGTCGCGGGGCCATCAAGGTATCAGCATGATCCAACTCCCAAGTGGCCGTTCCACCAGAGAATATGAAGAAGCAAAGGAAATGGAACAAGAACCGAGCGGTTTTTTTCTCAAAAAGGATCTGAGGCACGGGGTGACGGAAGACAGAGGGATGGGCTCGCGCATAATGGTTAAGTGCAAGGTTTCCTCCCACTCGGGAGAACGGTGTGTTTGACAGTAAAGACGGAAAAAAAATAGGGGGGGGTGAAACCGCATCCATAAATCCCAGGGGTGCCAAGGGTCTTCGATTGTCAGAAAACATGGAAAAAGCGGCGGAAACCACCGGACCTTTGTGGAGAAAGGGGGACCACAAAAAGTACAATGCTGCAGGAAGTTAACTTGGGCGGACAGGAGTCAAAGGGATGAAAAAAGATAGGGCTACTTGCGGAGGTGTCACGCGACCATCCAGGAAAGAGGAGGGGGGACCCCATCTGGGTTCGGGAGGAAGAAGCCTCTTTGAATCCAAAAGGAGAAAGCACTCAAGGGTGTCAGGGGGGGGGGGGTTTTACGTAAGAAAAACAGGGAACCATGTCCTTGAGCGCACAGAGGTAAAAAAGTATAATGGTCAGTAGGGGGGGGGCTGGGCCGTGGGTTTGGCAGTTAATGAAAGGGGCGGAACGTATGTACAGGCAGAGGGGGGCGGGAACGGGGGCCTCCTTCCCTTAGTAGGTGAATAGTGGGCGAAACATATTGGAACTCTCAGAAGAGGGGGGCTGGCCAGAGGTAAGCCAGAGCTCGTCTCATAAAAAAAAGAAAATCAGAAGGAAGGACAAACCTTCCTGGTACTGGGAAGAGATAAAAAAATCTTTCGCAGCGGTCCTTCGTGCGAGAACAAAGAAGCGCACTCCCGCACGTCAAGTAATACAGGAGAGGGGGTAGGATGGGGCGTCCGAAAAAAAAAGGGGAGGTTGAGGAATCGGTGCTCTAAAGAGAGGCTGTACAAGCCGTTCTCTTATAAGTTCAAGCGTGACGAGCATTATGTTTGGCTAAATGGAAGTGAAACAAAGCGGGGACATTGGATGGTCCAGACACCCAGAACCGTCATGGGAGGGGGGGAAGTCACTAAGATTCCAAAGTGCTTGATCTTGCTGCCCAAAAAGAAAAAACTGTTAGGGGCACCCTTGGGAAATGATTGGGGCTTAAAGGGACATTTAGTTCTCTCCGCGCAGTTACGCGGAGGAATGCAATACATACTGATGAGTATAAGTTTGCCGGGAAAAACAGGGGGGGGGCCCAATGATGGCAACTCCCGGGTTGGTGCCACGGAGTTGACTTGGCAAAACAGGAAAGGAAAAAAATACCACCCTTACTTGATGGAACCAACCGTGAGGAAGCAAAAAAAGGCGTGGAAACAGTCGCTGTCCATCGCAAATCAGGAACAGGAAGGTGAAAAACGTGGGGTCATAAAGCGTTTGGACTCTTTTGGCTAATGTAGAAGGCGGTAAAACGGTGCCGGGAAGAGAGCGGAAACAGGGAGGTGGGTAAGGAGGAGAGGGAGTGTGGTGGTGCGGCTAGGGTTGTCAGAGAGGAAGAGGATGGGGAGGTAAATTGAGAGTGGGAGAAGCATTGGAAGGGAGAGTATATAGAATGAAAAGTAATGCATTAGGGGTGGGTTTAGTTTGGAGCAGGTCGTCCGAAAAAATATCAGTTGCATGCTCCCTTTGGACGCGCGGGGGAAAAAAACTCCAGGAGGGAGTCGTTTTGAAAAAGCTCCAGAAAAGGAAAGGGCGGTCAATCTGTACGTATAACGGGAGGTGTCGGACAAGGAAGAGGGTTAAGAAGTTCCCGGAGGGGGAGAAGGAAGGGGGAGAACACTCATGTCAATCTCGAACTCGAAAAGGGAAGGGGGAATGAGACAACCAAAAAAAGGGAGGGAAAGGAGAGCATAAGTGACTACTCGTATATCGGTCGTCGATGGGGAAAAAATGGATAAAGGACAGAAAAGAGGGAACCTACGGAATCAATCCTGAATAAAGCGCAGGTAGAGCAAGGAGCCCACAACATCGATCGTCCATGTTAAAGATTGCGGTAACTGATAAAATCTGCAGGGTCAGAAGGGAAAAGCATCGGGCCATGTCATTCCCAGACCTGGCAAGGGAGGAAAAATGAAAAAACTCTTTATGTAACCAACGGGAAATCGACCTTATCTCGCTGGACCAGACTGGTATAAAGCATGACCCTCAAAAAAAAAGTTTAAAAGAAATCGGCATGATGGCTCCCTCCTTTAGGGTTAATGGCAAAAAAAAAAACCACAAGAGGGGGAGAATACTTTGGCAACAACCGGCGACAAAAAAAGGGAAGACAAAATAATTATTTCAACTGGAAAAAGGTGGGACCTGGTCGGGGAGTCGAAAGCGACAAAGAAAGTGAAGACCTTAGAAAACAATAGCTGTCAACCAGGGGAAGACCAGTCCAAAAAAAGGGGTCTTTAGGAAAAGGGGATCAAGCACTGGGATCTACATAGGGGGAAAACAATGAACATGTGCTTGGTTTCTGAAAAGGAGGGAAATTGGTTAACGGACCATGTGCTCAAGAATAATTACACGCGGCTCTTAAGTCAGGACCTGGAGGAGGATACAGAAAGCTTCGAGGGTCAAGAGAGTAAAGAAACCTCGGCCGCGCCAAACGGTCGGAAGGAAAAAAAAAAGACCCATCACAACTAAGCGCCATCTGTATAAGAGGGAGGGTATGGAGGGAATACGAGGGCACCAACTTGGGAGAGAAAACTCAGCATTAAGAATTACAAGGACCGCCACGGTGGAGAGAGAACTTACCAGTTTCCATGAAACGCTGACGTGAGAAACCGAAAGTTCCGTGGGGAGAAAAGTAGTGAAGTTCCGCGATACGTGATGCCTGAGAGGTTAGGGAATTATGTGGGGGAGGATTCAACCTGGCCCACGAGTAAGAAAAGGAACACCGGTAATTCTTTCACACTTTGTTAATATCAGCGGAAGCAAGTTGGCCGAGTCAAAAAAGACAACGGCTTCACGACAAAGGCAGAGAAATGGGGGGGACATGCGCTTTGCCTACAATTAAACTAACAGGGATTTGAGGTGAAATTCAAAACGGGAGCTGTCTACTAAGAATAAGCTGACATGGGTGGAATTTCAGGGAAGTGAATACTGTCGAAACCGTATGGACGGGGGTGGCTGGAAAAGCACCACAGGAGAACGACTCATAAGAAAGGGAAACGGACCCCTGAACCGTGGCGCGGGGTGTTGGACCGGAAGGTGAAAAAAGGGGCTGCGGGTAGCGGGGAGGGTCTGAAACCAGGGCTGGTCCATGGGCAATGAGAATACGTCTTGGGGGAATAAACACCTGGGAGTGATTCGGTCACAAAAAAGATGAACGAGTCTTTTGTGTCAGGGAACACGGTTAACCTTTCTGCCCTCAACCGGAACGAAAAGTACCTCCCCAATGGTTTATGCGCGAAAAAGAAAAAGAAAAGAAAGTCCGCTTCGAAAAAAAGAGCAGATTACCGGGGAGTCGGATTGGGGATATTCGAATATAAAGGATTGACTCCGACTTCAAAGGGGGGGGGCTGGGGTGGACGTAATAGACTAATCAGGTTATCCATTGAAGCGCGGGGCGGCAAGGAACTCGAGGCTGAATCCGCAAAGTCCGGGCATGCAAACTCTGCAAAAGGGATGGGAATAG
>Ga0179591_1306958_pt1 | contig 12705 bp, 10 predicted proteins | sample CZOMad2_1_08_16f_FD_182891 | JGI IMG/M metagenome (GOLD analysis project Ga0179591, IMG submission 182891) | Vadose zone soil fungal communities from Angelo Coast Range Reserve, California, USA - CZOMad2_1_08_16fungal (PacBio error correction) | ecosystem: Environmental > Terrestrial > Soil >...
CGCTCGCACAAGACAAGGCTGGGGGGAGTGCTCAAAAAAAAAGGGACATAGAATTGTGCCTAGTCTTCCCTCAAACCCTGTTCGGCGTACTGTCCAAAGCCAAGGAGACCGGGGGGAAATCTACGCTTGTTATAACTGGAGAAAACATAAAAAAGACGCTCCAAGGGGTATCCAATCTCTACCCATCTTCCAGACTCAGGAAGAAAACGGGGGACCCCCACTTACAGTTCTGTATCAACCAAACCAAAAAAAGAGGAAAGTCGTTGCAGGGAAGCACTGCAGGTGATTCACGAAGATGGTATTAGAATTGATACGCCAGCGACCCGGGAGCTGGTTTGCCGGGGGTATTAAAAGGGAGTCGTGGGTCCAGGAGCAATCTCTTTCCATGGGGGGAAAAAAAACAGAAGAAAAAGGAATGGGAGGTGAAAATCGGATAGGCCTTTGACTTGAAAACAGTGAAGGCTTGCCCGGACACTATAGGCGGTACGAGGGACAGTAAGGCCAGGGTTGGTAGCGTGCTGGAGAGAAGCCAAAAAGGGTTGAACGTTGGCCAGGAGGGGAAGGAAGGAGACTTTACAATCTTAGCTACTGGAAGCGGAAGGGAGTGTTATCACTGGAGTTACCGCTCCTGGTTCGGTACTATGGATTAGAAAGGAAGAAAAGGCCGCCAACATCTGGGGGGGAGGGGCATAGAACGGCTACGAAGTCCCTCAACTGGTCTAGTAAGGAAAGGGATGAAAGTGAGATAAAGAATGAGGGGCGATAAGTTGGCGAAAGAAGGGACACTAGTCGGAAGAAGAAAAAAAGGGTTCAATGTAGCGTCAAGGTTGTACAAAGGACACTCCTGAAAAAAAGGGGGTCAAGGAGAAAGGAGTTGTCACTAATCCCGGGGGGGGTTCTCAAAGAGAGAGGGTGAATAATGTGGTACCAATCCTCATAGATAACGTCTTGGGGTAACGCCGGGACCGGTGGGGCGGAAAAGACAAGATTTTCGAACGAACACAGAAGGAGAGGCCAGTGTGGGAGGAAGAGGGAAGGGAAAAGCAAGAGTGAAGGAGAAATCCGGAAATCCGAAAAAAAATATCCTAGTGCTCGGAGTGGGGGTTCTAAAACCGGATTAGAAACTCTTGGTTGGAAAACTATCCGGGGGCTAGTGGAGGGTGGACAGCGAAAATATCCGGGGGTTCAATTTTCTTGGGAAGGGGGACAAGGATATGTCAAAAATATATTATCTTTAAACAAGGCAAACAGTATTGAAGGGGAAAATCTGCTTAACCCCTAAAGCCCCTGGTTGTGTTTAACGGGGAGAAGGTAGGAAAACGAAAGTCGTACTAATTGGCTATTACTTCTAAGGTATCGGTGGAAAAAAAAGGGATATGGGTGGTGAGAAGGAACGGGGTAGCAGGAAAACCGGTCGGGGGGTGAGGGGGGGTGAGAGGGTAATTGTTTTAATACTGTGTCCAGCAAGACTACATGGAGGGGAAGATTGAGGGAAAATTGTTAATCAGGGCATCTAAGGGCAGACTAGTACCATGACTAGGACAAACATCAATGATACCAGTGAAAAGAAGGTAGGGGAAAATTTGGACATCAAAAGAAATGATAGGACAAGTGTCAGGAGAACAGAGGGGTGTGCAGGGTTTAGAAGTATGTCAAATACGTTGGAAAGGACACGGGGCTCTCTAAAAACAAAATCAACTGAATAACCGGTCCTTACGAGGAACTTTGACCTAGAAACTTAGACCAGAAAAAGGGTCCAGATGCTTGCAGAAAGACGAAAAAGTCATTTATTTTTTGCCATCACTCAGGGGGACAGGGGGTAACCGGAGGGAAATTGAAAAGGGGGGGGGTACGGGATTAACTTATAAGGAGGAGCCGTTCAAATTATGGAACAATAAAGGATTAGAGATTACCTTATTAAAAAAGGTTAATCTCAAACAATACTTATTCGGAAAAGGGGGAAGAATAACCAAGTAACAACAAAATAGAAGGAAAAAGTACCGCCTTGGAAGAAGAGAAGCGCAATAGTTACGAAGTAAATAACAATACTTTAAAAAAATAAAGGGGGTAGATGGAAATTTATCACTATGAAAAAGGAATACTGAAATACTGGTTTGGGGCTTGCGAAGAGAGGTAAAAAAAAAGCCGGAAGATCAGATGGAAAGTAGACTTTTTTTAGCCTGGGAATAGTGACTTAAAAGCCAAGGAACTTGCAGTAAAAAAACGGTAGGGGAAGAGAGGGGGGACCTAAACTTCACGTAGGGTCATAGGGAAGGTGTTTGTTGACGATGAGACTGTCGGTTCGGCAGGATGTCGCACCGAAGAAGAAAGAAATATTCAAGGGGTGGGGGAGGGGGCTTCAACTAGTGCGTTCCACAGCCGTTCTGGGGGGGGAAAAGGTGGAAAATTGGGGGATCGTCAGGAAGGGGGGGGTTGACTCACATAGGCCGAAAAAAAAAAGGTAGCTGGTATAATAATTACGCAGAGGTAGGGAACCAGCACACGTTCCTCACGTGACTAACAGTTGAAGAAATGGAGGTAGAAACAGAAAATGTGTAGCCTGGGGGGAAAGACTTTGACGGAAAGACCCCGGATGTAAAGATTATCTGTCGTGGGAGAAAATTATCGAAGAAGGGGGGGTACTTGGGAAGAACTGATCAAGGGGAAAAAAAAAGGGTAATTTGTCAAAACCCTAAGTAATGTTTCGGTGTTACGTTCCTTCAAGGGAATTTTGGGCGGGACGGGGGAGGGACTGGGGAAACTTATCTGAATTCGGGGGGGGGGGGGGGGGGGGGGGAACAACTAAAGCCATTGCGTCGAGGCGCAGGAGTTCTTGACTACAGAAGGGCAAGTCTTAGAAACTGGGGCATGTCGAGAATCCAAAAATATTCTCATACTGCGGAGACTAGGGAGAGAGAGCTGGCTCCGGAAAATGGCAAAAACGGCTCACTTGCGCGACGCAAGGGGAGAACGAAATTTCCTTAAAAAGGCCTTGCAGGCTAGAGCAGAAGGTACAAAGTCTGGGCAAAAAGCTTCTCAAAAGGAAAATTAAGTTCTCGAGCGGACTTAAAGGGGCAATAGACGGAGAGCTGGCCGGGGTTGGGCGGACCAGAGGAAGTCACCCTTGAGTAAGGAGTAACCGGAAAGGAATGGAAACCTGCTTGGGGGGGGGGTACCGGAAGAGTACTTCTCCCCCGGTGGGTGGCGGGCCTTCGAGGCGAGGTAAGCGTGTGAAGGATATCTGCCGTGCGAAAAGATTGCGGTCACATTTGTCGTGGATCAGGTCATCATCAGGGAAAGCATTTGGATCTAAGGGTATAGCGACCTTTAGGTCCGCCCTAGGTAGTGGGGGGGAGGGGTTTGTTGGGAGTAAAAGAACAAAAAGAATTTATGGGGGGGGGTGGATGAGCGGCTGGTCTGCTCAACACAACCAACTGAGCAAAGCACACTTGGAAGGTTGGTGCTTTCGGAAAAAAAAAAACCGCGTATTGAAAGGTTCAGGACTACACTCAGTTTAAACTTTAATGTATTTAGGCGTCCAAGCGAAGGAAATCGCGGGACTCCGCAGTCCCGCAAAAAATCTGGGTGAGAAAAGTGAGAGCCGGAAAGCCAAGTCCGATGAGCACAGACCCCAACGGGGGGGGTAAAAGGGGGGAGCGCAAAAAACCGAACTGGGTGTCACGTGGAAGGGGGGGAATCCCAGTGGGAGGAAGAAGGTGGGGTGGATCTCACTCGTTTAATCCAACTTACGTTGGGGGGGGAGGGGAGAGCGGGGGGCACCGCTATGGAAGAAAGTGCGCTGGCCGAATATATATAGGAAAAGGGCTGGGGAAAGGGGGATCGACAGTTTTCACAAAGCTTGATCAAGCATTGCCCAGGACTGAAAGATAGGGTCTCGGGCGCGAGATAAGGGGGTAGCGCTGGTGATAAGGTCAAAGGACGAAAAAAAAGGAAGGCTGGGAGGACGCAACGTTCCTGTGGAAACTTATACAAAATGCAGAGGGCTTTGGGTCCAATAGGGTAAATCTACTATTAATTAGCCTAAATTCCGACCATCTCAGGTTCTGGGAAGAAAAGAACGCCTACGGAGGCGCCCTGTCGAGTCAATTCAGCGGCTAAGGGTGCACGGGGGAAAAGGAGACACCCCACTTCGGGCGATAAGGGGAGCTAAAGAGGCAGAGAGACTTTGAGGCCTCATCAACACTTTGAGGGCGTACGAAGTTATGGTACCAAGTGCGGAAGAACTCCTATTTTAGAAACGGAGGCAGAATTGCGTATGTGTAAACGAAAAAAGAAGAATAAGTATTGGGAGAATCAAGAGGGGAGAGACGAAGGGAAATCAAACTTCGATTGGGACGGAGGTATTAAAACGTCCAGGTGTTGTCGTAAATTCGGGAAAAGAGGCAACGAACAAAGAAAGGATAGGAGTGATTAAGGGTGTCTGCCACGTAGAGCTCCATCGACAACAAAGAAAAACAAGGGGGACAGAAAATCGGGAAAATACGTGCTCGCTGGGGATTTCAAACCCGAGCTTTGGGGAAGACTCTGGTTGGCAAAGGGGACATAGGGATCTAGTGGGGTTGTCATAAATAGGTCGGAGCGAAAAGATCTTTCATGTTAAGGTTGCAAGGATATCGTCAAAAAAGAAAAGTGGGGGAAACCTGAAAGAAACGGAGGTCCTAGGATAGGGTCCAAGGTTCGTAACTTTACCTTTTAGGGATAGGGGGTAGGAAAATATATGGGAAGTGGATCAGAAGGTAGGCGAGAGGAAGTGTGGGGGGCAGACAGGCCGGGGTCTTAAAACCAACCGCAAAAATCGAAAAAATTGTTTGAATTGGGAGGGGGAAACTTGCAAGCGAAAACGGAGGTCAGTCGTACATAAAGTGAGAAAAGGCAAAAAGGGGCATGATAAGGTTGAAAAGGAAAGGACCGATCAACAGCAACCTTAAATACCTTCTTAAAGTCTGGAAGGTCAAAAATAAATGACTATGCCTGTGTCCGCTAACAGAAGAAGGGCAGTGGCAGGGAGACGGGAGAGCTATTTTAAAAGCAAGGTGCATTACCGAAGACGTTCTCGATACGGGAGGGGGGAAAAGAGAGACCCTCTAGGTCAAAAAGAATTGAAACGAGGATCTAAAGGAATCCACACAATGTGCATATGCTTGCTATACAACACGGACGGAAAACAGGAAGAAGAAGTTATTTGGGGGACATGGTCCATTATTGATAATTGGGGGAAAAGAATTTGATGTGGGTTTATATAGATGGGGAAAGGAACCTAAGTGCTGAGACGTTGCGGAAAGGTTATGTACTAAGTAATTGAATGAAAGGACAGGGGAGGAGAAGAGGGAATCTGGAGGTAATTACACTCTCACAATTAAAGCATTGGGTCAACGAGAGAAAGGGGCGACCACCAATAAGAAGGTAAAGAATATGATCCACTTTTAAAGAGAGAACGAAGTGGCTAAAAGCTAGAACGGGGGGAAAAAACCGAGACAGGTGGCCCTAATTCTGAAACCTGGGGAAAGACCTCTCCTGTTCTTTGTGGAAAAAAGGGATTTTATAGAGCCTTGAAAAGAACGCTACAATTAACACCTTGACTCAGGGAAAAAAGTCTGACTGAAAGACCTGATCTCCCAGGGGGTTGCTTCCCAGATTAGCATGGAAAATCTCTTCGGGAAAAAAACACGCCGCGCACAGGTCGGGGGACCGTAGGTCTAACCTTGGACGGGGCTTTGTTGACGAGGGGAGAAAAAGGGAAAAGGGATGGCAAAACGGGAAGGCAATCCCGTAGCAATTATTGCGAAAATCGGACGTAAGATTTTTACGAAAAGGTCAAAAGTATCATTGGCCATATGAATACGTGAAAGGGAGGGCGAAATCGGAGGGGGGGACGGAAAAATCTAGAAAAATACTTAACAGGGAATGTAAGCAAGCACAGCAAAGCGTTTCCGATGGAGTACTCCAAATGTTACCATAACTGCATTAAGGGAAGGAAAGGTTCGGGGGAGGGGAAGGAAGAGGAGGACCATAGAGTTGGTAGAGGGGGGGAAACATTGAGACTCAGGGGGGGGGGTGGTCTGGTAGCCGACTCCTTATCCGAAAAAAGTTACTAGACGTCATGGGAGGGACGCCCTAATAGGGACGGAGTGCGTAACCCCAGAGATTGGTTAGGAAGGGAGTAGAAAGGAAGGCAGGGAAAGAGAGGGGAAAAAGGGCAAGGGAGGCTAATCTCCTCATTGACCTTGAGCCTCAGCAGTCCCCGCGGAAGGCACTGGGAGAAGAAACCAGACCAAAAGGATAGAATGGGGAAAGCGTACTCTTGCTCTGAAGTTCAGAAGGAATACTCTCAAGGGGGGGGAACCCCGGAGACGGGAAGGGAATCCATTTGCTCATGCCTTTGCGGTGCGCAGGGAAAACTTTGTCTTTCGAAGCAAAAAAGGACAGTAGAGTGGGAGAAGAGTGTCCCCCAACATAAAAACTGGAGAAAGGTCAAATGATCTTGACCATTCGAAAAAGACGGAACTGAGTAAAAGGAAACAAAAAATTTTTGGCGGGGGGTGCCGAATCAAAAACGGTCAGAAAAAAGTGGGGGGGGGTCTGGGGAAGGTCATAATTAATATGGGGGTAAGGTAAGTAACCAAAGGTGATTTCACCCTTTTAAAGGAAAAAAAGGAACCACGCGTCGTCGCGTTACATGGACGAATAAGGAAAACGCCGTTGACAATTGGAAGGCCTGGACCGCCTTTCAATCGGTGGGGAAAGGTTTTTGGAGCTCCCCCGCAAGCAGGGAGTGTTGCTTAGGAGAACACCACAAAGTCTTAAATGGGGGGACAAGCGCAAAAACACAAGGGGGGGGATTGCTCCCCCAACCCATCTAGGAAAAGAAGGTCCTAACTACACTCCTTCAAGAGGATGGGGGGATCTAACGAAGGACTCCAAGGGGAGAAAAGGGAGAAAAGGTTACTCAGCACTGGGGGGGCCTCTGATAGAAACCAGTCGCCCGAGAAAGGTGAAACCCCACGACCTCGTCTGAGGCACCCCGAAAAGAAAGGGGGTAGGGAAAGGGGCTGACTAAAGCATTGTCTAACTCTATGGCTTGTGAATCGCCAAGCGTCGAAAGGGGGGGGGGGACGCTGGAAATTGCCCTCAGAAGAAAGGAACGGACATATCTGATAATAGAAGAAAACGGGTGGGTTCAACTCCGCAGGGGGCAAACCACATCTATCCCTGGAAGTCCAAAAGAGAGACATAGGGATGGAGGGAAAATCCTTTTTTATGCTGCTGGAAAAGAAAATGGTCAGCAGGGAAAGGAGAGTCCGACTAAAAAGGAAACCCCTTAGGAGAACAGACGGGCACGGTATCTAAGTTACAGCTCCTGTCTACTATGAAAGGAGAAACGTCCGCCCAGACTCTGGGGGATTACGCATCGAACGGGGAAAACATACAGGGCTTCCATCGGGGAGGAAGAAAAGAGGGGGGAAGGAGTAGGGAGAAAAAAACCCACGGTTCGAGTTGTGCTAGACCTATTAATCGTCTCTCGACGTCCTTACGCGGGGGAGCAAACGGGCGGGGAAATGGGTCGAAAATAGTCACGTATGAGGGGAGTGGAATAATCATAAGGGAAGGATTGTAGACATCAGAAGGGAGGGAGACTATGTGGGAAGGGGGGGACAAGGTGAATCTGGTAGTAACGTCAAAACGGCAAATGGAAGTAATCTCGAACGCCGAGTTAGACACATGCTACGGTTGGATTGAAAAAAATGAGCCTGACGCAAAAGGAAAAAGGTTAAGGAGAAAAAAGACCGTCAAAAAAAAAACTCCAGAGGAGGAAATGACGAGGTGGCGCGTTGTGGGACCTCCTGATGAGGGCTACGTACTACTTAACTAAAATCACTTTGCTTGGTAAGGGGTTTTTAATCAATAGAGCTGAAAAGCAGAGGGGAGAAAGGGGATCGGATTTCAAAACAAACGGATCTCTTTTACGCCACTGAACGAAAGTATAACAATATAAATGTTGCCCATTTCGTAACTTGGGGTAAGGGGTACAGTGAGGAAACAGGGAAGGAAGATGGGGATCAGAGGAACTGCCGGAGTGGTGTTCCATCCTTTGGGAGCTTAGAAGGGGGGGAAAAAGAAGAATTGGGGGGTGAAGAAGGTAGATAATTTGAAAAAAGAGGGGACTATAATCATATGCCAAGCTGAAAGAGGAGGAAAGCTTTGAAAAATGCAAAGGGATACCTAAGGTTAAAGGAACTCTAGAACACATACCTGTCGGAAAAAATTAGGAACAATGGAGGAAAAAGGGTAGGCCTGTGTCCTGTATAGCAGATAAGAGATTAAACATGGATTACTTTAAGGGGAAATCTGAGAGCCACTAAACGGGGGCCGAGACTCCAAAAACCAGGGGGGGGAAGGAGGGAAAAAGGAGCGAGAACCAGTGCAATACTGGGGACATAAATTATCTATAAAAAAGAAAAGAGAAGGGATGAGCACGCGGGAACAATTTGGGAAAAGGGTCCTTTAATTGTTCATGGCGAAGTATTCAGGTGTGGGGGAGAGAGCAGGGGGGGGAAGGACCTTATAAGGGAAGGCGTAGACTAAAAGACTTTGTTGACGATTTTAAGACAATTGAGGGGAGGAAGAGGTAAAGTATTAAATAATTAACAAAAAAAGTATTCAAGACATTTAACCGAGCAAAAGAATACTAATAGAAAGACGGAGAGAATCGGAAAGAAAAAGAGTTAAAGAGAGTTAGTTCCTAAAAGAGACAGGACAAATTTGAAATATGGGGGTATTTCTACAGTAATGAAATAAAATTTTCAGCGAAAAGAGAGAAAAAGGGAAGAAAAGATCCGGGGAAAGCGAAAGATAACATTAGAACGGTATCTTTTCGCTGTAAATTGAACTTTAAAACTGAGAGCAAGGAGAGGGAGGGGCCCAAAGTAGAAAAAAAGAAGAACTACACGCCAGCGCAAGGAGGCAAAACAGCGGGGCGGAAAAAAAGGGGAGAGGGTTAGGGAGGGGGAGACTGCACTTAAGGGGAAAAAAGACGCACACGCGTATCAAAAACAAGCACCGATCAGGGGTGGGGACGTTCGAAACCCTTGGAGTTAAGCCACAGGCCGGCGGAAATAAGTTTATAAGATGCAGTATGATACGGTGATTCGGAGGGGACAAAAAAAAAAAAAAAGAGTGTGGAAAAAGAGATCGGAGACATAGAAAGGGGAAAATGAAGGCACTAGAAAAAAGGGCTCCTTGACTCAGTTCCAATGGATGGGCGACAAAAGTTACAGAAAGGAGGAATACGGACGACGGGGGAGGACCTACTCTTTTCATATGAAAGTAAGAAATCGAAACCTTACGCAAGGGGGTGTCTGTGAGCGACTCGGCAGCACAATCCTGGGAAGTTATCAAAGTTGGAGGGGGAAAAAAAAAGGGGAGGTATTACGTTCTGGAGTAATCACCCAGTGGCGCGGATAATCAATAACCGAGGGAGGGGTATAAAGAGGGACGAAAACTCAAAAGGTACCGTTCGGACTACAGACCTTAAAAGCCAGAAAAAGGGGGATTCAGAACCGCTCGCAAAAATTACGCAAAATTCACTTACTCATCTGAGCAGTGTCGGAAGGGGTGCACTGCCAAAGGCACGCTGTGCCCTGGAGCGCCGGGCATAGCCGAAAGGAAAAAAAAAAACAGGGAAGGCGTAGGGGGGAGGGGAAAGCGAATGTAAACTGTGCTGGTAATGACGCTTGATTCGCTGAGGAAAAGATAAGCGTAGATGGAATTCTTAAGAATTAGCTAATAAAAAAAAAGCGCGTTACGATTCCTGATTGACGGAACTAATGACACCACGTGAGCGTTGGTTGCCTATGTGGAAAAACGGTGTGGGGGGAGGAGTCATGAGACATTTCTTTTCCTGGAGCGTCCTGTATAGGGGAGTAAATGGCCGGTGTCCCCGGGGGGAGGCACGCTTATATCCAGGAAAAGGTTTACGAGTAAAATAATTATAAGATTCACATGGGGGGGGAAGGTGAGGGAAGAACAGTCAATCTCAGTTTGGAATGGTTTGCTCTCCGCACAAACACCTTGAGGTTGTATCGGAGTCGCTCTCTCAAAACACCAAAAAGGATAATAGAAGGTAGAAGAGATCTAAAGAATGATAACTTGGAGAAAACACCCCTGGGGGGCACTCGTTTCCTTCCTACACCTTTGGGAAAAAAGGAAAGAACTAATGCTAACATCCCGGAGAGACGTCTTACAATGTTTTGACAGAACAGGCCATGGGGGGCAAAGGTTTTGGGGGTCCGAGAGACCAGAATCCAAGCGTAAATAGGCCTCATAAAATAAAACAGAAAACACCTGGGAGAAAGAGAGTCAAAAACTCCACGAACATGGTTTGACTTGTAAGTGATACAGTCCCTCTGGGGAGGGGGTTCTCACTTCTTAAGAAAAAGACAAGTAGACGGTGGTTGAAGTAGGAGGAGAAACAGCAATGGTGATCAAGGGCTTCCAGACAGTTTAAAAAAAGGCTTCGATCTGACTAACGGCGGGGCAAGAACGGCAGGGAGGTTCACCACATCTTGGCCTTAAGGGGGGGACAAAAGCATAGAGAGCTAGAAGGACGCAGGAAAGGAGGAAATTCCTTGTTGGAGCGTTGTCCAAGCAATTTGCGGCCCCCGGGGAGGGGGAAGGAGGACCGGGGCCCAGGGCGAAGGTAGAAACCGTGGGATCAATAGCTTGAACGCGAAAAGAGAACCGAAAACGTCCAGGGACAAAAGAGGTGTCAAGATCGACGCGTAATACTAGTATTCGTCCTATTAGTACCGTCATTTATGGAACCGGATTCGGAGAAAATACAAAAAGGTGCGATAGGGCGAAAGACTTAAAGCGGTCGCCTCCGAACGGTTCCGAAGATGGATGGGATCACACTGGGAGGGGGGATAAGACAGGGAGAAAAAAGGAGGTTTAGTCAGAGTGGTCCAAGGAATCCTTGATTGAGAAAAGACTCAAAGTTCGCGTAGGAAACACACTTACGAATTTGGCCGTAAGAAAAGAGGGGGAGGCTTTACAAGACTGCAATGGGGAAATCGGGGAAAAAAAAAGAAGGAAAAAAAAAGGGGACGAAAAGTACACATAACATTTCAGTTTAAGTCCAAATGGTGTGAGCATCGCCTGCCGCACTGGGGGCATCCGTCAACAGCACAGAATTTCAGAATAGGAGGGCGAAGGTAAGTTTCGACATAGTGAAAGGGGGGGCGGGGTTGCCAGGAAAAGAACTAGATAGGAGGGTTATAGCATTCAAAAAAAGGGACCGTTGGGGTGGTCTATTGGATCTGGGGAAGAAGAAGGTAGTCACTAAAATAAGTGAAAAAAAAGGGATGTCACAAACAGGTTGCATGAGAGGCACCAAATGAAAGAAAATATTTTGGCAATTTCGGCAAAGGTCTATAATTGGACTTAGTGTACTATGTAACGGTTGACCTTCTCGGAAGGGTATTTAAGTAGGGGGGGGGGGGGGGCAGGAAAGTTGGGTTCTTAGTAAAAATGTCTTGGAAGGGAAAGGTGGGGAGGGATAATGTTTTACGAAAAAAGAGAAACTAGACTGTCTTAAATACTTATTAGCAAAAGGGGTGGGGGGGGGGGGGGGGGTGGGGTGGGGGGGGGGGGGGGGGGGGGGGGGTGGGGTTGGGGGGGGTGCTGAGCCTCAACCAAAACCAAAGATAAGTTAATGTCAAGAATATAACACAAGCAAATTAAATTGGAACTTATTAACCACAGGAAGGACTGGAAGAAAAAAACGAAAATTAAGAGGTGGGTCCTCGTGACTGCGACCAGGGGGTGTTCATATTCGAGAGTTATGTCAAAGCTACGTGAAAAAGCCCGGGTCTCTCTCACAACAAAGGGGCACACGTGTCTAGGTCGAGAAACCGAAATAACCTGAAGAGAAAAAGATCATGTCCCACCTGCTGGGGAGGAAAACGCGGGAACAACTCATGGGGAAAAATTTTGCCATGTCCATTAATTGACAGAAGGAAGGAAAGATGGGTGATAGAGAAGGGGAATAAAAAGAGGGGAGGGGCTTTAGCCGTTGAAACAAGTTTAGGTAGTCTTTAAGAAAATTGGGGGGGAGGGAGGTTAAAAATGAAGGCCACACGGCAAGGTTTTTCAAAGGAGAAAAAACAGAGCCGACCCACTCGCTGGCTCGACCGTAACGGCGGAGTTAATATAGAGTTCCCTAATGGGGACTTGGACACACAGGTCAGGAAAAAAAAAATTGGCAAATCATTTTAATTTAAATTAAGAAGAATGAAAGGAGGGGAGGGAGGGGTCGAAAAGCTGAATACGCATGGGAGAGTGCTGAAAAAAAGTCAATCACAAAAATAAACTTTCCTTCTTTTGCCGCTGTACTAGATGACTGAAAAATAACAGGAGAACAAAAAGAGGGTGTCAACAAAAAGGCTGTTAACTTTCGAAACTAACGCGAACAGAGGCTAAACTTGGATTTGGTGTACGGATGGACTTCACTGTGGGAGAAGCGAAAGGAAGACCAAGAAAGAGCAAGTGTTCTACTCGTAAGAGGGATTACTCCACAGGGGCCGCGGAGGAGTTATCGAAATGATACGGGGTAAGGACTCCATAGAAACACAAACGGGGGAAAAAGAAGAAAAGGAATGGAAAAAATACGCACTATCGATAAAAAGA
>Ga0179591_1231197_pt1 | contig 12704 bp, 16 predicted proteins | sample CZOMad2_1_08_16f_FD_182891 | JGI IMG/M metagenome (GOLD analysis project Ga0179591, IMG submission 182891) | Vadose zone soil fungal communities from Angelo Coast Range Reserve, California, USA - CZOMad2_1_08_16fungal (PacBio error correction) | ecosystem: Environmental > Terrestrial > Soil >...
TCGTAGCGCGAAGGGAAAAGGAATTTATTAACGAGCTCGGGTGTATTGGGGTTCGATGATTGGGGGGGGCCTCCTAGATGGACGGGGGAAAAGGGGAAAGGTCGGGGAAGATAAGGGAGAGGGGGACCCTGGAAACAGAATGCCAGCGGGATAAGATTGACAGGAAGCTGACGAGAAGGAGCGGAAAAAAGCAAAGATGTCAACAAGGCCGATCAGGCTTGTGTCCAATCCACCGGGGTAGGATCCAAAGAGGGAGGACTCGGGCACTTTCTGAAGGCTGAACAACGAAAAGTCGTAGTGCGACTCCGAGACAAAGCTTCGTCTCGCAAAAGGGGTCCAACGCACACGAGGGTGAAACTATCCAACGCTTTGTAGCTTGGGAGCGTACGGGGGGAAGGGAGTTGCTAACGGGGGAGGGGATAGAACAGTTCATCAACACACCCGCCATCCAGGCAGGGGGGGGGAGGAAAACAAGACCCCGGACAGCGCTGACCTGGTTATCCGGGCGGGGGATCGAGCATGCATAAGGGGGGGGGTTGGAAAAAACGAGAACGCGAAGAAGGCCGTGCTAGGAGTGAAACTTGGAGAGAAAAAACACTTCAACGGCATTATCTATAATCGCAAACCGCAGCGGGAAGGGCGGCAGGGAAATCAGTCAGCCGACAATAAAACGGCTGTGGTGCTAGTACAAGCAGGTTCATCTACATGTAAAGAAGGATGAGCGACGCCGATTTGTTCTAATGTTTTTGCAACAGGGGGAGAGGACTCTCAGGGCACAGGGGAATAAACAAGCGGGGGGCCGTCACACACCGACTTATCAGTCTGGGGGAAGGTCGGGCTGACATCAAGAAATTGAAACTCTACTGCGGGAAGCGTCGCAGAGGGGGGGTGAACAGGAAAAAGGGGAGCCGCGCAGCAGTCGTGCCAAACTCCAAAACACTGGGGAGAAGAGAGGATAAGAAGGTAGGCGTAGTCATAAGCAAGCATCCTTTACATAAGGCGAGAGACAAGGGGGGTAGGGGAAAAGAAACTGAAGACTCAACGGCAGATAGGTTTGGCTTTCGACCGGCAGAAAGTGTGAGGACTAGGTTGAAAGAGGGGAAAAGGCGGAAGTGGATGGTGACTGACGATGTAAGCGCCATCCATAGGGGGAAAAGAAGAGTAAGGACGGGGGGGGGGGAGGTGACTAAAGTCAGGGGGAAAACTAATTGCGGCTGGCTGAGGGGAAAAGCGGACGTACTAAGAAGGGATGATTACCGGTCAGCTAGCGAGTAGGGTGGAAGGGAGGGAACGCTGATAGGAAGCGACGCTTTTGTGGGAACTGAGGGGAGGAAAAAACGCTGGGGAAACGTTCTCCCCGCTCTTTTTCTAGGAAAATGGGGGCGTGGAAGAGTCGAAACGGGAAGGGGAAGAGGAAGGGGGAAGAACAAACTGATCCGGAGAAGGAGCAGGCTGTCAGCTACAGTGCTGAAAAAGGGGCGGAAGGGGGGGGGGGGGGGTGATCCGGTCAAAACTCAAACCGGAAGGCTTGGGAACCCGAAGGGGAAAAAAAGCGCCGAAAACGCTAACCTGCGGGAGCTCACAAAAAAGCTTAAAGGTTAAAAAAGGGCAGCCTTCGACGCTTTAACTACACCTTTATGGAAAGACATCAAAGATAGAGAAGGGGTACTGTGGGGTCGGGAAAGGTAAACGTCGAAAAAAAGAAGTGCTGGATCACACTAAACCAGGAGGTTGAAGAAAACAACTGCTTCCCCCCCGCAAAACGGACAACGGGAGGGCTCGAAAGCTGTCAGTGGGGTCCGAGTCCTCAAAAGGCCTTAATGCAAAAGGTTGGAGAAAGAGGGGGGAAGGGGATTGTCTTCATACCCCATCAGCTTAGACGTAGTGCAGCGGGGTGGGGAAGGGGAAAAAGCCCAGGTGAAAAATTGACTGCTGGATGCGACGTCGAATCATCATCTGGGGGAACGGGTTTACCAACCTGCATCCTTGGAGAAACGGAAGGGACAAAGCGAAGGGGAGCAGTGTCCACGTTGGCCAGTATTGGAATCCAGTCTCAGGGGGGAAAAGGGCAGGGGCGTTTGTGGGTTTAAATTAAACGCCCGCCTGGGGCTATCCGAAAAAGAGATAAAGGGGGGAGAAGGGACTGGAAACAGGCAGGAACCTGGGTGGGGGTCATGACTCGTTTGTTGGTTAACATGGGGAGAGAAGCCAACATAGTCCTTCTTCCGACGAACAGCAGAAACACGTCTGGGGAGAGCGAGCAAAAAAGAAAGGTGGTGGAAAAACCCCTGCCGAAAAGGCAGAACGTGCGCTCGGCATGCTCGTGTTGTATCGTTGGGGAACCGAAACTTGGTGATTGGTTGCCCACGCCCCCAACTCTTTGGTGGGAAAACTTCCACCGAGTGACGGGGAGGAGAGAAAGAGTCTTAAAGGCACTCAACGCGTGGAAGGAGGGTCTTGGAAGCGACTCAAAAACCCTGGATAAATCAGCCAAGGGGGAAGTGGCGAGACTTCGGTCCGTCCCTTATTGGACCGTAGGCCAAGTCATGCAAAGGTGGCCGGAGACTATGCAGGAAGGGGGAAAAAAAAAAGAAAGGTCACACTCAAGCCGAGTAGGGACCGATGTGACGCTGCAGGAGAAGTATCTTAACTTGCTTGGGTCCTCCTTTTCCCAGGGCAACAGGCAGGCTGAGATGACGCGCTGTTGTTGGAGGCCGGACTAAAAAGAAAAAGAACAACCAGGAGCCACTCTCTCAGTGTCAACAAAAAGAATAAAAAAAAAAAAAAGTGGGAAGGAAAGAGGAAACCAAGATGCGGGTTCTCTTCTAATCTGTTCGGGGAAGACAAAACCCAGGAGAGGGGAGAGAAGAAAAGACCAGAGAAAGGGGGGAACGAACAGCAATTTCAGAAGTTCAAACCGGAAAGATCCAAGGGTCTGAACGGCTGAAGGCAACAGCTTCTGAGCTGCTTCTACTTTGAAAAAGAAGTCGCGAAAAAGAAGATCAGCAGGGGAAAAAAAGAGGGACCCAGGAATAAGGATAAGAGCCTCCAATTCTCGACAAGAGAAGGGACCGACACCTGATTCTTACGGTTTTGTTGGGGGGTCAAAAAAAAAAAAATGCCACCCCGAGAAAAATAAGAACAATAAAGAAAAAAAAGATGGAACAAGTTGGGGCACAACCCCTAGGGTGTGGTGGTCGTAAAAACATCACCAACTTCTCGAAAGACACCAAAAGGCAAAACACACGGGAGAAGGGGGGGAAGGAAGCACTCGAAGAAGCCGGGAGAAAAGGGTCGTTTTCGGAGCAAAAGGATTGAACTAGGTGCTTGAGCGAAGGGGCCTATTGGATGGCGTTCCCTATCGAAAATATGTTAAAAAAGGACAAACAAACGGGGAGGACAGAAAATGCGAAACTAAAGAAGGAAAAAATAAGACAGCACAGTCCTCCAACATTGAGGCCGGGGGAAAAAAATTCGTGCGCACAGTGGAATGTCACCATCTAGAAAAAAGGAAAAGGGGGAATGATGAAGCCAGACTGGGAGGAACCACAACCGCACCGTGGTAGCACAGGAGAATTCCGCTGTTTGGGGAGGGGACCCAACAACTAAAACAGGGGCAAGCCAACACTGCTCAGGGTAGTGGTCCGTGTACGGACAAAACAAAGTTCTGGGGAAGCATAAGGGGGGGGAAGTGAAGTCGAAAAGGCGGATATGGCTTCCCCTGGGGGTAGAGAGAACTTCGAGGAGAAAGAAATTCTAAAACCACCGTTTAAGTCGGATGGGAATTCAGGAATAAGGGGGGGAGAGATGTTCGTTTTCATACCATACACCTTATTGCCTTTTGAAAGCAGCAAAATTGATAAAAAGGTACAAAGGCGGGGTGGGGGGGAAAGGGGATCGGGCAGCAGGTTGGGGGTGAAGAGAGTCAAAAGTCGCCTCATGTGGTATGTGTGGTTTCCAAGAAAAAAACTGGGTGGGAAAAAGGGAATAAAGAAAAAAGAGGACAAAGGGAGAGGGGAAGTACTGCAATGGATGGAAAAGCTCCGGTTGGGGCGCGGTAAAGGCGCGAGTGAAGGGGGACGAGGCGAAGGGAACGAATGAAAGGCGGGCGGTCCCGGACATCCCGTGTAGCTTTCTTCTCGTCTGTCGTGGGGAAAGGTAGTGATAAGGGGGGTGGGGTCAAGTAGCGAAGACAAGGATGAGAGCTGTTCGGGAGGAGGCAAACGAGAAGTGTCTCAACTCTGTTTTCAGAAGGGGGGAGAAAAACACAGGCCGTAACAGTGATTTCTCGCATGTTAAGCAGAAGGGTAAAGAAGGTCACATGCACATAAAAACAACGAAAAGACATATTGAGAAAGGCAACCCCAGAAGAAGGGGAGCTAGGAAGAGGCAAACCCTCTACTTTCTCGGTGACGTTAACCATCTCGCACCTAAAAAAAGGCTGAAGAAGCGGGGGGGGAGATCACACCAAACAGGGATGCATGAACAATACTCGGCTGGCAGACGGACATCGACCGGGAGGGGAAACTTCAAAAGCAAATACAACTCTTCCACACATAGGAGGGATCAAAATCAATAACAATGACACGGAGGGCAGAGAAACAGCCCACTGAGGGAGTGTGTCTAAAAAGGAGACATCGGCCAAGGGGTTGGATATCACTAAGTCCCTCAATGACAAGAGACAGTCGGGGAAGGGGGGGGACTGGAATGGCGCCGTTAGACCAGATCGTCCCCGAAGTGGGAGGAGGATATGCACAGGGGGAGACACGCTGGAGCAAAAAAAAAGGGGCATTTGAGCTAAAAAAAGAGCGGATAAGGAATCACCAAAAGAATGGAGGTGTCTCGGCAGAGAGAGTCGGGTGTCTTCGTCAGAGGAGGCCAGAAATAGCAGGGGGGGCAGGGGACTGCTATGGGCGAGGCGTCAAAAAACATGGGGGAGGAAGGGGGCGTGCTAAGGGAAAAAAAGCAACGCGCTCGTGAGAATCAGTGTTTTCACGAAATCGAATAGCAACATCAGTCGGAGAAATGGGGGGGGATGTACAGAGGACAAAAGAAAACCAAAGAAGGTCGGAGGACTAAGGGAGGTAGCGGGGAAAGTTCGCGGGAAGGGGGGGGGGTGGCTAGTTGTCTTTGCATCATATTTACATAGAAAGGGCGATGGAAGGGTCGCTCGGGAAAAGAAAGAATGGATCCCGAGAAGGGCAGAGCGTCGCTTAAGGAAGCCATCCGTATCCAAGGAGGAGGAAGGTCACAACGGGAAGGGGTAACAAATGGCAAGACAGGAAAGTCAGCGGGGAGAGCAGGGGTATGGGGGGGACAAAAATAGAAAAAAATCTCCGGTATGGATGGTTTATCTGTGAAGGATTACCTAGTCAAGTTAGTCAAAAGAAAAACAGAATATGTGCCTCTCTTCGGCGACCGCGGTCCCAAAAGGAACATAGGGAAAGGGCGGTGTGAGACAAAGTGTTGAGAAAGCGGGTCGGGCGCTTAAAAATTCCAGAGAAAGGCAGGTGAAAGTTACTCTGACGACAAACGGGCCAGGTGGAGACGGATTTACGAAGCGCCTCACTCCAGGACGGTCGCCTGCGGGACCAAAATACTGGGAAACACTGACGCGAGTAATGTGCCATCCATATTACACTCTCTCTGGGGAAGGAAACATCATGGGAGAGAAGGGAGGTCGCGAAAAAGGAGGGATGCACGTCTACCAAGATTAGACGGGAGGGGGAGGGGCGATTGCGGCAGGGTGTCTAAAAAATCTGAACAAGCTGGGGGGGGAACAGGGGGGAAGTGGAGTGAGATCCGAACAGTGGGTAAGGACGTGGAAACTATATTCCGGCGGAACTAAACAAGTGAAAAAGGAGCTCTCCCCCCCTCTCAGTAATAAACGCTATTCTCTCTGCTGGGGGAAAGAGAGGAGTGGGAAAACAGACGGAAAGGCAGAAAAGACCAAAAAAGTGTCATCTAAAGGTCATCGAGGTAGCAGGAGAAAGGAGGATGGATCATCGGGGGAATACGTTTCCGCGAAAGATTCCACAGAACGGTCTCACTAAAAGAAGAAATTTGAGGGGGATGGGTCAGGATGTTGGCTTGAACCAGAAGAAGTCGGAGGCCTAGTGCCAGAGAAGGAGGGCTGCCCCGAAACAGTCGGTACCAAATTAGACCAAACAGTCACGGGGAGAGGAAGAAAAGGGGAGGGAGCATGGCAGGCTGAGTAACAACCCGGGAGGACATTTTTGAATCTATCGACGGTACCTCAAGTGAAGGGGGGAAAACGGGATAGGGAATTACAATCAGGAATTATCCGATACGGGAGTGTGACATCAACAGAAAGGGGGAGGAAACGATAAAATACCAGAAGTCGAATAAAGGAGGGGAGTTGCCAGGGGATGGAGGGGTATCTTAACTACAGCGACCGAGTCGTATTTTAGGGGGAAACTTCGGATTAGTCAAAATAGGAAAAAGAGGGGGGAAATCTTCTGAAGTTGTAGTAAGCTGGCCTGTGGAGTGGGCTGCTCAGGCATGTAAAAAAGGACGCATAGGGTTAAGAAGGAAGCGAAGGGCGCCTGATTTTTAATACACCATGACAGCAAAAGTCGAAACGGGTTTGAAAGAAGTGTGAGTACGAGGGAAAAAAGCTATACAGCGAAAAAAGGAAGTCAGGCATCAAAAGTTACCGTTCTCTATTTAGGACAAAGGGCAGGGAACGGGGGACGAAGCTGGGCCACACTAAGTCACTTTATAGAAGAGCAGGAAGGTGTCAAAAGGTTGGGTAGTAAGAGATCGTTACGTGGGGGGGGAACTACGAGAGTGGCACGCATTACAATTTTCCGGGAGGGAAGCAGGAGAATACGGCAGGCCGTCGGAAATACGGTCTACATTCGAACGGGCTAAGATGCCGCCAACTACAGAAAAGAGAGTAACAGAAGACGGACAGGAAAAAAGGGGCAGTACTCACCACCGGCCATCTTTCTAACTCTCTTCCTCATTACAGAACACAGATAGGAGTACGGGAAGGACTGGCGGGAGGTAGCACGGTATCTTGAGTTAAGCTGTCACCCGGTACTATGGAAGTGAGTCGGGTCCTTCTCCCAGCGTAACTAGAGAAAAGGCGCCGGTTACACAGCCAATCCTCAAAAAACAGATGAAACTATCCTAAAGCCTGTTGGGGTGGGGGGAGTTCGAAACTAAGGGTAGCATCGAAACTGGGACTCATTTAACTCATTTAATAACAACCAAAAAGGGAGAGGGCCACAAAGGACAACTGACGCAAGAGCATGACATGAGGCACTACAAACGGTAGGTTCATCTGAGCTCAGTGAAAGGGTAATGATTGTAGGAAGAGATCTTCTCGACGTCGGGGGGAGCTCGAAGAAAGGGAAGGAAAAGAGGAAGAGCATAGGCACTAGGCCCTGATGAGGTCATGGCCTGCAAAAAACCATCATCCGTAAAATCAGGCACGAAAGGAGTCACAGCACAACTCGGAGTGTGGGGGGGGAGAAGCACGAAGCAGGATTTCAAACTGCAATAACGTGCTGGTCTTTCATCAGAGGTTTTATCCAAAGCAGGTATTTTGGGAGAATTGGGGAAAATAGCAATCGGAAAGCCATGGGATTGAGAAAAAGTACAAAAGGGACAGAAATGTGGTTGTGCGTAGTAAGGAGAAGCAGAAAGGTAACCATGCTAAGGGAACAGAACTCTATCGGACAGCTTATCTCTTGACCCAAGGAGCTCAGAAGAGAGGCTCTGAAAGAACCGAGGTGTAGTGCTTGGGTTCGAAACAGCTCTAAAAGGCAGTCGGAAGAAAAAAAAAAAGGGAAAAAAGTCCATATTTCGGTCTAGAAACTCTGGAAATTACTCTTCATGACGTCGAGGGGTAGGAATGGGAGGGTGAGAGAAAAGTAAGAAAGACATACTAAAAGCGCTAGTTTTGCTTTTCTACGGAGGAGGGTGAAAGGAAACCTGCGGGGGGGGAAGCCAGGGCGTGAGTGTAGTACGTCTTTTCCGTGAGAGGTCAAGACGAGAAAGGAATCGGGAAAGACAGGGGAGGGGGACGGTCTGCCAATAAACGAGTCGTGCAAACAACAACTAGTGTTGGGCAAGGGAGAGGAAAAAAAACAGAGGGAATTGGAGGGGAAAAGAAAAAAAACGGGCCGGCGTCTCGGTAATTATATTTCAGTGGACGATGTGGAGGAAAGGGGGATCTTCCTCCCGGAAAATGTCAAAAAAGGGGAGGCATGCCTGGTGACTCTCAAAGACGAACAACCCATCACGGCTGGAAACTCGTCTTGGCCGGAGGCCGCAAAGTGAGAAATAAAGAATGAGTAGACAGGTAACGGGGGTGCAATCAGAGTGACAAGAAGGAAGTGGGATGTCTCCCCTCCGTCACATCGCAGTTCGTGAAAAGCCCACCTGAAGAAGCTGACAAGACGAGAAAAAAGTCCCTCAAGGGGCAACTCTCGGGGAACTACAATTCTAAATCTCTCTTAAAAAATGGCCCGGGGGGAAAAAGGCCGTAACACTTGTTTTAGGGACAATGTGACCTTGTAAAAAACAATTGAATGTATCTAGGCGAGAAGTTGGAGACTAGCAGAAAAACCCTCAACGATCGCGGGGCAAAAACCTTAAAGACCGCGTTAGAAACAGAAGGAGGAAGAATCCCAAGGAAGCCAATAGGGTGAAGGAGAACGTGCTCTATTCGGAATACCACAAAAGGGGGGAGGGAGAAGGCTTTTTAACTCCGGTCTAAAGAAACGTTTCAACATGAAGAGAGGCGACAGAAGCCTAAGGAGCTAAAACAGTTACGGTTGGGAACACCGGAGGGGGCTGGCAGCTGCGAGGGGAAAGAACGACCGGATTAGGCAGGGGTCGCACCGGTGCAACTGCAGGAAAGAGGTAAAAGAAAAGGGGAGGGGGGGTTGGAAATTCAAGGAAATTGTGAGAGACTGCCAGTCATACATGCATGAAAGTAGGACGAGAAGGAAGGGATCATTCGACGGGTAAAGGTTGAGGTGAGAATTGGGGGAGTTTAAGGGGGGAAAGAAATCAAAAGTAGTGAGAAAAGAGTAACTCCGATGGGCGACGCAAAAGACGGTGGAGGAGAGCCGACCCAGGGAAGAAAAAAGGGAGACGGAGAATAGGGAAGGGCTCGATTGTTGTCTGATGGTTTTTCACTCCTGGAACCTAGAAACCGGGGTTATGTTTAAAGAAAAAAAAAAGTGACCAAGTTCCCTGGGAAACCCGGTGAAAAAGGGTGGGCTATCTCTCTCTGACTGTTATCTTTTCGGAAGAGGGAGGTAGAAAAAAAAGGCATCCAAGGTTGTCGGAGAGAATTTAGGCAGAAGGGTGGGGAAGGGGAAAAGGTAGCGAATCTAGTTGACACACTACAGAGCACGGGCATCAGAGCAGACCAGTCAGTAAAGACTACTCGAGAAGGTGAGTAAAAAGGAGGCGGTGCGAATTGATGTGGTCCGACCTGTTTGCCAAAGCAAAAAGGAAGGGAAGATACAGAAGTCAGCGGTGGGTGTTGTTGTCGCAGAAAAAGAGCCCCCGGCATAGGGGGAGACCATCAGAGGAGAAAAAAAAACAAGGAGGGAGCATTGCTCTCTCCGCGTCGAGAGGTTCGGCGGGGAAAAAACCAAACAAGACCGGAAGACGTCAGCCTCAAAAAAAAGAACCAGGAACGGCGGAACCCAAAAGACGTTTCCACCGTCCCGCGCCATGGGCAGAAAAAAGGCAAAGGGAGGGCAAAGGAAATGGGTAAGAGAAAAAAGACGCATCGAGCGAAAAACGGGTCCGGAAAGCGGACAAACAGGCAAACCGGAAAGAAAAAAAAAGGGAATCTCGCCCACAAACTTTGATGCAGGACGTGGGGGTAAAAGAAAGTCACTGGGAAAGGGAAAAAAAAAGAACAGCGCTAGGGAAAGGGACACTGGTAAAGCACCCAAATAAGGGGGTGCGTGGAAAAAGAAGGGTCCCCGTCACCACCACCAGAAGCGAAAAAACTCGAAAGAACCGGAAAGAACGGGGAGCTGCGAGAGAGAACAGTTTGTCGCCGCCAAGCGAGTTCAACGACGAGGGCTGAGGAGAAAGGACGGGTATTTTCTGGAAGGCACAACATATGCTGCAAGCAATCCGGGCGACAACCCCCAAAACCACGGAAGGAGGGGGTAGGAAGAGAAATAGGGGGGAAGGAATCACATGAGGACAAAAAAAAACACACCAGGAGGAACAGTGGGGATAAAAAGAGAGGGGGGTCTTGTACAGAATGATTAAAGGAACGGGAAAGTGGAAGATAGAAAAGGAGGTGGGGACGGCGAAAGAAAGAAAAATAAAGACAAAATAAAGGTGGTACATGAAGTGAATGGGCGATGATTGCTCGGGCTCATATCTTCCATCGGTAGTCAAGAAGTGTCTGGGGAAAAAGGTAAAATCGTTAAGCAAGGGGGAAGGGGAACTGTTACTTAAGTGTGTGAGAACGACGCGTTACCACGGGTTGTTTAAACTAGGGATGGCAAAAGGGGGGGGGGAAAGGAACATGTATTTTGTCGACCAGTCTGGTTTTGCTAGGTGGGGGACGGAAAAAAACGTGGGGTGTATGAACATTCGCTAAGACTGTCCATTGTAGAGGTTTGCGGGCTGAGTTCTAGAATACGTAGGGAAAAAGGGGTAAAAAGATGGTAAGTTTTAAAGGTATTCAAGCTGATTGTGTAAAAACAAGAATAAGGTGGCCTTATAACAACGCTGGCGGAAAGGGTGGGAGGCTTCAGAATGTCCGGTTTTCTTTCAGACGCGATGGGGGGGACTGTTGGAAACGAAAGAAGACAAACTGGGGTCGCTGACTTTACAGGGTGCTGCAAAACAAAAGCGCTTCGGGTAAACACCTCCCACTAGAGGGAGCACAAAAAGAGAAGTTCCAGCGAAAGTTCCATAAGAAGGTAAACTGGAGAACTTCATAAGTCTGGCAACAGTGCTGCAAATAATTTAATCTCACACTCTCATTGGGGAGGGCCAAGAGGTAAAATAAAAACATCTACTACAGATTGGAAAAAAGCACCAAAGAAGATCGAGAGGAGGTACCTTCGTTCGTCAGAAAGTTCCCCTCTCCCCGGGGAAATAGGAGTAAAGGAACGGTGATAGCTGAAGATGGGGAAAAAAGGGAGGGTAAAAGGCCCCCAGTAAACCTTGATTACGCAGAATGACTCCTACGAAGGAAAATGACATACCCTACCGTTAAAAATCGACTACCTCACAGGAAAGAGGCAAAAACAAAGAGGTTGAAAAAAATGAAGCAGTAACGAGAATAGCACTTATGCCGGGGTCTGATCGTACGGGGGTAGGAACTCAAGAAGGAAAGAACGCGACGGATTGAAGGCAGGTGAAAAGGAGGGGGCCAAAGAGGAACGATGCGGGACGTATTCAGACCTAATGTTGAAACGAAAGAACCACTTGTGCTTTTCTGTTGGACAGAGGGGACGGCATCAATCAACAAAGAACCGGTAACTCAATCCGCTGTCTATCTAGGCTGGGAAACGGGTAGATGAGGAATGTACTCGCAGACCGCCCAAACATTTGAGAATGAATGTGTCCTTGAGTGGGGAGAAAATGTTCACATTAGCGTAGGCGTCGCAGGGGGGAAAACTCAAATGAAAAACGAAAATCTTATTCATTTGATGACAGATGCGGAATCAGAAAAAGGCGAGATGATTGAGGCCAACCTTGCTCGCTATGGTCTTTGCAGTTGAAATCAGGACTGGGGAGGGCTGGCAAATCCGCAAACAAGTATCAGAGGAAGGCGATACTCTCCTCTAGCGGGTCCAATCCGGACAAAAGGGAAAAAGCATTCTAAGAGGCTTCTGTAATTCATATTGTCCGGCGCTGGGGGGTCAGGCAGCATGGTAGGCGAGGGTGGGGGGAGCGAACTGGTTACCGATTCAAAGTTCGCAGAGAAAAACACAAATCAAAAAAAAATATCCAGCAAAAAAGAGTGGATAGGTACAAAAATAAGAACACCAGGAGGGTAGAAAACATGGAGAGAGTGTCCTCAATCTGAGACACGAAGTAGAAAAGAAGAACGTAAAAGGTTTAAGCAAGAAGGTACCTCCCTCAAGTCATAGCTAAGGGGTCGAGGGACGGTAACCCTCGGGAGTAGATGAATTATAGGAAGTTCTTTGCGCAAGGGGAATAGGCTAGTTATAGGAGTCTTTCTCAGAAGATGAGAAAAAGTTGAGGGACGACAACACATCTCTCAGTATTAGGCCACTAATAACACCTGGAAGAGTGTCCCGAGAAAGAGAAAACAATACGATCACCTCAAAAAGAACACAAAATAGCAGAGTCGACGAGAGGGGGGGGAATCGCGAGAATACTCCTCTCTTACTTGGGAAGAAGAAAATTAACGGTTCCGTGGATTTGCAATTTTAATACATTCGTAATTGTATTTATTCTCCTTTTTGAAGAGAAAAAGAGGACACTGATGTGTCAAAACATACGAAATTCAGGCCTCAAAGATTCCCAATTACGCCAATCGTTGGCTGGACACATCCCGCCTAGGAAAAATTTCTCATCACCGAAAGGACAGGAAGAAAACTAAGATAATTCCAGGGGCATGCCTGACTTGGTAATTTTAAGGGCCGTTGCTCCTCACCCCCACTAAAGAAGAAAGAGAGGAGCAAGAATATTGTCAAAAACAACGGACTGGTGTC
>Ga0179591_1311869_pt1 | contig 12704 bp, 13 predicted proteins | sample CZOMad2_1_08_16f_FD_182891 | JGI IMG/M metagenome (GOLD analysis project Ga0179591, IMG submission 182891) | Vadose zone soil fungal communities from Angelo Coast Range Reserve, California, USA - CZOMad2_1_08_16fungal (PacBio error correction) | ecosystem: Environmental > Terrestrial > Soil >...
GACGCTATCCGGGGGTGGGGACATGGGGGCAAAAAAAAAGAAAGGAGAAAAAGAGGAAATCTGGCCTATATTTTAAGCAGGAAAAAAGAAGGTCGTCGAAAATGGATCGCTGTCCCTCGGGATTAATTACAGAACCTGGTCTAGCTTCGGCGGTGGGGGGGGAGGCTGCAAACTTGGAGAATTCCCCTGAGGACCGATATGGCCAGCTCGAAAAAAGTGGCGTTGGAGGGAGGTAAGGAAATTTGTCCTACTGTAAGGAAGGCAATCAATCGCGAAACTGTGGTTTTTATTTAAAGGATGGAGGTGGAGCAGACAAATCGGAGCTCGTCAGAAAATTCTTCTCTTACTGAGAAAAATTTGGGGTTTTGGCGAAAGATGGACTGCACTCGACGACAAACGGGACCAGAATTGGCCAAAAAACTAACCAGGAACAGCGTAGGTGGCTCAAGGGAGAGAAAACCCCACAAGAAGGGAGAATAGAAAAAAAAAAAAACATTCTTTGGAAGCATTAACGTAAAACGAACCAAGGCGTTAAAAAAGAAAAACAGACGAATCCGCCGTACAACGAATTGGTGGATCTGGTTCTGGGCCGAGGAGTGAATCAAAAGTCCGCTTTTGTACAGGAGGAGGAAAAAAAAAAAAGCTCAGAATGGAAACTGGGTCCGAGCACGCATCGACAGCGCGGACAGGTAACGATACGTCCCCTAGCATTCGAGCAAAGAAGAAAGGCACCAAGGTCGACTGCGATGCAATGAAGGATCCTGAGCAACAGGATGTGCCTTCAAGCGCAGCCGCCGGGTAAGGTATGTATGGATGAGCAGGGTATTATTCATCGAGCGTGAGAATTAGAGACGACGGAAATCCAATCGCCTTTAAGGGATGTCTCAAGGAGGGGTCGCACGAAAAGGGGGAAGGGAACAGGGGAGTGTCAGGCAGGACCAACGTAATCAATTGCGGTTTTAGGGGGAGTCGGGGGGGGCGGCGGAGAATGAACACACGGTCGGGGAAGTAACGGGGGGGGAAGAGGAGGGAGAGTTTACAGCCTCTCCGCATCAAAGAGGACGAGGAAAGACTGCCTGTGATCTCCTTTTCCAAAACGGAACTGGAAACAAATGATCCATTCCAACCCGACTTAGGCGAATTGGGAAAAGCTGAGGGCCGAAGGGGGACCGGCCTTCACAACAGAAGCGACCCGGATTGTGGGACTTGTCGCTTTCCTCATGCACCATGGAAATAGTATTACACTAGTCTTTTGAGGGGGGGGGAACAGAGGTGAGAGAAAAAAAAAAGGAAGAGCGAAATAAGTGAGAGGGGAATGTTCCATATAGACCTTCGGTGGCAGCATGAGTCGCAAAGATGAAGTTATTCAAAAAGAGGGGAAGAGAAGTCAGAGGCCTGCCTCAACAGATTCTTCAGCTAAAGTAAAAAGTCGGGGGGAAGGATGGACAGTAGGCTCGTTGGGGAACCGCACTCAATGGACATGCATTCTTAATCAGGAAAAGGAGAAAGGATGAAGGAGAATGTAGAAAGAGACCGCACTAAGACGGGAGTTTGTTACGAACTGGGGTTCGCACGAATTAAATCTCCAAACGAAGACGAGAGGGTCGCCTATCAAGGTAAGGCGGCGAAGAGTACAATACCCCGTGGGGCTGTGGGAGGGAGGTGAAGGGCGCACAGAGGAAAGGGACGATATGTGGGGGGGAGAAGGAACCCGGGTGAGAAATGAACGACTCGTGAAGGTCAGAGGAGAAGCGAACAAAGATGGAACTCAACCCGTCTGCGGCGAGAATGAACAGCCACTCGGGGAAGTACTCTGGGTGGATTGCATGGTATTGAAAGGAAGTTGCACAGTGGGCGGTCTTTTAGCTAGGCGACGTACACAGCCACGAAGAACGACTTGGCGCTGCCGGGCAAAGCACTAAGGGAGGGGAAGCGGGAGGGGGGGGGGGGGATTGGCAGGGATGGAAAGACCCCCCCCCAACCTTCAGGAAGCGTGTCCGAAGGAAAAAGATCACCAATAAAGAGTGCTCATTCAGTAAAACTACCTCTGAGAAGCGGGGGAGAACTGGAGGGGGAAAGAAGAATTGCTCATAGATCGTAGTTACACAGAGCTCACTTGAAAGAAAACGGGAGGTTCCAACCCAAAGGGGTTTAACGTTTTCAAAAAAGGCCACGGCTCGCTAGAAAAGAGGGTGGGGAAAAATGTCAGACTTCAGCTATGCCGAGATCCACGCTTTACGCCGGTGAAGCTAAGGTGACGAATGATCACAAAACAAGCAGCGATTGCCGCGAATGGCGATCAGAACACCCGTGAAACAGGGTACAACCTCCGAAACCTCAAAAAAAAACAAGAAAAAGGTTCTCAAGGGTAAATCGGCAAGACAGGATGGGCTTGACTGGAAGAGGGAAGACTGTTGGAAGAGAGAATCAATATTAGCCTAAAGCTACTAGCTGGAGATCGCGGGAGTAATATAGGTAAGATAAGAAAAACAAATGGAAACCGGGGGCGGGGGAGGAACTCATTGAACAAAGGAACATCGGGTTCGGAGTTGTTTTTTGGGGTAAGAAAAGTCCAGGAACAGAAACATCCTGACCAGAAACAAACACAAAACCTTAAAAAGTAAGGGAGAAGGGAGGTTCGTTCACAAAAGACAAAAACAAGACTAATACTTTCTCACTCGACCGTAACGACTAAAAGGTCATGCTCAATCGGGACATAAAGGTCAAGAGGAGAGAAAAGGTAGCAAATATTGCTGGGTAACAAGGTGCCGCTCGGGGCATAAAACGGAACGAGGCGGAAGGGGGGAAAACGAGGAAGAGAGGAGTGAAGACTTCACTGTTCGGGGAGAGGAATTGGAAAGGCGCATCGCGGGTTGGAGGTGTCAAGGTAAGGACGGTACAATACCTTAAGACGATACGCTCAAAGCTGACCGAGTAGTTTGTGGGGGGTCGACGAGCAGAAATGCCAGAAAGAAGGACGTTCACAAATCGGGGGAAAAGACTGGGTGGGAACAAGGTATGTGGGGAAGAAATAGTCTAAAAGGCAGAAAAAAGAAGACATAAAGATTGAATCAGGGGACAAAAAAATAAAACAGTTCGACAACTCGCAAGAATAGGAGTACAGCATTATCACGCTGGGGGGGGAAAGCTGGATGGGTTCTTCCGCTCTGGACGGCAGGGAGCAAAGTGTTTGGAAGTCAAAGGAAAGAAAAAAAACCCCTAATGCTAAAAAAGGTAAGTGGAGTGAATGACAAAGACAGGGACGCGCGTGTCTTGGCGTAGCAGCCAAAAAAAAGATAGGAGGAGAAAAGACTCAGATACGCCAAGTTCTCTGGGGGGAGGGATTCATTCTATGATAAACCCGCATACCAAGGGGGAAAAATTTCGGGAGGGGGAGCATCTACTCCGTCGTGCACTATCTGGAGGGGGAAAAACCATACTTACAGGGTGAATGCTAGCGGGGGTGGAAACGTTCACATAAGATCAAACCGAGCGAAAAAGGTCCATGTTGGCGAACGTCAGTCACACGAAAGAAGAACGAGGGAGGTGGGGGTCGCCGCTTTCCGGAAGCATGAAACGGGACATCAGGTCCTACGGGTGGGGGAGCTTGGAAAGTTCGGGCACGGACAGGAAAAGGATTGTAGGGACTGGAAGAGGAATGGGTTAAAGAAATCCGAGCAAATCTCATTCGGTCAGAGCCCAAAAATAGCGCCTGAAAAGAAAAATCCTACGCATCGCATTCGAGCTCGAAAAAGGGGTTGGGAGAAAGAAGAGATGGGATCGGTTCTACGGCAAAACGAAGTCCCGATGTGTGAAAAAAAGCCAAGTCCTCATCTTGTCCATTTAAGGGGATGGAGAAAAACATAAGGTCAGTCATCAAAACAACGTAGGAGGGAGGAGCCATGGGAATGACTGAAGTGGAAGGAAGGCCAGGCGAACTGGGGCAGCATGATGCGCCGGAGGCGTTATTCAAATCACACGATTGAAAGGAAACGGAAGGGCGACACTTCGGGCGAGGAGAAGGAAATCGAGTCAGAGATTGAGAAGAGGAGAACGTGGGGGGACACGGCGAGCAACAGGAGCGACGCTAAAGTTTTCTGTCGGCTTGTAAAGGAAAAGCAAGAAAAGAGAGAGACACGCCAGACCGTGCGGCTGCAAGGAACCTGAGGGAGGGGGGTCGCACGAATGCCACAAAAACCGAAATCCAAAGACGGTCCAGTTTTCCTGGAAAAAAGGAGGACCCCCGTTGAAGGACGTTTCCGGCTCGGAAAGTTCTAAAGGGAACTAGACAGGGGGGGGGAAGGTCCGCTGAAAGGGCGGTGCCGGCAGGTCCTAAAACTCACTTGAGATACGGAACGGACAAGAACAATGAACGAACAGAGCTCTAAGGAGAGAAGATGTCGTCTTTTGGGGGGGTAAAGACTGGCATCGATAAGTCGGACCTTGGATGCGGGAGTTCTCCCGAAGAATTGATAAAACTAAAAACACTGATCGGCCACTCATTTTGGGACCAAAACGGAAGTGAAAAGTTGGTTGATTTCCGTGATAGTACCACCCAACCGGGACTAGACGATGCACTCAGGAAGAACAATCAAAGATTTATCAGAAAGCTTTAGGACCAGGAAAACCGAGGGGAGGGACCTTAAAAAGAAAGGGAAGAATTTTTCTGTAGGTTGGAGAGGGCGCAAAAAAGTGGAGGTGCGAAATCTAAATTTAGTGTCACCACAGGGCTGGTTCATTTTCGACGGGCAAAGAAAAAAATATTGTAGGGGGGTTAGCAAAACGTCAGCCCGAAAAAATCTACTCAAAAAGATCTCTCAGGGGAGGGGTAAGAAAAGGGGAAGCCGACGGTAAAAGCGATTGGTAGATGTCTACTCAGATGAAAAAAAACAAAAAGGTCTTGAAAGGGGACCAAAACGCCCCCAGGAAAATGAGGAAGGCGAATTTTGGCCAGGCATCGGCGAAAGGAGGGAAGGGGAGGAGTGCAAGAATTTTCTCAAAAGGAATATGGAAAAAGGACGGGAACGAGATCCTAGATCTCGTGTAGTTGTATGGATAGTAGGAAAAAGGATGGACTGACGACTTCGGGTCAGATCAGCGGGAACAAGAAGAAGGAAAGACAGCAGGTTGCTCGTGTTTGGAAGAGGTGCCAACGGAACAAAAAAAATAACGTAGAAGTTCATTTCAGGCTCGATAAAACCAACAGGAAAGAGAAAGGACGAGAACGCTGTTTTCGGAGGGAAAGAATAAACCAGGAAAACCGTGAAACTCTGTGCCAGAAAGGAGCGCTCAGCACCCGAGCTATGGTAGGCTGTAAACGAAGAAGAAGGAATTAAGGCGCGATCATTTAGATTTCTTCTCTAGAAAACAAGGACATTAGGGAAAAGAAGACCCCATATGCACATCGTAAGAAAGAAAGGGGGCGGGGGAAGGGTTCTGGTCACTGTTACAAGGGGGGGGGAGAAGAGCCATGCGCATCGTGTTTGGCAGATTTTCATTTACCTTAGGGGAGAACAGGACTAAAACTTCGAGAGAAGGCTTCAGTGCGGGTCGTCAGAAACCGAATCAAAAATCAGATGCTAAATAACGGGAAATCCCGGAAAAACGAAAACAGTATTTTGGTAAAGCCAAGGCGCAAGTGCGAGGAGTAAAGAAGAGAGCCAAAATCCGAAGAAACTATTCCGGAAGGTACAAGGGACACCGACTTTCGCAACTACTGAGGGAACGAAACCAGAGGTCGAACAGTATCACGCTTGCAAAGAAGAGGACGTGGCAGGGAGGTGGGAAGGACCGGGATCTTTGTGGTAAAAGCAACAGGCAATCAAAAAAACGCTCTCACTTCATTGAGGGGAAAAGGCCGCCATCAGAGCAGGAGGACCAGTGATGGTCGAATAAGGGGTCGGGACAAAAAGAAAAAAGACGAAGAATCGATGCAGGTCTCCCAACAAAACCGACCATACCATTTTGATACCTGGCGATCTTTGGGGGGAAGTCATAAAGACGACCGGGTTAACGTGGTGAGGTCAAGGGGAGAAAGGCAATCGATAAATTGGGAGAGGAAAAGGGGAAAGAATCTCCACCCTATCGTAAGATCCTTTCTTAGAAGGACAGGGCACTCACGAGAACTAGGGAGGTTCCTTTCCCTGAAGGAAAGCCTGCAGGCAAACAGAGACAAGGGGGAGTCGGTTGGGGGAGAGGGGGGAAAACTATTCGTTGCACACTACACATGACCGACGAAAGCAATTCTTGGAGGGGGGGGGAAAAAGGACTTCTGGGATATCGGTTACAGCGCATCCAAAATCGAGGAAAGACTGACGGGATGGGGGAGCACAAAACGATCCTGACACGAGACGAATTCGAAAGGGGGGGACCACTGCTACCGAGAAGTGGGAAAAAAGCCGGGCGACGGCCGGAAAGTTCAATTGTTGAATGGCATGTCGCTTACAATGCTGGAAGCAGAAGTGACAGGGACCAAGGTTAGTGGTATAGATCAACGGGAGGAAGGAAAGAGAGAGATAGGCCAGGAAAAGACGTTATTTTCCTATTACAGGATTCGAAAATGGGGTCATAGGAAAGGACGCAACAAACACGGGATGGTATAAGGAGGAAGGTAACGGCTCCACGCAAGCACTGGCTCAACGCGGAGCAGCTAGTCGTAATGTATATGGGGAACAGATAGCTCGTTGGGTCCCGCGCACTCCATGAAGGGGGATAAGAAGACGGAGGGTCTTTCTAAGAAGAATGTAACTCAGCGCATCCAAACCTGCCTCCAAAAATCTCTTGACTGAAGAAGGGAAGGGTTGAGGTCGACGAAGAGTTCAGCACCAAAACGATCCAAATATTTCGTGGCCTGGCAGAAGAGAAAAGAGCGGAAGACCACCATCTCGTGAGGGACTGGTCACTGGGAACTTCAACGTCCACGGGAAGAGGGGAAAATAGAAACACATGCGGGTGAACAAATAGATCAAGAACAGCGTGCTCATACTGGGGCGGAAGAAAAGAATTAGTACTTAACACCTTCAATGACAAGCAAACCTGTCTTCACCATTTTAGGTAGGAGTAAACATGGAAGACCTGCAATATCCAGTCGACCTTGGCGTCGAAACGTTATCAGTGCGTTCAGAGAGTACTACAAAGATCGTCACGAGGAGGACGGGCTCGACAGCAAGGGTTCTTTTGGGGGAATGGGGGGGGAGGTTTCTTAGTGACCACGAACGGGAAAAAGAAAGAGGAAGGGGCACCAATCTGAAGAGTTCTCATGAGGGGAAGACCGATGGCTGGGACTGCGCGGGGGTACTACCGGGGATTGGCGGCAAAGGACCTCTCGAGAAGTTTTCGAGTCGTGTTGGTCTATGCGCGGACGTAGTGGATAGGAAAGCACAGGGGAATAAACACATAGGCTGGGAGGGGTTCGATTTCACTAGGAAAAAAAAAGAATAGGGGAGAGAGGTTCGAAAAAACTTGAAGAACAGGGACAAGGAGGAAATCTCTCTAAAAATTAAGGAAGGTCCGTGGGGGAAAGGGAAAGAAAGGGAAAGACGACGGTCGACACTGAAGGAAGGTAAAAACGGATAAAGACGAAAGAAAAAGGGCCCTGTGTCGGACTGCCATAATGGAGCATGCTCAAGGGGAAGCAAGGCCGTGGATGGGCAGCCGAAATGATCCGAAAAAGAATTAGAAGGGCAGGCTGTAATGAAGGTATGAAAGACCGTCCCAACCTTTCTACTAATTCGGGGGCTGCGACGATTGAAATACAAAGGAAATCAAAGGTCTTCAGTTGCGGGTTGGTAGGCGGCCAACAACTGCATAAAACATAATGGGCGGGCATATAGCACAAACAAAGTGGATAAGGGGAGGGGAGGTATAAATAGAACATAGGGGGGATGTTCAGGGGCGAATCAAAAAAAACCCACTACAAAAATGGGGCTTGCGAAGGTGCGAAGTCCGAAAAAGATCTTCGAAGGGGAAGGGAGGAAGAGGAATACATTTTAAAGTGAGGGGCCCGATCGTTCCCTTATCTTTTTAGGAGACATATGCGGCAGAGAAAAAAGGCTCATGCATCCGAAGGATATGCAGTGAAAACGAATAAAATAAAAAGGGGGAGTTATCTTGAGGACCTTTTCAGGGGGGGGGGAAAGAGGGTATTCGAAGGCGCAGAACGCTTGGTTTGTCGAAGGAGGCAAAGGAGACTTCAACAGAGAGGGTAGGAAGTCAAACCGATGAGTGTGTCAAACCGAAGGAAAGAACAAAGGCGGGCGAGAAGACATACCGTGGAACACGACAGAACGCACCAGAGTGGGGGGAAACAGCCGTAATTTGGATAAGCTGGCGTAAAACAGAGGCGGCCAAAAGACGAAATAAAACTATCTTTAAAAAATTGAAAAGGACCGGGGACTCAATCTTTCTGAAAACCACAAAGAAGAAAAAGGGAAAGTATAGTGGATAGGTTTCTTCAGATTCTGTGTAGTACGAGAGGGGATCAAGCCATCCAAAAAAAGTCACTGCGCACTTCGGGCTGTTTCTCTCAAACGAAAAGCAAAAAAACGTGAGCGGAGCGTCGCCCGGGGGAGCGATAACGCAGCTAAGGGAGCGGGGAAAGGTAGGGGCTTTATAAGCCTACCATACTGCGGAGACAGAACACCTGGCTTTAGGAATCGGAAGGAGGAGGTGGGGAAAAAGGATCTGTGAGCGAAGATTCACTATTTGGGGGGAGCGTCGGAAGTATCCCCCAGTCAGGAGAGAAGTCCTTTCTCCATCAGTCACTCCGATAAGGGAGGGTGGTGACTTAAATATTACGCTCCTTCATTTACCCTTGACATCAAAAGATTGTTTAGGGGGGGAAGGTGGGCCTGGGAAAGACAAAAAAGGATATGAGGCAAACGACGGAGGATCGCGATGAGTTAAACAGAACAGTCAATATATTCATCTTCTATATTTGAGGGGTGGAAGCGCCTTGGAAAAAAAATAGAAGACATTCGGAAGAAGGCGGGTAACAGAGGGGGGAGTCCGGGGGGGGGAGCCCCTCAGGACGGGCCTTCCGAAGGATTGTGGTGAATACGCCGCAGGTGCCCTCAGCGCCATTCGCATGATGGAGAGGGAACGGAACAGTGACATAGGTTAGGCTCTCAGCAACAACAAAGAAAGACGAAATAAAGTCCATAAAAATTCTTAGGGGGGGAGGAAAAGCATGCGATGCGGAGCATGAGGAAGCGAAAAAGGAGGGGTGCACACCCGGAATTATCCGGAAAGAAGCCTTCTCATCTGTCGGCAGCCGGAGGAAAAACGGCGGAGAGAGAGTTATAGGGTATGGGGGGGCAAGAAAGAAAGGTCTTTTTAGCTAGGACTACGGGGCGGGTATTAAAATCGATGATCCTCGTAAAACAAGACTCGTGCGATTTCGGTTAGGACGCACTATCCAAGAAAAAACAAAAAACCTGGGAGCCGGGGGGGAGACGGACGTTGAACCTCAGGCCTATCGTTAGTAGGGGGGGGACCTAGATCGGAAACGGTAATACTCCAAGGACGTTTAAGCTGAAGGGAGAGAGGAAAACGCCAGGGCAGTACGGGACTTATCATGAGACACGGAAAACCCCGGCGGCAGGATAGACCTAGACGGGGAGTAAGGAACCGGGGGGGGCAGGGATGGAAACTTGAAAAAATCAATCATTCCGACGAGGAAGGGTAAGTCTCGTAAATAGGGGCGAACGTAAGGAACAGCACAGCGGATTAAAGGCCGCTGCAGGGGCGAGAAAAGTCATTGATCGGGGGCGTGTGGGATTGACCGGTGTATTGCAATCAAACACAAACCAACCGGAGACGGAAGCGGAAACCGCAGACCAAGAGGGGATCCAGACGTACGCCGGGCGTGCGAAAACCTTGAGGGGGAGACCGTAGTGGCAGGGAAGAGCCTAGTAGGGGGGTCTTTCTTTTGGCTGGAAGATAGGGGTGCACGACGTAAAAGACCTTTGCGGGTCCAATATTCCTTGTCAGGGGAACGAAAGGGGGGGAAGGTAATGTTTCTCGATATGGGGGGAAAGACGGTTAAAAAAGTACAAAAAAAAAAAAACCAGACTAAGGCCGGAGATATCTATTTCTGAAGCCGGGGGAGTGAAAGGGGATCACTGGAAGAAATACAAAAAATCAACCATTGAGGAGGGAAAAAAAGGCAGTTGACAAGACAGGAGCCGAAAAAACTTCCCTTTTGAGGACGATATTGTGGCCATAGGTCATCTTTATAAAAGGAAAGACAACAGGACAGCCTCAAGGGGACTGAAGTTCCTGTAGACGGAGAAGGGGGTAAGTAATGAATATGAATCCCGAGTGCACGACGAAATGTCAAGGTCGGAAAGAGGCAATAGTGAAAAAAACTAGGGTAGGGAAACGTTCTATGCGGGCCAAAGGGGGAAAAAAAAACGGCTTTCATCTAGACTCAACAAAAGAGGTGGAAAGAGAGAGAAGTAACTGCATATTTTTTCTGGGATAAGGGGAAAAGCAGGGAAAAACAAGACCCGACGAATGTCACTGGAAGATAGGAAAAGAGGGAGGGGACAGATATAGGAAAGAGGTAATCTACTAAGAAAGCGCCGAGGAGGATAGACAGATATCTTTCGTCTTGAGGAGCTGTAACGGCTTCAAAGGGCCTTCATTCAGGCCCAGGGACCGAGGGGGGAAGAAAAAAACGAAGAAAACATGGACGATGTGTCGGCCGGGACTGAATGTTTTTATAGGTAATTACGAAGAAAAACAAAGGGGAGCGGTGGTTGGGGACGATAAAGGGGGTAAAAACCGATCCAAGAGAGGAGTCTAGGGCCGAGAAAGGGGGGTTCGTCGGGAGATCCAATGATAGCTCCAGGTCACCGTCCAGGCTAACGGGGGAAATCGGGGGAAAAAAAACCTTGGTTGAGGAGCAGTCAACAATCGATTCAACCATACGAAACGGAGGAAAAGTCTCTTCAAGTGCCAGGTCGTCAAATGCATGAGGGCCGCAGTACCGCCAGAATCAAGAGGGAACGATGCGTATCGTGACTCGTGGGTGGGATGTGAAAGATGAAAGAAGAACAAACCTTATTAAATTCGTGTCTTCATCGCTGAACAAAAATGATTTAAAAGGGGGGAAATAATTCTCCCAAGTCTATAACCACCTACTAAAAGGTCGCCTGGGGGTGGACTGTATTTAGAATTACACAAAAATAAAATGTCTACTACTTCGGCGAGGCATTAGTCTCCGCCTCCTTTTCGTCTTTAGGATCGGAAAAAATGGGCACGCTTGAGTTCAGACACACTCACGGAGCGACCTATAAAATATAGGACTTGAAGGAAAAAAAAGACAGGATCTCACTAGGAGCGGGGAGGGGGGTCCTGTCACACTGGGCCTCTCCTTCAAGATAAACAATAATTCTTTGTAGGTGTGTCAAAAGATACTACCCAAATAAGCCGAAATCTCAAGCTGGAGGGGGGAAGGGACGAATGGTAATCTGGACGCTGCGGGAAAAGCCGCATCCGAGCCCTTCTAGTAAAATCAGTAAGGTGGAAGGGGGCCACGGCTATCAATCCTACCGAACTCCTGACTAAAAGGGGACAAATCCCGTCCGGGAGTAGAAGGGAAAATACGGAATTTTGAGAGTTTAAGATGCACAGGCGAGAAGGGGATAGTTAACCTTTACAATCTCATAAAATAGGGGAAGTAGGGGGGGAAAAAAACAAATATAGGAAATAAATAGAGGTGGGTAAATTGTAAAACGGTAAAAGTGAAACAGGGAAGGAAAAGAAAAGACGGGGACCCAACATCCAAATTCGATCGAAGACGTCAGAAGGCCGGCTCAACATTCTTCGGACAAAACGCCACTCTTCTAATTCTGCGAGTAGGATTGAGGGATAGCTCGTTGGGGAACAGTCTTCCTCCAATATTGAAAAAAAAAAATGATCGGATGACGGGGGACATGAGGCGAGTGTCCAGAAAGAAGGAGGGAGGAAGGCATGGGGGGGGGGAGGTCGCACGAAGCCAACTAGAAACCGAAAGACAAGACTGGAAGCTTCCGTTGTCCGCAGAAAAAACATACGGTGACCGGAAACACCGAGAGGTGAGTGCTTCCGGCTGCAATCTGAATTGAGGTTGAGTAAGAAAAAGTGCCTCGAGACGCTCCTCATCGTGTCATCTATAATGAAAAAAAGTGAGAAGGATGAAACAGAAGGTCAAACGTCAGGTATGTAGGGAGGGAGAGGGAAAGGAAGAAACTGCTATACAAGCCTTGGAGCAGAGGAACTGGTGACTAGAAATTGCGACTATCGATCAATCTGGGAACGAAAGTGTCACTATATCAATTGGAAAAACTGAGGTTGGGGGGGGGGTGGGGGTGGGCCATTGATGGGGGGGCAGAGGAGAGGGACGTGACCTAGGCAAGATTAACCTAGAAAACAATAGTGATCATGACGGAGGGGACCGCGGGCGGGACCTCGTGCGACAAAGGGAACGGAAAGAGGTGGATGTCGTCGTTGGAGAGTCAAGTAGACGCCGCCGCTAAGACAGTGGGCTGTTTCAAAAAAAAAAGAGGCTGGTTCGGAACGTGCGGTATGGAAAAGGGGGAGACGAGATATGGGATCAACCTGTCAGCTTCGGGAAAAAATCGAGCTATGCAGGGTCGGGATGTAAGCACTAAAGGAAATCGACCAAAAAAATTGGGCGACGGAGGAATTCCACCGGGAAA
>Ga0179591_1486105_pt1 | contig 12704 bp, 17 predicted proteins | sample CZOMad2_1_08_16f_FD_182891 | JGI IMG/M metagenome (GOLD analysis project Ga0179591, IMG submission 182891) | Vadose zone soil fungal communities from Angelo Coast Range Reserve, California, USA - CZOMad2_1_08_16fungal (PacBio error correction) | ecosystem: Environmental > Terrestrial > Soil >...
AGAAGAAAAAACGGGAAAGATAGCCTGCCCGCCACGCGCGATCGGTAGAGGAGAATGAATGACCGAAGATCTTTCCTCTCCCTGCTCGGGAAGCGACCGGGAAAAAAACGTATCCGTTCATCAACAACCCGCGTTGGGCATAGCCGTTCAGAAGGAAAGGGGGCCCTGCCCTGTCGTGCGTCACTGCTCTCAGAGAGAAGAGCCGTGAAGCGTAACTGTACGAGGAAAGACGTGATATGTCACGGCATGGAAAGGAGGCCAGGCCGCCTGAGGCCGGGAGAAAAAAAAAACGGGAACCGGAGAGGACCAGCAGGGACCTCCGGGCCGCGGCGCGAAAGCGCCGCAAAAGAAAGTGGCGAGGGGACGGAGGATCACCCGTCTGACGCAGAAAGGGAGACAGGGTTTAAAGTGCGTGCGTTTTGCCGGCTGAAAATATACAGCAGGACGGGGCCTCAGAAGAAAAGCCGTCGCGTGATCTAGCCTTGGTTGAAGGAGGGGGGGAGATAAAAAAGCCTTCCAGTGTTCCGCGAGAAGCCGAAAAAAAAAAAAAGAAGAAACATCTCCGCCAAATCCACGTGACCCGGCAGAAGGAAAAGAAAGAAACCGCGGGCGTTCCAGTTTCACCCACGACCTTAGGGACAGGAAGGGGGAAAAAAAAAAAAATTCCCCGTGGGCGCTAATAAGGAACCACAAAAGGGGGGAGACACAGATCTTTTCTTCGATCACGCGGGGGAGGGAATAAGAAAAACGTCGCACGCTCAGCCCCGTAGAAAGCAGAGAAGACATTCCGCTGTCCTCCATAGCTGGAGGGGGAAGAGAGAGAGAACAGCGTTACCCGGATATAAGCCAGCCAAGGGAAAGAAAAAGCATCCCGTCCGTCTGGCGCCAGGGAGGGGCACTGAGAAAAAAAGAGGCCTCGTCCGCAGAAAGAGCTAAACCCGGCAGATGACTGAGAAGGGCCGCTGTTCCCTCTTAGGACCCGAAGAGGGGAAAGGGGAAGCCCGCCTTTACATCATCGGAGGGGAAGAAAAGTGTAGGACAATGGCTCCCTTTTTCCGGCGGATGCCGAAAAGCCAGTTTCTCCGCGGGGAGAAATGCGTCCCTTCGCATGTAGGGAAGGAAAAGATGAAGCCCCGTTACAAAAAAGCGCTCGTGACCTGGCCAGAAGGGGAAAGGAAAAAAGAAGGGTCTCCTGCGCTGCGGGTAGGGGTGGGGACGCAGATCGCCACAAAAACGTGGAACCGGTACTCTTGGCGCGGGCAGAGACGAAGGAGAAAACGGCTACCCGTTCCAGCAGAAGAAAAGGAGGAGCAGCGGGCGGGAAGGAGGCTATTTTCGTGGTTGAGGGAGAGGGGAGAAAAAAATGCGTCTCGGTCCTCATAAGGGGAGAAAAAGTTGAGGAGGGTTCCCCGTCTTCAAAAAGGCAGAAGGGAAGTACTTCCACCAGTTCACAGGAAGAAAAGGAAATGCTCTGTCATGGCCATCAAAAAGGAAGCTAAAACGGTGCCGTGAAAGAAGGGGGGAAGAAAAGCGAAAAAACTGATCAGCATCCAGCTGAGAAAAAAAGGGTCTCGTTCGCACACCCTTTTGCAGGCAGGGGGAGAAAGGGAAAAAAAGGGGAAATCTCGATACCCGAAAAAGAGAAGCGCCGGGCAGAAAAAGAAAGAAAGGTGCGTTGCTCCGATAAAAAAAAGAAAAGGCCCCTTCCTCAAAAGGGAAGAAGTCATTTCTTCAAAAGAGAGGGAGAAGAGAGGACCACTATCAGGCCCGGTACAGAGAAAAGAAAAAGGACACCTCGTTTTACCGGGAGGAGAACTATCCTGCACCGCACAAGAAAAAAAAAAGGAATCCTCTACGGCTTTCATGGAAAGAGGAGGAAGAAAAAAAAAGAGGGGGAGGCCCTCACCCGCATGACAGGAAAAGCGCGCTTGAAAAGAAAGGGAAAAGCAAAATACTTTGCATCGCCATACTTTGGAAAGAAAAAAAAAAAGAAAGGAAAGCGATCTGTTGATTCTCCCCAAAAAAAAATGAGAACCGTAAGCCGTACCATCGGGAGCGGGAGGGGGGGGAAAAAATCCGTTGCTGCGGCAAGATAGAGAAAAAGAGGGAGGAAGCATCCACGGCTGTGGCCGGCCCAGGGAAAAGAAGAGCGAAGGGAAAGGAATCGAGCCCGGAAAAAAAGAAAAAATCGCTTGCACGGGAACAAAAAAAAGGGAGAGTGTCACAGTATGGCGAGGGGGAGTGACAAAAGTCCGGTAAGCGAAGAAAAAAAAAAAGAAAGGCGGTTGACCTGGCATCGCACAAGAGACAGGGAAGGGAACATGCCCGCCTTCTAGGTAGAGTCCGGCCGGGGAGGGAAAGGACGTAATCCCGTGGAAAGAGAGGACTGGGTCTCTTCTTTACCGGGGAGAGAAGAAAGAGGGAAAAGACGCCTACTGCTTTCTATAACGAATGAAGGGGGGGAAGTGCCTTTTGCACGGAGAGGAGGGAGAGGGACGCCACTCACTTGAAAGGAGAGGAGAAGAAGTCTTCTTCCAGGACGGCGTGGGGATTCTATTCAAAAAGGCCCTGCCGGCCCTTGGGGGAGAAAAAGGGCAGGGACCTCATCTTAGGTAAGAGGAATTCCTATGTCCGAAGAAAAAGGGGAGAGGGAGTCAGATTCTTATGGAAAGGAAAGAATGGGGGACGGGTTACTGGTGAAGGAAAGAAAAAAAAAGGGAGGACTTTTACTCCCGGTTCAAAAGAAGGAAAAGTAAAAAAGAGGAAAAGGAGGACTTCCTTCTTACTCTGCGAAGAAAGAGGTGGCACCCCGAACATCGGAAAAGAGAAAAAAAAATCTTGCTGCGTACCTGTAGTGAAGGAGAAAAGAAAAAGGGTATTCTCTGCCTAGAAAGAACGTTAGGTCCGACCTTGTGCGAAGAAAGAAAAAAAAAAACTACCTCCTCTTCAAAGGGAAAAAAGGGAGGGGGGAAAGGCTTTTACCTTCCACCATCTGCAGGGGAAAAATAAAAAAAAAGTCGTGTTCCCTGGCATAAGGGAAAGAAGGTCCTCCCTCTGCAGAAGAAAGAAAAAAAAAAAGGAGGGAAAGAGCTTGTCATTCCTCCTTCGACGAAGGGGAAAGATACCTACCTATGATTTACAAAAAAGAAAAAGCCTGTTCCTAATTCGTACTCAGCAGAAAGAGAAGAGGGAAAAGGGGAAGAAGAGGGAAGGGGAGGTCATTATTTCTCAGGTGGATAGGGAAACTGGCAAAGCGGATGGCTCTACGGGAAAAAAAGAAGGGAGGATATCCTGTTCCATCTTCGTCTGTGCTTAACGAAAGAGGGAAAAAAAAGAGAGAGAATGTAAGCTTTCCACCAGAACTAAAGATGAGGGGAGGGAAGAAAAGGTGTTCTATTCATATCACTTTTCATAAAGAAAAGGGAGGGAAAAGAAGTGGAAGACAAAAAAGTGTCTTCTTATTATCTCCCCTGGTCCTTTTAAGGGAACAGGATTGAGAGGTGAAAATTACCGGAAGAAAAGGAGGGAACGTTCCGTTTATCTTTTCCCGTCGCAGGAGGAAAATGGGGGTGCTCTTTACATTACTTGAGGAGGGGAAAACATAAACAAGCTCGCTCACCAGAAGGCTACTGTTCACCCGTCGGGGGAAGAAAAAAAGAAGGGAAGAGTAAAGAGGGAAGCAGTCCCTCCTCTCCTTGAAAAAAAAATCCAGCCGTTGACTCCTCCGTAAGAAGAAAAAAAAGGGGGGGGGCGCTCTCATCCCGAGGAAAAAAAGGAAGTGAACGCATTTCCCTGTCCCTGAAGATAGAATTGGCCCGCCGTAGGAGGAGGAAGAGAGAAATTTTCCTCTTCCAGTGAAGGGAAAAAAGAGAGGGAAAGGAGGTGACCTTCCCTCCAGGCCGGCAAGGCTAGCCAGGAGGGCTATGCCCAACGCGGTGGGGGGAAAGGGAAAGGGAAGAGGCATTGGGCCCAGTTTTCCCCTCTAAAGGAAAAGAAAAAAGAAGGGGAGAAAAGGGGACAAGCGGCCCGGCATCAGCCCGACCATCTAGAGGGAAACCCACTGGGGCGCCGTGCTCGGATAGAGAAAAAAAAAGGGAAGGACATCACTGCTTTCCGTGTGGCATCTTTAATACCTTAAAGAGAAAAAGGAAAGAGGCTGTATGGCCGGAATGCTGGGCTGTCCCTCTCCCGGAAAGAAAAAAAGGGAAAAGAAAGAAGTGCGTGTCCGTATCCGGTCCATCACAAAAAGGGGAGGAAAAGGAAGGAAAGGGGGGATTTTCTCCGTTATGCAAGGGAAACCGGAACAACTCCTCAAAGAAGAAGAAAAAAGAAGACGTGATCTTCCGTAAGGAAGAAAAAAGAGAAAAAAGAAGGAAAGAAGCTCCCCCGCAGGCTTCCTAGAAAAGCAGGGCCAACTCGTTGCCCGCAGGCAGGAAAAAAAAAGAGAGGGGAAGCCCTGACTTCTTCGCGGTACACAGGGGAAAGGAAGAAGGGGGAGGTTTCTTCTCCTCGGTTACCGAAAAACCTATCATCCAAAAAAAGAGGGAAGGGGAGGCGGAGCGACCTTGTTGTTTTATTATGTTTGAGAGGGGGGAAAAAAAAAAAAGAGAGAAGCTCCCCCCACCATGTCCTCTCAAAAAAAAAAATCCGACAATGAGGCCACGGCCGCAGAAGAAAAAAAGGAAAAGAAAGAGTACGGTCAGTTTCACCTCGTTGACCAAATTGAAAGAAAAAAAAAAGACCCGGCAGCATCCGCCGCAGTGGGGAACCCCAGGCTCCCAGCCTAAAAACAATTTTTCTGGGGGAGGAGAAAAGAAAGAAGGAACAAAGTCGTCAACTCTCCGCCAAGGAAAACGACAGCGACAATAAGGAAGAAAAAAAAAAGAGGGAATCTCTTATCCCTGCCCAAAAAAAAAAAAGAAGGGGGGGGGGGTGTGGAAACCGCCTGAGAACCCACGTCCCGGAGAGACAGAAGAAAAAAGAGGGGAAGGGTCTTATCGTTAACCTGAAAAGGAAAGAAGCACGCCGCGCTCCGGGAAAAAATATGAGGAAGTTCCTGCTGGGGAAAGGAAAAAAAAGAGCGGGCAGCCCTCTTTACATCATCGGAGGGAAGGAAAAAGGGAGGGAAGGAGACGCTGTTTCCTGCTGAAAAAGCCCACAGTGGGCCATGTGAGAAAAAGGAGGAGGGGGAACGTGCTCATGTATCCCTTCACGGAAAACAAAAATGAAAAAAAAAGGCTAGGGGACCTGCCATATAGGTGGAAGTGTCCAAAGTTGGAAGAAGGGAAGAGGCGGTCGTGGTGGGGGGGGGGGAAAAAAAGAAAAAATGTCGCCAGAAAGAAAAGATTCGTGCGAGGAGAAAGAGAGGGCTTTACCCCTGCGACCCGTTGGAAAGAAAGGTGCTGGCCCTCGGAGGGGAAGGAGGGGAAGAAGAAGGGAGGAGTTCTTTTGGGGGGGGGGGGGGGGGGGGGGGTGGGGGTTAGGGGGGGGAGTTGGGGGGGGGGGGAGGGGGGAGTGGGGGGGGGGCGGGGGGGGGAGGTGGTGGGTGGGGGGGGGGGGGGGGGGGGGGGAGGGGGGGTGGGGGGGGGGAGGTGGGGTGTGGGGGAGGGTGTGGGGGGAAGGGGGGTGGGGGGGGGTGGGGGGTGGGGGATGGAGGGGGACGGGGGGAGAGGGAGGGGCGGGGGGGGGGGGGGGGGGGGGGGGAAAAGGGTGGAAGGGGTGTGAGGGAGTGGGGGGGGGGGGGGGGGGGGGGAAGGAAGGAGAGAGGAGCGGAAAGGGGGGGGGGTTGTGGGTGGAGGAGGGGTGGGGGGTTCTGCAAGGAAGAGGGTTTTCTCCTTTTCAGAGGGGGAAAGCGAAGAGTGGCCCTTCACAGTGTTGCCTAACGTGGAAAATCCAAAGGGAGGGAAAAGGAAAGGGGAAGGGGGGACTGTCACCATGTCACCGTCCGCAAAAGAAGAGGGAAGGGAAAATCAGCATCTGAATCACGCGCCCGGGAAAATCGCGTACAAAAAAAAAAAGAAAAAGAGGTTTCCCGCCCGGGAAGAAGGGAAAAAAAAAAGGGACTTCATGGAGTCCCGCGTGAAGGAGAATCAAAAAAAAAAAAGGGAAAAAAGGGGGGCATAAATCCCGTTATTATCAGGGGGGGGAAAGAGGGAAAAAAGAAAGGTGACGCCTCTGCCTTGAAGGTCAAGGCCTTCAGAAGGAAAAAAAAGAGGGGACGTATTCGCCATCCCGGAGAGGAAAAAAAAGAAAGGAAAGGTCCCTACTCTACCAGTGTACTAAAAAGTTAGGTGAGAAAGGGGAAACTGGCACGTAAAAAAAATGTAAACCTGCCGCGAAGGAAAGAGCAAGCAAGCCCTCTCTCTTGCTATGAAGGGGAACGCAATTCCTTGAAACCTGACTTACCGGGGAAGGGGGAAGGGGAAAAAGAATTTCCATCCCCCATAAGGAATGCCTCGCGGGAACCGAAAGATTTTTATTTCGAAAAAAAAGGGACGGGGCTCGGTAATTGGAAGAAAAGAAGACATCTTGTATCGAGAGGGCACGTCCAATCCTTTTCTGAGGATAAACTCAAAGATGTATTAGGAAAAGAGGAGAGGGGAAGAAAAAAAAAGAAAAAGGAGGGGTTTCCTTCCCGGTGAAGAAGGAGGGAGGACTTCCTTAACTTACAGTCTGGAGGAATACTCTTGGAGGAAAAATGAGCCTTCCTCTTCTATGGCAAAGTAAGGGGGAAAATTTTTGAAAACTAACGAAAAAAATCTTTAGTACCAAGGAAATGAAAGGCATCTCACCGCGAGGTCAGATCTGCGCGGCCAGGAAAAGGGGAGGGCCCTTCCTTTCTTGAAAAGGGCCTATCCGGGGACGGAAACTCTGTCGTAAAAGGGGGGAGGAAGGGGAAGAGATTTTTCTATCCTTGCGGGGGGAGACTACTTCTGGAAAAAAAAACAGGAATGGAAGGGAAGGGAAGGAAGGAGGAATCACCTTTATCGGAAGAAAAAAAGTGCACCCCGATCTAAATCTGACCTGCTGCAGGGGGGGGAGAAAAAAGGAAAAAGGAAGGGGGCTATTCCCCCTCCGAGCGGGAAGAAGGGTGGAAAGAGAACCATTATTCCCGGTCGTGGACTACGTCAAGGCGGCGTGAGGAAAGAGGAAGGGCTTATCTGAACGAAAAGAGGAAGATTCTTATTGCCACTTACTGTGCAGGGGGAACTTTTTCCCTTACGGAAAGAAAAAGGGTGGGAATCCGTTCAACAAAGAAAAGGCCTTCAGAACGAGACGGGAAGAAGGAAAAGAAGGATTCCTCTCATCAAAAAGGGAAAAACTACGACCTCCGCTGTCGGGGGAGAAGGTACGGTGAAGACCTTTTACTACAGAAAAAGCTCACAGTTACCTTTGAAAAGAAAGAAAGGGTGCTCCTCCTCTCATCCAAAAAGATAAGCGTGCTTACAGGAGGGGGAAAGAAAGCACAGAGCCATCTTTGTCGTGTGCAAAGGGAAGGGAAGGGAGAAATGCTCCGTGGTCCTCACAAGAAACAGTAGCTCACCACTGGGGAAGGGAGGGGAAGGGAAGGAGAACCATTTATCCCTGTTCAGCAAGGGGGAAAGGGGAAGGAAGCTTTCTTCCCTCTTTGAAAGGATGACAAAGGGAGCGAATTCATGATCAAGGGGGAAGGGAAAGAGGAGGGAAGGGCTTTCCGCACCCCAACGAGAAGGGGATAGAACTTAACTACCATTCCTCCTGTCTAAAAGAGGGAACGGGTACGCAAAGACGAGAAGAAAGGAAATCTGCTTCTTGCTTACTAGATGAAGGAAGAAAAAGAAAAGGGCGCCTTCAACCCGCGAAAAGGCCCAGGAAGTCACACGAGGAAAAAGGGATGACGTTTTGATCGTTGAAGGGGAAAAAAGGTGAAGGCCCCCCCCGCCCTATATCTTCTGGGAAAGGGTCAGCAAAACGGCGTATGATCGAAAAAAAAAAAAAGAGGGAGGACGCCTCGTACATGCTGGTCACCGAGGGGGGAAAAGAAAGAGAAGGGAGAATGAGAGCTTGCTTCCTTCACTTTTTCTTTGTAAGAGAAAGCTGGCCGGCCTGTGTGCGAGAAAGGAAAAAAGGAATAAATAAAGAAAAAGGCTCTCTCCCCCGCCTTTCGAAGGAAAAAAAAAAAAGGAAAAGTACTGCTGGATCTTTCCCGCGCAGCATTCACAAACGGGTATGACGGTGTATAACGGAAAAAGGAAAAAAACTTCCGCGTTTGCGCGCTCAGGGAAAAAAAAAAGGGGAATGAACAGAGTCCCTTTCCCCCGGGAAATCTAAGAATGCCCTCGGGAAAAGAGGGGAAAGGAGGTCCTCGTAAAGTTACTTTACCTATCACCTATATTGAAGAAAAGAGGGGGAAAGAAAGGGAAGGGACACTTTCATACCTTCGTACCATGAAGGAAAGACAATCCTGGGATGACTCGGAATAAGGAAAAGGAGAAAGGGAAAAGGAAAAAGACGGGCTATTGACATATCATTATCAATTTCAAGGGAGAAAAAAAAGGGAGAGAGAGTGGAGGCAGTTAGCTAAGGGCTTCCCGCTTGCCCCTGCGCCTTGCTCGGAAAAAAGGAGGCGGGAGAGGAGTGGGGGAAGGAGGAGGACCTTTAGATAGCCTTCCTCACGCGAGAAGAAAAAGAAAGTACATTGATCCTGAAATCTGTCCCTCGCCCGAGGAATCAAACGTGAAAAACACCTCAGAGGAAAAAAGAAAAACCCGCGTTGGGGGGAGAAGGGAAGGGAAGGAAGGTATGCACGTTTCCCTTCCCTTTCGGGCCGGGAAAAAAAATCAGTGTCTTTCACGTACTGGAGGAAAAGGGGGGGAGGAAACAGATTTCCAGTCCCTTCCTTAGCCGAAAAAAGGAACGGAGTGCCATTTCCCGTCCTCGTTGAAAAATGGAGGCCGAGCCGCAACCGGAAAAGAGAAGGAGGAGGGGGAGGAACCTTCGACGAGAAGGGAGGAGGTTGCCTTCTTCCTCGTGGCCCCAGAAAATTAAGGGCCCCTCAGTAAAAAAGAAAGGAAAGTCGACCGTCGGCGGGAAGAAGGAGGTCAGAGGAAAACTGCCTTCCAGCTCAGAACACCCATGAAAGAAGAAAAAAAAAGAAGGAAATAAAAGAAACGGCCTCCTCCTCCTCCTGATACGAGGAAAGGGGAGGTCAGGGTCAACTCGTTTACCCGCCTTTGCCGCGAACGGACCATGCCCCGGGCGAGAAAGAAAAAATCCGCCTCACGTGGTGCGAAGAAAAAAAAACCAGCCTATCTGGGCGGCGAGCCACCGGGGGAGGATCGGCAAGCGCCCCGCAGCCGTAGGAGGAAGGAAGGAGGGCTGTTCATCTCGTACGCCAGCCCAGAGAAAAAAAAAAGGAAAAAGCAACGGCGGGTCCCCGTCCGCTCCAAGAAAAATCAAGTGGGCCTTTCGTGAGGAAAGAAAGAAAAGAGAATCCTCGCTCCGCGCTACCAGAAGGAGAGGGATTTCCTGCTTGTCGCCTTAGGACCAAACCAAAAAAACGGTCACCAAAAAAAAAAGGGGGAGGGCAAGGTCGCCTTGCTTACCCTGGCTCCCTGTGGAAGAGAAAGAAGAGCAAGAAATTATTCCCAGGTGAGGAATGGAAGAGTGCTTCCCGGCGAGGAAAAGGGCAGCCCCTTACCACTACAGCTGCTCGGCCAGTTTGGGACTGTCCCGAAGAAGTCCATTATCGAAGGAAGGGGAGGGTAGTTTTGAAATGCGCAAAGGAGAAAGGGGAAACCGTGTTACTCAGGGGAAGAGGCATTCCCTCTGTCGTAAAAACCCTCAACGATCAAAGGAAAAAGAAAAGGGGGACGTCGTTTGCGCTATCTTGGGCGATGGGAAAGGGCAAAAAGTGATCGAAGGGAAAAGGAATGTTCTCCTCCGGGGAAAGGAAAAGGGAGGGGAAACGTCGTCCACAACACGCGCAGCGTAAGAAAAAAAAAGAAAACCGTCCTCCAGAAAAAAGAAGGAGACGTGCATTGCCAGAAAACAAACGCCGGTGTCCGGGAAGAAAGAGAAGAAAGATTACTGGCACATCAGAAGGAAAAAGGAAAAAATGGTCCCTCCCTTTACTTCGGATTCCAAAAGGGGAAGGAAGAAAAAAAAAGGTCCTGTTGAAAGAGAGGGAAAAAAAAAAGAAGGGCTTCTGCGCGAAGGTCAAAATCCTTGATGATAGGGGGGAGGAGGCTACTACCTTTTACTTCCGCGGAAGGGAAAAAGAAAGCGTTTCCAGAAGAACCGCCAGCTCTGATTCCCAGCAAATAGGAAAGGAAAAAGGACTACGCTACCATTTAAGAAGGGAAAGAGAGGTCTTAACTTGATCTTCAAAAAAAAGGGCAGTAAGCCTCCGACGCGGGAAGGAAAGAGAGAGAAACGCCTCTCTCTGTTTCGATGAAGGGGGAAAAAAAAGAAAGAAGAAATCTCTCGCCGGAAGGAAAGGGGGTGATCAAAATACTTTGCCATCGAGAAAAAAAAAAAGAGAAGGGAACGTTCCCGCTAGAGGGGGGCCCGACGGGGCTCCGAGTAAGGAAAAAGAAAAACGTATCTATGTTCAACCGAAAAGAGGAAAAATCTCCTCACACCACAACGGAGGAGAAATGACCGCATCCAAGGAGGTTCGGAAGGGAAGGAAAAGGGGAGTCGTCCTGAATTAATCTAGAAGAGATAAGAAATCTCGGGGAAAAGGGGGGAAGGGATAGCTTCTATTTCGAATTAGGCGAGGAAAGGTGAAAGGGGTGAAAATACTGCAGGTGGCAATCTTTATTATCCATGAATGACGGGGAGAAAGCTCTATTCTTGGAGAGGAAAAAAAAGAAAAGGAGGGAGGGACCCGTCCTTTTCTGGGAAAAGTGCAGCCCGTTCAAAAGAAAAACTTGTCTGTACCTTTTCTCTTCGGAAAAAAGAAAAGAAGGGGAGGGGAAGAAAAACGACGTCTTTCAGTCCCTACTGAAGGGGAAATGTGAACCGCGGACTTCACCGGGAAGAGAGGGGAAAGAAAAGGGATCATCACTGTCCTTTCTGTCCGGAGAGGGGAAAAGGGAGGGGGGAAGCGTATTCACTCCTTAAGAACATCAAAGCAAGGGTTGTGGAAGAGAAAAGGAAAGAAATCATCTTTCCTGCTTTCCCTGGAAAAAAAGGAATGATTTCGCCTCGGACTAAAGGGGCTTGGGAAGATGAAAGGGGGAAAAAAAGGCTTCTTTAGACGGTGACATGTGAAAGGGGAAGGACCAAAAGACCGGCATCTTCCTCTCCGGGGAAAGAGGTCAGTGTCCTTCACAGAGACCGAAGGAGGACAAAGAAGGAAAGAAGTTCTTCCTCCATAAAAAAAAGGAAAAAAAATATCGTTCCCACCGAAAAAAAAGACGTAGGCGTACCTGGAGGAAAGAGAGAAAAGTACGACATCTCGGAGGAGAGGGAAGAAAAGGAAAGGGTTTTTTTTCCAAAGGGAAGATGTGAATCCTTCGCATAAAAAAAGGGGGAAAGGATCTCCTGTACGTGAGGGGGAAAAGAAAAAAAGAGGGTCAGTTCACCTAAAGAAGGTCAAGGGGGCTGGCCATCGGTGGGAGAAAGGAAAAAGCTTCTATGCCGAGGAGAAAAGGGTAAAAAAGGGGGAGGTCATCCTTAACCATTTAGAAAGGGAACGACCTATGTGTATCTTGCTGCCAGGGTGAAAAAAAAAAAAAAAAAAAAATCTCTTCAGTCATATTCCTTTTCTCGCGGAGAGAAAAGAAGGAAGAGAGAAGGAGAAATTTCACGTAACTACAAGGAAAGAAAGCCGGCAGACTCGACTTGGAAAAAAAGAGGGAAAAGGGAGGTATCTCTTTTCATCTTCTTGAGGGAGAAAAAAAGAAAGAAGGGAGGGGGGGAAAGCGGCATTCGCTGCCAACCCCTGAAACACAGCAAACAACCCCTGCGGAAAGGCCGATGACGTTCCTTCCTTGTCTTATCGTTTGCCAAGGGGGGGAAAAAAGAGAAGGGAAAGAAGCGTGCTTTTAGCTCATCCGGGGGAAAACGGATAAGGCCCCGGGTCCTGGGAAAAGAGGAAAAAGGGGAAAGGGAGTTACCCTGCCTCCCTCGGAGGGAAGAGAAAGGGGAAACTTTTATCTTTTAAGAAAGGGGAAAACATGGGCTGTCCTTAGGGAAGGGGGAGAGAAGGGAAATGCTTTTACTCTAACTCATCAAAAAGAGAAAAAGCACGAAGGGAAAAGCCGGCGGGGGAAGAAAAAAGAGGAGATTCCCTCTGAAGAGAAAAGAAGAAAAAGAAGGGAGGGGCAGCCTTTTATACTCCTCCTGAAAAAAAAAATCCGAGTTGGGACGAAAAAAAAAAGAAAAAAAAAAAGTTAACTATTCTTTACCTTCCCCGAGAAAGGAAAAAAAAAAAGGGGGGGACCTTCTCATGCTGAAAGTGTCAGAAATTCTAATTAAAAGGGAATAAAGAAGGGAGAAGTATGACTATCACCTCTATTGAGAGAAGGAAGGAAAAAAAAAGAAGAAAAGGAAGACCGGCCTCTACCATTACTGACGGCTAGGGAAAACATACAAGCCTGAGTTTCTGCGGAAAAAAAAAAAAGAGCTTTCTATTGACATATCATTATAAAAGGAAAAAGAAAGAAAATGGGAGAGGAGGGCAGGAGATCTCAATTTCCTTCCCCTTCCGCCGATCT
>Ga0179591_1196568_pt1 | contig 12703 bp, 14 predicted proteins | sample CZOMad2_1_08_16f_FD_182891 | JGI IMG/M metagenome (GOLD analysis project Ga0179591, IMG submission 182891) | Vadose zone soil fungal communities from Angelo Coast Range Reserve, California, USA - CZOMad2_1_08_16fungal (PacBio error correction) | ecosystem: Environmental > Terrestrial > Soil >...
GGAGGAAGAATCAAACAACAACTAGTATTATGAGGAAAGTATATATTGGTATAAGGGCAGTACGCAATCGGCTACTGGCGCGGGGGATAGAATAAGCGCACAGAAACTCCCTGATACAAACCGCTTTTCGAAGAAGTGAAGTTATACCCGACTAGGAAGAGGGGAATAGGGGTAAAAAAAAAATACACGTCGCGGAAATGATGTCAGGCGCGTGTTGGAATCCAGTCGCCGGCCGGGTCAAGTCGGAGGAGGGAAACAACGGGGCTCCGTAACGCGAGGGTTATCAGGAACAGATGGTCGTGAGGTGGCCGGACAAATAAAGTGAAAAACGAAAAAAAGGGAAGAACTGTACACAAATTCTTCGACCAAGATTAGAAGGCAAAGCCTGGAATTTCTGCGGAAAGGTCCTTCAACGATCTCTCAATCCCAAAAATGTCAGACCACAAAAGAGGGGCAGGAGGATCACCTCTGCTCAGAAGGGACAACCCCTGGGAGAATAAGCCCTCAGAATTCAAGAAAGCGCGCAGCGCTGTAAATGAGAAGAATGGAGGTGTCAAGGGCGTCGTGCGTGGAAAGGGCAAAAGCTTAGACAACTAGGGGGTGCGCTGGTTCGAATAGGAAGGCACTGAAAGAAAAAAAAGACCCCGTGCAAGGGTCGGAAAGAAACTACCCTGCCGGGAAAGTGGGTGTCTCCCGGGGACCATGGAGGCGACAGCTTTAAAAAGGAGGGGGAAACCACCCAACTGACGGATTACGGGCACAGCAGGGAAACATATTGTGGGTGGAACGAATGGCTGAAGCCGAAGGTGGAGAGCGGAGGGATGCTGGTGACGACTATTGGCAGGGAAGGTGCGTTGCAGGGAATGGGACCAGAGAATTAAAGGGGGACCGGTGTGACAGGCCAGAGGGGAAGGAACTAAGGTAAACGGCACCACACCATGCAAAAACAAGTCTGAAGGGGTCTGTTGTACACGGGCTGGAAAGGGGCTGATCAGGCACGTGCAGTTCACATGCGAAAAGAAAACGATGAGATGGCTAAACCCGCGGTACACTTAGGTCGTAGCGGGAGGGCCAGTGAGAGAATCTCGGTCATAGAAAAACGACAAGAGAAGTTTGGACACGAAAAAAGAGGGCCGGCAAATCAGGAGTTCGTTAGGGGGGTCCTAGGTCATTGCTTGTACTCCCGCGGTAGCACAAAAGAGATGTTCACACCAGACTATACTCAAAAGATGGCATGGATCTGTAATTGGGGAAGGCCTCTCTCATACGGTGCGGTTTGGGGGGTTCTTGAATAAACAGCTCACATATCATCGGGAAAAGAGGGAAAGTCAGTAGAAGGGTGGGAGGGGTCTCTATGACGGGAGCATCAAAGGGGAATGGATCGCTAGTGACGAGGGGCGAGGTGAGGAGAGGCTTTAGGTGGAAGAATTGCTTTGTGTGCCGCAGAAGGTGAGGCAGAATAGAAGGCAGTCAAGGACGGTGCCATACCGAAGTGAGGTTTGAAGGAAATGTTAGTTCATCACTCCGGACAAATGGGTAAAAAAACGACTGGAACGGTCCTTCAACGAAAACGAGAATCCTAAAAAGGGGGAGCGGCCGGCATGGCTGATAAGCAATACAATCAGAGGGAGTGCCGGGGGTGAGGTGGCTGCGGAGAAGGTGCTCTGCGCTGACTACGGCAATGGCTTATGTGAGGGAAAAAGGCGCCACGTGCGAGCTAAGCGGAAGGATGGACAATAGGGAGTCAGATCGAACCAGAATAAGAGATTTTATGCATAAAGGTAGACCCATGACAGATGGTATGAAGCCCGCTGAAGTAAAGGGAAAATCTTGAGGCGATCGCCTTCAAAGATCACGCATCCTCGGACACAAACGAAGGCCATAAGAATCGGTACTAACTAGTTGGGGACGAGTCCGTCTGCCGGCCGCACTGAGGAGAATCTTTGAAGGGGGGGGAAGGAACTGACCAAACCCTGCGCCATCATCCAGTGGTCTAAAGAGAAGAGAGAAAAAAGCAAACTTCCAGCCATTTACGCGATAGAGGCAATTACTGGGATTCAAACTAGTAATACGGCTGCCTCGTCAAGTCATTTGGCAGAAGACTCAAAGGCACTTAGTTCAGCAAAAAAGGGGGGACAAACGAGATACGACAGGATAGAGTGACACGACGCTTCATCGTGCCGCAGAGACGGGAGAGAGGAAAAGGAAGGCTGATCGGACGAGACGCAAAACAGCCAACCACTCCCTACCAAAACAGAAAGGCCTAAAATACAGTATGCCAAAGGGGGAGGAAAATTGAAGAGGGATGGATAGACAATAAAACAAGATATAATCAACGTCGAGAGCATTACCAGGGGGAGGAAGGGGGGGGAGCTGATCAGGTAATTTTTAAACGGATTTCAAAGGAACAAGGAAGAAGAGAAGTTTCAAAGTTTGGTGGAGGCCGAAAAGACAGTGGGGGGCTAAACTGGGATCTGACAGAGGTCAGCAAAGGAGCTAATGGAGCAGACAGAGAAGATGGTGGAGAACAATCTAGGCAGCACGATCTGTGAAGGGTAGGAGAGAGAACAGCTCTCAACTTTAGAAGGGACCAGGGTAAGGGTTATTAATGAGACATCCTGACCAGATGCCCCAACGAAGAGATAAAGGGAGGGGGAAAACGCTGGTTGGGAGCTACGATCTCCAGGACGTTGTGGAGAGTAAAAAGAGACGGCTCGGGAGAGTTTGATACAGGGATACACAAACTTGGCAGGCTGACCGCAGACGGCTGCAAAAGGGATATTCATCTCAACCAAAAAAAAGATCAGATTTTTCGCCATGCGCTGATTCCGACAATGGGGGTTGAAGGAGGGGAGTAAAGAGGTTCAAGCAGGGACATGGGACTTCCTCGTCTGGTACGAGAGGTTTCGAGAGTAAGGAGGACAGAGGAGGAAGGAGCCAATGAGACCTGGTTGAATCGTGAGGACGGAAACAAGGGCGCCACAAGACCGACAAAGAAGCAAAAGGAAATTCTTGGCGTGGGGAGGAGGACAGCCAGATGAACGAGTTTAAAGTATGCAATAAAAAGTACAAGAAATTAAAGAATAGAGAGGGGGGCCACCAACTTGCCGAGGGGCGTTGATCATCTTCACAAGCAGGAAGGTACTTGGGGAAGTATTATTTTTTTTGTTGGAGGGGAATAGCCTCAACAACAACAAAAAAAAGGGTAGATAAAGAGAGCTCCGAAAATACGGTTGCGCTTCAAAAGGGGAAACTCCCAAATAGGAACGGAGGTGCAGATGCAGAAAGAGAGGGGGGTCAAACGCAAGTGTGGGAACCCCCCCAGGAATAATAACCGGACAGTTGGGGATGAACTAACCGATCTAAGAAAAACTCTGCATCCGGGGCTGAGGGGGGAAATCGCAGACTCACTGGAGGGGGGGAAAGGGGAATTTTCTTAGAGGTGGACCAAGGGGGAGTCTGCGGCAAGTATCGATCAGCACAGTGAACCCAGCGACAGGAGAGGGAAGACGGATCGAACACCCTCTCGGCTAAACAAAACATCGTTACGATGTTCAAAAAGGGGGAACGGGGTGAAAATAGCATCTATCTGACCCATAAAACAGGAGTATGTAAATCAGCAGAAGCTAAAGCCTGGGGGAAAGTTGGAACAATAACCAGATTATCAATATGCATGAGGGTTGTCGACTAATGTCTGGAGGGAAGGGAGGATCCAACTTAGCTCGACCTGACGAAGCTTGACGGGGGTACAAACTCTTGAGTGTAGATCGTAATCTGAAACGGGAAGAATCAGGCCGTGGCGCCGATGCAGAAAGGTGAGACGGGACTCGTCAAGGGATCACATGGGGAAAGTAAATCTAAATGAGCTACTCCTATAGCCCCCGCTCGTTGGACATAAAGGAGGGAATCAAACATCTACTGAAAGTTTAAGGAGTAGACATCCGATAGCAATCCTCAAGGCAGGGGAAAGGACGACAACAGTTCATTTCAGTCAATCACCTGACATCAGAATTGATACATGGTTATATGTAGTGGAAAGACCGACCTTCCCAAAAAGGAAAAAAAAATCCAGGATTGACGTATTGCAGAGAATGAAATGTAGGTTAGGTAGTTCGGGAGCCACCTCACCTACAGGTTACAGGTAGCTCCGGAGGTGAAAGGAGAACGTATACTAACTGGCTTATGGGAGGGTGGGAAGGGGGGGGGGATGTCATAAAAGACAGGAGGTTGTGAATGAGGGCTATTCGGTTAAGCGGGTTTCCACGGCGCGCGCGTAGCGCATTAAAAAACGGGGAGATTGGGCGGATGACACCTGGTAAAAAATGAGTAGCCGAGGTGGGAAAAGTGCTGAAAAGGAACTGGACAGAGGGCAAAAAGGAGAAGGCGTTTTGGGGGCACCGTCTGTTGACGCTGAGGTTAAGGGGGAAGCTGTGAAGAAAAGAGAGGGGGGGGGCTGAGCTCTTGAAAACCATCAAGGGGAGTGTCGCAGGGGAGGTTGGGCCTAGAGCACAAATAAGCAAGAGCCGAAAAGTGCAGGAATTAATTAAGGAGAACCGTAAAACGGGAAGACCGCGACGAATACGATTCGTTACATTCCATTAGCGTGCGAGGCGAAAAGGGAAAGTTGGGAGAAAAGGGCGAGAAAAGACCAGAAGAAAAGGTTGGGGGGCGGATAGGAGGGAAAAGCAGAGGGGGACAGTGAGGGAGAGAGAATCCGCGGATTCTGACCGTGCGAGTACGGCACAGCGGCCAGGCCGATCACCTCGATTTGCCTCGATCCAGGAATGGAAAGGGGGGCTCTTCTAAAGGGGGGGGAAGGCTCTGCGTCTGCCGGAAGACGGGGAGAGCGTGGCCATCAAAAGGACCTGGAGGGTAGAGAATCGAAAAAGGGTCCTAGAGCACAAGGAACGGCAGAAACGAAAGGGACGATGGGATTGAGATATCAGAAACCGTCCACAGAAAAAAAAAGGGGGCTTGACGGAGTGCAGTGCTGTTAAAAGGACCACAAGCGGCACCGAATCTTTGAGTTAAAGAGAGCGGCGGCACTCAAAAAAAAAAGGATCCAATGTCAGGTGGAATGGGACATCCGCTCGGCGCAACCCGAAGGGAAAACAAAGAACTTGAAGATAAAGTACAGACCCCCTGGTACAAAAAGGACACACTGGGCGATTCAAAGAAGGGGAATCGCCCGACATATCTATAACAGGATTAGAAGACGCATCGCAAAACCCTTGCCCCCTGCAAGACCTAACAGAAGGAAGGAACTAGAGATGCAGAAAATAATCAGACTAAAAAACTCTAACAAGGTAGATTGGGGGAGAACATTACCCTCCATCAGCCAATCTGTTAAGATAGAAGGAGGGCGTGGGGAGGGACAGGAGGAGGGGGGGGTGAAGAAGCGGTTGGGGGGCCGAACCGGGATTTAAGAAAGTACACGAGAAAGAGAGGGCTGTACGGGAGAGGCGCTGATCAAAAAGTGAGAGGGGGTGGTGTGTTACGGGTATCGAGTATTTCTATCTTAAAAGGCGGTCAAGACCGGGGGGAAACCAGCGATGGAACCTCGTGTCCAGCCATTCGAAGGAAGAAAAAGTGACGATATACCACGGTCAACGAGGGGGGGCATGGGGGTGACTCGTCGGTTAAAAAAAAAACGGACAGCGGATGTCCACCACAGGTCCAACTGGGAAGAGGGTGTTCCCAAGGCCAATTGGCCACGCCAATAAGATCAGCGACCGGCGACAAAGAAAACGGAAAGGAGCTCACGAAAAGCTTCAGCCTTAGTTAACAATCATGCACATTACTAATACTAGTATGTCACGTCTGTGAGCTAATCAGCCGGTGGCTGGAAGATAAAATTGAGAGCAGGTCCTTGTCACGGGAGGGAAAAAAAAATTCACCGGGCCATTGGAGGGGAACGACCGGGAAACGGTCACGGTCTGTTGAGGGAGGTGCCGAAGTTGAAAAAGCCAATAGGTAGGAAGAAAGGCGTGGAAGTGCAAGGCCCGAATGCCATTAACCCTAACCTAACGGGTGCGCTTAGGTAGCGTGTCTGGGGGAAAGGAGTGTAGTAAGGCTGGCGGGCCGGAATTAGTATGGGCTAAATAAAAGAAAAAGAGGGGTTTGAGAGAGGTCCTATAGCGACTGATCAACAAGTAAGGGAATAATAACACTTTTGTCTGGTTGGGGGGGGGAATTGGAGAGGCCGAACTCATCACAAGGGGGTGGGACGATTGTGAGGGGATGGGTGATGGCGAATATAGAAAAGAGGGAGGAGTGTGCATGAGGAATGGGCCCCGGCGCAGATGGAAGGGGGAGAATCCGCTCTCTCAAAAGGGTGTTGCCAAATCCGCCAGTGGTCGTAGGAGGGGAAAAGGTCCAAAAGAAGCAGCGCCGCAAACTGGACGGGGGGGGGGTCAAGAACAACTAAGGGGAAGACGTAGATAGCACTAGGTGTTGAACCGAGATTCTGGAGTGGGGCGAGAAGAAAAAACTCCGCACCGTAAGACAGTATGGGTTAGGAGGGCCCGTTCAAGACAGAGAGAAAAAAACAAGAGGAGGAGAAAAGAAGGGGAAATAAAGTGGCCGAAAGTCGTCGACGTCATCGGAGGAGGCAGGAAGTCAAATCCCGAAAATCCGCCGTGACCTCTTGGCTAATCGCAGTAGCCGTTATAGTAAACAATAAAACTAGAAGTGAGGGAAGAGTACTTCATAGGTGGGGGACGGCTCACGCCGTCACTGCGGCGGGGACGGGGGGGGGCAATGAGGCGAGGAAGTTTCAGAAAACATGCTGGCTCTGTTTCAGTATCATTCAGAGCTCATTACGGAAAAGAAAATCAGCTTCGAGAACGACAAAGCGGGCGAAATTGTCTATGGCTTCCTGAATAGAGCTCAAGTCGCAACAAAGTGATCCACTGAACGCTATGTAAAAGGAGGGTCCTCGCTCAGACTGAAAAAATCTAGAAGGAGATCCCTAGCCTTAACGACTAAAAAGAGGCAGCGTGCTTAAATAAATTAAGGGGCGTGTTGTACAAAAGGTCTTAGGGGCTTACGACCATCATTTAAAGAATGCACATCTTGCAAAGAGGTTTAAAATTAAGCATCCGCACACGATTTACGGGGGATCGAAATCCCATCAAGGGAATGGCAGGAAATGTGGGGGATCCTTGTACAATTAGTGAGCTTTAAGTGTGGAAAAGACAAAAAGAGATTAATAACATCCCGGAGGCAAGACTGGTGAAGGAGGGGACCGAAAGTGGATCACTGACATTTGGCGATGAAAGGAGTGTTTCGAAGAGCTGTAAGGAGGAATTATGGTAGTGTGCCAAATACTGGTGGGTAAAGAGATAAGATCGCCCGTTTGTCACCAGGGGTGGGGGTAAACAAAGAGGTATGTCGGTCTCGCGGAGACCCCCAGTAAATTCTCTTACCTGTTGGTGGTCGCGGAATGGTCAGATGCACTTTCATGGGACTCGGGCTCAACTATGAGGGCGCAGATTTAAAAAAGGACGTCGTTGAGGAAGAAAGGTACGCGCGCAAATGAGAGGAGACCCAGAAAAAAAGCAAGAGAGTGGGGGAGAAAAAACGTAGGACCACACAGCGATTAGTTTCAATAAGGGGGGAGTAGGACAGAAGAGTGACAACAAACTCGGAAAGGGAGGAGCCAAAGAGAAAGTAACAGCGGTATGTCAACTTGATCTGCGACCGGGGAGCCCTCTATCCGCACTGGGGGGGGGGGGTTAAATTGTGTTATTGAGTTCTCATAAGAGTCAATTACGAGGGGTGATTTGGGGACTGGGCAAGTGGGTGCGATATCCTTGTTTGCTCAAAGTCATTTAGAGATATCCGTGTACGTCGGGGGGACTCAGCGTCGTAATGGACTTATTAGCTGAAAAGGGATGGGGTGCTGCTCGGAAGAAATGGCCTAGCAAATACAAGGGGTTAGACCGGTTTTTTGTGGAAGAATCTTTCTGGCCGAAAGTCATTGAGTCAGGAAGGGAATGGAACCGAACCCGAAAGCTCTTAGCATTTCGCGGGACTGCGGGGAAATATAGGAGAAGCGGCGTGTGGGAGGGGAATGTCGTTGAGAGCGAACTGGATGATCTACACAAAGCCGCTTGATTCGCAAAAGGGAGGAAAAAAAAATTGAGAAGATCGGCGGAATTACACGACGAAAGAAGTGGAGAAAGCTGCGAATAGCTAGGTGGGGTTAACTGAGGGGAGGACCGAAAGTGCTAAGAAGAACGATCACAACAAAGAATCGGAGTCCTTCGAACGAGAACCGAATAGCACCACCGGCTAAGACAATAAAGAAAAGACCTCTTGAGGCCGGAAGCCCGTACTCATCCCAATTCCGGCAAAGCACACGGCGCACAGGGGAGTTCTTTGTAAAGGCGTGCCAAGCCGGGAGAAAAGGGAAGAAATCACAAGCTGGCTCAAGAGAACATTACACGGATCTGGGCCTATGAGGAAGCACACGAGCGCCAAGAAATAAAAAAAAAGAAAAGGGGTATAACGTTCGATGGGACAAGAAACCATCCGGGCGCAACAAGGGAAAAACGGATCAACAGGCAAGTGAAACAGGGGGGTCATAGACGACTGTTACGAGGACCTACCTAGTAAAAAAAGAGACACGGCGCATCGCGTCGAAAAAAACGCATGCATTGGGCGTACTACCCGACTCACACAGAAGATGGCTCTTCTCTAAAAAAAAACGCGGCTAAGTAGGGTAGATAACAGAGAAAAAGGAAATGGGCTACGTCCATCGCATTAAGACCAGGGGGGGTTGTAAGGAGGACCTGGAAATTGGCGGGAGTCCCGACATCAAAACCAATACAGTGATGAGGTTGGGGGGATGAAGAATGGGAAAAACAGGGGAGAAAAGATCAATAAAAGAGGAGGATGATCCGAAATCGAAGTGGGCTCCTATAAGCAGAAATTGTGGAATTAGAAGAAAAAAAAGTCGTGCATGAGAGCGCTAGACACGGGAGGTTGTTACCAAAAAAGGATATTGAGTGAGAAGACACAAACGAGCACAAAAGAAGAGGAAGGAAGGGAGTTGGACGTTTGGAAGCTAGAATCTCCATGCATTAGGCCGTAGAGTGGGAGCTCGATCGCTGGGGGGGTATTCCATCGCCACCGAGTATGGACATCTAAATCAGAAGGGGTCGTCGTCAACCAAAGGAAAGGGGAGACGGGAGACTACGAATTATACCTGGTGGTTAGGTAAGTGGGAATTAAAACCAATAGGGAGCAGAAGTGAAAGAGTTCACCGTGAATAGTGGACCGAGAGGGTGGTAGGAAATCAAGAGGAAATCGAAGGCTCTAGGGTCAAAGCTAACCTATGAGAGCGGGCGAGGACTCGAAACCCGTGTCGGAAAAATATGACAGAGAAAGAGAACAGACATGCACAGGAGTGGAGAAGAAGAAAGAACGCGAGACCGATTGCAACAGCTGGTAGGACGGGAGCGCAACTTGCAGACGGGGAAGGCCAGATCGGGGTCCACCATCCGGGGAAATGTGGTATCGGTGAGGAATACACCTGTCTTGGGGGGGCGGGTGCGTTTTTGGGGCATCTCACCGTTGTAAGTTTCTGGGTCCAAGGGAAAGGAGGGAGGGGGGAAGAGTAAAGAGAGAAGAAAAAGACCGCAAATAACGTTTGCCAGGGGGGAAAAAGGCACACTATCTTACTGTGAGATGCGAACAAATGTGGGGGGGTTCCAATATAGGGAGGCAGGTGTGGACCCCCGACTGCGGGGAAATGGACTGGAACTGGTTGAGGGTGCTACGTTCTAAAAGAAAAAAGCGTCTAGAAGTAGCCTCGCTCAACGAAATTCGGAGGGGGGATAGCGGTCTCAGGGAAGTGGTACTAAAGGTCTTGATGAGGGCAAACGAAGAGGTAAGTATTCTGCATGGACTAGTAGGAGCAGGGCCTGTATGCGAACCCCGGGCCCCGACGGAAGAACGAGCAAAATGCACAACGGGAAATAAACGACTCTCTATCCAAAATTAAAAGGGGAAAAACACCGTAGATAATCGGCTCACATCATAGGGCTAGACAAGAAGTCAGGGAGCCCACCAACTGGAACGACTAACCCGTGAGAGGATGACAGTGGGAAGGACAAGTCCGGGAAAGTGAAAAAAGATACGAGCAAATAAGATTACGCAGGAGACTGGATAGGCAGACTCCACAGAGCCATCTAAGGTCATCGGAGGGGCGTAATGCACAGAGAGCGGGGGAAGAATGTCTCACTGATCACAAAGGGGAAGGGACGAGAAAGGGGGATCTGAGAGCAGCAATTAAGACAGGGGTCCACGTCGGACGAGATATTCGGTCTAGAAGAGGATGGGACGTAGGATAAAAGAGAAATCACCTCGCTAGGTCATAGAGCAAGGTGGGAGGCAATCAAAAAAGGACAGAATAATTGCCTGGGAATTGATGGAGGGTCCAAACTAATGGGAACAGATTCACCACCGTCCAGGTTGACGGAAGAGCTACCTAAAGGATGAGGTTGGCGGAATGAATAAAGATCCGGGGAGAAAAGGGTGGCTAACGTTATTTGGCGAGAGACGAGGCGGTGGGTAGGGTTGCCGGGTGGCGGCGTAAAAAAAAAAGAGGGGGGGTTGATCGGCGATGCCGGCGGCGGGGATAGGGGTGGGGAGTGAAAGGTCCAGCGTAGCGCAAAGGAGGGGTGGGAGGACAGACGTGCAAAGTGGGGAGAAAGTTGGCAACTTGCATGAACAGGGACGTGAGAACGGGGAGGAAGGGCGATGTTTTTATTGATCCTGTCTGGGGACTATGGGGAGGAGGGCACGCTGTACAAAGGAGGCGGGATATGGAAAACATAGGCGGGCATGGGGCGCAGGGAAGTGGGTCACAGATCACGCATGACCACAAGCAGATGCTCCTGAATGGAGGGTCGATGAGAAAAATGACAGGGGCACGGAAGGAAACGACGCGGACTCTTTTGGTGAAGAGATGGCGGGCGGCGAGTCTGGTTCAGGGTGAAAAGTACGAGCAAAGCCATCATATTTTTGGAGGAACAGTTACGGCAATAGACGTCACGCGTCGAGAGGATCTAAAACGATTTCGGGGAGGAAGCTGGACCACAATGATTAGCGAGGTCGATCTCGCGAGGCAGGGGGAGGACCTGCCGCAAGTCGTCTCAAGGCTCCGAGAGGGCGCCATCAAATGGAAAGGGAGTGGCTGCATACTAAAGGGGAGCGCTCCAAGAACGCGCCGACAAAAATTTAGTGACGATCAGCCCTGGCGAAATATGGGCGATTTCGTGTGCGGGACGGGGATGAAAAGCCCGCGGACTAGGGGAACTTGACTGCAGGTAAAAGAGAAAAAAAACCTCTTTCTGCGACGAGGTTGATGAAATCCGATCGTACACAAGAATCAAAATCGGTCCAACACTCCATGAGAAATTGAGGAGAACTTACGGCGAGTAGCGAAAAAGGAACTTGGAGACCTTCGAGTCTCGATAAAGGGGTACTCACTATAACACCGCAGAAAGGATACCCTCGTCATGGCGGCATAGTAAGAATCAAAATAAACCATGCTCTAAACCAGTAAAGTAGAGGGTTTTAAAGAGGTGAAAAAGTCCTCTGTTCATGTAGAGTAGGGAACGGCGTTACACGCGCGGGTGGGGGAGAACGCGGAGGTCATATCGTGAACACCGCAAAAGAAATCAAGAATACGGGGAGGATCGAGGCTTATCCAAACTGAAATGGTGGGGGGCTTGATGATCTCGATTAGAGAGTGAAAGGGCGCCAAAATACTAAAATGAAAAAGTTGGAACTACCCGCGCGGGAGAACACTACCGAGGGGCTCCAGCAGCAGGAGAAGAAACAAGGGTCCGAACGACACAGTGAGGAAGACGGGGTTGCATGGGGGTCCTGAGCAGTAGGAACATATACCTTAACACGACAACTTGGCATGATGGCGGCCGAGGGGGGTACAAAGCCAATAAAGATCTTCACATCGGAGCACCATAAATGTGGGGACTTCCTCGTCATGGAAGGGGGAAGAAGGGATTTACCGAAATGAATCGCCTATGGGCTTACCAGCAATAGTAAAAGGTTTTGGGATTGAACAAGATACTCAAATTGTAGAGCGAAAAAAGGGGAAGTCCATTGCAAGGGACCGATCTGGGAAAGGGGATGTTTTATTGAGTCCAACCCGTACGACTAGTTCAGATTGAGGGTGTTGGACGGAATCGGGAACTGGACCAAGCCGGACACCCGGACGAGGAATGGAGACTGAGGAAAGGGGGGCCGAATTCGGAGGTATAGCGGGCGGACGATTTGGGTAAAGCTTCTCAAGGAGAGACTAGACACAACGAGAAATAGCGCGGTGGTGCTAAAGGGGGTTGGGATTGATCTCTTTCCCTTACTCACTCAGAAATGATTGAAGGTGCTACCGAAGCTGAGTCGGAGTCATTAGGGGCGCGTTTAAATGGAGGACAAACGCTCAAAAAAAAAAATTCAGATTGCCGGCGACGTGGGGAAAGGTTGCACCCGCCCTCTTTACTTCAGGAAGGGGGACCGTAGTCCACAGCGACGCGACAACGAAATGAAGTGAGTTTGCGAGGAGCGTCGGGTATGCTTCGGGATCTCAACGACTTTGGGAATTCCGGATTTGGAAACAGGAGCTTAGGATCGCCTAACAGGAGCGCCGTTCGAGCTTGAGTAACAAGGTGAC
>Ga0179591_1304403_pt1 | contig 12703 bp, 17 predicted proteins | sample CZOMad2_1_08_16f_FD_182891 | JGI IMG/M metagenome (GOLD analysis project Ga0179591, IMG submission 182891) | Vadose zone soil fungal communities from Angelo Coast Range Reserve, California, USA - CZOMad2_1_08_16fungal (PacBio error correction) | ecosystem: Environmental > Terrestrial > Soil >...
AATGGCTACCCCATGAGGGTCCAAAAAGAGGCGGGGGAATTATGGGGGGGGTCTCTCGTGAGATTGGTGAAAACTCGCGAATGAATGGTTAAAAATGGGGACTCACAACATTAAAAAGGATAGGTACATAATAAATAACCGAGGATAGTTTTCTGAGGGGGTGTGGGGGTTGGGGGGTGTTTTTGAAAATTCCATTTCATAAGCCTCCCAAGTACACTTCAACGGGTAACTAGGATATTGCAACTCAGATGGCACATCATGAGGTCTGAAGACTACCTTCATCAGGCAAAGATATACCCAACAACCGCAGATCAAAAAAACATAAAGGGATCGGGTTGAAGACATCAGTTTGAAAAACTCTGTCCTCGCGAAATTTTGAGCCGGAAGGAACCGAAGGAAAAACTAAGGAAAAAAAAGGGATCCACCGGTGGGACGGTGCCTCAATCACTGATTTAGGGTTGGGACCAAAAATTTGAAAAGAAGTGGCGGCCGAAGAGGGGAAACTCACCACGGCTCGAGATTTAAAAGCTAATGGACCATTCATCGTGTAGGTAACAGAGCACGGGTCGACAGTCGGGGTAGCGTGGCATTCAAGGGCATGACCATGTGCAGAAATTGGAACGTCTGGTTAGGAGGGTAGTGATAGAATACACTAAAATAAAAACTCCACCGCACCCATCACAAACTGCCAAAATTCTAGGGGGGGGGTGTAAAGGAGGACAGTACTTCGTGCAATTTCACAAAGAGGGTCTCGAAAGGAAGATCTTAAGGAACATATTAAATCAAAAAAACAGTAAAAAACATGGGGGGAGAAAAAGAGGGGGGATGAGTTGTTTAACCCACTAAAATCGTGCTTCAAGCCGGGTCCGTAGTAAACCTAAAATCAAGATCGGGGGAGGATTAGGACGGGACTACAATAGGGATAGTTATCATAAAAAGGGGGGCAAAAAACCACACCAGGGAAAGGCAGGGGTGGAAGCCTATGTACTAGTAAACGGGGGGAGGCACAAAAGACCCAACTAACGAGAGCTCCTTCAAAGTAAATGGGCCGATGCGCGACGAGGGTTCAATTTTATTCTGTGGAATGACTACGGGTAATTCTGAAGCAGAAGTATGATATACTCAATACTCAATGAGTAGCCAACCCACCCGAAACGATAACAATACATTAAATTACAAAGGCCGTTCACACGAACATTTGGACAGGGGACATGGGGACGGGATGTGATTGGAGGTGAAAATCAGAGCGAAAGGTAATGCAAGAGGATGTAATATCCTTTATCAGTTGGAATCAATATATTTTAACGGGTGATGGTGGAGACTTGTTACTTATTCCTGGGGGAAATCTAGAACAGAAAAACAGAACACCGAAAAGGCACTTGCTCCTTCTCCGCGTGCAGCATGCCTAGATACGGTTCCATCCCTCTCTTGAGTAAGGAGGGGCTTCCGGGTTGACTTAGGAGAGGTCACTGACAATAAGCCGCTTAGGAGTTAGAACTGGAATGATCATTGGGAAGGTTGACTTTGGATCAGCGTAAGTAGAGCTGAGAGGGAACCCACTTGTTGGCGAACCGATTAGTAGAACCTTAATCGACGAAATTTCGGGGGGGGCAAACTCACGAAAAAAAGGGTATTAAGGCACGTGATGGCCATAAGTGATAGTTGGACATGGTATAACTAAGAAATCTCCTCAAGGTGAAGACCCCTCAGTTTGGGTAATCGGGGAACACTAAAAAAAAGGTCAACGAAAAAAACAAGGAAGGGGGGAACTCTAGACAATATGTGCTGTACCTGAGGACTTAAATTCTTTTCAAAGGGCGGAAAAGGTCTGGAAGAGAAAATAGGGTTAAGAAAAATGCTAATTTAAAAAGTACATATGTTTGTATGAATGAAACCGGACAGGTTGGGCGGCGGCATAGTGGGGAGGATAACTGGGGATGGAGAGCCAAAGGAAGAAGAAAAATGGGATATGAGAACCGGCCAAGATTTCTGAGCCTTGGGGGTACCGCTTTCGCTGAGAACTTGGGTGGCATTCACTTTTGGTTAAAGTCGTGGGGAAGGAAGTTGTGCCTAAATGGCAGAAATTTGGGGATATGTAACGCGAAAAAAAAAAGTATATTAACTGCTTAGGAACTTGAAGGGGGAGGAATATGCGGAAAACTGACTGGGGGGGGGAAGTACGATGAGCGAGTTAAATCTCCTGTTGCTTAGTTCGAAGTTGGGACGTATATCACGGAAAAAGGTGTGTTAAAAAACAGTGGACCTTAAAAAAGGATCTCAAAGCAAGGAAACCATGCTGGAGGACGATGTGAACTGAGAAAAAAAAAGGGGGAAGTATGGGGGGGGATTGACACTACGGAGGTTGGGAGACCAACTGAGCAAAATCGGGCGTCCAGTGGGATCTTGTGCTGTCAATTGGAACAAAACAGGGTCTACGTAAGGAGACCCTTTCAATTCAAGCTACAATTCTCTCTGACTTCCGACGTCTTTCATGATGGCAGTTCAAAGGGCAGGGGTGATCCGAGATGGTACCATTCTCGAATCAGTACCTGATCATGACGTCTATGGACGATACGTTTGTGGGGGGGGCGAAGGCGAAGGTATTACGATCGGGGAAAAAGGAGAAAAGCTTATTAGTAACTGCTTTATGACTTATGTAGGGAACGTTGTAAGGAGTGAGAGGGAAAACACCTGCGAGGGATGAAGGTTTTAGGGACTCAGGCGAGTACAACGATTCTTGTCAAGAAGCCTTTGGAGGGGGGCCAGAACAGCAAAGAGGTCCTGGGGAAGAAAACGAAAGTGTGGGGGTTTTCTTCAGTTTGCCGTCAAAATTTGATGGAACCTTAAAGAAGTCGCAAGTGAAGGGGAAACGGGGAAAATAGAGTCCCCCCAGACTCGAGAAATCGAGTGCTAAATGTTGGTGAGGAGTTAGGGGGCGGAAAAACGGAGAGGTTTTGTGAAGAAAGGGCGATGAAGAAGATACGCGAATAAGGATTCACTTCGTTCATGTAGATCACGGATGAAAGTGGGGAAAAAAAAAAAGTCTGTGGGGGGCATCAGTCAACAAAAGAGGAAAAATCGTCAAGTAAAGTGCACGAAATGGGAACAATTCCTTCGGGATATCATGTATTACACCCGGCTCTATTCAAAGGTTTCACGATGGGCACCTAAAAAGATCAAGGGGAGAGGTGGGGGTTGGGGGGAAAAATAGTGGAACGGGTGTGGCCTGAAACACAAGGGGATTCTAAAGAATAGGAGTTGGGAATAAAGAAGGTTGATACCATGCTGAAACTGAGAAACACACAGGAGAGTTTTTTAAGAACGAATATTAAGGGGTCAAAGGGTAGGTAAAATATAGGGGAAGATGAAGAGCAAAGAAACTAAACCAATAAAGGAGCAGGTGTAGAAAGAATCAACAAAACATAGTTTCTTGCAGGGTGGGTGCAAAAAAAGAAAATGTTAGGAAAAGGACAGTGATCTTTCTACGAAGGAACAGCATTTTTCAGTGGGGTATAGGGAATCATAAGCTGGACTCTTGAAAAAGACCACAAAAGAGCGAAAAGTTGAGAAGCATGGGGAAATAGTGAGAGGAATCAAAAAATTTTCTTTCGAAATAATGCAATTTTCTTCGGCCTTAATGGGAGTGTATAAAGGACCGGAAAAGTTCGGGCAACGATGGAGGGCCTTTTGGAAGGAGTCCATCCGGCACGCACGACCTCTTAATTTATCCGTGGGAAACGTGAAAGGGCAAAAGGGCAAAAATCGAGTAGCTTCAATTGCGTGCACATATGGGGGGGCGGGGGGACAGAAAAATTTGAAGGTGGGGGAGCTAGCGTTCCCAGGTGACAATTAATAAAAAACCAGGAGATTAAGTCTCTGCATCGACGGAAGCGAACTTGCGGGACTCCGAGCCTGAAGAGCCAAGGGCTGTAAAAAGAATCTTACAATTTCTAGGCTGAGAGCGGGACCTACCCTTTTCTGCGGAGATAGGAAGATAGGGCGGAAAGAAACAAGAAAGAAACTGGGGTTGGCAAACAGGCACCAAGTAGTCTCAGAAAGAAAGTACTCGGAGACGGCGGGGAATAAGAGAAAGCTTTCCGGCTCGGGCAAATTGGTCTCTTCAAGTTAGAGGTCCAGCAAGGGACAGTGGAAGAAATCAAAGACTAAAAATGCCCCGCAAATAAAATGTGGAAAAGTGGTTGTTGATTAACACAGGGTCCTTTCGGTTGCCAATGAATTTGGTAAAGAAGGGGAAAGAAGACGGTTATAGGCAAACTTAGAGACCGAAATCGTGATGAGGGTGTAACTTCTGGGAACTCATGAAGAAGAACAAGGTGAGGAAAGCAAAGGACTTGGGATGGTGGTATGAGAGGTTTGAGGCGGAGGGGGAGAACAAATGGAGGTGGCTCGGCTGCCCAGGAAGAAAAGATTTATTATGTCTTGAAAAACAAAATTAAATAAAGAGAATAATTCATCAAGGGATTCTGGCAGATTGGAAAAATCCTGCTAGGGCGGGGCATGTGCCCTACATTATATCCGAGAAAAAGCCTCCTTGTCGGTAAAGAAAAGCATCTGTCAGGGGAAAGAGAAGCAGAAAATAGGTAAATGGTAGCAGGTGCCTCAATAAGTCTCATAAGACATTCATTGCTCTTTCTCTCTAGAGAAAAATCCGTAGGGGACCAGAAAGAAAAAGGGCGGATGGAACGTATCTGATGAGCGTCAATGAAAGTTTAAAAAATTCTGAGCGTGCATCGGGATTGCGGGGATGGTCGAAGAGAAAAGAGAATGATGTAGGGTGTCCTGTCAAAAATGTGGTTCGTTTCAACGATGAGAAATCCTTATAAGGAGGGGGAAAGGCAAGGAAAAGAGGACAAAGATGAAAAATAGATCATAGGGTGGGGACAGGAAAACTGTCCAATGGGGGACAGTTGCCCAATGGGTGGCAGGAGATTTGGGGGTTTCAAAGTGGGTATTCTCCTGGGGTGTTGGGATGTCGCTCAATAGGAATTCTGTCCGGTAACCTAGAAGTAAAGGAAATAGAGGGGGGGAATAGTGCCCCCCCCAAGGGGGCCTTTGCTAGGACCAATCTGTGATAGAAGTTTGAGAAAGAAACATTCGTTGAGTTGATGGTATCAAAACACACGGGGAAAAATAGGCGTCAGATGGCATTGCGGACTGACAATCGCCTGATGAAATTTAGAAATGACAGTGTCGTCACAAAGGAGCCAGCCCTACAAGAAGTAACCCGGGGTGTGTCCCTGGAGGATTGTTAATTAAAATCGGTCTGGAAAAGGAAGGAATCGAGGGGGTGACAACGGAAAAAACCTAAGGTCATAAGGGATCAGAGGGTTGAATTAATACTCTTAATGATTGATTATAATGTGAAGATCAGACGGGGATGCAGGAGGAACAAGAAGCAACCAGACATATAATTCCGAAGGGGGGGGACAGGGTTTTGATGTGTGGTGTCAGGGGGAGTACTTGAGGAGAAAGAAGCAGAAAGAGTGTTACCAGGTTTGGGTACTGTAACTAAGTCCAAAAAGAGTCCAAGACAGGGACCCAAGGGCATAAGAATGATCACTCAAGGAAGACCAGGTGATCAAATGCGGGAACCTGAGAATTCATGTTGGTCACGGGGAGAATAGAAATCGGGAGTTAGAGGAATAATTAGTGGTCAAATAAAGGGAAGTGGGGGACCAGCAACCAAACAAGGTTATGGGAGAAAAAAAAAGAAAAATTTTCACAAAGGTGGAGCCCTTCTAGAATTTGGTAAAAGATGGGGGTTTCGATCAAGGTATGTTTGAGGAGGCTAGTCCATAGAAGGGAGGACGCTCAAAAAAGGACATTGATGTGTGTTTGATTACTAGAAATAGTGGGATAGGACTTCGGCATGAATTGAAAATATAAGTCTCAGACATTACTAGGGGGACACTATCTTGCTTTCAAATATAGGGAGAAAGATTACTTCTGTGTACTGGGGGAGGAGGGCGTGGGGAAGGGAAATAAAAACATCACGTGAGATGGGTGTTGCAGGTTTACCCAAGGGTTGGAGGTGAAAAAAAAAAATTAAAATATCAAGTGGACAGTGGGGTTCAAAAGATGTCGGCAGAGAGAAAGAAGCCAAGCAATTATGACAGACTTTGGGGTTGCAGTTATGGGGGGCTCTCGGAAAAAGATGAAGGGACTACAAAGGTGGAAAACAAGGGAGGTCAAGAATTGCTGTCGTTTCAGAGATGTGTAAAAATGCACACTCCACTTGGGGTACGGGGTAAACAAGCTGGCAATGATCTTGAAAAAGGGCACTTGGGAAGGGCTCAAAACAAGGCATGCGGGGGGGTCTGCCCTTTTGGGGTTTTGGGGGGGTAAAATTCAAAACCAGTAAATAAAAAAAAAGGGGACATCAGGCAGGATAAGCCAATATTGCACACCAAGGGGAATTCGACTATGAGAAAATAGAAAAAAAAAGCTTTCATAAATAGAATCCCAAAACACATCAAAGCGGGGGAGATGTCGGTAGGACGCCTTTTGAACCACAGAGGGTACTCTGAAAAAAGGGGGATAAAAAAGGAGAAACCTTCAACCGGGAAACGTGGGGAAAGGATGGAGCAAATAAATAATGGGGTGGGTTTTGCTTTCAAATCATATTGGACCACTAATGTTTAGGAAAAAAATAGGAATCCAAGAGATTGAAAAGGACAACAATTCATGAAATCTTTCATCAAAACCATGGGATCACAGGGTCTCAGACTATTGTGGCCTCCTGAAAAAGGTTTTGGCAAGACGTAACCTTTGGGGTTCAGTAAAGGGGGGGGGATTCGGGGAGTTTAAGGGAAGGCTAATAACAAAACCGCAAAAGGAAAAAACTGAGGGAGGGGGGACTTAGTAACTGTCCTTCGTGAACTTCAGCAAAGCGCGAGACCATTCTAGATAAAACTGTGGGGAAACAGAAAAATTTAAAAGACGGAGAGGTTTGTGGGGAGCAGTTTTTCATCAAAGACCGGATCTTCTTCACGCGTAGTAAAAGAAAGAAGTACCAAGGATTCTGGAGGACCGAAAGGATAGGCATAGGCATCCGATGCCGAGGCGCCATTTTAAAATATGGAGACGATTTTAGGAGACGGTTAGGTCACAATCCCAGCCTTTATCTCCTTCCAAAGCGTTAAGCAGAAAAGGGCGGTCGAAGCCCGATGCAGAGAAAGACATTCGTATTGATCGACTTTAGAAAATCATGATAATACCCCACGGGGAAACTCAGGGGACCCCTGCAAAATTTGGACAGGGAAGATGAAAACCGAGGTGTTGAAAAAGTTGAATCAGCATAGCAAAGGTCCGGAAGCAAAGTCAGGTAGCAGATCAGGGGATCAGCGGGGAGAGAGAAAAAGTGAGGACAAAAAATGTTGCGTGTATCGTAGACGTGATCGTTCAAGAGCCATCGGCGGTCAACGCAATAACTCAAAAAAGACTCATGTCAGCAAAAAAGGACTCTGCAGAAAAATACGTCCTCAAGGAAGGTTGAAAGAGCACCGGCATAGAGATGTCCTAGCGGACAGAGCTACGAGGAGGGTATACTTTTGATGACGGGCTAACGTGAAAATGGGGTAGAGACTGTCAGGTTAACAAAAAAGAGGTAAAAAGGATAATGAAGAGACTGGGAGGCAGACATACACCACGCTAATCTGATTAAGGGATGACCTTGTTATGAGACTGAAGTTTATATGGGTTACAGAATAAATAAGAGAATTTTGAGGACACTCATTGGGGGGGAGGACGAGAAGCACACTAGACCGATGCAGATGCCCCAAAAACTAAGTATGAAAGAAGACAATATGGAGGGATCCTGGACCGACGACATAGCGGAGGTTCATGCTCGATAGTCTGAGATGAAAATTTCTTCCTAGGGTGCTCACAAGACGACAGGATTCATGAAAGGTACGGATAGTTGATTAGGGCAGAGGAGAAGTGGGGAGATTTTGGTACATAAATGGAGAGACAAATTTTGGAAGGGGAAGGGGATATTGGAGGTACCGAAGATGCACTTGAGAAGAGAAGTATGCAAGGGGGTTTGAAAAAAGGCTCTGATGTATTGGGGAAAGAAGCCTCTTGGACCTTTGTGTCTCATAGAGACTGCAGCAATTGTTGGGAAGTATTGGAAAGAACAGCGATTGTATGAAAAAAATTACAGAGAGGGTTCAGAGCGTAACGACTGTGTCTTTTACTGAGGCAGTGAAAATAAGAGGCGAAATCGAACGGTCGATGCCACGGCAAATGGAACTTGGTACTTACATAACAACCCACTTTTTCCAATCTGTAAAGAAAGGGGTGACGAGAGGTAAGGTTTGAAAAAAAAGGTCAGCGAACGTTATGTGAAAACACTGAACGAGGCGCCTTTGAGTAGGGTTGAAAATGGGAAAAGGCCATCCAACCGTGCGACATAGACTCAAATTTTCAATTCAATAGTGAGAAAATTCTGCAGCCATTACGCGCCAGCAAAGAGGGTCCGTTCAAATTAGAGCCTCAAAATGCCTAGTCGAGACCGAGCCGGACGTCAGGGAAAAAATAGAACGTTGGGTGATCAAAGTGGCAGCAGAAGCGTTCGGATGCAGCAAATGCAATGAAAAAAAAAAATCGTGAGAGTAGAGATTGCAAATTTCAAGGTTCACGAACTATGGGGGAGTAATTCACAAATGCGAAGGTATTAGGATTTCTGAAGAAAAACGATGTAGGCAGAGAGAACTGGCGCCTAGTGGCACAACAAAAAAGGGAATGCAATATGAAACATGGGTATAAACTTATCGAGGGGGACTCAGGTTCAAAAAAAAGAAGTGGGGGAAAAGGTCGCAAAGAAAAGTTAATAGGCCTCTGTGGGGTGTAGGCCCAAAAACATTTCCCTAGGACCAAATCAAGAAATCGAAAAGGGGAAAAGGGGGGGTTGGGGAGGGGAATTGGGGGAAGCAACATTAGGATAAGGAAAGGTTTCATGTTGAATCTGGGAGAATGGCGTGATACATTATCAGGCCTGAGGGGAAATGGTATCCAAGGGAGGGCCATGTATGAAGAGAAAAATCTCATACCTGAAGGAAGAGGAGAGTGAAGACTCGTCTGGTGGGGGAAAGATCTACATTGCAGTGATAAAAGGAGGGGAGGAAGGGTCACTGGGCTCAAGGAAAATCAATGTGGGAAGTCCGAATGTTTGGTCTATAATAACCTCATCACAAGAACATAGCCTCTATTGGGGAAGAAGAGGGTTGTTAAACTGGTTATGATAAAGGGAGAAACAAGGAACCAAAACGTAATTTCTACCGTGAAATCGGAATTTGTGGGACGTGACACACACTGGAAACTAAAGAAATGTTTTAAAGCTGTCAATAAAGTGGGTGGGGGGCCCCATTCGAAAAGATATGAAAGAATCGTGGAGATGGCCTTAATTACCTAAAGGAGGAAGCAGGGATAAAGGCAATACAAAGTGCTTACAAACTTGAGCTTTGCAAATCACATATCAGAAAGGGGACACTATAGCATTTGGCGAGCCAAGCTGAACTGACACTCGAGACCAACAAAACGTATAAGGAGAAGAAGTACATGGGTATAGACTATATCATGGTCAAAAGGGGAGCATCAAAACTGCAAAAGTTTATTTGAAACGGAAAATTCAGAATTGGGGGGGAAGCCAGTAAGAGATTTTGAATTGAAAAGGGGGCCGTATTCACTGGGGTCTCACGTTTGGGGGATTGGAAGGGGGGGACTTATGAATAGGAAAATTGGAAACCTGGGGGTTTTAACAGGTATGGAGGGCAACAAGTTCATAAGGAAATGATTGGGGAGCTTTCTCCATCATGAAGGGGTTCTTTGGGGGGGAGGCTTGGGAAGGTAACATTGGGCAACCAAAAAAAAAAAAAAAAAGGTCGACTAAGAACTTAAAATGATAGACCTCAAAGTAATCTCTTCAGCTCGAATGAGTAAAGACCAGGAGGGGGCGACATAAAGATGTAAGTGAATCATTAATCAAAGGGGGCTATTCTTAATAGCTTACAGAAAGGCAAATGACTGCGAGGTCTCAACTATGAACACTTCAAAACTCGGAATCAACAGTTAAACAACATGGCAGGCACAAAGTCCTTCTCAGGCAAACTCGGCAAAGGTATAAGCGCGGGACGGTCTCATTCCAGACAGAAAGGAATTAAGGGTAAGGTACGTGAGATCAATATCCCACAGGAGACACAAGCGGAAACTCAAAGAAGCCTGCAATCAATTCAAAAGGGGAAGAAAAAGGGGGGGGAAGTGGGATATTTGTTTGCGGGGGAAAACATAATTTGAAAGGGGGAAGGAAGACATTCAAAGATCTTTCCCTTACGATCTGAGCAGGAAGGAGGTGATATAGGGGGGCTGAAAAAGAAAGACATATTGTGCGAGGCAAGTGGGGGGCTTTTTGTTATGGAGGGTTTCTAGGGTTCTTAGTTGTTTCAGGGGGTCGTAAATGGTGGCGGCTGAGAATAGATTCCGGGTTATTTATCTAAGAAAAAGGGAAAGGGGCAAGATCGTCTTTCATCACATTGCCAAACTAAGGCTCTTCCTGCGGTGGGACTGGCCTTTTGCACGAAATTATATTAGATAAGAGGGAAAAAGGCGTAAGAGGAAAAAAAAAGGATGGTCCCGCAGCTCCGAAGTCATCTTCTACAGAAGTGGGGAACTGTTCGCAAGTCACTAAAAGTCGAAAAACCCCGTCAGGCTGGTTCGTACTTACGGCACAACTTAAATCGGTCTTTCCAAAGCTCCTAAAGGGAAAAAAGGGGGGAACGTATCTGAGGCTCTTCAGGAAGGGGAGAAGGGTCTTGACTCAGTGAACGCCGGGTAGACGATATCACGTTACTATACAAGACAAGGTCGACCATTCAGATGGGAGGGTCCTTCAACAGGGTCTGAAGGGGTAAAAAAGATGTACAAAGGATTAAACTAAATCCTTATGCTTCCGGACCGATCGGAACTTATATACTTGCAAGAGAAGGGAAAAAATATGAAAATGTTGAAAAGGGAACAATGGCATGGGGTCGTTTTCCAGTTATCACATGGTTGAAGGGGACTGGTTTATGCATTTGGGATTCTCACAATGGTCAGCTTTCAGAGAGGGGGGGGGGTGGAAAAGAAGGCTAATAACGCATACAAGGGAAATATAGGGGGTATGCGCAGATGGACTATGCAAAACTACCATTGGAAAGAAAGGTAGTGTGGACATTTGGCCGCCCCCCTTATAGACAATTCGCCCGGGGGCATTCAGCTTAATAAGAGGAGACAAAGGGTGCTAGAAAGAAGGTCAGGCGAAACGAAATCAGGGAACACTTTCAGTGGAAACACTGGAGTGATTTTGCTACCACTTGAAGAAGAGAGCGAGGGAAAAAAACAGATAAAAAAACTCTAACATTAAATGAACTACGTAATTGGGATTATTTCAGAGAAATGTCCATCGCGACCTTGGATGACAAAAAGGCGCAGGACAGTTGGAAAGAAAGGGAAACAAAATAATAGAATTTTGGGAAGGTTGATGGGGTTGAGCTCGTGGTAATGAAAACTGAAGACATCAAAAGTGTAAACAAGCCAGCATTTTTCCGGGAAAAAGTGCGGAGGTTCGGGGATCAGGGGAAAAAACACTCGAAGCAGACCAGGTCAAATGTGCGTGGAAACGGGATCCACCCTGTTGGTCCGAGGGCGGACTTCAAAAACTAAAGTTTGTAAAAAAGAGGAGAAACATTAGTTGGGGTCCAATAAGGGGTGACCAGCAAAAAAAATAGCCAGGGGGGTTTAGCATCATCATTTTAAAAGGGGAGAGGCTCTGGGGGATAAAGAGTTGGTCCAATTAGCCGGGGCAAAATGGAGGGCGGGGAAACAGAGGAAAACTCTGACGAAAAAACAGTAACATTGGGGTGGGGGGGGGGGACGTAAATAATGGGGGTTCCAGAAGGGTTCATAAGGAGAAAGAACGTCTGGGGTCACTATCTTCTTTTTAAATATCTGCGGGTATCGATGACTTTTGTAGTTTGAGAGGAAACTTGGGACAAATAAAAAGCAATCATTAGGGGAGATTGTCTTTAGTCAGATGGGCCAATTGTGAGTTTCAAAAGGATTATCAGGGGAAGTTTCAAGGATCAGCGAAGCGAGACAAACGCAGCATAATGGGGTACAGACTAATTTTGAAAATTTATGGGTGAAGTCTCTAGCAAAAAACGGGGGATAGAAAAGTCCATGGGGTGCACCATAAGAGTCTTCAATATGCAAAAAAAAATCGTTTTGCGAGAGGGGGAGAGGCAAGTTCAACGGAAGGGTTTATGAAAAGCAACACTTAACTAATTAAAAATTACACTCAGAAGACCATGATGAGGTTGATGAGGGTTATGGGGATTCCAAAAAAAAAAACCTCCAGGTCATCGAATCCCGCGAATGAGCAAAGCAGCTAGTAAAAACTTGTCGGAGGGGATTCCTGGACTGAGCTGTCAAGAAACCAAAAGTCAGTCCAAACACAGCCAAATACTTGTGGAAGATTAAGCAGGTCGAGGGGAAAAGTCGCCAAAGGGGTGGGCCACCACCTTGGTTAAAAAGAAGAATTTTTCATCTGACCTACAGAAAAAAGAGCTAGCACCCGGGGGTTCAGAAATGGAAGGGGGCTTGGGCACCAAAGGGGGGAATCGGGGTCAAACTCATTTTATCTCAGGAC
>Ga0179591_1195750_pt1 | contig 12702 bp, 9 predicted proteins | sample CZOMad2_1_08_16f_FD_182891 | JGI IMG/M metagenome (GOLD analysis project Ga0179591, IMG submission 182891) | Vadose zone soil fungal communities from Angelo Coast Range Reserve, California, USA - CZOMad2_1_08_16fungal (PacBio error correction) | ecosystem: Environmental > Terrestrial > Soil >...
GCGTGTGGAACGGGGCAGCAAAGTCGGGAGCGGAACCCGGGGTTACATGCCGAAATCTAACTCACACCTTCGAGCCGTACAAGGTGAGGAAGGGGGTAGGGTAGGCTGGCCAGAGAGGGCCATGGCCGAAACTCAAAGGCGACGGTTAAGCAAAGCAGTCGGAAAGACCGAAGCGAAGTCGTCCGAAAAGACGACCCGAAAAAGTGTCACAGAGTACGGGGGGCCGCAGTGAGCAAAATAAACCGTTCCGACGAAAACGTGACGCCTCGGAACTCTAGAAAACAACCTTATTTATTAGAGAAAAATATTCTCCAGAGGAAAAACGCCGTCGTCACCGGGAGCGGGGACTTCTCACGATTCCGCCTCGGGAAAATGCGGCTCAAAATTCTTAAAGCTGGGGAAAAACGACAGTGGACTAAGAGGAACGTGATGAGGACAACCGGCGGGGTGGCGGCAGCTACTGAGGGCCAAAGCAACCGGTTGAGAAAAAAAGCGAGCCCACGGGACGCGGGAAGCATGGCAAAGGTAGTGCTGTAGAGTCAGGACGACGTTTGGTCCCAGGGTCACTATACTCCCCATACAAACTAGGCCGAGCAACGTACAAAGAAGTCCGAAGGTGCGACCTTGGTAGCAAACAGGGCACCTGTGGGTAGGGATCGAGAAGACCGCGGCGAGAAGTGCCTTCAAGTGCACTCCGAGCCGCTCGTTGCATATGCGTCGAACGAAAGCACGCAGTCACGTCAGGATTTGGGGGGGGGGGGGGGGGAAAGAGGGGGGAACTAACCTTGAAAGGGCTTTAGCACCTCCAAACTGGTACGTCCGCAACAGACGCGCAAGGGTAGACCCAATTTCTTGCAAAGGCTGACCTACACTTGTTCGAACCCACACACTGGATAAGGTGTGCCAGTCTTCAAACCAGGAAAAAGGCCTAACCAAACTTTAAACAAATTGGTGAAGGCTCAGGCTCTACGGCGAAAAGAACGATCTGCCCTGACTCGGGTTCCTTCGGGGACACTGGTCAAAGGTTGCCACTTCTAGGAAACACCTACCTCGGCGTCAATTAAAAGTGTGGAACTACGGGAAACGGGAGTTCTAACAAAGGATGAAAAGTAAGCGGTTACTGGACAGGAGCCGTCACAGGACGGCAATCGTCCCCGACTAAGTGCGCGGGGCTTGGAAAAGCTTTCTCGGGTTTTGCCTAACAGGCGTAAAATTTACCCAAAAAAAAGGACAGGGGAGGTGGGGGGGGGGGGGGGGGGGGGCGAACCCTTTAAAGGGTGGCTTCGCCGAGCCGAGGGAGCAGGGGTCACCACTGGCCAGAAGCTAGCGGGGGGGATGCTAGTGAAGGGGCGAACTACATGGACCGACGTACAAGGGGAAGGGAAAATTACGCGCAACAAGAGGTCATCTCGACACAGCCCTCCAGTCCACCAACGGCAAGCCAGTAAAAAAAAGAAACACTTGCATACGAAAAAGACGCCAGTTACCTCATTAGATCTCGTAAAGACCTGGGGGCCTACACCATTTACCTTCTACATGGCTGGAGGGCACAAAAACTTAAGTAGGTAACTAGCGGTCAGAAAGGAACTCAATACGTCGATGGAGGGAGGGCGGGTACGAAGAGTACTGCTTTCTGAAGGACGGCGACCAACAAGAAGAGGGTTGGCCGGCGCTGAGGAGGCAACGGCGGGGGATAACGTAGAATCTACAACTCCATGAGAAAAAAAAGGGAACCTCATTTCTTTGACATACCACATGGTGGATCGGCCAGGTCACCCGCCAAGAGGTGCGGTGACACTGGCGGGAGGCGAAAGGCCAAGAAAAAAGGTTAAAAACACGTGAAGGTTAAAGGAGGGGACCCGCGCGGAAGGCCAGGGGAAAAACATAAAAACCAATAGTAAGGGGCCGGAACGCGCACCCCAAAATGAGCACTCAGACTTTGATCGTGCGTTGGGGGACTGGTGACGAGCAGTGTTTCGCCTCAGATAATAAGTGGCACGGTGCGCCTCCGGAAAGTGGGAGGAAAAGGGTGACCTTTCAATAAAATGTAGCCTCTCTTCGCCCTCTCAGGGAAACGCGGCGTACCCGCCGGTACGGCTTTGAGAGGAAGCAGGAGAGAAGGGGCGGGTAGCTGATTACTAAAACCTACTTCTAACCGGCGTCCCAGAAGGGCGAGGGCGGCCAAAGGATCACCTGGTGGCAGGACGACTGGTGCAAATGAAGGGGGATGCGCGTACGCTCCACCAGGTCAAAACAACTCAATCCTGGGGGAAGACTCGGGTCCCTACAGGGGGATCAAGGTCTTGAAACTGAAAAAAAATCTGCCACGTGGAAAGGGCCGGGCGCTGCGGTAGGAACACAGAACCGGCCGCCACAACGGGGAACTGAACTCGAGTTGTAACGGGCCAAGTGGGGGCGGCACCTGCAGGCGCTACTAAAGGAATGGAAGAGAAAAAATCCTCTCACAGCTTGGCCTATGAAACGACGACGCCAAGGGCATAGAAGACTAAGAAACCGGGGAAAGGCTACGCCACTACACGAGAATACAGACGGAAGACGCTTCTTACGGGACGGCAGCGACCGTAGAGGCGGAGCTTGGCCAAGACGCCGGCGGGGATTTCTGAACCGGTCGTGCTTCGGGGAGAACGAGAAAATCACCAAGCTCGAGGCGAGGGCTACAGCAGCGAAAGGGCTCGCTAAAAGATGTGTCGTGGGGTGGGGATGGACAAACAAAAAAGACGGAACATCCGTGCTCCAGGAGAGTAAACTACCTTGGTGACGGTGTCCTGGGACGGCAGTCTCGAAAAAGAAAGTCTGGACCAGATGTACGCAAACGTGAAGCCACCCCAATAATAAAGAAGCACAACGCTTCTAAGTTGCAAGGGGACAGGGCAGCGACGAGACGACTTGAGGTATCTAAGCGAGGTCTCAAACCTTGATAAGTCAGCAACGAACACAGGAAAGAACCCGGACCTTATAGAGTCAATGCTCCACAGGACTATCCCGCTTTGGAGACAAGGCTTCGGGTTTCTTGCTGTAAAACAGGCAGAGTCAAGAGCGCACTAGGGACAAGGGGGCCGACGCTAAAATACGCGCCTGATCTATGATTCCAACGCGCAAAACGCCGGCACCAGCAGGGTAAAAAGATCACCACCCCTTAGGGGTCCAGGTTAACAGAGGTGAGCACACCAGGAGTTTCAGGCATATCCCCTCGGCTCTGTTCAGATCGGCCTCTTTGCAGAACCAGATTAGCGCCGCAAGATGGGGGAAAGGAGTCTAGAGCGAGAAGGGATCTACCTAAACATAGTGAAAATTTGCTTACAACGATAATAATTTTAAGGAATAGAGTCCGGAGTACTCGGTTCGAAACCAAGGTCAAGGAGTCCTCTTAGACTCTTAGTTGGCGAGCAGGTAAACCATCGTTAATTAACCAAGACGCAGGGATGCAAACGTTGGGAGGCAACTGAAGATTCGCCCGAATCTTGGATTTAATCTGGAATGAGCCGGGTCAACGCCGGACGACAGCGTCTACGTCCACTCTAAAAAAAAGGAAGTTCCAGAAAATGTCACTGTTTCTTGTGGACGGGGATCCACCCCAGAGTGAGTGGATCAACGACAACGGGTCTACGCGGGTGAAGAAGAACGAAAAAAAACCTTGGCGTTCGCGTAGTAAGATGAAGGTCCCAATGAGCGACAAAGGGGCAAAGAGGAAGGACTTTTGGTGCCCTCGGACTGGCTCAGCCTTTAGGGAGGGGGTGGTTTTGAACACCTTTGGTTTCTAAAAGCGTATCAACCACAAGGGGGGGGATCTACCACCCCAGACCTGGCTCCAGCGCTACTCTCGACCGAAGGCGCCGTGTGCTGGTGTTCCGGAACGATAAAACCACAATCCGTTACTCAATCGGATTATTGCCGTTTCGGACCCGCCGAGGGCGTCCGTCACGAATCCTCTCTCGACGGCGATACGGTCAGCGTTAAACTCTGAAAGTCTACGTCCGCGGGGGTGAGGAAGTCTTCATAAATGAAACCTTAAGCCCTCGGAAAGGGTTTTCAGGGAGATGGGACCGGGATCTCTCTCAAAAAAAAGAGAGGAGTATAATCCGTTCCATGCAAACACACTTTCCGAAGGCTAGTACCAGTGAGGAAAAGGGGGTACCGTCAACCAAAGTTTCCCTTATACAAAGAAGACAACAATATAAAGAAGAGCGGGGGAGCTCGAAGAAACGCCTAGGCTCTGCTAGAATCAGCGATCTGCAGGCGGAAGAGGACTTACAGCCACGGGGGGAGTGATGCAAGATAGCATTTCCCAGTTTGGGGGCGCCGCAATTGGGGATCTTTGAAGAATAGTGGGAGAACCGGGTCAAAAAGAACGTAACCTGCTACAAACATAGCACAAATAACGAAACCGTTTCCGGACGGCGAACGTAAGAAACGACTATAAAAGTCCAGTGGAAAGAGGATAACAACTTCCCAGGCGTCTACAATGTGGTATGACACTCAGGACACGAGTTGTAAAAGCCACGCAACCGTGCCAGATTGAAAGGGAACTCGGAGGCTATGCCGTTTATCCTCGAGGAAAGAGGCAACGGCATTGCAAACATGAGGACCACGACAGCCGGCAGGTCGACGAATCAGGCCGGCCAAGAAATGCAGACTTCGACGGTAAGGTCCAGCATGGGGGGGAAACAATACGTCCACCAAAAAAACGCCGGCGAGGAATACGGCCGGCCAAACTTCGGGACTCAACTCGTTACGCGGGCTAGAAAGGACGCAAAACTGCTCTCACGTGGGGACCGGCGAATCGTAGGAGCGATCGTAATCGCTAAAAAAATCAAAAGAACAGCCTCTCCATCGGGGCGTAGGCTAATATGGCGGCCACCGAGGCCTGCTGACCCCCACGCCAGCGGGGGTGCCAGTATTACAACTTTCATTTTGAAAATCGGCACCCCACCAATTTGGTGGGAGACGGATCCCTTTGCACGGCGTTGGGAGTGCCCTCAGGAGGAAAGAACAGGGGAACAGGAAAGCGCAGACGTTCGGACAAGGATCCCATCGCGCTCACAACTCTGCCGGGATCTCAACCTCATCCTTGTGACCCTCGGGATACTGGAAAAAGCAGCGGTAATCTAGGAAGAAGTCGGCTCGGGCGTTGTTGAGTGATTCAGTTAGGTCCCAGGTACATTGCCTAGACTAAGCGGTTGAAGCTCGTCAAAGTACTCTAGGGAACTCGCCCCTGAGAAAAATTGACGGTATTTAAGAAGGGTGGGTGGTGCATGACCAAAAGTTCCCTGTCAGTTATGGGGGGCTGAATCCGGAGTATAGGGGAAATAATCTCCGTGAGAAGACCGAAAAAAATGAAGCACCAGGTCTCACAAACGAAGCGCGCGCCCCTGCGGCTCTCGTCGTATTGTGAAGAGACACCCCCACAAAACAAGATGAGCAAGATCCAACTCAGAGGCGTAGCCCAAAAAGGTGGACGTGGAAGATTCTAAGACGGAACGACCAGGAAGCACCCAGCGTAAGTACCAAGCTAGAAGAAAAAAAGGCTCATTGGGGAGGCCTCGTCCATCAAGAGGCATAAAAAGGGAGGACAATCGGGTCGGTGGAGGGAATTCTGTAGTCTCAAGGAGGTAGTATCGGCGATGCCCGGGGGGGGAGTACGGACGAGAGCGAAGGGAGGGGGGAAAAAAAGGCGGTCTATACTCTAGACTAGGGAAATCCAGTAAGAGAGGACTTGGCCAAGGGGGAATCCACTGGGAAAGCCTTCAACCAAGTTAACTTCCCTTTATGGCAGAAGGGTTAGGCGGTGACACGTCCCGTCATAGGGGCGCCGCATAAAAAAAAATTCTCTTGGGGTCCATTGAAAACACGATCGAAATATCCCACCATTGCAAAGTCCCTACTGAGAGATAGGGTGGTCAGAAGGGTAACTAAAAGAGAGGCGCGGACGAAACGCCGGCAGGGGCAAAATTAGTCCAGGTGAACTCCAAGGACTCGGCCATCCCAGAGGGAGAAGGTTGACGGAAGGTAGAACTACTTCTTGGGGAGGGGGCAAGCCAGCCGCGGAGCGAAACCTCGACTAATGGGGAGAAGAACCACGCAGGGAAAGTGCACTACGCGCGTTACGACGTAGGCAAGCGCGGGAAAGACTTCACGCACTTGTTGACCACAAGACCACCTTCCGGGGGGGGGCATGCGCAAAAGGGAGCGTTCATCTCTCTTCTGAGACAAACTATTGGCCGGACAGTACCCGCACACGAGGAAAAAAGGATCTAGAGTGAGAGTGGGGGGGCAAAGGAAAACGACGGCCCCTTCCCTAACCTCCTTTGGGGGGAAGGGGTTGACGTGGACGTCTACGCTGGTTGGCAACCCGGAGGAAACAGCAAGGTGGACAAACGGGGGGGGAGGGTGAAAGGGGGGAGCAAAAATCAAGTTCACCGCCGAGGGTAAAAGGCTGGTTGGGGCAAAAATACGAACAGCAAAATAGTGGTAGAAAAGAAGCTGGGAAAAGTTGAGGAGACTGGGCGGGGGGATTGGTTGTGTGGATGAGAAGGCTTGGAGCCCCTCCGCCTACGGGGGTATCTATCTCCTCACTAAATAGGGGGTTTGTGCTGCGCATCTGAAACATCAGTCTTCACAAGGGTAACGATCCCACGCTCGAGGGGAGTTAAAGAGGCGTAGTCCCGCTGCACAGCTCGCGGGTCCAGACGGAATTGACATACCGCCTCTAAATTGGACCGGCTGGTGGTAGTGAAACCAAAGGGGGTAGGGACAAAAAACGTCTATTGGGGTTCAAGACCAAACCGAGAGACACAGTGCAGTTCGGTGGAGTGATCAGAGGTGGGTCTGTAAAAGGTGGCCCGGTGGGCGTTTGCGGGTGAGACTGGAGAATGTTCCCCCACCGGAAGGCCTGAAGTGGAACGGCTGATGGCAGCGCAAAGACCCGAGCAGGGAACAAGAAGAGTCTGAGCTTGTGGACACACAACCTCCAAAGGCTCAAAACTTATCCAGGGAAAAACTTTCCCAATAGGGGTCACTGCACTTTTATTTTCCAATGGCCATGACTCTTCTGCGCCACCGTCTCCCGCAGGGAGATGATCATCGTGGAGGCGAGGCCGGGTAAAAGAAATCGCAGAAGGGGGAGTAAAGAGACAGCCCGGGAGCCCGCGAAGTACCGTAGGACCCCGGTAACAGGAAATTAAGGTGGAAACGAGACGGTGGCGAAGTCCCGGGTCGTACACCATGTGATTGCAGCCCATGAACTGACCTTTCTTTAGTGGGGTTGGGCGAAAAGCCGTGGGACACCTTTGTCAGGACCCACATCCGGGTCAAAGCTAAAAGGGACGGAGGACGATAAGTCCTTCTCTTCACGTCGAGCCAGCCGGGACACCGCAGAAATTTGGTTCGGCACGTTGGGATGCACTCGGCCAACTGGAGGTGGGGGGTGGGAAAAGAAACATGAGTGAACGGAGGAGTGCAAACGAAAGGTGTGGAGGAAAAGGAAAAGAGGAAAGGGGGGGGGACCTTCTCCGTCTGGATTTTACATCTCAAAGGTGAGGATCACGAAACCTGGATGCAGGGCCAGCCATTTCTGGTACTTTTAAGGAAGAAGATGAAAAAATCTGTCCGTCTAGAGTTGGAACTACTGAACATGCCTTACGAAAGGCCGGAGTCGTAGGAGAACACACAGGTGACAGGGGGGAGAAATCATCACGGACCGTCGGTGTACTTCTAGGCAGAGTTAGTAGAAGGGGAGGGGGTACAACGGGGGGGGGCACCGGTTGAAAAAGGAACGGAGATCTCCAGACCAGTGGAAGTGAGGGGGCACGAAGTTAAAGAGTGCGGAAGGGGTAAAAAAAACCAATCCCCAGTTGCGGCGCGTTAGACAAGAGGCGACGCATGAACGCCACAAAAAAAAAGGGGGACTAGAAGTCAGTTCGGAACCTATACGAAGGTAAAGCGGGCGCCAGGGAGAAAGAAGAGAAGCGAAAAAAACGTGGGGACCATCGGGGCGGAAAAGGGACGGAAAAAAAGAACCGGTCACTTCTTGCGAATCGGTCAGGAGATCAACCACACAAAAAAGGGAGGGAGAGGGAAGAGACCGGGAAGGGACACAGTGGTCCACCTTTGATCGGGACCGGCTCACGGAGGGACGGGACTCTGCAAAAAGGATCGGGGGGGAGATACTTCTACACGGAACAGCGAAGTCGGAGAAAAGAACTTTCATTTTCATCTCTACAAGTCTCCGAGAGGTTGGGAGGGGGGAAGCTAAACGAGACTGACAGAAGAAAAGTGGGGTTCAACAGAGAAAATAACCCGAGTAAGTCACGACCGGAAGGGGAACGGGTCGGTGCTGAAGCGGTAAGCAATTTTCCTTTGACTAGTACAGAGCTCAAAGACAAGATGGGGGAAACAGAAAAGTACAAGCCTAACCTTTCAGGAAAGGAGCAAAAGGTCCCTGATTCTCCTAGCTAGGAGAGATATTCCGTTGTCCATACGGCACCACGTCTCCATAACTGGCCGGGGCAGGGGATATTTCGGCGAGAAAGAAAAAGGAGAAAAATTTCTCATCTTCGGAGGAAGTACCTTGAGAGCACACTAAAGACGGAGACCGTGAAGACCAGACGCTCCGGTCGGAAAACATTTGAGGGGGAACTAGACTCCAAAAAAATTTTTAAAAAAAACAAAACAGCGAAGGGTTGAGGGGGAGGGACACCTAACCGCAGGGAAAATGGCACTGGCTTGACTTCGCAAATGGTATCTACGGACGCCGAGGAAACGGGGAGAGACTCATACGAGGGGGGGACATACGGTTTACGGCGTTACCTGCACAGTGCCACGAGGGGGCTCAAAAGAAGCATAACTCTTCCCTTAACAGTGTGGGGGCCCCTTTTATAAAGGAAAACTTGGAGCTACCAGCTAAAAGACACGAATTAGGTGAAGGGGGGGTCCAGAGATCATTCAATTCTTTCTCTTGGTTCTCAGATCAAGGAGAAGTGCTGAAGGGATGTAGAAAAGGGTTTTACTCCGAATGCGTCGAAAAGTAAACCTCACTTGGGACCGGGGGCGTACAAAACATCGGGGAACTGGTGATACTGTCGCCTAGAAGAGGGGAGGGCCGGGGCCCAAAGACCTAGCGCTAATGGGTCGGGGGTGAGAGTGGCATGTGCGGGGCAGGCAGACGTGAAACGTGTCGATAAGAGTAATCGGTGGTGCACCTTCGTACACTCTACCACACGCAACTCCCCCACAACCCGTTACAGGCACACATCTTTGAATACGAAAACCGAGAAGTTACTCAGAGGGGGGAGACTTTCAGATCGGAAGAAGAAGTAGAAAAGAAATTTTTTACTAAAGACGGACCGTTGAGCTTCTAAAAAAAGCACGAATTAAACGTCGGGGGGAAAACAGCTGCAGGTGACTCGTGCGACGACGCTGAAGAGAAGGGGAGTGGCGGGGGCACTGGAACAGGGATGGCATTGCATGAAAGGGACCAATATGGGCGTCTGACAGGCCTAAATCGCTGATCTTATTTGACAGCAGTTCTATATGCCTAACAAAGAAGAAGTAACAACCCCTACTTTCTTGTGAAAAGACAACAGATGGGAGTGGATAAAAGGGAAGCCAACAAAGGTACCTAATGGGGGTTCTTTACCTGGTGAGGTGAAAAACCCATTTCACCGGAACAAAAAGGGTCACGAAATCGGTTACCTTCTGACCAGCGGAGGGAAAGGGCAATAAAACCTCACTCCCCGAGGGGATGAAGGGATCAGTCGAACTACAACTCAACACAAAGGGGAGAAACACCGGCGATCCGTTGAAATCGGGGTGGCTGGGGAACGGTCGAGACCCATAGGGGGAGGAAGACCGAGAATTGCACGAAGGCCCTTTCGAAAAAATACTTACTGTGGATAGGGGGGGGTTGAAAGGGGGTGCTCTGCCTGCAGCCAAAGGAGAGTTGACCCTCTTCTGTACGCTCGGCTTTAGCTCACGTGGAAAGGAGGGTCGTAGCATGAGTCGAGGTCGGGCAGAGTAGTTCTGGGACAAGCGGAAACATAGGTCGGGGAGAATGGGGTCCTTACTTCCCGCAGGCGGCGGGAAGGGGGGGGAACCTACTGAAAGAAAGGGGCAATCTAGGTTAACTGCCGGCGGCGGAGGAAAGAGCGACGATGAAAGCCTTCCGCCACACATCTCTCAGACGGAGGTGCAACACGGCTGGCCAGGAATGGGTCGACGCGGAGGGGGGAGGAAGAGAGTCAAACAAAGCCCTTTACTTCCCTGAGGGTCGGCAGTTCTTGAAAGGAGACCATGGACCACTCACTTGGAGGAAACGAGGGAAGATCCAATTTTTGGCGGAAAAACCGTCAGAGGACCTATGGCGGTAGAGCTCCGTCCTGCGGGTCAGACCGAAGGGGGATGAAGGGACTCAATGTTCCCTAGACCTCCTACTGACCGAGAGAAACTCAGAGCCGGACACCGTAGCTATCGGAATACGGAGAGAAGATGACGGGGAAGGAGGGCAACCTTCTCGAGCTGGGCCTGACGACGGGAGCATGAAGAAATGGTCCGTGGGGGAAAATAGAGAAGAGAAAACCAGTCTCCCCCTAGTCAGTACGAGGGCTAAGAAGCGAGCCGGTCTCTTAGAACCGCTTGTCGGTGGGTTGGAGCGGCACCCTTAAGGAAGAAGGAACAACCTCCGGGATCAGAGCAAAAATCCGGGGACGACCGGGGGGGCTTCCGTGCGTGAGGATTAGGTAAAAAACGACCAGGAAGGCTTCAGGGAAAAATATGGAAGGAAAGGAGAATCACCCATCCACCAGTCAATTCAGACTGGGGTAGCAACACTTCAAAAAAAACTGGACGAGGGGAAATGTTCGAAGGGGGTGGACCGGGCCGAAAAAAGCAGTCCTTGGGGAAAGGACAGTCAAACGAGGGGACATCAGAGCATGGACAGAAAAGTCCATAAAAAAACGACGTCGCGGAAAAAGGATCTCGTGGAAAGAGGACGGGGATGAAAAGCAGGGTCTCCATGGATTAGTTGGGGGGAGGCGGCCAATGCGGGCGGGAAGCGAAAGCCTTTTAAATTTCTAGAAACGCCAACGAGTAGAGGATTCTCCGGATGTGCCGGGTTTTGCAGCGCCCAACAGGCCGGGCCCCTACGGGCGCCTCGGAAAAACACCAAAAACCCCAAGGGAGGGGCCGGTCCTATTTTATCACACTGAACCAGTGGGGGGGGAAAGAAGACCACCCGGCGTAGGCGGGGGGCTAGAATCATTTTTCATCAACAGTGAGCTGCCGCCAGGGGGGGGGGTTGGGGGGGGGACTATGTGGGCCGTGAGGAGGGGGGATATCAGCCCGACGCCCGGACAAGATTCCAGGAGCAGGAAAAAAAGGAAAAGCAAAGTTGGGGGGTACGGACAGAGCAGCCGGCGTACTAGAGGTCGGAAAAAACTACGGGGCCGCAAGAGGGACAGAGCGAGGGTTGGGACAGGCGGGAAGGTCGGAACCAATCTGGTACTGGGAACCAAGAAGGTCTGAAATTTCGGCTGCATGGACACTTCGGTCGCTACAATCCTGGCATTGTCTTTGCGGTCAGCTGTTCCGATCTCTCCGGGTTGGCAATCCTTTCCTCTACCTCAGGGACTACCGCAAATCGCCATCCCGCTGCCCTTCAAGCGGGCCACGGGGGAGGGTAGTCTTGAAAACCCGGCGGTGTAGTGGGGAGCGACATTTTCTGAAGAAAAATTTTATCAGCTGAAGGGCAAAAAACTCTGTGCTCGTCTCCCTCGTGGAATTACGCTCAGGCTCAACACTGTTTCCTTCAAAAGGTTGGTTCCGACTTGCTAAGGGACGTGGGAGGGAGGGGCACAATTTTCTCAACGCTGGGACTAAAAGACAGGCTGGAGGCCCCCTTGTGAAAAAGGGAGCGAGCAAGAACGCGGTTGGTTTTCACACCGGTCCGGGGGGGGCCGCACGATCCTCGTTCGCGCGATGATAGGGTCACATCATACCTGACCGCCGGTGCGAATGCGCGAGAGGAGAGCGCTCTCGAAGCCGGTCAGTGCAAAGCCGAACGCCTACTCAGATTTTGTGGTGGCAGGGGAAACGGCGGGAAGAACATGGGTCCTCAGACCCGAAAATGGGGGTTACGGGGAATGGCCATATAGCTCACTGACTCTCAACAACACAAAATGATTCATATTCAAATCTAAATAGGGGAAGGAAGGGACTAGCCAAAAACCCCTTCCGAGGTCGGGGAAAGACCCAAAAAAAGGAAAAAAAATAGTAAGAATTGACCTTCCCCAAACAGGCTTCGAAGACTTAGATGAACGCTACCTGAATCCGAATGAGAAAGACTGCGACAGATGACTCCTTCGAGGATTCAGATATCAGCGGCGGCCGGTCTGAGGGGGAGGCCGCAACTGGGAAGGAGCTCAAACCATCACTACCAGTGTTTAGAAGGAATGTATCGGGGGGAGTCATCTTTGATGACAGTAACACCAGATAAACACTGGACTTAAACATCAGCAGGCACCAGAGGTACGGCAAAAAACCGTGTCATAAATTCTTAACTTAAAGGAAGATCACAGGAAAACGGGGGCTGTGGGGGTCTATAGCGTCAAAGTCGAAGAACAGGGGGTGGGGTCAGAAAGAAAGCAACCAATTACCGCAACGAAAACAGGGAAAGCTGCCTTCGACGAG
>Ga0179591_1276129_pt1 | contig 12700 bp, 12 predicted proteins | sample CZOMad2_1_08_16f_FD_182891 | JGI IMG/M metagenome (GOLD analysis project Ga0179591, IMG submission 182891) | Vadose zone soil fungal communities from Angelo Coast Range Reserve, California, USA - CZOMad2_1_08_16fungal (PacBio error correction) | ecosystem: Environmental > Terrestrial > Soil >...
AACTTATAAGGAGGAGAAAGGTTGCCAGGCAAGGAAAAGGTTCAGGAAAAAAGACCAGATCAAGAAAATACGCGCGGAAACAGGAGAAAAGGTTTTCTAAAATCTCTAAACAACAAGGGAGGGATGGAGAGGAAGACAATCCCAAGTGAAGAGCGCGGCGGCAGTCCTTCAAAAGGAACTTCTACGAAAAACGAAGCCCTGGAGTTAACTTATCCGTTTACCTAAAAGGGGAAAGCCCGAAAGAGGAAAAAACTGAAGAGGGAAAGGGGGCAGTAGAAAGAAAAATTTGGGAAAAAAGGGCCAGAAGACTGTGTTCTCAAAAAGAAAGTCGGGCTTAGCTAAAGCGCCTGCAAGGAAGGAAGAAAAAAGTCCGATCAAAAGCGACCACCAGGAGGAAGGGGAAAGACCGCAGGGAAAAGTGACAATCCGCTTGGACAGGGATCGAAAAGTAGAAAGTTCCACGCCGCGCAAAAGAGGAATCCTGCAGGATGGGGTGCAAAAGTGCTAGGGAATGCTTTAAACGGCGCCAGGCCGTACCGAGGAACGAAAGGAAATCGGAAGCTCGAAAAAAAAGGAAGGAGAAAGCAAAGCTGGCGAGAGGGAAAAGATCTCAACGGGGGGGGGGGGGGGGGGGGGGGGGGAGAAAAAAGGGGAAAAAGGGGAGAGGGTCATGAAGGTTTGGCAAGGGAGAAAAAATTCTCGAAGGGGGCTTGTGAAGCTTCGGAGGGGAGACTCCCGAGGGACCGTTTCAATCGCCAAAGAGAACAACCGGAAGAAGAAAAGTTACAAAAGAATCGGTGGGACTGAGGTTTGTAAAGCGTGGGGAATCCCTCTCAATAATGGGAGGAAGGATTCCCCTAAAAAAAAATCGCAGGAATGTTGGGGCATAAATAAACGATACCAGCAGCTACCTGAGAAGATATCTCCACGGAGCCTGCGTGAACAAAGAGTGGGGAATTATTAACTAGGAAAAGGGAGGTAAGGTGGGGGATGGAGAGGACTAACTTAAGAGGGGCTTTCCAAAAGAAAGGATTGGACCAAGTTGCCGTGTAAAAGGCAGCTAGCAGGAAAAAAAGATAAGGAGGGGGAAGAGGGAAAATACGAAAACCGAAAGATAAGAGAGGTTCCTCTGGAAAATGTAGGCATCCTCCGGCATAATCATCTCAGGGAAAATGCAAAAAGGCCTGGGGAGGTACAGAGCCTAAGATGGCCCTACAGGTTCATCAAGAACCAGGCCGAGTTCGGAGCAAAACGACCAGAAAAGAGAACACGAGTGGAACTTCCCTCATCCTGAAGCGACGAAACATGGCACAAGCTTCCTTTTCCGAGGTTCACAAAAAAAAACGGGGGGGAAAAATCCCAGAAAAATACATTACAGTGAAGAACCGGACTCAAGGGCCGAAAAAATCAAGAAAGGCCTCGAGAGGACAGAGTCGGGGGCTATCAAAGGTCGATAAAAAGGACGACAGGGGGGGTATCCTCAGCATTGAACGAATCCAGGCCGGCTGACAGAAACGATTCGGGGAAGGCTAAAAAAATCGGGTAGAGCCACAACTACTGCGGGGAGGTCAGCAGGCATTCCTGTGAAAAGGGACTACAAAATTCCGGGAAAAAAGACGCGGGGGAGTTACAAGAAAGGAACATCGCGAAAACCGAGATCGAGGTGGAACTCTTTGCCGCGATTTGAGGAATGGTCAAGGCCTGGGAAAGTGCAAGGGAGATGCCGCACTTCGAGTGGTTATTCAATATTTGCTCTACGTGTGAAAAAAAAAAAAAGGACCGGAGTATCGGAAAAAGACTCAGGGAAAAGGGAGACAAAAGGTCATTGAAACATGACTAAGAAGAAAGACTAGGGGGGACGGCTGGAAACTCCTGAAACTTTACGAGGGAATGGCAAAGGAAAACCCCACGAACTCCGTCTCATGTCCCTCTCGTCGAGAAAAGTCGATGAAAGGAGCTGAAGAAAACGCGGAAAAATCCTATAAAAAAAAAATACTTGGCCTGAAAAAAAGGCTCCGCATTAATTAATGTGACTGACAATGCGTGGAAACCTCTAGCCAAGGGGGCTGCGGTTAAATGGCGGAGGAAATTAAAAGAACCATTACCTCTTCAGTCGAAAAAAAAAAAAAGATTACCGAATCAAGCAAAACCACAGAGGGGAAAAAGATATTCCGACTGTAGGAACGACGTCAGAGGACAGGAAAAAAACTCCCCTAGGCTAACAGAGTATCGTGGTTAGGGGAAAAACGATCTGTTCAAAAGGGGGTGACGCGAGAAAAAAAAAAAGAACGAAGTCCTTAAGAAAAAACGGCGCAAGAATAAAAAAAAAAAAAAGAGACTAAACACTTCTTGCCGCAGAGTCCTCGAAGGAGCTTCAGCCGGGGAGTAGTAGGAAAAATTCGGGGAGGGGTTCTGCCGACTAAAAAAGGTAACAATTAATCACGAACGGGACGGGAAGAAAAGCCAGAAGAATAAATAAAGGCTGAAAGAATCAAGTCTCAAGAAGAGGAAGGTGTTTCTATCAAGCAGGAAAAAAGCTAGAAAAAGGGAAGGCCTAATAAAGGGAGGTCTGCACCTCAGAAAAAAAGAAAAAAACAATTGAAAGGAAATTGACCGGCGGCCGTCACCAAGGCGGCAAAGGGGGGGTATCACGGCGGAGGGGAGGTTTCGCCGTTCCCCGGACGCGGTATAGCCAAAAAGGGGGGGTAGTTTTCCTCCCTCTGACATGACCTCATTGAAAACTGCGAAAGGGGGACTATCTCGGGAAAAGCACCTGAAAAGAACGGCCTCCGGGGGAAAGGTAAATGCTTGCAACGAAGTGAAGAGAATGGCAAAAGGGGCCTCAAGTCAAGCTCGCCCAAAACCTCACAATGCAAGTATACGGGCGTGGGACTTTTCATAAAGCTAATAAGGAAAGAACGTCGAAAAGACGATCCTGGGAAATAGCTAGATGGCTGAGTGGGAAGTCTCGGTCCGGGGAAGGGCTGGAACTCATGCAGGGGGGGGAGAATCCTCTTGAGGATTCATCAGTAGCGACAGACGCGAGTTCTAACCAAGTCGAGGGGGGGGGGGGGAGGTGCGAACATTCAAGCTCACGTCCTGGGGGGAAGAGGAGAAGATCTCCGAAAGAGGTCGAGGGGGATTTTAACCCAAACCAAAAAAAAAACGAGGAAGGGGGGGGTTGGAACTCGAGCTCCGAAAGGAGGGGGGGAATAGAAGAGAGGGTTCAGAAGGGCTGCCACACGAAGATTGCACCCCAATTAGGAACTAATGCATTCTGCTCCTTTCCCAGGAGGAGAACTTTCAAGAAAAGTGGCAAGAGGGAGGGAAGGGTCATCGGCACGAGAGGACCCTCGTCGAGCGCTTCAAAGGCGACCCGTAAGGGAAGAGAGAGCAGGTCGATGGTCCATTCCGTTTCCTGGACCGAGAGACATTGAGGGAGACCGCCAAAAAAAGGAAACGAGAAAGAAAAACCTAGAAGCCTAAGGCCGCCAGCCGCTCTTTTAGGAATCAATTGTGCCTCGGGCCTGCGTCGGGAGGGAAGGATCGGAGGAGCGTAATCCCTGGAGGGGAAAAAGGCGGAGATAAGGTTACATTTGCAAAAAGGACCATTAAGGTGAAGGTCGGAAGGGAGAGCGCAACTAAGGCCACTTACCTGGGGTGAAAGGTCACCGAAGCCCTGCACGTGGAAAAGGATGATGGATCTCGAATTCCTTACGATTAGGTTGGAGAAGAACACCCTTGCAAAGAGAGAGTAGCCTCCTCCATAAGCGAGAAGAACTCAGGGCGGCATTGGAGCTCACATGCCAAAAACGAGACATTAACAATGAGTCTCGCTCATAGGTTTTCGATCAGAAGTCTCTCGGAAGACAACGAAAAGCCTCCAAAAAACGAGTTGACGCGAAAATCACAAAGGATGTCGGGAAAAAGGAGGAAAGCACTGGAAAGGCGCTTAAATGAATAGAGAACGGAAAGATACCCGGGGGGGGGGGGATCCCATCCGAGGGAAGGACAACACCTGACGCGGCGAGGAATTCGTAACCACACTTCAAGCCCTGCCCCTCTGAAATTAAGATTTTCACCTGGGGTCACGCAAAAGGAAAGTAATTTGAGGGGGAGAATCTTACGGGGAGGACGAAGCATGCCGGGAGGGGGGCGCTAATGAGGCCCGGAAGGGGGGAGGTAACACGATGTCCTTAAAAGCTTTCGGCTTGGGGGTATCACCAAATGGAAAAAAAAGGTCAGGAAGAAGGAATGACCTCCTTGGAGAAAATGTCCTTGTAGGAGAAAAAAAAAAGGAAAAAACTCTCGTTCAGAAAAATGACCGGGAGAACACTTACTGGTCGGGGAGAGGAAGGAGTTAAATATGAGGGTCCGTACCCGAAACGCGCCAGGGGGAAGGGGGGGGGGAAAAAGGGTGCTGGGGTAAAGAGATAGAACACAACAAGAGAGAGAGGAAAAAAACAATTTCTGCTTCCCACGTCGGCGGAGGGGAAAAAAAAAGGCCATCTTCCGAAGGGGGAAAAGGGAAGAACGGAGTACGTGCTCAGCTTTTGGGAAAAAGAAAGGGTCACCCTAATCAAGAGGAGGGTGCTCAGACAAAAAGAACAAATCACGGACGCGTAGAGGAATAAGGAATTTGGGGCGAAAAAAAGAAGGAAACGCCCGGCTTCATCGGGTAGAAAAAAACCTGGACTTGGCCGCGGAACTTCATCGTCGATAAGAAAAATACAAAAAAAACATCCTATAAGAAAAAGGAGAACCCATCTTAGGAGGGGGGGCCTTCGATGCGAGTTACCAGCGGAAAAAAAATGGAACTCCTGATGGGAATGGTCCAGGGTCCAGCAGTGAGAAATGAAAATAAGGAAAAAACACGCGTTTCGGGGGGAAAGGGGATCAAGCTTTGGGCTCATGGAAAAAAAACGAGGTCTAGCAAAGTCCACAAAAAGACCGTGCAATTCAATCGGGAAAAATACAGGGGGGGAGGGGGGGGAAAGGCCGGTACCTCAGGTATGCTCTTGGGGCGCTCGAAAAAGAGAAAGAACTCGAGTACTACCCAGACCGATAACGAGGCGCGGGCCGCAAGTTTACCTAGGGGGGAAATGTCAGAGACAAAGGGGTATGCATGGCGAAAGAAGGCAAGAAGAAAGACTTGGTAAGACTTCTTACTGGGAGCGACAGGGAAAAAAATTGCACCGGGGGCGACAGAAAAAAAACGATCTTAGGAAAGGAAAAAAGGGTTATATGACTCTGAAGAGGATTGACGGACATGAGGAAATACTGAAGGGCGGTTTGCCAAGGAAGAGGGACAGGAAGCCTGATCATGTTACTGAGGGGGAAGGGTACATGTAAAGAGGAAAAAGAAGGCTCAAACAGAAAGGTATGACGGAGATCTAAAGGTGCGCGATAAAAAAAAACCTCCATGGAACACGAAAAGAGAAGAAGACTCTAGGATAACCCCTTGCAGGGAAGGGGCTTTCACGTATGAAAGCCCGAACGGGATGTGGAAAGGGGGGGGCGGTCGGGAAAGAAAAGAAAAGACGACCTCAGTTGTACCTGAACGCGTCGACAAATCCAATGTGCCCCAGTGCAAGCCGACGCGTCCCTTGAACGAAAAAAAAACACCTAGAAAGGGCAGCGAGCAATCTTGGCTGAAAAAAGACTGTTCTACCGCCGTCATTCAGAGGAAAAAGAGAGGGCGGGGAACTGAACGCTGAGAAAAGGGGTCATCATGAAAAGAACGGTTACTGACTCCTTCCTTCTAGTGAAATCCTCGAATGATGTGCACACCAAAAGGTGAAGCAAACAGGTGTGTCCTCAAAAGGGGGGGAGAAAAGAGGAGTGTTACCCGAGTCGGGAGAGGGAAACCCTACTGGGAGAGAATCAAGAACGCCAGGAGGTTGGAAGGGGGGGGACAGCTGCTCTAAAGAGCGGGGGAAGAAAGAAAACTTAACAAGGAGGGGAAGTCGCTTTAGGGGAGAAAAAGAGGGACAACACGTGGATCCTGCGTACGGGAAAGCATGCGGCGCCAAAAAGACACTCTTGAAGGGGGGGGGGACGCGCTACGGAAGAAGTCCCGTAAAAAAACCTTAAGAGGACCGCAGGAAAAAGAAGCGCACCTCGTAAATTAGAAAGCAGAATATCGGGGTCCCGAGAAAGCTAGCAGATCTTCCTGTCTAAAAAAAAGGCCTTCGAAGGTCGTTCGATAAAAGAAGGGGATTCCCTCCTTCGGGAAGAAGAAGTTCTGAGGGAAGAAGGGTGCTTCTCCAATATGGAAAATAGCATTGCCCCTCTGGTCCATCGTAGGGGGGAAAAGGGGATTACAAGGCCGTGCGGGGATCTGCTGAGGCCGGGGGGAGGGGGGGTCTCATTTGCGGGGGGAAAGTTCCCTGATAGGGGGCAGAACGGTCAGAGGGTGAGGGAGTCTTCAATGGGACCTTTTACTCCACCGAAACGGCAAGCGATTGATGGCCGTTTGTTTGCGATCATTTCACGCGGTCAAACCTGGGGGAAAAACACTTCTGAAGGATCCTCTGCAAGAGAAAGATTTGTTTGACAGATGGGGGAAGTTACTTGACGTTCAAGGGAGTTTCTCACGGGAAAGGTTTTCCGGGGCGCTAAGAGACACTTCACTCAGAAGGGGGCAGCGAACGGTTTCTCGGAGACCTTCGGAGGGGAGGGGAAAAAGCAATACGAGGGAAACTAAGTGATGAGGCCTGGGAGAGATGGCCAAAGAGCTCTCCCTTTGCCTACGGGCAGGGGCCTCTGATGCCCGTTCATTCACCTGTCTTTACGAGGGGGGAAACCAGTTTGAAGCGGGGGGGAAGCCCCTCATATAAGAGGTAAACAACTCAAGGAAAGCCCTTCCTCGACCGCTTAGAGAAAAGGAAAGACCTACTACGAGGAAATCTTTACGTCCGGTGAGGGGGAAGAAAACCGGCGCCGGGGAAAGGGAGGAGCCTTTACTGAAAGAAAAGAGAGACGATTGAAGAGAAACGGGAGTCAGAAATGACAAGCAAAGATTCTGTGTGAAGGCCCTGGGGGAAGAGGCTTGAAAGGGAAGGAGACAGGGAATGACCCTGGATCGCGTACCTACCGGGGCCACCTGCTTTATTAACCGAGGGATAAAACAACGGAATGGGGAATATATCAGCGGTGGAAATAATTTTGAACCGGAGGACTACATAATGGAAAGCGATCAGGGGAAGAAGCAAACCATTATCTTTCAAAACCCTGGCACGGAGGGGAGTCCTGGCAAGAGGACTATTGGGCAAGTCGCAAAAAAGGTACGTCCCCGAGGAAAAGAACTTCATGTCCTGAGGCAAGAAAGGAGGGAAAAAAAGTCCAAGAGGATGAAAGGAGGGAGCACGGCTTTCCGAAGGATCTAGCCTCTTAAGGCGGGCTCAGGACGAGAGGTTCTCTACGACGTGGACTTTCTATTTATGGGGGTGAAGCCCCGATTCAAAGGGGGGCGCTTAATGACAAAAGTTCAAAGGGAGGCCTTCCAAACGAAAGGAAAGTTCAAAGTAGCTCGTCTTGGATTGAATAGGGATCAAGGAACGAGTTAGACTCTGTGCCGTTGGAAAAGAAAAGGGAAAGCGACGGGAAACAGGTCATCACAAGAGAAGAAGGTTCAGAGGGGTGAAGCTTCGCGTCCACAGCAACATGCAACTTCGAAACACCCGCCGTGAGGGGGGAAGTCAAAAAGAGGAGGAACAGTGATGAGAAAAGCTTAGAGGAGGGGAAAAAAACGGGATGTTCGACGTTTGGCCTGGGCCCGGGGTCCCTAACAGGCTCCCACACTGGGGGGTGGGGGACCGGAAAAAGGGAAGAAAGCTTTAAAGTAAAGTAGGTGGATGTCACAGAATTGAAGAACTGACCGCACCGCGGACCTGGAAAAAAGGGGGGTCCAGTGGCATTATACACCACCCCGGCATAAAGGAGGAGGCGTTCCAGAAAGAGAACCGACTTGAATAGGAGGAGAAAAATATGTCCATCAGGGGAAAGGGGCCTGTAAAATTCTTCTCGCTGCAAGCTTAGAGCATTCTCGGCAAGATCCTAAGGGGGGAGGCCTCTTGAAGTGGATGAGGGGGGAAAGGCGCCGAAGAGGTAACCGTCTAGAGAGATGGAAGAGAGCGTCTCTTCTTCGCTAGATATGAAGGGAGGAGTGCTTGTGCTCGCGGGGAGAAAACGCTCCGGGGGAGGGAGGGAAGGAACATCAGAGGGGAGGGGTAAGAAGTAGATTAGTTACGGAAACACCTTCAAATAGGCAAAGTCTTGGATCCTCTACCGGTAAGAAAGAGCAGGGTTTCATCCCCGGGATGTTATGGGGCTCACGTCCGGGGGGGAAAGACGGAGAAACTTATAGAGAGGCTAAAGGGGGGATCCCGTTACAAAAGAGAAGGAGCAGGGGGCGTGCTTGAACTCTATCTAGCCCCGTAGGTGAATCGAGGGAAAGGGGTACATCCCTTTCATGGGAGACAACTGTGATTGACAAAGGAAGGAAGTGCATTCGAGGGAGGGGGGACAGCGTAAGGAAAGAGGAGGGACAGGTCCCAAGGAAATCCAACTACTTCTTCAGAAAGGGAGGGTTCCAATGGCAGCGCGAGGTTCGGTGAAAGTCCTCCTATGAAAGGGAGAACCTCGGGAAAACGCCACGAATCCCAACCAGTTCCAGGATTCGTTGGCAGGCAGTGATATTTACTCTGAGGGTCGGTATTTTGGCAAGGGAAATCGACTTGGGGAGGGAAGAAGGAGTCATAGACAAGAAAGAAAAACGGAAAATAAACTTATCGTAGTGAAGCCGCCACTTGACACTGAAAGATCAGGAGGTTTTACGACCGGTGGACGAAGGAGAAGGAATCGGAGGGGGAAGGTCTTATGGGAAGGAGATCAGCATTATCGGAAGAAAGCGGTAGCTAGCCCATTCCGGGTCGGAGTGGATCATAGGGCATGTTCATAAGAGGGATAAGTCAATGATCAGGAATCTTGCAGGAAAGGATTTCAGGTTCACCGTAGTCTTCACCCAGAAAGGAACTGAGCCTGAGGGAGACTTCATCTAACAGGGAGGGTTCAGCAGCAGAGGGTCACCCTTTTGAATCTCTGGAGAACCCTCCAGAAGAAAGCCTGCATCTGTTCAGATCGCAGGCTAGAACTCCATTCCCAACTGCCTAGGAAGGATTCCCTGAGAGGGGGAAGAGGGGCTAGTCAGGAGGGGGGGCTATCTACGCCGGAAGTCTTCAGTCAGGAAAGGTATAGGCCCAAACCGATCCCCAGCAGGTGAACGAGAACTCAACCCTGGGAAAGTTCACTGAGTTGCGCGTTAAAAGCTCGCGCAAAGGAGAACGGTTTTCACCATGAGGAACAGAAGCGAGTAAGAGAGAAAGCAGTTCGCTGGAAGGATCCCTGTGAGCCCATGTCTGAGAGGGGCTAAGCACCGTCGGAGCAGCAGGGGTTGTGACCTCTGTGCAAGAAAAGCTTCAGAAAAAGAAGCAAGGGTGTGAGCTTGGATGGGAGAACTGGGGGAGACGCAATTCAGGCCGGGAGGGAGATTGGAAATGAGGCACGCAAGGTGAGGGGGCAAAATGCCTTACTGAGAAGGAGGCGTTTGAAAAAAGGTGGCCGGTCATGAAGTAAAGGGGACCTGAGAACGCCCGAGTCCGGAGGGGGGGGTTCGGAGCCAAAATCTCTCTCGAGAAAAAAACCGGGAATGGAAAGGGAAAACCGCCTGGGGGGAGAAGAGGAGGGGGAATTCCGTAAAAGAAAAATATTCCCGCGGGGTAGTAAGAACGAACTGACTTGAAACGGGAAGCGAACGGGTTTCTTTGGAGGGAGGAAGAAGATCATCCAACAAAGAGTATTAAAAAAGGAGAGATGAAAGTCGCTTCCCGTTTTAAAGGGGGGCGTCTTCGGAACGAGAAAAAAAAAGGAAGTGCCTCAGGTGAAGAAACTGCATATCGAAAAGTAGGGGCTCTGTGTAACCCAGTTCCTACGGTGGGGCACTTACACCGCGATCTTGTCTTCCGCACCCGCGCGCGCATCCGGAAGGGGCGGGGTCAGGGGGAAAAAGGCGTTCAGGAAAGGAAGATTGTTCTTCCAAAACCGAAAGAGGGAACGGCGGCATAGTGGGCGCCCGCACAGGGGGGCCTTATGAGCAAGAAATCGTCAGGAAATAAAAAGAAAGGCGCTCCACAAAAGAAGGAATCCACGTCATACGCAAAAAGTATTGCGGAGCGTTGGAAGAAACTGGGGGTCCGCAGGCTAACCGGAGAAAAGGCAGGGTCGCAGAAGGAGACAGTGGCTCAGAGCGCATCACGCAGCGGAAGGGAGAAAGCTTTGAGAAAGGAATCACTGAAGACTGTTTATAGTAATGGTTCAAAAAAATAGATTTTCTCTGCTCGGAAAGGTCCAAAAAGTTTCCAGTAGAAAAATCCGGTGGGAGGAAAGGGTCACCGGTCTTTTAGGCGAGTGGGCAAGTAGAAGGCTCAACTCCCTTGATTCGTAGAAGAGAACTCTCTACAAAAAGTCCCTCTGGCGCCGCTCAGGTGAGACAGAGCCTCTTCGGGGAAAAGGATTGCTAAAGAATAAGGGAGAGAGGACCCCGCTTGCATTCTGGGCTGTGGGACTACGGCCCGAAGGCTTTGCACCGGTGAGAAAAGAGCTGCAGAGGGGGGGGTCCAGTTAGGGAAAGGTATCTGGGGGAGTTAAAGCAAGGAGTTTGACTAAGTCAAAGGCCCAGGGAAATCGGAAGTCACGAATAGACTACATGAAACAGGGGGGAGAGACCGAGCTGCCAACTTGCATAAATACAGAAAAAGGAGAGGACCGTTTGCTTCAAGAAAAGGGACTATCCAAAAAGAAGGAAATACCCAAGGGCAGACGGTCCCTCGTCAGAAATCAACTGACAACAGTGCGTTCTTCAAACTCGAAAGAAGGCCGGGGAACGAGGTGCGTATGAACTCAGTCTTTTACTGGGTGAAGGTGGGAGGGGGTTACAGGGAATGAACACTCCTTGACGAACTGAAGCGAAATTTTTCATGAAAGGCGGGGAAACGGGGACACCGACGCTTTTCTATGAAAAAGAAAGCCGGGTCGTCAGCACAAAAGGAAGAAGGGGACAAGGAGAAATCGTTGGGGGGCGGCCCGATAAGGAGGGGGAGAGTCGTGAGTAGAGATTCAAAAATCGAGGGGGGGGGGGGGGCCCGATGAGGCACGAGTGTGAAGCTTGGACTGGAAGGGGAGACTTTGACAAAGCTTCGCAGAAGGCATCTTCGGATGAAAACTGAGAAACTGAGGGCACATGCCACCGGAAAGCACCAGGAAGCAGGCAGGGGTGGGCACATTAAAGGGGGGAAATAAGCGGGGGGAATATCGTCTAGGTGACCACTACGGGAAGTTTCATCAATAAAGGGAAAGGCATCGGAGGGGAGAGGGTACCTGGACGAACAATCGAGCAGTCTCGTCTCCTAAGAGGAATCCGTAATAAAACTTACAGGGGAAGAGTCCCGAATGGGGGAGTCCCAGAAATATACCGGGTTGGGAATGAATCTTCAGGGGGGGGCTTCTGGGGCATTCGTCTCACCCGCCAAAGGAGGAAAAAGGGGTCCTTCACTAAGAGGAACGGAGAAAAGGGAAAATCCTTAGTTAGAACCGTAACTCCCCGGAAACGAGGCACAATACAAAAAGCAGTCTCGAAGAAAGATCGTCTCTTCATGGGTGATAGAAGCTTCACGGAGGAAGATTCTGCTGAGGGGGGAGAGAACAACGTCAAGCGGCGAAAGAAGGAGAGCGGGTCCCGAAACTTTCTAGTGGGGGAGAGAAGAGATTTTTGGAAGGAAGCATGTACACGGGGCTTCCGGCCCGCGGGGGAAAGAGGGGGCTCCTATAAGATCCTTGATTTAAGCTACAGGAGAATTCGGGCGGGTGTTCCGAAACCGGTCAAGATTCTACGAAAAAACGAGTTTGCGGGAAGGCTGCAGTCAGGGGGAAATCCACCTACTAAAATAAGGAGGAACGGGTGTCAAGTTTCATCCAAAATGGGTGGTCTGATAGAGGTTCTCCCGTTAGGGGGAAAAAACACGGCTAACATCGGCGTCGGGGCTTCCGAGAGAAAGGGAAACTCGTTTTATCTGAAAGAAGGGATATTTTAAGGCAAGCACCGAAGGAGTGGTAGAAGTGGGGAGTTTCCGGTTTCGCTACAAAGCGAATGACACTCTCTGAAGTCGTGCGCTCTATTTGCTAACGGGGGGAAGTCGAGGTAGCGTATCGAAAAAAACAGGAGGAAACTCTATAGGGACTATTTGAATTGACATGGTAAGCAGACGAGCTCGACGAAAAGGAAAACTATGGAGGCTTATGCCAGGCTTGACGACAAAGGGGTGCTTTACGAGGGGAAAAAAAAAGTCATCGGCGTCACACCCTAAATAGACCCGACAGTAAAAAACACTTCGACGCCCCGGCCAAAAACGCTGAGCGAAGAAGGAGACTTCTCAGGCAGGAAGGAAGCATCAGTGCTAATCGAAACGTGCGGTAATTGGACATTCTTAGTAGAGACGAAAGATTAATTGGAAAAATACCGTCCCAGAGAATTCTTTGCCGAGGAAAGTCTACCAGAGACCCAAGGGAGCGGGAAACCGAGAAGCCCGTGGCTGATTCTAATGTCTCAAGCCTTTAAGTCTTATTAGAAAAGAACACCTCTGAA
>Ga0179591_1362829_pt1 | contig 12700 bp, 15 predicted proteins | sample CZOMad2_1_08_16f_FD_182891 | JGI IMG/M metagenome (GOLD analysis project Ga0179591, IMG submission 182891) | Vadose zone soil fungal communities from Angelo Coast Range Reserve, California, USA - CZOMad2_1_08_16fungal (PacBio error correction) | ecosystem: Environmental > Terrestrial > Soil >...
AGACGTCAATTAAATTGTTACTTCAGGCGGGAAGGGAACCTCAAGGAAGCTCGCTCAACTTGGGTGTGTTGTTTCACCGGGGCAGGGAATGACGGAAAAGGAGATCCGAGTCCCTAGGAGCTGCGCGATCCCGTTACAATAAAAAGGGAACAACCGAGGAACACACTAAAATAGACACTAAAATGGGGGAAGACAACCGTGCAAAAACCCATAGGGGGGGACACAGGTTTTCTCACCAGAAGAAAATTTGGTCCTCAACGGAAGCCCAACTTCCGATTAACGGCAGTCCAAAAAAAGAAAGACCGGGAGAGATGCGCCAGACAGTGAAAACCGTGGTGGGGAACGGGTTTGGCCTCCAATAACGATCACCTGTGATCTGATGCGCACCGAAAAAAGAGAATCGAAACACTATCGAACCCTCCTGAGGTAGGAACCTGGCTGGCGGAAAACCCGATGCTGGAACAAGGAAGGGGGGGGTTGTGGGGAAGAACTTCCTGTCAAACGCGGAAATTGATCCTTAGCAGGGGGCGCGCGACGCCAATGGAAAAAAAAGAATAGCCTTTGACGGGGTTCCACAACCAATCGCGCCAAAAGCCTGGGGGACGGTAATCCAAAAATTCAACCTGCTTGCACCTGGCCAATTCATTGGTTCAGGGAAGGGTTTTTGAACCAAAAAAGAACGTCAGCCGGAGAGACATTTGGGGGGGGGGGAAGGACATGGGACCGATAGGTTTCGCCACAAAGCGCTGATAGGAACTGAACCGGAAGAGAAGAAAAACCCGGATGGGGTACAAAGAATAGAAATCGAGCGGGCGTTCTGGAAAAAAAAAAAAAAGAGGAGCCATAAGGATCAGGTCACAAAAACAGATATTGGCAGTCACCAAATTACAGGGGGAATGACAAACTGGAGGGTTTGGAGTAAAAAAAAAACAGAGGTGGTGGGTGGGAAGATCTAAGGGGGGGACAAGGGCAAATCCCTAGGCCTTCACAAAGTCAAGGGGAGAAGAGAAACAGATAAAGCAAATGAAAAAAATAGAAGAAATGCTGTCTGAAAAAGAGATGGCTAACCACCAACAACAAAGGATTTGGGAGAAGGAGGAAGTGGAAAACGAAAAGAAGCAAAGAAGAAGGAAAGCACGAATGGGGAAACGGATCGAGTTGTGTTTCAGAATACGGGCAGATTCCCAATGCTGGAATCAAGCTGAGGGAATAACCAAAACTGAGGGAAAAGGAATTGGAAAACCTAAATATAAGGGAGGGGGGTAAAAAATCCTGTGGCCCCGAAGTGGGAAGAGTACAAGTGTTGGGTAGAAAGAAAAGACAAGCCGCAAAAAATACTAGGGGGAGAAGGGGAAGGATATCAGGACCACCATCGGATTCGGGTCCGTCTGCCAAGGGGGAACGGGGGAACCGTCCCCGGACAGCATAACAAAAAAGAATCAGGCGACATTACCCAAGAGAAATAAGAGACTGGGCCAGAAATTTCTCTCCGGCTTGGCTTGCCGAAGTTCTGGAAGGCCAAAGGTTTCTGAGGTAGGGAAACATTGGGAGAAAGAAAGACCCAGGGGAAATGGTAAGGCCCCAGTCCGTCCATTCTAAAAAGATAATATAAAGTTAAGGAACGGCCGTCGCAACAAACAGCTGGTTGGACCTATGACAACCGAGACAGAGGGTTCGTTCTTTGACTTTTTAGAAAACATGCCGGCGCAGTGCTCGACCAAACCTGCAAAAGGCAGTTCAAGGCATTTTTTCAAAGCGCGAACAAAGCATCAGTTAAAAAAAGGGTAGGACCGAAGTTCCTTCTGCAAATTTAATCATAACGGTAAACGGCAAAGAAAAAAAAATGAAGATGAAGTTTTGTCGTCGAAGGTCCAATCAGGTTGCCAGACCGATTTTGCACTCCCTAAAGTAGGCGTCACGCCAGGGGGCAGTGTGTCGGTGCACGGGGGAATTCAAACAATTTCGAGAAGAGGTATTGGGGGCGGAACGGGAGAGAACAATCGGTAGGTTCCATCCGTAAATCAGTCATCGTCCTCTAGTCCAAAGGGAAAAACATCGAGCGCAAACGAAAAAACGGGCGCGGGGCAAAAGAGAGGGGAGGACCGCAGTCCTGGCACAACAACACCACTGCAATAAAGGGGGAGAGGGACCTTAACAAGAAAAAAAAAACAGAGACAAAGCAAAAAAGGGCCGAACCGGAAGAACATTTGTGGAAAGCTTCTTCTATATATTGTCTCAAACGTGCCAGAATAGAAGAGGTGGGGGGATTGAACAAAAGAGGACGACAGGGGGGGAGCCGAGGCCAAAAATGAGCAAAAAGAAGGATCCACCCTACAACAGTGAGGACCTAAAGGAAAATCTCTGGAAAGAAAATACCCGTCCAGGGACGAATAAAAAGGACAAGTCGGCCGTGAACTGGCCCCGCCCACAACTTCACAACTCGTCTTCAACGGGTTCAAATAGAAAGGGAGAAAAAAAGACCGGGAAAAGGTGCGGATTCAAGGAAGCCCAAAAGACTCTACGAATTATGGCAAGGGGAAAGGACAAAACCGCGGACGACGCGTCACCATGAAAACAGTTTAGTCTAAGAAACCAACCAGAAAGAAAATGTGAGACGTTGCACGACAGATCAGGGGGAAATGAACGAGGCAAGCGGTCGCCTTACTTCTATTAAACACGGGAGAAAGGGCTAGGGAGAAGGAATACAAAGGATATGAGGGGGGCAGAACCTGTAAAAGAATCGTCAAACAAGGATGTCGAAGATACAGACAGGTTTGTTGATTTGTAGTTATAAGGGGGAAGGGTCTCAACGGTTGTTTTGACCAGGGACTATGAAAGGTGATCAAGGTTGGTGGTGTTGACCTGCGGATGTTTTTCAACGGCTCAAAGGGGGGTGGACGAAGAAGGGAAAGGGGGAGGGGGAAGTTGTTGAAAAGGAGTTTGTTTTGAAAAACAAACTCTGGACACCAAAGACCGAGGAAAAAAAGGAGGAGACAGGGAAGTCGTAATGGAAAAAGTCTCAGAACAAACGGAAAAAAACTCCGAACAACATCTTCAGAAAAAAGCAAGGAGCAACGAATAGGGGAACGGGGGCAAAAGGGACCAGCAGACCGAGAATTCAGCCAAGTGCTGCCCCAAAAGGAGGTAACTTGAGGTGAAGAAAAAAGGGGGGTTGAGGGGAACAAGAGAAAAAACGAAAAAGGAAACGTCAGACACGTTTGTCGCGTAAGGGGGAAAGGCGGGCAGAGAAACAGCAGCACATTCAGCGCGAAACACGAAGCCCTCCAGACGGTTTCGGCAGGAGACAAAAGAAAAGACTAGGGCAAGGGGGACATGTCGCCTTCAAAAAAGGGGCAGAAAGGACCGTGACCTTGCCTCGGAAACGAGAAGAAAAACCCAACCACCCCACAACCAGTCTGGATCTTAATCCCGAGGTCGGTTGGTAACGGTCGACAGGGGTAGGAACCGGGAAGCCAGAAATTAGGGGGGTTGGGGTTAAGAATGGGTGGGGAGGAGAAAGGGAAAGGCGTGAAGTCGGGGAAAAAAGAAATGTTTGGGAGGGGAAAAAAGAGTGGAAAGTGTTGTAAAGGTCACAGATCCGTTGAAAAATGCATAACGCTTGGGTTGGACTAAAAAGGCGAGGGGAGTGATAAGAACTGGGGCCTTAAAAGAAAAGGGGGGGTGGGAAACCAAGGGTTAGAGGACAAACCTAAAATGGGACACAAAAGGGAAAGGTTCACGAAAAAGTGGGGAGGAGTCCCCCGGGGAATTAATCTGCAACAGACGGTGGGGCGGGAAATCTGGAAAAGCCCAGGGAAGAAGCAGGGGCTTGTTGACGATCCATTGCCGGCAGGGCAAGACTGCTCTTCAAACTAGAGGAAAATTAAGAGGAAAGGGAAACAAAAAAGAAATGGGCAGCAAAAGGGCAAGACTTGAACGGCATTAAACCCCCGCCCTTTTAAGCAAAAACGGACCGGCTGGGAAGGAAGAAAGAGGAACGGGGAGGTTGGGAGGGGTTGAAATGGGGAAAAGGACAAACCAGGTAGCGTAATCGATAGATCACACCAGTCAGGTTGGATGGGGATGTGGAAAATCGATAGAAATAGACGAAACGTGGAAACCACGACAAGCTTGGGAAAAAAAATTGCAAGTTACCCCTGTGAAGGACAAAAGCCATTCAGTCCGCAAAAAAAGGAAACACAAAAGGGACGCGGAAAAAAGAAGGGCGAGAGGGGGAAAAGCAGCCCAGCATTCCCGCGTTCCCAGAAAAAAAATCGGTCGCTAAGGAAATGGAGGATACCGGGGGGACTGAGTGGGGGGGGAGGTGCTAAAACAAGGGCTCATAGGGGGGGAGGTAAAGGGGTACCCACGGGCCTCGAGTCGAGGAGACGGCAAGGGGCTGGGAAACGGGGTCCCCCACCAAACCACCCCCTCATGGTATTCCCTACGCGCACTTTAAGCACAAAGGGGACCATAAGAGAAGAAGAGAAAAGGTGATCGGGGGGAAGTGCCTACATGAAAGAGGTGGGGCCCGAAGACAAAGCTCTCGTAAAAAAGCAAAAAAAAGACTTGCGGGCCCACGGACAAAACCAGTAAGGAAGTGGGGGCGCAGTTTGTGCAGACCGGATCCGAATACGGCATAATAGGCCGTTCAGGGGACAAAGAGACGGAACTAAACTCGAACTGAAAGAGCAGGCGCCAGTAAACTGAAAGGGGGTACGAAGCTCCAACAATAAACATGGGCAAACCTTCGAAAAAAAAAAAAAAGAATTTCCTCGATGCGGAACGAAGCGAAGGGAGAACCCAAAACAGGGGGTGGAAAACCACGGAAAGAAAAGAGGTAAGGACAGGGTGGAATGACTCTAAACAGCTTGTAAAAGAAACCTTGGAGGGAAGCCAAGCATGGGGAAGATGGCGGGGAAGGCGGAAATCAAGAGGGGTTGGGGTTTTGGTACGGACAGGATCCCCGGTGGCTGTTTTAAATTGGACATCTGGGAAAGGAACAGGTCAGAGCTGGGCAAGAACAAAGGGGAGGAAAGGGACGACGTGGGTCCGAGGAAACTTAAAAAAAGGCAAAAAAGAGGGGGGGGCGGGTTCAGCCGACGAGGTGCACGCCGTCCCCCGCGAAAAAAAATTTGAAGATAGCGGGCAGGGACGCAAGCCAGTAGAAAACGGCATGTCCCAAGGAGAACTGCCAGGTTTCCCCCAAGCCTAGCTGATAGGGGAACACAACTATAGCGAGAAAAGCCGTCTCCCATCAAATCGGCCAAGAAGGTTGGAAGCATTAAACAAAAAAGGTTAAGCCCCGCTTACAAGACTAAAAGAAAGGGGGCTGAGCGGATGGAGGGCAGGGTTGCCTAAAACTGGCGGCTGGCTAAGAGGGAGCTGGGCCGCATTCGACCATGAAGAGCCAGAACAAAAGGGGAAAAAAAAAGAAAAGGGCGTCCCGGGCGACCCGAAGAACAGGGGCACGGGTCAGAATGACAACAACAAAATGGAAGATACACCCCGAGCTACTACCGAAAAATAAAAAAAAGGTGCATGAAAGAATTTGCACGGGGGAGCTGACTCGCAGAAGAAGAAAATAAGAATGTTCAAGGGGCAAAATTTGGTTGGTCTTTTCGCAGACTTATTGCAAAAGTCGAAGGTCAGAAAAAAGAAAGAAAGACCCACCGACCGTTGCCACACATTCATAGAAAAGAAATAAAAATCAAAAAAGCCTACCAAACTTATGCCTGAACGATATCGCCTCACTTTCACCATTACCCGACAAAACCTCGAGAGGGGCCATGCAAAGGTGAAAAAAACGGAACCCTGCCCTGTGAGAAGAAGACACAAAGATGGCGGGGGTCCAATCCAAAATGGGAAGAAGTTATTCATCTCTTCACGGGTCAACTACGCGGGAAAGGAGTCCAAAAAAGCCCCGTGCCTGCAACCAAGGGGGGGTGGAGAGGGGGTGTTCTCTCAAAACAACCGCGAAATTAGATCAAAGTGAAAGGAGTAAACTCAACAAAGTCTCCACTTGAAAAAAGGGCTGCGGCTCAAAAAAAAAAGGACGCGAACAAGTGTGGAGGGGAAGACATACAAAACATGAAAAGAGGGGGGTGTGCGAATTCACTTCGACCTTAAATAGACCGTACCCATCATGATGGCAAGCCAAACTGGGGGGAATAAAAAAAGAACGGGCCGGGAATAACCCAGAACAATAACCAGAAGGTAAAAGAGACCGGTCAAAACCACGTGCCAAGTGGTTTTTGGTTATTTTGGGTATTTTTGTATAGTTGTGTGGTTTGAGGGGTGTTTTGTGTTAGTTGTTTGGTGTGTTTTGTGTGTTTTCTTCCTAAGCGGGGTATCGGTAAACTATGGGGTTGTGGGCGCCTTCCGCCGACGCCGAAGTGCAATGTGAAAACCAAAAAAACTGCCAAGGAGGACGTCAAAAACGCGCCAATCGCAAAGGTGCACGAGAGAGAAGAGGCTCTAAGTGGGATTAAGGTGACGCGCAGAGGGAGACGGGAGCACAAAATCGGGCGCGCACAATGGCAAAAGGACGGTGACCAGGATGTTTTTTGGCCAAGCCAAGAGGCCATCGCGAAGCTCACAGAGGGGGTGTATGGTAAGAATCAAAGAGACAAGAAAAAAAAAAAAAAAAAAAAGGACATCCCATGCATGCCTTTCCCTGACGCTGCATGAAAGCACGGAAGAGGTCCGCGGAACGGGTGCCATGGCTGATCTGTGCATAGCAAGGAACCAAGAACATGTACTTATGAGGAAAACGAGAAAGACAAAAAACAAGCCAGAGGGTCGAAATGGGGTGCGCAGCGGATGAATAAAAAAAAAAAAAGAAAAAAAAAAAAAAAGAGAAAAAAAAATGGGCTTTTCCTGGGCCTTCAGAACGGCCATGAAGGGGGGGTAGGAAGGCAAAAAAATGGGCCCTGCTCGATCGGCGGCCCACACCACCAAAAAGCAAATGTTGACAACAATAAAGTGAACCAAACCTGTCCTGTCACTTGGAGTGGGGAAAAAAGATGGGAGAAAAAAGAAAAAAAAAAAGAGCAGAAGGGAAGCGAACAGGCGGAGAGAACCCCTGTTCGTCCCGTCTGTGAACCTGAGGAAGGGGTGGCAAAGCAGAAACAGAAAAGGCAGAGAGGCAAGCGACGGCACGACACAAAAAAGAAAAGGAAAGTCCCTCATTGGGGCCCTTCGAAGGAAACCGCCTTCAAGCCTTTGGGATCCAAGTGGGTCAATTGGGCATGGCGGGGTTCACCAGCCAGGGAACCGGTCCGGAACGTCCCCCATGGTCCGCCAAACTTTGTGGTAAGGGGGACTGCACAAAAGCAAAGGGCGGAAAGGGAGGAAAAAAAGGCCCATGGTTCTGAGGAAGAAACGTTTTCGAATCCGCGAAGAAAAATATTGAAGAGGGAAAACCGTAAGCGGGACGGGGCCGGAGGGGTGGAGGATTGTTGGTGGAACAACACGAGAGCACGTACTGAGGTGGACCCTCTGAGGGAGTGAACCCGCAACCCGAGCCCAAGACCGGTGTGTAAGCAAATCGCAGAAGGTGGCCGAGATCAAGAGACAGGTTGTGGCAAGTGCCTCACAGCAACCCTAACATGGTTCGGACACAAAGCCCTCGGGGGGGGGGGAACAGGGAATCTGGAAGTTAAAATGCAAGGGTGGAAATCAATGGGCCGAGGAGCGTTGTGCTTTTGTTAAAGCCGGTAACGATGATTTCAAAGCCACACTAATAACCGAATGAGATACGAGCAAAGAAACCGAAAAGACGAGAGGACACTCGCTTGGGCAGCTGAGAGACCATTCCATTGGAAAAAACAAAGAATCCCCCCAAAAAAAAACAACCACCATGGAGGGACAAGGAACAACACAAAAAGGGATGACAGCGAAAGAAAAGGCACACGACAAGCGGCAGCCAATTGGTTCCTTACAGATCATCTTCTATAAAGGGGGGCGTGAAGGAGAGAGGCAAAAAAAAGAAGAGCTGGTTGATTTGAGCGACCAGTGGCCAGAAAAAGGGGGGATTCCTGGGGGAATTGACCCCTCTCAACTCAGAAAACGAAGACAGTGCAGAAACTCAACGTCATCATCCTACATTCTATTAAGGATAAAGGAGGGGAAAGGGTCAAGGGGAAGGGAACTGGTAAGAAAAAAAAAAAAACAGGGTCGAATGCCTTCTTCCGCAGAAGTTTGATTCTCCGTGAGAGAAATTGGTACCAAAGGAGAATCAGACGCGTAAAAGGGCACAAGAAAGGGAACAGGGCGCCCAGGGGGAATTGCGTTTCGCCGCATCTTTAGAAAACGCGGTCGTGGGGCGGAGAAGGGAGAAGCCAGACAGGGCCACCTAGAGAGAGACCACGCCGCTGGAGGGAATGGGCAGCAAAAGAGTAAGCTGCTTCCCAAGCATGAATGGTCCCCTAAAACCCAGGAGCACTTAGCACAGTATGAAAAAAAAAAAAGAAAAAAAAAAGGGGAGTGGGGGGTAAAAAGAAGGTTAACAGAAAAAAACAAAAGAACAGAAAGATGATGGTGAAGCCAGAAAAAGGTATATCGACATCCTTGTTTCATTCCTTGACAATCCACCGTTCGAGCAGGGGGGGACAACAGAAAATAACGTGGTTTCAAGGTTTTGGGAAACTTCTATGTGGTAGCATTCGAGCCAGAGATCGTGGCCGAAAAAAAACAGAACTCCTTATGGAATGACTTGGAAAGAAGGGATTGAGGCAAGAAAAATGCAGGCAGCGGAACATTCGGTCACGCCCGGTCGTGCCCCTTTGGCCCGAACCCATGCCGAAGCCACTGCGGGACGGCTGCCAAAAAGAAATTAGACAAACGGGGTGAAGGGGGGGTTAAGTGGAAAAAATTGGAACATGCAAAGGTTGCAGAACAAGTCGTTTGGACCGCGGGGAACAAAACAGAAGGGGGAAGGTCGGAAAAGGGGGGTTACAGCCCAAACTCGCGAAAGCGATGGATCGGTCACTCGGTCCCATGGAAGGTCGACGTAGGGGGAGTCGAAGAGGGCGGGCCCCGAACCCCGAGAAAGCCTCTCCTTGGAAAGCCCGAGACATCCTTGGAATCAGCCTAACCGAGGAAAGAAGGGAGCAATGCCTCGTCAGCAACGGGTCAGAAAAACCGTAATCACCCCACCCCCCCCCCAAGGGCGCCACGGCACCGGCAATGGAGAGAAATCGGAGATAGAGGGGGGAAAAACTAAGAATAAGTTGACATTGGGAGAACCACGAAGCGCGGCCTTTGTGAAAATGGGCCAGGGGATAAGAGGGCCGGGGAGCAGAAGGGTCGTAAGGACAGAAAAAGCCGTAATGCGTGGAGAAGAGTGAAGTTATCAGTTAGATTACAAAGTGACGCGATTTTTAAAAAAAAAAGAATAAAAAAAGGGGAAAAGGGGTGAAAAGGGGTTTAAGCCTTACGTATTCCGATACGACGGTGGGCTGGAGTGACCGGGTTTACCTACCAAACTCCACACCACGAAGAAAATTAAAGTTTAAGGGGCAGTGGGAGGGAAAAGTGTCCCAGGGCAGAACGTGGCGGGATCTAAAAAAGGAAGGAAGAAGAGGCATGGTCGGAGTGGGACAGAAGCAGCCTTGCCGCCTGCTTCGTCCGGAAAGTTAAGAACGGGGTGAAGCGGTCTCTCAACCAAAAAAGGGTTAGGGGGGAGGGGGGGGGGGAAGATAGAGAGCAGAGTTCACAAGAAGAAAATGGGACAAGGATCGACTCTTCTGCCAAACCATTTGCAAGAATCCCCAAAACATCCTACTGTTCAAGGGGCACTTCCGGCCGGGGAGAGTGGAACGAAGGAGGAAACAGGTAAGGCGTGAAGGGGTGGTGAGGGTGAGGCGTAACCTTAAAACAATCAGAAACAAAAGAAGGATCTAGGAGCCTCTGAAAAGTACCCTGCATGTTTTAGGAAAAGGGGTTTGAAAAAAAAAAAAAAAAAAAGAAAGATGAGAGAGCAAAACTAAAGACCGTTTGGAAAACAAAACAGAAATGCTGTTAAACCCTTACAACCCACACGTTACAAGTGAAGACTTTTTTGCATGAAGTAAGAAAGAAAAGGGCCAGGGCGAAAACCGCCCAGCGTAGCGAACATGAGTCTCACAAAGGAAGGAACAGAGGGACTTTGGGGAAAAAGGAGAAAGCCGAAATTGCCCGTTGGGCGAAACCAGCGGCCCAGGTTTTGGGCTTGAAGAATGGCAGGAGAAGGAGACGCAAAGGGGGAAGCAAGAGACCCGCAACTTCCGCCGGCTGTTCTAAGACGCTAGGAGGTGGGGCGCGCTTGACTACGCAGAGACAAAGGGGGAAAGGAGAAGGCGACCGAGGGAAAATGAGACAGGGGAGAACCCAGTTTGCAACAAGGAACCGCTGGGGCACCAAAAAAAAAAAACGGGAACTTTGGAAAAAAAAAACTCCTCCGTGGAGGGGGAAGGGGGGAAACAAAGGGGGCACCCCACCCACGGAACAATCGTTGCGCCGGTTTGAACTACAAATCCGGAAGAAAAACAAAGCCTTAGGCAACTGGGGGGGAACAACAATAGTGGGCACGCGAGGGACCCCCTCGCCTCCCACTGAACTCTTATCCTGAATGTGTGGAACCACTACCCTTTCAACATCAAAGGCAGGAAGACTTCATAAGACAAGGAAAGAGGCAGAGGGGACTCGGCTGAACAAATGCTACAAAACCTTGAAACAATTATAACTACTATAAACGGGGAGGTTGAAAGACGCGAAAAATAACCAAGGGGAAGTGGTGACCAGAGAGACCAGAGTCAGAGCCAAAGGGGTCGGTTGACCGATACTGTGTACCTCGCAAGATTTTTTTGGGGAAGCCGAGCCTAAAGATCAAGGGTTTTCGGGACGTTTAGGGAAATCTGGCTCAGGGGGAAAGTCGAGGAGGTCCCCGAATCCTGTCTGAAGCAAACAAAGAAGAGCCAACGTGGGGGTGCCGGGCGAGTCGTTGCAAAACCGCCGGAAAAAAAAAAAAAAAGGGTGTTAGAGAAACAACGTACTGCGCGGCCGGCCATAGGAACGGGGGGCAAGGGAAGGAGAATCAGAGGGGGCCACGTGAGCGCTCGAAATCTGACAAAATAGCTAATAAGCAAATCCAGTAAAAAAAAATAAAGCCGCGTGTAAAGCAAAGTGGGAAAAGGTAAGAGATAAGCCTCGCTTGAAAGATCTAAGGAAGTTGTCGAATTCTGGTTGTCAAGTGAACACCCTGTTCTTCAGGTGGAGTGGAGAAAGATTGGGATATAGAGGTTCGCCTCAGAAAGAACAAGTGCTATTCCAGGTAAAGACCAAAGCGGCCCAATCCAAAAGAGGGGAAGGGGGGAGGGGCTCATCAACGAAAAAGGAACGACAAAGCTCGGGGGGGAGCCCAACCGTAAAAAGAAAGATTGACCGGTTGGAAAAGTCTCGCTCACAAGGTCCGTTGGAGCGTGCTCGGGTGACGCACCGCCCCGCAATCTTTTCGCCGGAAGTGGCTTTGGGGAAAAGAAACATTCAAAGTAATGTCTTTCCCTGCCAGCCCGAACGGCCAATATAAAAATTTGGGGGACCAGTGGAAAAGTGCTCGACGAATGCTCGAGAAAAAAAAAAAAAAAAAAAATGATGGGGGCTCCCTATCCGAAACGGTAAGGGAAAGGGACAATGCCAACACTCGAAAAAAAACTAGGCCTCGACTCGAATGGAAAAAAAACCACCAGGTGCTAACGTGAAAAAAGGGGGCAACCTGGTTTTGGGAAAGAAAAAAAAAAAACTGTTGGGGGGAAAGAAAAGACGACTTGCCGGCCCACCGGGCAGAAGGGAAAAAACAGAGGACAGACGCCAACTGAAAAAGTAGCCTCTTTCCACCAAGACAAAGCAGGGCAACACTTTTTACTGCCATAGGGGGTGGAGGACGAACAGATACGCAATGGGGAAGCAACTTGGTGGGGTAAGGGGGACCTCTCGAAAAAAACTGCTCAGTAGCTAACAAAAAAAAAAGGGCTTTCCGAGAACATCAAGGGAAGGGGAATGGAAAAGAAACAACTCTGGACACTCGGGTTTAAATCACAGGCATGGTTTTCCGACGGAAAAAAAAACCAATCCTAAAAACATGTCTCCAAAGAGAAAAAAATCGTAGCATTTTGCGCGCCAGCGACTGGGGGAAGGAAGCCTTGCAGGTGGTAGAGGGGTGTCCCGACCCTAAAACGAACTGCCTTCCGCTAAAAAACCGCCTTAAACGGGACGTCTACTAAGGACATTGTAAAAGAAAGCAAAACTAGGGGGGGGTGACTACCCCCTCAGGCGCCGATGCCTGTGTGAGGGCCTTAAACCCTTATATTATGCAGCCTCACAACAAGAAAAAAAAAAAAAACACGGAACCCGAGGGCATCGAAACCGGCAGGGGGTGGGAAGGAGAAACAAAAGCGGATCGCGAGGGAAGGACAGACCGCGATGGCTCTGGAGCCACTCTGGCTTCAAGCGAAAAAAAACAGAGGACGGCCGTACGTTGGGGGGGGAACAAAAAGCCACAGGAGGGTGTAAAAGCAAAGAGGTGGGGGGGGTGAGGGCGAAGAATACAGGGGGATTATACAATGGCATCATTAATTCAACCATCAGGCATTTCCTGAAAATCCGGGCAAAAAGACACTTTATCCAACGCTGAAAAGCTATCTATTCAAAAGGGAAACTG
>Ga0179591_1364740_pt1 | contig 12700 bp, 18 predicted proteins | sample CZOMad2_1_08_16f_FD_182891 | JGI IMG/M metagenome (GOLD analysis project Ga0179591, IMG submission 182891) | Vadose zone soil fungal communities from Angelo Coast Range Reserve, California, USA - CZOMad2_1_08_16fungal (PacBio error correction) | ecosystem: Environmental > Terrestrial > Soil >...
AAATTTTGTCGGGTCGCGGGACAACCAGCCCAAAGTTTTGCAGCTTCCCTGAGGGAGCCTGTGCGGAAAAAATATGCGCTCGACCAGGAGAGAAGGGCAGCCGCCGCGTTTGATTTCCTGGGAAGAGATGTCGAACATCGAGGGAAAGGATGGCGCTTATTGTCCGCCCGGAAAACGAAGGCGGAATTTCCTCTCTCTAATCTCTACGTACAAGGGAAAAAACCCGGCTGCATTGACGATCTGGAGGGTGAAGAGCAACCAATCTATAAGTCCCATCTCGGCCTAGTTGAGAATACGAGCTCATTTCCTGCAACCGCAAGGAAGACGAAAAAGGAAAAGCTCGCGCAACGGCGTTATAGATGGAAGAAGGAAATTGAGAATTTTTCATTCTCTGCTGAAAGTGCAGAGGGAGTGGTGAGTCGCGTCTATCACGATAAGAGAGAACTGGTCCGCCTACTCGATAGAAAGAAAAAAAAAGGCGAAGGCCTTTCTTTATTCTCCGGGGAAAAAGGTCAAAGGAAGCCGTTCGGCTTGGGGCAGAGAGAATCGGCGCCGGTGAATGCCCCCTTCTCAAGGGGAAGGGTCTGACTAAAATAGTCCTCTTGACTGCCGCCGTGTTGAGCAGAAAAAAAAGAAGTTGCCCGATTCCGATTCGCGAAAAAAGGAAGGGGGGAAAAAAGAAGCACCGTCATTCTGTGAGCGGGAAAAATGCAACAAGCGAAACACTTTCTGCGTTTCTTCCTCCTGGACCGAGAGGAGGACGGCATCGTGCCTCGACTAGAAGGAAAAGGGAAAAAAAAATATCGCCCGCCTTGTCGATGTCGAAGAGGAAAAAGAAGCGCAAAAAGGATAGTCCTCTACCGCTTCTTCCAGTCGGATTGCGAAGAAAACAACGCGACGTCTGATTTCCCTGAGAGGTGAAGAAAAAAAAAAAAGAGGGAATCGGGCACGTCGGAGCTGCATCGCCGTAAAGGAGGGGGGGAAAACGAACAAGGGGGACTTACATTCCGCTTCCTTCAGGCCGCTTTCTCAAAAAAAGGAGACCAACCAACTTTGTCAGCGAGGAAAGAAAAAAGAAATGACTAATATTGTTCCTACCAGGAAGGAAAAAAGCCGCCGTTGCGGCGGACGAGGGAAGACCGTTCCATCTCGCAAAGTGAAGAAAAAGCGAATTGTCCGAGGAAGAGAAGAACGTCTGAAAGTTAATCTATTCACCAGGTCTATGGCTGGCTGCGCGAAGGAGGGTTCCGTGATTATCGTATCGTAAAAAGCGACAGCGCCTGAAGGCGTTGCGGCCCAGGGTACAAAAAGGTGGTTAGAGAGTACACTTTCGCGGCGGCCAGGAGAGGAATGACGCCCTTCCGCGCTCTCCTGCGCAGAAGAAAAAAAAAAAATATCTCGTGGCACTTGCGCAGAGGCAGAGGAAAAAAAAACCGAATCTCGCCAATTGTGTGAGCCCGAGAGAAGGTGGTACTCCGCGCACGCGGATCCAAGATGAGAGAAAGACGCGTCGCCGCTCACAGCCGCCGGAGAGGGGGGGGGGGGGGGGATTTGAGGACGTCGAGCTGGCGCACCAGCAGCGGCTCCGCCCAAAGGGATGCGGTTCAACGCCGATTTTGCGGGGTGGAAAGAGAGAGGAAGTCGAGCGATATTGCGTCACGGCGGGGGGAAGAAGGCGGCTCCGGCCTGCTCCGGAAAGGTGCACCACTACCTTAACGAAAAGGAGGAAAGGCGGCGCAGCTGCTAGGGAAAAAATCAAAGGGGTCTTCGTTCGGCCAAAAAGAGAGAAAAACCCATCAGGTCTGCGCTGCACGTTCAAGAGAGACACATGGGGAAAAAAAAACGCTTGTTCACCAGTCTAGAAAGAAAAAGCGGAAATCTCATCCAACTTTAAAATTCCAGCGCCAAGAGGAGATAATGCTTCTTGTGTTGGGGGGGAAAAAGGGAAAAAAAGCTGTCCGTTCTCGTGAAGGAAAAGGGGTCTGGACGTTACTTTCGCGGCGAGCCAATTTTGGTTAATTCAGTCTTAACTGCGTACGCGGGAAGGACACTGACGTTCAGATGCCAGTGATGGGAGAGAAAAGAGGGGGGGAAACGGCGATATGCAACGCCGATGACTTCGTAGAGTTCGGTTCGGTGTTCGGCGAGTAATCGCGACTGGGGAAAAGAACACTTCTTCTCTGTGGCCCCGGGGGGGAAAAAAAAGGCTGACTTTTACCGTGATCCGCGGGCGTGGGGGAAGAGGAGGGGAGGCTCCTTTCCCGTCTTACGGAATGTGGACCACAAACCACGGCGTCCTGTCCGCAAAAGAGGCGAGAGGAAGGAGAAAAGGGTGCATATTCCAATCATAGAAAAGGGGAAGGAAAAAGCCATAGGGGGGGCTTTTTGAACCGGACCATCACCGAAGCCTCGCACCAGGGGAAAGATCCCACTTCGAATCGGATCGTGGTCAGGGAAAAGAGGGGGGGAAAAGGCGTCTGATCAGGGCCGTCGGTGAGAAGGAAAAAAAATCAACGAGTGTCCGATCGTCTGAGCGCCATATCGTGAGTGGCAAAAGAGCGCTCCATATCGTCCATATCCTTGTACCCGAGGAAGGGGGAAGGGGGGGAAAGAAGGGATTCCCGCCAGCAGCAATGGACTCGAATGCGAAAAGAAGAAGATCTGGAATCGATGCTCCTGCCCTTTTGGGTTGGCGATCCGGGAAAACGACGAATAGCGAGCTTCACCGGCGCCTCGAAACAAAAGAAGGGAAAAAATGCGTTGAGGCGCGCGCATTCTTGATGATAAGGAAGGGGGAAAGAAAATGGTCAAGCCGTATTGTCGCCGGCGAAGAGCGCTTTGCCGTCCTTTGCAAGAAAAGAAAAAAGGGAGATCCAATCTCCTGCAAAAGGAATGCAAAGCCTAGTTGAGGAAGAGAAAAGGGGGCGCTCTATACAATCGGCGGGAAGAAAAAGAGAAAAAAACCATAAGAATTCACCAATTCCATCCCCATAGCTACAATCGCCTGGTGAAACATATTCGGCGCGCAAATCGGATAGAGGAAAAAAGAGAAAAGAAAAAGAGCAGCGAGTGCTCTTTCCGATGCCAAAAAAGAGGGAGGTCACATAGCACCCTGCTTCTTTCTGACTCTATTGGCATTCAAACAAAGAAAGGAAGATCTGGATCGGAGGAGGACACTATAATAAAGGGGAGGGGAAGAAAAAAGATCTGGACAAGGATCTGGATTTCTCAAGGCGGGGGGGAGAGAAAAAAACAGATCGAAGAGAATTGACGATTAATTAAGTGACCCGCGTGAAGCATCCGATCGAATTGTGAGATGGTTAATACAAAGGAGGGAGGCTTTCCACGCCCACCCTTATGGGTGGGGGAGGAATAGTTCTGTGGGGACTTATTCCCCCTTTGGACCTGTGGATCGTGGAGGGGGAGGGTTGCGGGACATGCCGCCGTGTTTACCAGAAGGGGGAGGACCACTATTCGATCATCCGGTAAAGGGGGGAAGAAAAAAGAGTCAAAACTCCCTCCGTCTCGTAACGTCAGACCGCGCGGGAAAATGTTCGCCGGACTCAACTACAACAAGAAGAGGAAAGACCCCTAACAACCTCTTCGAGAGGGAGAAAGCAGTGGAGCGCCTTTGTAACCCACCTCAAACCGGATCAGAAAGGAAGTCGACGATCTTTGGCCGGCCCGAAAAAGGGAAAAAATCCTTGGATCGGGTTCACCTACCAAATAAAAAAAAAGTACACGGAAAAGACCCACTGTCGAATCCACGAGGGAACTGACAAAGGTCGCCCCAACACCATAATCCTTAGGAGAAAAAAGGGAGAAAAAAAAAAAAAAAGGCCGCTGATCAGTTGGATGCGAGGAAAGGGAAAAACTTGCTATATCCTGGTTACCAGCGATCCTTCCTTTGGGAGAGATGTTGAACTCTTGGCCGGGGGGGGAGAGAGAAGAAATGTTGGCTCCAACCAGCGATGGGAAGAAGAAAACGTCCGTCCTTTGCCGCGGCGCTGCTGGGGGCGAGCGCGCAAGGGCTGCGAAGGGAGGTGGAAAAAGACTGTCCCGGCGACAGAAAAGAAGACGCGACATCGACTGCGCACGGGGAACTTACAGGAAACAGAGGGAAGGGGGAGCTGAGATCTAGTACATCACGAAAAAAAAAGAATGAACCTCTATAACTCTCTTTCTTGTCACAGGAAAGGGATGTTCGCCATGATGAAAGTCCGACATCGAAAAAAGGCGCAACTTCTTTAACCTCAAATAGTAAAGAGTACCCCCGCGTCAGAAAGAAAGCGACTCCACGACCTTTGCTCGTTCCATGGCTGGGGGGGCCCTAAGCAGCTTATCAACGTGGCAACGAGGGGGGAGGGGAGGTGCTTTTTGCTGCAAGAGAGAATAAAGAAGGAGAGTCACGGTCGATCGCGCCTACGAGAGAAAAAAGCTGACCGTGGGATCCCGAAGAAAAAAAATCCAATTTGACCAGGGGAAAAGGAAACAGGTGTGCGCTTTCGGTCGCAACGTTGCAGTCCTCCAAACAAGACTCAAAAATGAGAAAAAGGGTGAGTCTTGTGCGGCGCAAACTGGTTTCCTCTTATTCAAGAGGATACAAGGAGAAGACTCGGAAATTCGCGATAAAGGACAACTGAACGTCTCGCCTATGGCACTGAAAAAAAAGGGAGCATGACCTCGTCATCCTCCAACGGGAATCAAAAGGGCGACATGCGCCCCGTAGAAAAAAATCTTCGTCATTTCTCTAACCCTGGAAAAAAAGGAGCTCGAAGCCGCTGCAAAGAGGGGGTCGCGCTATGCCTCATCCGCTGGGTTCTGAAGGCAGCGTCATTTGAAGAAGGGGGAAATGACAATGTCTTGACGGAAAAGAGAAAAGAACTTTGAAAAGTCTTGATGCCGATATCCTCATGGCCCGGCGAAAGAGAAGGGAAATTTCAGATCGCGCAGGGGGCACAACATCGTATCGACCGCGCAATGTTCCTACTTTGGACGCAAGAGGTAGGGATCAGGGCTTCGTCGTTCGGGGGGGGGTTCCAAGCCCTTCGAAGAAGGTAAATAAATAAAAAACAAAAAGGCTAAAAGAAAAGGCTGTTCGTAGGGTGCGAAAGCAAACGGTTTACAAAAGGGCAAAGTCCGCTCGCAGGGGGGCACTCGTCCAGTCTTCAGACCAAAGAAAAAAGGGAAAGGCGGTCGTTGTTGCCCGCTCCATCATGGGGAAAAAAAAGCACGGGCAATTCACTCGTGTCCGGCAAAAAGAGAGGCACATCCCGCTCTTCATCAGGAAATACTAGCTCACCCACTAGCGTCAGATCTAAGAGAGGGGGGAGGAGAAAAATTAAAGTTGTGGCTTCAAGAAGGGAAGAAAGGCCCTTCGCCTCGGACTTCTATCAAGTCAGGAAGGGGAGGGGGGGAGGAGAAGGTTCATCGACTAAATCGCGAATGGAAGAAGCAGAGACCGCTTGACGAGTCGTGCTTGCCGAGGGGGGTGAGGGCTACAAACTCCCGTGAGGAGGGGGGTGTCCGCCTCCCAAGACTTGGGGAGAAGAAGGAAATCCAAGGGAAGGAGGGAGATTCTTCACCTTCTAAACGTTAGGAGGGCCCTCCCGAAAAAGCTGCGAGATAGAAACCGCCTTGCTGCACTGTCGTTTTGAAGGGAGAAGGGAAAAAAATCTGCTGAACCCGCGGGGAAAAGAGACTCTCTTGTGCACTTTCGATGCACTCGTCATGCCAGCCCGGAGGAGGGGGAAAGCGCCGTACGGGAAAGGAGCCGAGGAAAAGTAGGGGACTTCTTCTTTCCAAAGCACTCGAAAATTATTTGGATTTCGAAATGGAAGGGCCTATTCCTGAATGGGGAGGGTAACCTTCTGCTTCGGCCGTTCCCTATGGAGAAAGAAAAGGGGGAAGATAACTTTCTCTTCCGCAGCCTACTTCTCAATCCATGGAGAAACAGAGGGAAAGAGAGAGGGAGGTTTTTTGTCAGGTCAAAAGCCTCACAATGAGGAGGGAGAAAAAAAACGGAGGAGGATGAAAGAGAGAGAGAGAAAAGAACATGAATTTTTTTCGTGGCAGAGGGGTGCGTTCCCAAAAAAAAAAAGAGTCCTTCTTGGGAAGTCAGTGCCAGGAAAGGAGCTCGACCTCGGCAAGCCAAAAAAAAGAAGCTTCCTTGCGGAAGATTCTCTGCCCAATAGCGAAAAGAGGATGATTAATGGCCTAAGGGAAAAGCAGCGTGCGTAATTTCCTCGGGAAAGGCGTCGGATGGGGGGGGGGGGGGGGGGGGGACGCCGGCTGAGAACGAGTGCGGACATTGCCCCGCCAAGAAAAGGGGAACAGCTTGTGGCTCGACTCCGAGCGAAGGAACGGAGCGCATTCGGAATATCGTAGGAAAAAAACCAAGCGGGATCTCGAGGGAAAAACCTGTGCAAAGAAGGAGCGAAAGGGGCCGGGCCACCCACGCGGTCTTGGGAGTCCGCAGACAGTGCGTCCCCTCGGAGAGCTTCCCTGGCTTTGGGGGATCAAGGAAGGAAAAATCGGCCAGCACGCGCAGAAACGCAGAGAAAAGGGTACATGTCGCCGATGGGGCGGCTTGCTCGAAGAGAAGGGGGAAGGAGAGGCGCCGTTGAAGGACCAAAAAAAAGAGCAGAGTTCCGACCCAGGAAGTTAAGGCCGAAGGGAACGAATGCCTTGTTGGAGACATGTGAAATTCAGATCGCGGGGGTTCCTTTCCCGTGCCACGAGGGGAAAGGGAAAAAAGATGGATCTGGACAATCAGAAAATCTAAGAACACTTGCTGCATGGGGAAGGCCTATCAATCCGGGGAAGGAAGAGCGTCCTCGACAGAAGAAAAAAAATGAGGGCCTCTCGTGAGCACCAGGGGGGAGAAGTTCTGGTGGAAAAGGGAGAGGGCGAAAGCCTTATATTCCGCTACCGCGGCGTCCCAAAGGAGCATGACTATGACTGGCAAACAAGGAAGGAGAAGGGAGAATTCCCTTATGCAAGATACCAGCTCCCTTTCATTGCTGATATCGGTCATCAGACAGGAAGCTCAGCGCCTTCAAGACAGGGGGAAAGAAACACATTTGTCTGAGCAAGGAAGGGAATGGAGCGCTTTCGTCAATGGATGCATCTTCTTCGACCAAACAAAACGAGAGCTCATAGGGTAGTCCATGGGGAAAGGGGTAACCCTTTTGCTCTGTCGAATTCGATAAACGGGGCTGCTGACTATGTCCTGCGCAGGAAAAGGTGGAAAGGAAATCGCGCGCCCTGACATCCAAAGAACTGTCGTCTAATTTCCCGAGGAAAGTCTTCGAATTTGTAATCGAGAAAGAAGGGCGCGCCCACTCTCACGGGGAAGGAAAGATCTGAGGAAGCACGTTTCCGCCCTACAGCGGAAAGGGAAAGGAGTTCACATGGCTTGAATGAGGGGTGGAGTAAGACGTTCATCTGGCTTCAGTCCGTCGTATAGGCGACGTGACGCCTTCCGGAAAGAAGAAAAAAAAAGGGGCTCTTGCACGGGAAAAGAGAGAAAAAAGCTGGGGCTTTCTGGCCTTGTCCAGCATGGAAATAGAAAGGAGGCCTCTTTGATGAGAACCGGGGAAGAAGGCTCGTTCCAGAAGCTTCGAGGAAAGAACCAGGCCAAGGTTTTTGTTTCGGGAAAACCAAGCGTCTCCCGCCAAAGGGGGGAAAGCAGAAAGGGAAAAAAGATGTTGCGTGATGTCCCTCAGGAGGGAGAAAAAAAACCAAGGAACTGTCTCGAGTCGATATGTGCAGAGCGATCGGCTCCTTCCGGAGAAGGACAAGAAGGGGGCACCCTCCTTCGCCTCAGTGAGAAAAAAAGAGAAAATTCGCAGCATCTCCGTAGGGGAAGGATTCTCGGCCAGCTCCTGTTTTGGGGAGAAAAAAAAGAGGCAAATAGCAGACCTTTAATTTGCTGTAAAAAGGGGAAAACAACATTCTATCTATCATCTCGGTGACCTCGATGGAGACGGCCAATCGTATCATCCGGTTGGCTGCAACTGTCGAGAAGAGAGGAAACGACTGACGCACGTAAAGGTGACGCTGGAAGAAAAGGATTAGTTTCTGTTCCGTGACGTCCGCTGCGAAGAAGATCCCAAGTTCGGCGAGGGAAAACCGGCCCCATATCGGAAGAAAAAAAAATGTTCGGGCCATTTTCTTTTCTGATCCGGGACACGGCGAGATTCACCCGAATGAATAGGAGAAAAAAGGGGTCGTCGAATTAATCGCGAACGGGGGGGGGGGGGAAAACCAAGGCAAAACATTCTTCTTGGGGCCCGGTGGAAAAAAAGTTACCGATCCGGCGGGCTTGGACTAATGGGACCGGGAAAAAGGCTCCCTTGGCCCGGCATGAGAGGGGGGGGTGGTAAAAAGGTTCGGATCGGTCGCATTTGTAACCACGGCGGCAAGGGAAGGAGGCAAGCACATTCCACGGTTAAAAGGGAAAGAAAAGAGAAGAATCGCCTCCAAGCCACAAATAAGGGGTGGGGAGGAAACAACAAGGCTCTCCACTGCAATTGACCTCACATGCTGACGGAAAAGGTCCATCGCACGCGTGTCACTTAATTATGAGAAGGGAAAAAAAAAAGGAGGGAAGAACGCCCCCCCCTTTGAAATCACGATCAGGGGAAAAGAGAAAAATAGGGGAGATGCACACCTTCGTTATCTTCTTGTCAAGAGCGGGCTCGCCGGGATGGAATTTTGTTGTGGAAAAGAAGAAAAAAAAAGGCACGAATCGAAATCGGATTGCGGTGGAAAGAAAAAAAAAGGACAGGCAAGGGGTTGGCTATCCATGACATCGCGGATGGACCCAGAAGAGAAGCGACCCCCGCACCATTCTCTTGTACTAGTGGGGTGATGTGAATTGGTGGAGAAAATGCTTGATGATGCCGGCCGATGTAATAAAGGGAAAGAAAATGACAAAGCGCTTTTGCCTTCCTTTTGGTGCAGCTCAACTGATCGTCTCGCAAAGGAGTAGCAGAGAAAAAGCAAAGCGCTCTTCTCCTATTCGACAAGTCGAAAGGGAAAAAATCATCACGCAATGCGCGCATCCCAAATAAAAGAAAGACGACTCAAACTGGGTGCCTGGTTCGAGTCCGCCGGGGTCGCTCGGTCGTCCCAGAAGCAGAAAAAAAAGGAGCATCGGTGCGCTTTCCCGAGAAAAAACAAATCCGTATTTCGCATTCGCGTCCAGAAGGAAATCCCGGCATCCTCGGCGACAAGGCCTTTACGATAGGGAAAAAGAAAGATCGATATGGCGCTCGACTATCCTTGGACAAGGGAGAAAAAAAGAGGGAAGGATATTCACCTACACTGATCGACCTAAAGGGGGAAGTGTCGGAAGGATAATGACCACGCATCCGATCGAAGTTGAGATGGACTAATCCTGTGAGTCATTGCAGGGGAAAAGGGGGGGGGGTTGGTCCACGCCCACACCTTATGTGTGGGCTTGAAAGTAGGCACCCTTGTAGACCGTGGAGTACGGGAGGGAAGGGAGAAAAGACGCGTGGTTTATACAATGGGGGAAAGGGAAAGGTGTATTCCGATCATCCGTTGCCCGGAGCCGAAAAGAACTTAAAAAAAGGATCGGTAACGTCAGAGCTAGGACGAAAAAGGGGGAAAAAGGGGGGGGAAAAGAATCAACTACAACCCCGTTCGCTATTACTTCGCAAACCAAAAAAAAAGTCGACGGAAAGAAGTCATCGGCGTTCATCTCGCCGTGGAACCCAGCCTCAAAAAGAAAGGCAAGCCGTACGATCTGGTGCGCCGCTACGGAAAAAGAGGGGGAAGAGAATACGCATCCGCCGCGACCAAACAACCACAGCTAATCACGATGCACTTACCGCGTCACCTTTAAGGGGGTCGTCCCCACCCCCATACGCCTTAGCGCAAAGGGAGGAAAAAAAAGGGGCCGCGAATTCAGTTGGATGCAATGGGAAAAAGGGGGAGGGGGGGGCCAGGCTCGATAGTCCCTGGTGGACAAAAGAAAATTACATTCTCTATTTGAACGCGGCGCAGAAAGGAGGGGAGAAAAAAAGCGCTGGTCGCTGAAGCATCACCGGGGGAAAAGAGTGGAGGCTCTGCCGCCGTCGATCGCTGCTCGAGAATGGGGGAGGGGGGTGCACGCGATGCTCGCCTGGAGGAAAACAGCATCGCATCCTCACGGACGGGAGAAGGGAAAGGTATCATTACCAATTTCCGAGCGGGGAGAAAAAAAAACGCAACATCAGGCAGAGGAAGAACCGTGGCACATTTTGGCTGTAAGCCGTTGAATGGGAAACGAATCAAAATCCTCTCGCGGGGAGGGGAGGGAAAAAAAGCTTCTGGAAAAGAGGGACCAACGCTGCGCGAGTACACCCGCGTAGAAAGAGCACCCATGAAAAAAAGGGAAGCTGGGGCCCGCCGCCCGCAAGCAGGAAAGCAAGCTGATAACGTGCCACGAGATAAGGCATTTGCTGCGCAAGAGAGGAAAAAAGAAAAAAAAAAGGACGCGCTAAGAATAGCCTGCCGCCCGACCACATCATTCAAGAAGGAAGAAAACGCCCTTCAGGCAGGGAGGGGGGAGGCAACGGGTGGTCATTCGCCGGAGAAGGAGCCTCGCGTGAAGCAACAGTGCCGGGAAATCGCCATCGCCTGGGGGAAAATAGTCAATTCGAAGACCACTGTCCGGGCGTGCAGAAGAAAGATTTTTTATCCTCTTGTGGGTCAGGCGCAGGAGGAACGTCCTGGCTTAGGCAAGGAGAATCTTCATCCGCCACGGCGGGCAGGAGAGAAAAAATCTTCGTCAATTTCTCTAAGACAAAGGGAGCACCTAAAAATGCAATCCCCCCCCCCCCCCTGGTTGGTAAAAGAAAGAAAGTCCGCTTGGTGGCTGTATAAACGCATGAAAGGCAGAGAAAAGTCTTGACGGCGCTGCTCTCCGACGGGACCGGAAAAAGGATGTGATGCAAAGAAAAAAGAATCGACTTCCAGGGAATTCAGACGGAGGGAGAAAGGGAAAGAAAATGACAACCCTGACGTTGGACCCGCGGGAGGAAAAGGGGAGAGTAGGGACAAGAAGTCGACACTGCTGGGAAAAAAAGAAAGGCGGGCGTCGCATCAGCAACGGTTTCCATCGAGGGACAAAAGATCCCCGTATTGCTCGAAAGAAAGGAGCGCGGTCGGCAGATTGTCCCGCTCAAGCAGTGAAAGCACCTGGAATCGGCGGGGCACGAGGAGGCTCTGCATCGTCACAGACGACGAAAAAAGGAGAAGAAAGTCAGCGGCTCCTTCACCGCAGGGGATCGAGAGGCCAATGAGAATTTGGGGCATTCACAAGTGAAGGGAAAGAAGGGGAAGCTTCGAGCATCTACGGCGGGGAAGAGGAGAAGAAAACATAGGAAAATTCCCCCGGCGCTGCAACAGCCGAGGGTGATTCTAATCTAGTCGGAGGGAAGAAGAAAAGCGCGTGATCTCCTCTACTAAAAAAGACGTGGGTTTTCCTGCCACTTCGCGAAAAAAAAGAAAAAATCGATCGATATCCCTCAGTTGCGAAAAGGAGGAGAAAAAGGCGGCCGTTACCTAGGAGAGAATCTCGTAGTCGAGCCCAAGCTTCTGAAAGCGCTTTTGTAATGGAGGAGTTGGGAAAAGCGTCAATTCAATGAAAAGAAAGGGAGAAAGTCAGGAACCGAACGGGAGATTCTCGAAGAGGAAGGAAAAAGAGAAAAAACTCCGCGATATCAGGATTGGATGGAAAAAAAGGCATATCAGAAAGTGTACGCGGAACGCGGCGCTCTAGGGGATAAGGAAAATAGTGATCCGCGTGGCGCTTCGCAAGGCCGACGGCTCAATCAGTACTCGGCCAAAAAGGAAGAAGCAATAACTCTTCCCCCTCCAAATGAAAAGAGCGTGGGTAAGAGGGGGGAGGGAAAAAGAGATAGATTACCCTCTCTTTAGGGGGGGAAGGGAGAGAAAAGGGGCTCTTCCTTCTTTGATGCCGGAAAGGGGAAAGAAGCTCAAAGCTCGACCTCGGCACGTCCCTTAATCGAGCGCCGCCGGTTCTGCGGATAAAAAGGCTTTCGCCATCCAATCATGAATTCGCGAGGGGGCAGGAAGAACGAAGCAAAAAAAGAAATAGGCGCGATCTCCCGTCAAGAGAAGAAGAATGAGGCTGGCATTACTAGGCTGACGGCAATGGGGGGCGCGTCCCTAGGAGGAAGAAAGGGGGGCTCTACTCCGTATAAGAAAACGCCAGTAAGTGCGCAGCAAACTTCGCGCCTCTCGCGCAAGGGCAGGGGGAGAGAGGAGAAGGGACTGTCTCAGTTAGGAGAAAAAGGAAGGAACCCACGCTTTTTTCCCAATCTTGGGGTCAGCGGCGTCACGCTCACCTCGAAAAGGAAAGGGGGAGGGAGAAATAAAGAATCACCCTCGGCCAGCACGAGGAAAAAGAGCTGCACTCCTGTACATTCGCCATGTTCGTCGAGGAACAGGAAAAAGGAATCGTCCGCGGCGCAGGGCAATCGACCGAAGGGGGGGGAAGGAAGAAAAAGAGTTTCCTACTCCATAATCACAAAGGAAACGCTGCTCGACTAATGCCTTTTTTGAGCGCGGTGCTGTGCCGATGCGAGCGCGCGGGCAAAAGGGAAAAAAAAAGGGGGGGGATCAGCACCGTCATGCTGGAGCGGGACAAGAAAGGGGCAAAAAG
>Ga0179591_1293147_pt1 | contig 12698 bp, 8 predicted proteins | sample CZOMad2_1_08_16f_FD_182891 | JGI IMG/M metagenome (GOLD analysis project Ga0179591, IMG submission 182891) | Vadose zone soil fungal communities from Angelo Coast Range Reserve, California, USA - CZOMad2_1_08_16fungal (PacBio error correction) | ecosystem: Environmental > Terrestrial > Soil >...
ACCTACGTGAAAATTGCAAACATCAACACTTGGGGAAGGGAAAAAGATAAAGGAAAAGAGAAAGGGGTCATTTTTGTTAAAGAAGAAGGTGCACCATCGAAGTTTGGAAGCGGTACTGCGCCCAACGCAAGTACAAAAGTAGGAACATTAGGCATAAAAAAGGGGGGTTAAAATCAAGGAAAAAGAAACGACTTGGAAAAAACGGGAAAACAAAAGCGGAAAAATCGCAAATTCCCAGGACTCTACTGCATTTGCCGTCCAGCAACTAATTTGACCTCATAAACTTCAAAGAAGACTGAGAGACCGATTTCATCCCGTGGGAAATTCTTGGTCGGACAGGGGGGGGAAGAAAGTAAAAAAAACTGGCATGACGATATTGATTATTGGCCTTCCGCCATGCCCGGCTGCGGATTACAGCCGTGCAGAGCTCCTTAGAAATAAAACCCGAAGAAAGAGGATACATAAAAAGAGAGACCATACATAAAAAAAAAGGAGGGGGGATATGTATTACTGAGACGCTTTCAAGGCATTCTTGGGGAGAGGAGCTTTTCCGGAGCCGGTGCGTGGCGATGGACGTTTCCTAACGCAGAGTAGGGAGACTAGAAGGGCGGAGGGGGTTATTATCATCAATATCCCGGCGCACGCGAGGCACAAGGTTATGGAGTGGATGGCGATCAAAGGAAAAGATAAAATTATGGCGCAGAACGAAATAGTCAGAAAGAAAATAGGAGCTCACTTGAAATGAGCGCCAAGGTGCCGGCATTAGCTGGGGAAGGAAGGAAGGAAAGTCTCTGTCTCAGGGAAAAGGTGGGTTCTGCTTGAAAGGGGGGGGGGAGGAAAGTTTGCGTGAGGACGGTCGACGCGGCACTCACCTTTCGGGGCGAGGGTAAGGGAGGGAGAAGGGGAGTTCTGGGGATGAGGAGGAAAAAAAAAAAGGTTAAGAGAGGAAGGAAAGGTACACCAACTGAAGAAAGGATTTCAATAATACTAAGTGAGCGGGAGACGGGCATAATCATATGCGCAGTATAAAATAACTAGAGTAGGGTCAGAAAAGAGTGGAGGGATGCAGGCATATCTCGGTCACCGTTTCGTGTGGCGTTTCTCGCGCACACATTACAACAAGCCAGGTTGGCGCTATCCTTATGAAACTAAAAAAAGGGGAAAGAGAATAGTGGTACTTCTCGGGACCGATGCAGGAGAAAAGACAACTTCTTCCACCCACAGAGACTTATAGCTCTTTGGAGGGGGACGAAACGAGCTAGATGGGGGAAAAGAGAAGAGATGGCAAAACTTCCTGGAATATCAGCTTTCTTGGGAATCTGCTCAACTCTGTGGTAGGTCTACACCTTTTCTTAAAATTAGAAAAAAAACGCTAACCTGGGGGCGAATCGACCAAGGAAAGAGGAGGGGTACTACTGGGGGGGGGGAACTAGAGTTCAGACCGCGCTTGTCAACGATGTTGGCCACGATGTTTCCCATAGGGGGGAAAAAAGACTAACAAAAGATAACGGCACGACACACCTTCAGAATCGAACAGAAACAAACACGGGAAGGGATTTCAGACTAAAAAAGCGATTGTTGTAGGGGTTCGAATCCGCGCGGAAGGAGATAAAAAAGTGGGGGGGGAGGAGATGCAGAGGAACGGGAACACTTTCGGAGTACCTCAAAAAAAACAAGGTCTCGCATAACAGCCTGGGGAATCAGGGGACAGAACAATAGTAGAAAAAAAAGAGAGAGCGAATAGATAAATTAGATGGGAGAAGAGGGATCCAAGCATTGGGAAAGAAATAGCACGGCGCTGGGTAACTTATTAGCAGGAGGAAGGACGGACGACCAACTGTTAAATAGAAAAAGGGCAGCAGGGAAATACTGCCAGAAGTGATAAACAAAAGTAGAACTCCACACCCTGCCATCGCTCAACCCCCTCGCGGATGAGAGATCTATGCCCTAAAAATCGGGCAGGGAGAGGGAAAAATTAACTTTTGGGAGAGGGCAAACCCCCCACGTTGGTCTGTTACGATGGGGTTGTTGTAAAAGAATCCTTTGGCATTAAAAAAACCTCCTTTAAAGGGGCCAGAAAACAACCGGAAGTACCACGAGAGCAGATGGCAACGACGGAGGGTAGAAGGTCGACAGAGAAGGGGGGGAGGGGAGAGGGGGAGAAGGAATGAGGAAAATCGTGGCAGGCGGAAGAGGCACGTGGGTTTGAGGGCGATCAGGAGGGGAAAAGCCTGGAACAGGGGTCATCAAATGCGTGCAGTTAGTGGGCATCTCGTATAAGGAAAAGGAAGGAGACATAAGAAAAGGGAGGGAGGATTTCAGTGAAGGAGCCGTGGCGTCTTTAGAACCCAATCGGGCCAGCGGGAACCCACACTTTGGGGGACCTGAAATAGAGAATCAACCTCAACAACTGAGATAACATAGAGAGAGAGGCCAAGGTATAAGAGGGCCCTCCAGTGGTGGGTGAACGGGGGACGGGTCTTGGGGAACGGGGGTCAGACGGCAATGCCATCATACTTAACGGTCTTAGCGCTCAAAAAGGCTGCACGTTGCTGTCTTGGGAAGAGTAAACTGGAAACAGAACAAGAAAAAAGGAAAGGAGTTCGTTTTGGAAAAGTTCCACAGATTTACTACGATGAAAGAGGCACCATCGGGTAAGCCGTGGTGGTGGCAGGCGTCCGCGGCTATCCAAAGGAGAGCGGACCAAAAAATGAAAGAATCTTAAGGAGGAAAATTTTGTTCTGAAAAAGTACACGTACGCGACCAAGCGGACGAATGGTGTGAAGAATATCGAAGAGCCGCGAGCACTTAGTGAAAAAATGGAGGGGTTTTGGAGAAGAAAGGGGGGGATGTCAATCTTTGCAGGGGCGTATTCCCGAGACTACACCCGGAAGGCTTTCAGAAGCAGGGATTTCCTCCGTACAGCTTTTTCACGCCAGCGGGGGGGGCGTAAAGTTTCATAGGCGGGGGAAACATAATAGGGTAAGGAAAAAGCAGGATCCTCTTCCGTATAGCGGGAGCGCGGTGAATGCGGACGTCGACGGCGTACAAGAAAGAACCGCGGGGCGCATGCTGCTAGATGAGTGGGATGTGATACGGCCTTGCGACGGACGTGTCATTCACTAAAACAAGACAGAATGGGAGGGGGGGGGGGATCAGGGAGTCTGAGCGGATTTGAGCCGCACTATTGATTGCCATTGAAACAGACGCGTTGAGAAAAAAGGTACTTCAGGAGAAGGGTTGCGTTTGAAGGGCGGATGATTGCAACTCGAGAAAGTGGTGGCACCCCAGCGCGGCAACGAAGAGATGGGGAGGGGGGGGGGGGGGAGGGGGGGGGGGGGGGGGGGGGGGGGCGGGTGAGGGGGGGGGCGGGGGGGGGGGGGGGGGGGGGGGGGGGGGGGGGGGGGGGGGGGGGGGGGGGGGGGGGGACGCGGGAGGGGGGGGGGGTGAGGGCCTAGCGGATAGCGCTTCAAGCCGCGCCTGGCGCGGCGGACCGCCGACACGAGGGGTTGGGGGAAAAAAGAGGGGTTAGAAATTATACTAGCACTAATTGCGATTGACGCGCAGCTGCCGTAACGAGTTTTAGAAAGGTCATTAGTGAAAAAATTCTTCTCATTCCAAAACGGGCGAAGGACCCGCTCCTCCAGCCAGGTTAAGATAAGCAGGTTCGTGGGGCCGCAGGGCTGATGCCGACAAGTGAACTAGGGGAAAGGGGGTCCAAGGGGGGGGGAGAGCACTTGAGTAGAAAGCTCGAAGAAAGAGCGTACAGACCGGTGTAACCGTGGGGTGCTGAGCGAAGAAAAAGACGAAACAAAAGGGTGCAAACAAAGAGCTAGATCTAACTCAGGGTAAAACGAGTTAGTACGACGGAAGCTATGGTGAAAGGACGACATCTTAGATTAACGCACGCCGGGGGGGAATGCCATCATAAATCTAAAACTACTTGATCTCTGACTTTCATCAGACCCAGAAAAGGCCTACACAAAAGCGTCGCGAAAAAGGTGATGGAACCGCGTGTCCTCAGGCTACGCCTCCTGAATGCAAGACAAAAAAAAAGGCAAAAGTGAAATAACGGGGAGTTCAAGCTTCCCAACCAACGACTGAAATCGCGCCTATGAAGTGCCACCCGGCGAAATAGCGTCAAAAAGGCAGACTGGAGGGGAGGGACGATTCTAATTCTGCTGCCAAAATAATAAGCACCGAGAGAAAGACAAAAACGAGGTAGTGTAAGGAAAAGAAACTCACAAAAGCTGAAAAGACAAGAACGATAATCCTGCATAAAGATCCCTACAAAATTGCGAGCAAGTGAACCGAAGGGAGAATCACGTCTCCTCTATACAGGTTGTAGATGTACCCTATCTTAGACTGAAATCAGAAAAAGGGTGTTTATTTCCATACGGTCCGACACATAATCAGCAGCAGTTAAGTGCGGCGCCTGAATAAGGCCAGGTTGGGAGAAACTGGTGACAATGGAGAAGAGGGTGACAACCTTGGATGTATTATAAAGGCGGAGAGGGGGAGAGGGAATGCCTGGGTTTCGTAACAATCTAAAAGGAAAACTACGATGATGGGGGACTAGTTTGTCCGGGCCCCCTGGCCATACGTCAAACACGGGTAGGGTCTGAGACCAGAGAAGGGGGACTAGGTTACTTGCTCAAGTGCGAGAATGTACAGACAGCCGATTTATTAGATGTGTTTGAGAAAATGCAACACACTGTAGAATTTTTCTGTGTAAGGGAAAACGGGCAGTGTTGAAAAAAAGGACTCAACAGGTTCCAAGGGGGGGGGCTAGGGAACAAAACAACACAACTGGAAGGGTAAAGAGAGAGATACTATAAAAGCAGCCTGGAAGAAAACTTCACCAACGGCACGGTTTTCACAAATCTAAGATGTCCAGGGACTCATGTGAACGCAAACCATCGAAGTTGTGGGGATCGTCAGCCACCGGCGTTGAGAATACCGATGCCAACGGAGCGGTAACTACTACAATACGCCCTGGAAAAAACATAAAAGGCTTGGCAAAATACAAAGTCTGTGAACCTGAAGAAAGACATGACCGCATCTTATCTGCGATTGCTGCTTAAGAAAAAAGCATCGACAAAGACGTCATTTTACAGACATTTGAGTGGGTAAAGGCTGGTCTATTTTACAAAAAAAAAAAAAAAAGGGATAAGACCCAACCTGGAAATGGGCCTATATTATTCAGGGGCGAATGCCTGGACTGGAGTATCAGGCCTTGGCTCGGCGAACCACAACGGTCCTCTTAACTAGATCAGGAAAGGAGGCAAAGAGAGGGGGTATTTAGTAAGTCTCCTCGGAGGAAGCTCGGTTTTCAGTGGGACGTTGGACCGGATTTGAAGGACGTCTGCGCAGCGTGGTGCGAGACGCGGAGGTTTGATCTAAATCAGGAGAAAAACGAGCACTAAAACTCAAAGGGGGGGGGTACTTTTTGCTGGTTCAAACTTGCAAGAAGTCGGGGGACGAAGCGAGAGACATCACAACGCCGGCTCGCAGAGCTGCGACCCTTGGGAGGGGGAAAAAAAAGAATGTTGTCAAAAAAGGAAAGGGCTCATGTTGTTGATTCAACTAAAAAGGAGAAAGCGTTCTCCTTTTGAAGCGTCGGGTAGGACTTCAGATGTGCGTGGGACACCGGTTGCGTTCGTAGAGAGCCGACTTTGGGGTTTTTTTGGAAGGTACGAGGGGGAGCAACTGTTATTAATCTTCGAACTTCGCGAAAAATGGCGCTCGGATGGAAAACGAACATCCATAGTTAGATTACTAAGTGAGCCTGGCGAGCGCCGGATCCGACCACTCAGTCTTTAAAAAGAATTCCGGGAAAAATGGGGGGAAAAGGCCGAGAGCTTGTACGGGGGTCGGGGGGTGGTCTTGGGACGTAGGTCGCAAATGGGAACAACCAAGGCCTGTAGCTCTCGACCTTCTTCTCGATAAGGCGAGTTGAACCTCATGAGGGAAAAGGAAGCCCCTTCTGGGCAACAAAAAAATCTAACCTTGATGCTTAAAGGCAGTAGCGGGGACTGAGCGCGAGGGTTGCAGACGAAAACAGCGTGAAAGTTCACTTGTGAAAACTGCTCAAAAGGAGGGGTCTTACGTCTAAAGAAAAGGCGTACTCAGAAACTGTAGGTCCTCGGCGCGCTTCCGGAAGGGCGATCGGTCATCCTTCTGGGGACTGGGGAAGCACGAGATCGGAGGGGGAAAAATCTGCGGTGGAGTGTCCCAGCACTCCAAGCGCGAGGTAACAGCCTGCACGCCACACCAAAAACTGGTTTGAAGAAGGCCGAGGAAGAGTTCGAACAACTTGCCGTGATGTCAAAATCAATCAATGGTTGGGGTAGTGCGCCTCACCGAGAGACTCTGGAGAGGAGGGGGCTGTAAGTGGGGAATTCTGAAAGCATCTTCGAGGTAGCGCCAGACCCCACTCCAACCAGGAGGACACAGGCGGGGATCCTGCTGGTCGCCGGTATACCGAAGCAGATACCCGCTGCTAGAAAAAAAATGGGAGATCTTTACTGGGACCAAGAAAAATCGAACAGATCAGCGCTGGGAATAACAAGCCCTTACGGAGGAGTCCGGGAGACCACTTGTACTCATGGTCTCAGGGAAAAAGGCAATCGAAAAAAGGAACGCAAACCCACGGAAATAAAATCTCAAACCTAACCCCTTGCTCGCGTATAAACAGCCGTCGTGTTGAGGTAACGTACTTTCGTAAGCAAACAAATTGACGAAGTTCAGAGATCGGTAGTGTGTGGAATAGAGGCGTTGTTTTGGTCGGACCCCGGGACGCCATGTCAAAACACCAAACCACAGGAGGTACCGATGGCTGCGCTCCATCTAGTGACAGGACCGAATTGGGTGTCTGATGAGGGGGGGAAAAGGGGATTACTTCAACTGATGCAGGGGATATGGTTTGGCATCCGGAGGGGGAGCGTAGCATGAATCGGATGTAGAGCAGACAGCAGGGACACAACGCGAAAAAAGGTTTCAAACATCCCAAAGAGGGCGGGGAAGTCGACCTTTCCGAGAGGCTCTCAAACAGGAGGAGGGAGAGATCGGCAAGGTCATTGACGCGGGACCGCCGAGTGGGTACAAGGGGTTACTCAGGGTTGGGTCACTTAGCCTATTCCTTCAAAGAGAACGTATTCTGAGAGGTTATACTGCTGGCTAGAATGCAACCGCCTTGCCGTGTAGGATCACTTGAAGGGAGAGAAACAAAGGAGAACCAATACACACATTAATTAGGAAATTTCCCCGAAAGAGATTATAAGCAAAACCACCTCGTAAAGTGTGTTTGCATGCGGCGGGGGCTCCCAACACGAAAAAACGAAGGGTGAGTTCATCCTCAAAAAGAAAACGCAGAAACTTCAGTTGGGTTCGGGCTCTTCATCAAGCGAACACTACGTGGGCGTTGCAGATGAGAATATCTCGACAGGGAGATGGGAATTTGGGTGTGGTTAGCAGGGGGTTTTAATTCTTGCTTTTGGCGTAGGAAACTCACCGTTAGAGTTGGCTTACGCGGCATGAAGAAGCAGGCAGCAGGAGATCGACGTTCTACCTTTTTCTTGCCAGATGAGGGTTAACCGAGTCAGAGTTCGTCCGTGAAAAGCACTTGTATATTCATCGTACTACCTCGCTTGAACCAGAGTGGGGTCTGACACTTGGCTGCGAAGATCGGGAGCGGCGTAGCGAATATGAGAAGAGATGCATTCAGCTCAAAAGGAAAATAAGAGGAAGTTTGCTACAGTGAATTCCGCGGATTGAGGGCTTAAGGATGGGGGCTTGATAGAAACGGCCGTTGTTGCGCTTCCTTCTGCAACGAAGTGATGGGACCGGGGGGAATGGACCTGAGGGGGGAAATGTTCAATTTGCTACACGCGGAATGTGCCATAGGATCACCCCAGGCAATAGTAGTTCAACAGAGAAGACTTAGAAAAATTCCCAAGAGGTCGTTCTAAGGGGCCTAAGTTCGCGGGCTTTTTCGGGGAAGTGATAAACCGAAGCCCGGCGATAGGTCAGCAAGAAGCTGCTCGAACATTGGAGGCATCTTAGGGGAGGAAAAGAGCAGCAGCGTCGAGTCACCCCGGGCTACGTAAGCTCCGGTCGTGATTGGCTAACTAAGGAAGAAAATGCGCATACCGTAAAGAAGTATTCTCAGCAAAGAGGAAAGAGAAGGAAGCGTACATGATTTGCCGGCGGATCTAACCGCTTTGTTTGCGTGAAAAAACTAAAGGCCAGCCTCCTGCAATAAACATAATACTCTTTGCTAGGAGCAAATGGTTAGGCGAGAAAGATAGAGGGGATTACTTCTTGAAACGTCGAAGTTGGGAAATCACGAAAGAATTCGCAGTCCAGAACTGATCAACCCGGGCAAGCCGAAAAAAAAGCAGCGAGAGGTGACTTACCAAGGTAGACTTCAGGAAAGAAAAATAAACTTGCAAATAGGGAGACAAAGGGCACACGACCATTCAAAGAACCCGCTTTGTTTTTTTTCAAAAACCCCGAGTTGAAACATAGCAGGCACGTTGCAAATAGAAGGGAAACCTGTAAGAAGCGCAGAAAAAAGGAGGGCCAGGGATCAAAAGGGGGGGGGGGAGGGCAGAGTCTCGGGGTGGTGTGGTTGGACGCCAGAGATCGCCTCCGCCAGCAAACAGCCAAAAAATGTGGGATATTTCGCAGGTAGGATAGAATAACAGGGAAAAGAAACATAGATCACTCAGGGTAATAGGCGCAGGTTCAAGCCACGCACTCCGAGCTCTGACCGGCCCTCAGTCCGCACTATAAAGATAGTGGAATCTTGAGGGGGAGGGAGACAGGTCTAACGGATGGTTTGATGGACCAAACGTCGCCGATCAAAGGCTTAAAGAAGGCCAGGGGGGAGAGCCGAATGGCCATCCAGGTGGATCGAACTGTCTTGAACACGGACGGGGAAAAGGAAAATGGAGCAGAGGTTCGACTGGTTCCTCAGGTGGGCTGAAGACTAGAAAGGACGATGAGGTACTGGACGAGGCCGGGGGCCGCGAAGATACAGTACGGCGGAAAACCCTGGATGAGTGCTTAACCCCGGGGACTTCCAATTTTGGAGGGGGGGGAGGCACCGTTCGCATAATGGGGGGAAAGCCTTCCCACTTCGATGGTGTGCGTGACACCAGGAACAGGGGGGCGGCCACCTTTTGTTTACAACCGTGCCGGAAGGGTCCACGCAATTGCTAAAGGGACAAGGGTTTTGGGGAAGAGGCAAGCAAAAAGGGGGGGGGTAGGGGTATACAAATAGAGAGAAGATAACAAAGCCTTTCAGCAAACTGAATGGACTTAAAAGGAAACAACAGATGCAGGCACTAGCTGGGGTTTGAAGTACGAAAAATAACTGGGGTTGAGGAGGCTGTCAATTCGGGAGGAACAACCGTACCATTAAAAAACGGATGCCAAGCGGGGGGGGAAAGCCTAAACCTCGACTCCGTTGAACGGGAGCTGGCCCACGACAAAACGATCATGCCCGCGTATCTGGAATACTATAAAGGGTCAACTCCAAACCAGGGGGGGGGGTAAAAAACTCCGTCAAAATCTCCTTACATACGATGGAAGAACGTGTTACCGGGTGGAAGAAAGTTCGAGTCACCTGGGGATAGTTCAACTGGCAGGCCTTCTTACAGTAAAGGGCCGACAGGAGGAAAATAAAACCCCTCTTATCGCCCTAGCACGACAACGATGTACGTTGGAGGAACGTCGGGTGGGGCAAGGTATAGGGGAAGGAAGGAATGGTTTGGTCAGGGGAGGGGGGGAAGGTGTCCTGGACAGTAATTTATGCTGCACTCTGGACGCATGGTAGGTAACGAAGAAATATCCGCCGGCCACTATCCCCATTTGGCTGTTGTGCTGGCAAATCACCAGGAAACAAGGATCATCTGAGCTCAAAAAAAAAGAAGAGTCATCCATCACTAAGGGGCCTAGCGCATGAGCTTCAAAAAAGGGTGCTCGCTTGCCTGGCCGGTGGCTCAACGAATATTTAAGGGAGACACTGGTTACGTTTTCTGGAGGGCTCAATTGGGGGGGGGGAAGACTATTTCATGATGTGCGAGGCACGAAGGTGTTAACAAAGTTTTTCTCTCCCTTGGTAGTGAAAGGGATGCCCCGGAAGGGCTTAAACTTCATAGGAATCTCTGTTTGCTACCCAACTTGACACAAAATGTAAAGAGGGGAAGGAGGGGTGGTATCTTTCCTGAGAGGGAATCAAAAATTTCTCGTTAGAAAGGGGGGTTAGACCCAGTTTTATAGTCTAGAGGCTGGTCACATCTGGTTCGTTTGGGGCGGGGGTCTTAACGCCGCAACCAAAAGAAAATCCGCAAGGCCAACTGAAACTCTCCGAGATACGGATCACACGTGAGAGTTTAGAGTCCCGATGCCAACCCAATGCCTTCCCAAAATCTCAGTGATGCTTGAAAATTCTAGGAGCGGCCAGAGGCGAGCATGTGGCAACGATGATTGTCAAACTAACGCGGTGGTACGAGCAGGGAGGGGGGAGAATATTCTCAAACTTCAGGGGATAACATTTGGGATGACCAGCACTGTGGTCGCCGGCGCTGTTTCAAAGAAGGTGCGGAAGCGGGAGAAAGGGGCCGCCTGTCGGGGGGGTGAGAACTAGCTGTCGGGGCGGTGGCCAAAAGAAATTGCATTCTTAAAAAACACAGCAAATCAGGAACTTCCCGTCACTCAAACACCAAGGGGAATCGCACAGACGGAAAACGCGCACAGGGCGCGTCTCATAAATCCCTGCATGCTCTCCGGCGATAAAGAGCAAACCAGCCTATTCTTAGTAGGCTGGGATGATCGTCCGGGGGAAATCTTACGGGTAGCGCACTAACCCGCTCCAGATCGGCAGGGGGACGCACAGCAATCCTGCTGAAAAAGATAGTACGCACGAAGATCACCCTAAGAAAAAAAGATGATAGAAGGGACGGGAAAAAAAAAGCTGAAAGAGAACAAATGCACCTCAGGGGAGGGGGGGAACCATGGCTGAGCGAAAGCAGGGATACTACGACCAACTCTGTGAGCGCTCAGGTGAGTCCCCCCTCAGTACCCCAGCCCAGCGTCGAAAAATTAAAAAAAAAAAACATTCAAATTAGAAACAAACGTTTCTCTGGGAGAGACAGAGGGGTCAACTCGTGGTAGCTAGAGTGTTACGGTGGTACTCGAAGAAAGCCAGGGGGGGGAAAAGTCACGGAAGACGTGGTGTGGTCACGGTTAAATAAGGCGTGGTTTGGTGACGGAGGAAAGGGCGCGGCATAAAACCCCCGGGGACATGCTTAATCCGAGGGGGGAAAGAGGGGAAAGGACCTTAATCTGAATGTTGTATAACGGGGGAACAGGTCTTCATCCGTTAGTGGCATCGCATAATAGACTCTCGAAATGGAAGGACCTGAAGGAAACACGTCCCAAGGGAACAAACTCGCGGCCCCGGTCCAGACCTTTGGTCCGATCTCAACGGATGAAGTATGGGAGAGGAAAAGGGGAAAAAAGGGGTCCTACTTGTTTTTACCGGTGGAGTCGAGACCTCCCTTCCTCGGAGAGGGCCTTACTGAAGGAGGCACAACCATAAAGGCCTGTAAAATCAAATGTGAGGGCCTGTCACATGAGCCTCACGACGAACCAGACAACACAGGGAGCAGTTCCTTACGATGTAACTACGATTAAGCCGGCAAAGGGGTAGCCTGGGGGGGGAAAGGGTTGTCCCGGATGGGGGACGCAAAAAACGAAGATTAATAAAAACCTGTGAACGGAGCAATTGGAAGAAGATCGTCACAGCTAAACTACAAAGGTTGTCATAGAGAGGAAGGAGGAACTATCACCTTTTTATGTATATTCAAGGTTTGTAGGGGGGGGTGGGTGTTAACTCTTCTGCGTATGAAGACATCCCGTTATCAAGAAAGAGTTTTTCGAAAAGGGTCCAGACAGCTGGGAGGAGTGAGGGGGGTGGGCTACCCATCTGAGGTGATGCAATGATAATTCTTGGAAGGGAAAACTTATAATTCGGAGGCGGAGCTCTTGTGGGCTGGAGGCGTACTACTCGCTTAAAGGGATCCCTCTTTAACTAAAGGGGGGAGAACTTTATCTTTTTTGAGGGGTAGAACCTCCATAAGAGGATAAAGGAGCTGCATTAAAAAGCCACTACGAGAGTTTTGCTGCCTCGCGCGGATTGAGACTACTGTATCAAAGGGGAAGGAGACATAATCCATGGGGTTTAGAGAAGAACAACCGCGTATTAGGCAAATGGGTGCAGGCCGTGTGGTTGTCGATGGAAAGTGTTGGGGACGACACCTCTTCTGGACCAGAAACTAAGTAACCCATCGCGGCATAGCTCTTGCGATAAAAAAAAGACCCAGGGGGAGGTGGGGCTATTCAAACATTGGAAAGGGATGCAAAAGGGGTGAGAAAAGCACACAGCCGTTTAACTGCGCTGCTTAAACCGGTTATCAAAACCCTTCAGTACTTTGGCCAAAATTCGCGAAAGCAAAACAGAGGACACAACCAGAATAATCACCAGTTTCTGGGGCAAGAGGCTGATCCTTAAAGTCAACGTCGAGAAACTCTCAATTTATTCGAGGGAAAAGGAGGAGAGGCCCCCCCACAGCCTTAAAACGATTTAAGGGGTCGGAAACAAAAAGGACAAACACGAAACGGTGAAGCCC
>Ga0179591_1303681_pt1 | contig 12698 bp, 12 predicted proteins | sample CZOMad2_1_08_16f_FD_182891 | JGI IMG/M metagenome (GOLD analysis project Ga0179591, IMG submission 182891) | Vadose zone soil fungal communities from Angelo Coast Range Reserve, California, USA - CZOMad2_1_08_16fungal (PacBio error correction) | ecosystem: Environmental > Terrestrial > Soil >...
CGAATCTCGGGCAAAAGGATTGGATAGGGATTTTTGGCCGTGTTGTAAGGAAAAAGGGCAAGTTCGGGCGTTTCGGGGTGAGTCCATGTTCTTGACAGGTTGAAGTGGTTTTAAGGGAGTACGGAAGTCTTTGCAGGAAACTTTCTCCTCACGAAAAAGGGGGGTCACAGCCAGCAGACCTCACAGGCCGCCTGGGGGAGTCCGGAAGGTAGAGTGTGATCTTCCATTTCGCGTGAATTTGCTTGGAAAGGGGTTTACCTGAAGGTCCTCGGGCTTTGCAGGATGCGACTTCTTGAGGAAAAGTATTTTTGGGCCATGGAGGGGGCGAAGGGGAGGGGGTGGGGGTCTAGGTGCTGCTTTTCAGGAAAACGCCGCGGTCAGAGGATTGCAGTTTTTGAGTAACGAAGGTAGTCGTTATACTTTCCAGGGCGACAATTGCATGAAGGAACCGTTGGGTATGTTAAAGCTAAACAGGGCATTGAACAGCCTAACGAGTCAAGAAGAAACGTCACCAAAAGCATAAGCGCACGACCTTAAGGGATCTTTCACCAGAGTAAGGAGGGGCATATCGCCGTCCATGGAGGACGGGTTCAGGGGATCAACTACACGTGGGTGATCAAGGAAGTCCTAGGGAAGCAGGGTGCGGGAGGGGGTTAATAAATCTGTTCGTCTGCCTGAGGGGAATTAGTATGACGCCGGAGTCATAGTACACTATAAGGACAATCTTTGACAGGTATTCGGGGTTTAATTCTTTCCATCTCCCAATTATCAGAAGAAGGAAGGCCTAGAGTCTTCGGTCCATCGGGGGGGAAGGGGCAGGGAATCTTCTCTGTGACTTAAATTCCGAAGTTTAAAAAAAGGGCCCGGGCACCCTACAGAAAAGGGGAATTTCGTTTCCCATCTTGGAAAGCAATCTTAAATCTTCTCCCTCCATCAAATCACCTAGGAAGAGAGAGGAAGAAGGGGAACCTGACTTTATCTTTGCCGTGGAGACGTTCTACAGGAAGTCTTTCCCCCAACGAAAGAAGGACATCATCAAAGGAACTGGAAGGGGGGGGGGAAGAACTTGTGTGAACAAGAAGGTTCCCTCTGAAAAGGGGCCCTCACCGGTCCACACACTCTCTTCCAAGGGGAAGACGGAATCACCGACAGAACGAGGAAAGGCTCTCGTAACATCGGACCAAATCCATCTTGCCAGATATTCCCGAGCGGGGGGAAGGTCCCTGGCCCTTACTGCAAAAAACTTAACAGAGGAAGGGGTGGGCCACGCAAAAGGTCCAGAAAACCCAAACGCGGAAACACAGTGGTCGGAGATCAGGCCAGCCCGATCCAGCTCAGCATCTTCCAGCTGAGATGCGAGGCCAACGGGGCCCAAAAAGCGGGCCGAAGACCCGTCCCACCCCTCCCCCGCCAGGACGGGGCATTATAACCACCAAAACGGGGGAAAAAGTATCCAAAAAGAGACTCAGGGAGGGGAAGCTCCTGGAGGAAAGCTCTCCAGAAGGACCAGGCACAGAGGGACAGCCTCCGGAAAGACGCATACCCTTCGGTCCCATCAAGGGTCAACAGGGGGAAAAACCGACAAAAACTTCCTCGACGCACCCCTACCCCGGAGAGAAAGATATTCATCACAGCTTCAGCAGGGAAAAAGACATCTGGGGTGGGGGAAAATACCGAAGAAAACATAAAAACAAGACAATTACCTTCCCTTCACTCCTTAAATTTGATCATCACTCCCTCCAACAAAGAAACGCCCAAAAGGCGGGAGAAAAAAAAGAAATATCCACCAGGGAGGAAGGACATCAAACAAAAAAACAGAGGATCCGTTGGAAATTAAGCGAAAGAAGGAAAAGATGGGTAGAAAGAAAAAGCCTCAGCTATCGGTCCGTGAGCACCAGGTCCTCAAGGGAAGAGAGATGATCACAGAAAGCGGGGAAGGCGAAGAGAGAGCTGCGAAGGGGAAAAAGGAGTGAAAGAGTACCGCTGGAAGGGGGCATTGGGGGGGAGCCTGAAGTTCCTATAGTACGTCTGCCTGGGACGGTGACGGGGCATATCAGCACATGGTTTCGTCATCGCGGAAGGAAAAGGGGGGAAGGGGCAAGGTAGGCATCAAGCTGACCGGATGGGGGGACCGATCATCAGAAAAAAATGAGCCGGAGGAGGTGAGACGGCAAGAGAGAGAATGGTTTTGGGGAAAAGAAAAAACAAACCCTCAGGAGGGGGTGTGAAAGTTGGGGGGGAAGACTAAACCCTGGATGACTTTTCCGCCTGAATTACTCTCCGGAGGCATCAGATGATTCCACAGAAGGAAAGAATTAAGGGAAAGCCCTTCGAAAAGGAAAATTTGCTGGGAAAGAGCCTTCATCTAATCCATGAAAGACATTGGGGGGAGGTTAAAGGTTCCGAGTCGTGAAACAAAAAGGGAGAATAACCTACGGGGGCGGCTTCCAAAGCCATAGGGCAAAAGCGTAAAGAAACGACAGCTCCAATGCGACGGCAAAATGTGACCTGTGGGGGGAGGGAAGCGCCCGAACAATACGGGGAATGTTAAACACACTAAGGCGACAGAGCAACGGAGAGAAGCGATGTTATACATAGATAGGAAGGGGGTAGGCAGCGGTCAAATGGGAAGAAACAACAAGGTTGAGAGGAAAAGAGAGATCTAACAGACGCGGCACGGGCTACCCGATAATAAACGCTATCGTCGCAAATCGGATCCAAGCGAAGAAGGATTTCGGGGCAAAATAGGGGAAAGGACCCCGTATTGTATGTACTACCAGGGGAAAGGGGGGGGACGTGCATGGAGTCCTGACTTGATTTCAAGTGGGGAAGGAGTCTCATTGTCCGAGAAATAGGTGAGAGAGAGACATGCTCTCGTATTAACCCTGTAGGAAAAAGGAAACGGCAACGTGCTCATGCGAAGTGGTGCAGTCGTAAAAACGGAAAAGGTCCCGAAGTGAGCCTAAACTTTCGGGGCAGTTTCATCGTTTTGATCCGCGAAAAGGGACCGGCCTTCGGGGAGAGAGGCATACTCCCGATTCCACGTTCCTGTGACTTCTAAAGGCAAATACTCCGGGTGTTTCCCCCACCAGGGGGGAGCCGACTTGCCTTGTCAGCACCGCGCCCAATGATGGATCGTATCGGGTACAAACTGACTCATCCAACCCCTCGTTTTGCAAGAACTTGAACTGCGGGATCCCGGCGACATCGAAATCTTAGTGATTCAAGTGAGGCAGTCCCAATGAGTCGCAGAGGATACCTTGGGAAAAGACAATCTGGGGTCTGTTGGGTGTGGGGGCAATCGCCTAAGCCGGGGAGAGAGGGAAGCCCGCCTTAAGCAAATTTACGTGGGGATGAGGGAAGGCAGGTGTTACCTGGGCGATGAGCCCCGATGCGAGGAGACGTCTGGCTACATGAAGTTCCGGCGCTGCAGGAGACATGACTGCTAGAGACGGGGGTGAGTAACCGGCCTTGGACATTCTGGGGGACTTATTTCAACTTTTGCTCCTTTACGGCGGGGTCAAGGGGGGTCGGGGCGGGCCGTTCCTGAGAAAAACTTAGCATGGACCCGGCGGTGTTGTGGGGATGATGGCAGGGTAGCCCACGGGAAGTGCCCTCGGATGCCCACGGAAAATAGCTAGGGCGCCATGTCGGGGGTTCTCCGCGCTCTCGGGGGGGAGGGGCTTTTATCAGTGCTTCTTGGCCCCTTTGTCTTGGAAGGTCCTTTTGATTCTTGCGCAGGTTGAAGACTTTTCCGTCTTGCTCGAGGAAGAAAAGTCGAAAGGCCTCTCGGCGGCTTTTTATCCTGTCACGGGGAAAGGTGTTAGCTTCCTCGTTCGGGGGTCGGGGTGGCCGGCGGGACCGGGGGCGTGCCACGGGGTTAGCTCATCTGAATCATCTGGCAGCGGGGGAGGGGAAGCTGGATCGGGGGAGCTTCAGGACCCTTACGAGAAACAAGGCGGGACCGGGTGCTCTGCTGGCTCAACGTCCTTGCCTTTTTGAATCAAGCGGGAAGGGGGGGGGGAAGGGGGGCCGGACCGTCCGGGCTAGTCCCTTGAGAGGGGAGGAACTAGACGCCGCGCTTGAGTTTGGGTTAAGGAATTTTCCCCGGGACGAAAAGATTCGTGAGGGAACGGTGCCTGCTGGTTCGAGGGCGAAAAGGCCGTTGTTCACCCCTTAGGAAAGGGGGAAACTGGCCGGGCAGGAACTTCTAGAGGCAGGCCCTGAGGCACCGGCCTGCTTATTCCCTCATTGTCTAAGAAAAGACCAACGGGGAGACTTATGGCAAAGTACGCGTTGTGTCCTAAGGGGGAAGCCTCTTACGAGTCTCAAAGTGTCCGCGACCTTCTCCTTTGTCCCGGTCCACGGAAAGGTCAAACTATCGCGAATCGAGGGAGGAGGTCGCCGCGCCTTCCTCTTAAATGATCAATTGGACCTCGCCGGGGAACCGTCTTAGAACTCGAGGGGGGCGTCTTTTGGCGGGGCTCTTCACGGGAAAAAACCTGCAGAAGAACCACGTGGACGCGGACCGCCCCGGCATAGGGACCTTGTTCACAGGCCGCCCGGTTCAAAAAGTGTGAGGAAACCCGTAGGAAGACGGGGGAACCGGACGAGGAGTGCGCCGTTGTCCCGCTGCGGCAGGAGGGGGGCGGAGCCGCGGGGGTATTGTCTTTGAAAACTCACCGGCCGCGTCAAGGACATCCCCTGGAGCCTTTCCGTCCGGCTCACGGGAAAGGCACCGTCTCCCGACGTATTGGCGTGGACGTTAAAAAATCACCTGCCGCCGAGGAACCTGGGCGGAAGTTAACTATTACCGTCACTAGCAAAAACGTACAAACTTGCCGCTCAGGGAAATGGACATCCTTCTTCGGAAGCTGCAGAACCCCCTGGAAGGGGATGCACCCGTCAGAATCAAACTCAGTTATACTCACGCCAAGGGGGGGGGGTCTGCAGTGCTTACCTCTTGGATGTATGTTCCGCTTAAAGACGGACCCAGAATAATGTAACGCCTCCACTCCAAAGACCAGGGAAAAACCAATAATCCCTTCCGCCAAGGAAAAACGGTCTCCTATCACGCCTCCTCAGTCGCCAGCCTATAATAAATTACCGCTTCTCAGAAGGCTCTCTGGCCTGGGAGACCATCAACAAACATATCTCAGAGACGTCCCCAAGGGACCCTGCGAGCTCTATTAATAAAATAAAGGTCGTTCGCAATCGTCCCGTGACGCTCTTCACAGCAGTGATTACCTTTAAAGTGGGAACCACTCCATCAGGAGGGAATCAACAAGCCTGAACTCCCCATCCCTCACCCTTTAGGCCCTACTAAAAAAAGAGACGAGTTAATACCCCTTCCAAACACCGCCACGGGACATCATCACCCTACACCGGAACAGAAGGCTAGCAGGATGAGAAGATCGCACAACCTCGCGCCCGATGAGAACAGACCTCTAAGACCAGAGCACAAGCCGCAAGAAATATACCCTTCACCGATCAGAGTCAAACCCAACGGAAATTGCAATTAAAGACTTATGTCAGGAAAAGGCGCGGAGTCACTCCCGATGAAGAACTCGAGTTTGGTGGACAGGGACTTTCTGTCGGAAGTTTATTCAAAGGATCTGAAAAGAGGGGTTGTCCGCAGGCAACCCTAGGGCACACGAACGACAGGTAAACTTTGGCTACGGGGGCTGGGGAGCTATCGAAAAATTCAGCTTCGTTGGTTTGTACAGGGCACGCGAATAGCAAATGCTCTCCGAGTGAAAGGAATCCCAGACCGGGCGCTAGGAACGGGCATTAGGGGCGCTTCGTCTGGCATAAAGGAATTTCAGGCGGCTGATCGGGGGGGTTTCGCGTCGTTGATCGTGGTTGGGACCCAAAAAACAGGCCGAGTAAATGCAAAAGCATGCTTTATCTCTCTCAAAAACAAAAAAAAAAAAGAAAGAGGAAAAGAGAGAGGGAAGAAAACAAGGGGCGGCAGGTACGATGGTCAGGGGGCTGCACAGATCAACCGTCATCAAAGGAAGGAAAGGACGTCGCGGCATCGAAGCTTTTTGTGGGAGAAAAAGGCAGACGCCGGTCGGAATATCCTTCACGGCGGGGGGGACCCTCTTCGCATTTGGGTCAAAACATCGAAGATCAGAAAGGGAAAAGGGGCTGCTCCCAGACAACCTGGGAATCACGTTACGTCGGCGGGGCGCAGGTAGGGGGTGACAAAATAAACAGGACGGAAGGAACGGTAGCAAAGAAAGGTCGAGCTCCCCAACAAAGTGGGATTTGGGGTGTCCAGTAACGTCCGAGTCCGTCCTGATTAGATTGGGAGTTCAGAGAGGGGTGGTTTTTACTCGGAGAATAAGGAATCGGTGGAAAAACGTAGCTTGGGGAAGGGGTTATCGGTCAAGGGGCGATGCAGGTTGGCGGCTGGCACTTGTAGAGAACGGTGACAAAAAGACTGGCCGGTTTGCGGGGTAGAATTCTCCTTGATGTTATTCTTCTCTAAAATAAATGGGGGAGAAAAGTGTCTAGAGACGTCTCTCAGTGGGCTTCCATTGTTGGGGATATTTTCTGGTCTTCGTGGTCGGCCCATGATGCGTTGGGTGGATATCGTTACCTCGCTTAACGAGGGAATCAGTGGTCAGCGTTGACCCGGGGGGCCCTAACCGTGTTTTTATCCGGCTTTGGACTTCTTCAACTATGAGACGTCCATCCTCTTCCATGTTGGATGACATGGGGTGAGCATGGGTGGGGGTCATGGTTTCCTCTTGATTTCTCTTATTTCAACTTAATTCTTTCTGGGCTAGCTGGTAAGGGTCTTCTTACTGGAAAAGAGGGGAGCGCAGTCGGGAAGGGGTTAGTTTTTTGACTGTGTTAGGGACCTTTCCTTTGACGTTTCGGTTGCGTCTTTTTAGGCACATGGTGGGGCCAGGTTAATGTGGTTGGCGGTCTCTGGCATGTGGTCCCGGAAAGCCCCCAGCCCGTTGGGGTATTCATCATACCAAACTTCCGAAGGCGGGAGGTTATTTCCAGAAAAATGGGGTTGCCGGTCCTCAAGGGGCGTGGAAACCTGTCGTTTACCTGGTGGAAAACGTGCTTTGACCTCGGAAACGTTGGGGGATGGCCGACTTTATCTTTTTAGGCTCAGGGAAGGTGTTCCGGAAAAGAGTTCAATCGGACATGGTGGCGTTGTTTAAAAATGGAAAAAGAATGGCGTCTTGAGGGGTGGTACCCTGTCTCAGTTTCATGGGGGCCCCGTCGCCGGGGGGAATGCAGTCTCCCCGGTTTCACTGTCCCAAAGCCTAACCTGTAGCACCCCTCTTCCACCGAGTCTCTCAAACGCCCTGCGCGCTCGGGGGAACATAGACGTCAAAGGTCCAGCCATTGTAGTCCCCGAAGTCTCGTCATCAATGAAAGTGTCGAAAGGTCCTGAAGTACCCAGAGCAATTGGTTGGCCGGGTCTGGGAACATCAGAAAGCACTTGGGGATCTGCAGGTCAGGATGACGAGGGCGTACCGGGGGTACATATAGAAAAACCATCCGAAGTACGTGGGCGGTGCCGGTCGCCAGGCCATGTATAGGGTAGCAGGGGGCCCGGCGAGCTCGCAAAACGGTCTGCGTCGAGCGGATTGACGCGAAAAGTCAAGGCCTGGCACCCTGGACAAGCGACGCCGAAAAACCTCGGTGACCTCTTCAACGGCGCCCTTGACAGCGCCAAATGCAGAGGCAGAAGGTAAAGAGACGTGCCATAAAGTATACCTTCGGACTTGAAGTATACCTCGCGTGAACATAGTGGCTCATTTCCTGGCATCCAAAGGCCACTCCAAAAAGATCTTAGTACCTGAGGGTTTTTAAAATCGGTCCTTCTCCAGTAACAGGACCAACATTTGCAGCCCTCCGGGAGTCACTTTTACCGAGGTGGCGACACTAACCAGGGGGGTGTAACGTTGCTCATCCGGGTCATAAGGACACTCTTCTTTCGTATCTAGCTGCGGTACTTCCGCTTTGAACTGCAACGATTTCGGACAGAAACAAAAGGAACTCTTTCTCACGATTAATCTCAACCCTTTCTCCGGCTATACTACTCAGGCGTCTGAAGGTCCGATGGCCATCTGTGGGGCTCTATGGGCCCCCTGGGGGTCCAGATTCCTTTACCCGACACACAGACCCCGCTGAAAGAAAATCCCAAATCAAAAGAGTTTACCTTAGGAACACTAACGTCCGGGAGTTCTGAATGTCCTTTCTGTAAAGAGCTCGCTCCGTTACAAATTGCCACTGGTGCTTCGGCGGGAAAATCAAAAGGCGGCCCCGGTGGTAAATAGAAATTTCGGGGGTGGGCCTATACTGGCGAGCATCCTCCAAGGGGTCCGTGACTAATATTCTGTGCCAACCCTCCCCTCGGGGTTGCTCTAAAGAATTACGGGGCGAGGCAATCTGGCGCTTCTTCTAAAGAAATAAAGGTGACATCTTTGTTTGGGCATGCCAGCATCGCACAAAAATTCTCCGGACCTTTCGAATCATAATTGGAGAGGGTACGGCCCGCAAAAAAAACCAGGAGAACAAACCGTGAAATCTTAAGAGTAGATTAAAGGGAAGGTCCGATCACAAAAAAGAGTCCATGTCACCCAAGGAGACGGAAAAAAGTCAAACGTCGCAGCATCTATCTTTGCTACGACCACAGTTGAAGAAAATAAATTACAATTCATGATCACGGGAAATTAAAAACGGCATAGAGGGAGAGACGTCGTGGGGAAATCTAACTCTGGCTCAGGGGGTCTCCTGAAGTACAGGCTAGAGGACTGGCTCACAAACTGTGACGGGCAAATCACCAACCATAATCTTCGCCTAGCTGGCCGAACGAGTTGTGTAAAGGGGACAACGCGGCGCAAGTAGTTGTCTGGTACGTCTCACTGTGCACGGGAGACTCCATACGCTGAAAGGAGGGCGCAAGGGGAGTCGAGCACCTGGGGTGGGGGGACCACCCGGAGGGATTTGGGTCAGACACCATGTGACGTGGAACACGGGGACGCGAGCCGACTTGCCAGAGGAGGCCATTTCGAGGTAATTCGCACTGTCCAAACGTTTCGGCGGACAAGAAAACCAGTGCGGGGGAAGAGCTCATCTACCGCGTCAATACGGTTGGGTGTGGTTGTGTGTGTGAATGTGCATAAACAGTGGTGCCCGAAATCGCTCTCGGCTACCCAGTACGTGGGGGTGAGCCATGCGCCGGGAAATAGGACATAAAATACAGAAGGACAGGCATTCTACGGCAAGGTGCAGACCTTTTGTATGCAGATCCGACAATACGGGGGGGGGAGAGTACTGAAAGAAGCGTCTTATATTCAGCTTGGAGAAGAAAAGAGATGAGAGAGCGGGTGGCTCCAGCCGCGTGAAGGGTTATATCGCCAAAAAACAACAACGTATTATTAGGAAAATGGGGGGATCTACAGAACGCGACGTGGCAAATAGAGCGCTCAGGGATGCCAAGCGCTGAAATATGAATTCGTGACGACGAGGGGTCCTAGTATTGTTCAGAACTCGTACTAAACAAATTTGGGGGGAGGGAAGGATGCCGGACTAAAGTTGTCAGCGGTGGGAACCGTGGCCGCGAATCTCAAGGGCGAAGAGCTCGCGGACCTTATAGCAAGTCCAGCTTGCGGCAAGGGAGATGGGAAATACTCGTCACCGGGTCAGATGCTCCTAAACGAAGGTTAAATTTCAAAAATTTCATGGCATGAGGGACGGAGGACTAATCATAACGCCCCGGAAGAAACTGTCCGCTGCCCTCAAAACCAAAAACCTTTGGTGATCCCCAAGGTGGAGAGAAGCAGGCCCCCGCCGAACAAAGAGGAGGATCGGGTAGAAAGGATCGTACAAAAAAAGACAGTTAAGAGTAGGCAATACCGTGAAACGCTCGGCAAAGAACAGGAGGGGAAGTTTGAGGAAGAGAAGCTCCGGGAAAGGAGGCAGTCATTGATCAAACTGGACCATCTTGTAAGAGGAAAAATCACGTAGCAGGCGCGACCGAGTAGAACTTAAGCAAGAATTTGCGTTCATAAAGAGATAGACTGTATGACAACTATGAATGGCACCGATATATCTACCTTGATGGGTACATGGAGGCGCGGCGCGGGGGCAATGAACATGACGGGATAACTGTGTGATCGGAACGACCAGGGAGGGGACTTATGCATTTGTCCCGCTTTGCGGCGGGAAAAAAAAGGGGGAGAACGGTTGCCTGAATTCATGACAGGGAGGTGAGGGATGGGTGTGATGGCAGTGATGACTCCCCCAGGAAGTGACAGATCTACGCCGGGGCTGAGATCAGAAAACCTGGGGGGGGTGACGGGGGCCAAGTTCGCTACGGGCGGAGGTTAGAGGTTCGGTGTCCCAAGGGTGAGGGGACGCGGGGAGAGGCTGGAGGCGTTGGGAGGGTTCATCTGTCAGCGCCGGGGATCCCTATAGAGTTCTTTCGGTGGATCCGGCAGGGTGGGTATTTTTGCATAGCTTTCGGAAGGGGTCGGGACCCGGACTGCTGGTCCTAATTGGGAGAGAGGAAACCGGAAGAATGTGCTCTATGAGGGACTCGGGGGGGAAGTTTCTCTGGAGGTAATCAGAAAAGGCGACAGGGTTCTAAGTTATTGAGCAAAAGATCAAAGGTGACTTGTGGGGAATCCCTCGGTCTTTCCGGGACACGTAGTGAATCTCAAAAGCCTTCCTCTTGTTATAGGAGAGCAACTTTTCAATCTGTTTGGGTGAGTACCTCTTGTCCCGACTACTATCAAGGGTACGCTGGGGAACCCGGTGATGATGGTTAGTGAGCAGGAAGTTTTCACGTCGCAGTTTCCTCTGTTGGTCGGATGTTATCTGCGATAACCGTCCCTGGAGGGTGCCCGTTGGTGGAGTCCTCGCTAAGGGCTACTCCATGGGAGTAGGGGGCTGAACTTCTTAGGGCGACGGAAGTTGCGGGAAGATTTTGTGACATTCTCTGGGTCCGTACGAGGGGCTATTTCTCCAAATGGCAAGTCGCTTTTCCTTTGGACATAGGAGACTTACCGGCCCAGTACTTCAATCATAGAAATCTGAGATCCGGCGGCCGGGGACAAGGCAAATTATCAAAAATGGGCTCACTTTCGCCATTCCGCGGCCGACGCCCCAAAAGCGATGTGTTTCTCGATTGCGGGCACAAAAAAAAGCGGGGGAAAAGGACCGTTCAGACCCAAGAGGGATGAATTGGGGAAACCCGGCCAAAGGATGGGGTCAAGGGCAGGTACTCTAAGGTTCGTTGGGCGAGCCGTCAAAAACGACTTGGGGCCGAATAGGGTTATGGGCCGCTTCTGATTTAGGGGGGCTTATCACTAGCCGTTCGTTGGTGGAGCTGAAACCCGGGGTGGGGGGTGTCAAACGTATTTTCGCTTACGCACACCGTATCCGGGGTTTTGACTGATCAATGAGCAATTACCAGAGCCTTACGTACAGGCGGGTGCACCACCAAAAGCAAATGCTTCCTATGACCGCCTGACAAAATATTCCCAAGGCAGGACACCCCCAAGCTGCCATCGAAAAAAGGGGACCTTCAATGTCATCTGTTGATGGCTGAAATTGACCATCACGGAAATCTTGCAATCAGAAGATACTCTAAAAGGAGCATCCAAGGAGGCAAGGGGATTTCGGCTTAGGCTGACCGAACGGGCGGGAAAAGGAATAATCTTTTCAGATGACCGCCACCCCCCGTCCTCTTAGCCCTTGAATAGAACCGAAACAAAAAAACAAGACCTCGTACCTTAGGGGTCCCCACAAAAGAAAGACTCGCCTCAACACAGGCCCTCGCCGATAACGCGACCGTCATACAGTCCCTAGTAACGCCAGATGCTCTTCTGTCCTGAGACCGGGACCAACCTGGAACCATAAACACCAAAAGAAAAACCCTTGACACGCCCGGGGTAATCCTCATGCGAGGCGAGGAAAGAACTGAAGAGGCATCCACCCAGCCCCGGGTTAGAGAGGAACGCTCTGAACAGAATGATGAGTGGAGGCATCACTCATTCACACAGCCTCCTTTTGGAAAAGCCGAACCGACCGCAGGACAACGGTAAGTCACACTACTCCGCGCCGTCAAAAAAAAGAGAAATCCGCGAAGCGCAACGGAACTTCATATAAGAAAGCTTCATTCCATAGGCCATGAAATCCGTCGAAAGATCACCTCTAAACCGGACAGTAAATCGACCGTCACTCTGCTAAAGAACAACAAGCAATCACCGCTCAACCTTAACCGAGAGGGTCCGGGCGATACTTGTCAACCCCCCCAAAATTGCAAGAAGACTATGTCAGTGATCTGGAGGGGACCTTAAAAACCGAAGAATCAAATCCATGTGGAGACAAACTAAAAAAAAAAAAGTTCGTGTAAGTGCTTGCGCTGCAAATATTTTCCGCAGGAACAGAAAAGGGGGACGCCGAATAAGGGAGTAAGTGTTGTCGGGCTGAGTAACAATGCTGGAAAGGGAAAAAGTGGTGTCCACTTCGAAAAACTGGCAGGCCGGCATAGAAGGGAATTGCTATCGGGGGACTTCCACGGGCGCTATTGACGTTTCTGGCTCGGCCACACGCGGCCTTAAGGGAAGACTGGATTTTCAAAGGGAGGAAGTTATTTGAGAGTGGATAGTCAAAACTATGGACATAACGATTAAGGGAAGCAAGTGCCTGAAAAAGAG
>Ga0179591_1332107_pt1 | contig 12698 bp, 19 predicted proteins | sample CZOMad2_1_08_16f_FD_182891 | JGI IMG/M metagenome (GOLD analysis project Ga0179591, IMG submission 182891) | Vadose zone soil fungal communities from Angelo Coast Range Reserve, California, USA - CZOMad2_1_08_16fungal (PacBio error correction) | ecosystem: Environmental > Terrestrial > Soil >...
AAGAAAGCTTTCATATGGCGATAACGAAGAAAAGAGGAAAAAAAAGATGAATCAGGAGTGGGGGGGGAAGGAACCTAACAAGGAAATGCGGAACGAAAAAACTTCACAGCTGCTTCTTGCGAAGTTTGGATTTATAAAAGGGACAACCGACCGCAAATTGGGAGGAGGGGGATTTCAACACAGGGACAGGCTTACAGGGGTTTGATCGATGTCAGGAGGAAAGAAAAATGGGAGAAGGATCAAAAAACGCAAATCTGGGGGCTTCAAGTTGTCTTGATGTCACGCGAAAAAAGAGGAAAAAGGTCCGGAAACTCAACAGGCGGAGGCGTCAGTAGACAATTGCAAGAAAGCGGAGGGGGGGAGAGGGGAGGAAAGAAACAAAAAAAAAAAGAGAGCCATCTCCTGCGGATGAGGAGCAATAGATTCATGGTTTCAACGTTGAGAGAGCTAGCAAAAGAGCCACTAAAGGACAGTAAATGAGTGGGCTGGAAAGGGAAACTTGGAAGCGCCGGGGGATAAGAAGTCAAACAGGGGTAGTTCACGTAACTCTGTTGTCGGAATTCAGGAGAGGGGGGAAAGTTCGATGAGAAGAGGTCGCGAAGGAGTGGCTGAAATTCAAGAATCAAATCATGAGAAAAATTCATGAGGGAGACTTAAGGGACGTGACCGGAGGGACCATCGGACGGGGTCGGGAACCAAAAAGGGAAGTGGAAAAGGAGAAGGACTTGATGAAGAAAAAAGATGCCAGATAGCAGGAGGGGTCGGAAGGGAAAATGGACAGAAAAGAAAAGAGGGGGAGAGAGAAGGGGGGGAATTTGCTCCTGAGAGAAATGATCACCGCGTCGGGGACGTGGGGAAGAAACTCGAGACAGTTCATTGGGTAGAATAAAAAACTATTTTACTTGAAAACTAAAAGGGAGGGTCATCGGGGGGGGGGGGGGGAGAGGAAAGACGTCAAAAAAATGGCGGGGGGAAGTCCTCAACAAAGGAAGCTCGCATAACGAATAAGGTAAGAGGGGGAGGAATCCGCCAGGGAGGAAAAGGGCACGCGAATGAGAGCTTCCACGTCTTCATGAAAGAAAAGAGAGGGGGGATTGGACACCTTGGAGGGGGGCAGATAGGAATGCGCAACCAAAAAAAGATGTGGTTTGGATCAAGGAAGGTCTCAGAAGGAAGCAGCGGTCTTGAGATGAACTCAGGGGGGGAGAAGGGGCGACAGGATAAGAGGGGGGACGAGCGGGGGACTCTCAAACCACAAAAGGAAGTGAAGGAGGAAATATATAACTGCTCGTAATCCTAAGAAAACACTCCATAGGAGGAGGGAAAGCCTTGGGTGTTTAACACAAACGGACAACCAAAGAACAGGGGGTTTTATTCGTTCCCTATGATTCCCAATTATCCTCCTGGCTAGCTTCTCGATACGTCGGGACCCAAAAAAAGGGTCTACATCATGGGGAGCGAAACTTACGATAAACTGTCAAACGGTGTGATCTAAGAGGTTTTAAATAAAGGGGAAGGGACTCGCACGGGGAAGGGGGGGGGGAAGCAACGGGAGTAAAATGAGACACAGGCGTGCATTGAAAACGCGAGGAGAGGGGAGATGGAAAGGGGCATCGTTTTGACTTGTTATTTAGGAAAGGAGCCATCAACCACAAAGCACTCTCTGGAAGAGTGGGAAGGGGAGTGAGTGAATAGGAAAAAGTAATCACAGGGGGGTAGATACCAACTGGAACCGACGCTGGGGGCACGCGCAAAGGGGAAGGGGGGGGAAAAAGATTAAGGGGACACCTTCTTTTAAAGGGATAGGGTCCATTTGGGGGGAAGAAGTGAAATGAGACAAAGAGGAGAGGAAATAGCTCAAAAAGAAAGCAGCGGGGGGGGCGGGGGAACGCTGACACGGAGCTGGAATGGAATTGTCACTCAAATACGACGCGGGGGGAAGGGAGGGCGTAGGGGGCGGAGAAGAACGGCCATAACCCTTCGGGAAAGAGGACCATGCCCTAGTTCTGGGGAAATCGTAGATGGAAATATAAAGGAAGAGATCGCAGCAATGGCTTAATACGGAAGGGGGGGGGGGGGGTGTGGTTCGGAAAGCAACGAGGAGCGGAAGGATTTTGAGTCGCCGTATTTAATAATGAAGGGGATAGAGAAATTACGGGAAGAGTTTTCTACAGGAAAACTGCAGGAACGTTGGGGTATGATACTTGAGGGAAGTCCCTAAGAAGAAGGGAAAACGGGGGAGGAAATGGGACTATCACTACTCGGTGAACTCTCCTCCCGAATTCGTATCTGTGGAATCATACCTAGGGGAAAAACGATGAAGGGGATGACATGGGATGGAGGACTCTCCCTTCACGATAAGGCACTTGAAAAGAAGAGGATGGTAGGGGGGGGGGGGAAACAGGCTTCCTGAAATCAATTAGAAGAAATAATTCGCGAATTTAGACGCAAAGGGGAAAGGGGGGGAAAATACAAAGCTCATGGGGAGGGAGAAGGATGTGTAATTAACTGAGGTACTTCCATAGGAAAAGCTTCCAAGGCTGGGGGAGCTCTCGCAAGGGGGGAAGAGAGGGGCGAATCAAATCCTTTAAGCTGATAGAGGCATTTTAAGAAGGAAACAGACTGCAGATCTGCCATTGAAGGGGGGGTTATGGGCGGGAAAAGAAACTTTCAAACCTTTGAGAAAGAAAAAGTGATTCTGGAGAAGGGATTTGGGGGGGAAACACTCAAAAAGAGGGGGGGGGAGGGAGGTTGGAATTTCACATGTATAACAGTGGGTTTGATCCTTAAAGGTCTCTGAAAGGGAATAAAAATGGTTGAAAGCCGGGGATTCATCGGATTGTGGGGGGGAGGAAGGTATTGAAAGGGAAAAAACTTCCGGAGGCAGTAGGAAGGTTCTTCAAACTCCAGTAGGGATTCTTCGTTCATTTCCAAGTTAAGGAGCGCGTGGGGCAGGAGGGAGAGACAAGCCTAAAGGGTCGCAGTGGTGGAAAATATTCGCTTTTTGGAGTTCAAGGGGGAGGGAAAGAATTCCACTGAATGCTCAGAAGAGGACAATGGAAAGGAGTTGGCTTTTTCTTATGGGGAAAGTTGATAAGGCGACTTCCGTGGGAGGGGAGAAGGATCAGCCGAGGAATGTATGACTAGAGAGGAACGCAGGAAGGAGAGGATCGCCGGCAAGGGGGGGGGGGGGGAGCGGGGAGGGGCCGTTTTCCTGCGAGAAGAAAAGAAACCTCATCGCTCCTGTCAAGAAGGAAGAGAAGCTGAGGGGGGAAAGGGAGGGGTACCCGAGGGTCAGCACCACGAGCGTTTCATCAGGAAGGGGACTGCAACGGAGAAAGGGTTAAAAATGGGAAAGAAACCATTGGGGGGGGGGGGGTTTGGTGGGGGGGTGTGTGAAAACTCCACTTAGTATCGAATTGAAAAAAAGGAAGGGGCAAAGAAGAGGGAGGAATCAAAAAAAGGAGAAAGGGGGTCCCTCGGAAGGCAATAGAAAATCCTCTGGATTTAGGGTGGTAGAGACACAGTTCTTTCAAGGCGGAGGGTGATTTCAGAGGGGGATAAGCTAACTTCACAAACGAGATGGTGGAAAGAGGAGGGGGTGAAGACGAGATTCACTCTGTTGGGAAGAGACTGCCCTCCTCAAAGGCTTCAAAAGCAAGAGAGTGCGGAGGGAAGGGGCCAGTACCTAGGGAAGAAGAACGCGTTCACCTTTCCTTTTGGGGGAGGGCGCAAACAAGGGAGAAAATTTGAATGAGGGAAGGTCTTCCTAAGGGACGCTATCGTCCAGAGAGATGACTAAGGCGGGAAAGAATCTTTGAGGGGGGGGGACTTTCGGAGGAACAAAAAACCTGAGGAGGGGAAAGGAGGGAAAAAGAACCGGAAAAAAAAAGAAGAGAGGGTTACCTCCCTATAATAAGAAGGTAGCTCTCGAAAAGGTGAAAATCGTAATTTAAATGCGCAAACTGGAGGAGGGGCTCTCACTGGAACTAAAATGTGATCAAAATCAATAGGAAGATGTACGGGGGGAGGAGGAAAAGGGGAGGGCTTTATCCGGGATGAGGCTGCAGTCGATTTCAAAAGCATGGGAAATGAGAGCGCGCGAAAGGAGAAGGGGAGGGACTTTGAGGGAGGGGGGGGAAGGGGGGTATTTTTTGATCCCTCACAAAGAAAAAGAAAAAGAAGGCAAGAATGAAGGAGGGGGAAAAGGGAGGGGGGTGGTCCTAGTGGAGGATGAGCCTGATTTTAATATGATACCCAAAACGGACGCGTTTTATAATTGACCGAGAAAAGGGCGCAACGAAAAAAGAACTGCGGGGGAAGGGGGGGTGGTGAACCTTAAAGGAAAAACCCAAGAAGAGAGGGAGTCCTTCAAAAGAGAAATGGGAAAAAGTGGGTGAAAGTCTATCCCGCTCTTTAATGTCACTCTGAAAGGGAAGGGAAGAAGAACCTCAGGAAAAGGGAGCGGGCGGAGTGATTAAATCGTCGTCCTAAAAACCAAGGGAAGGGAGGGGGGGGAGAAAGAGGGGAGGCCATATACGCTGACATCTATCGCATCACAGATGTAAGTCGACAGAGGGGGAGGGGTCTGCAAAGCGCAGATACACGCTGGAAACATACAAAAGGTGCAATTGGAAAAAGGGGGGGGGGGGAAGGGGGGGGGAAGGTTTATGAGTACTATTACCATTGGGACAATAAAGATGCCATCTTTGCAGGGAAAAAAAGAAGAAAGAAGGGGTACGCTGCTTCCGGGGGAGAATGACGGTTGGTTTCCGGGAAGCTCAAAAAAAGGGAGGAGGCCTTGTGGAAAGATATTCCTAAGAAGCGAATCGGCTTTTGATAACGCCGACCGGTTCGGGCGTGGGTGCAGCCGCACCGGGGGGAAGAGCCGTCTTTCACATGTTGATTAAAGGCACTATCAAAAAAGGAGACGGGCACTTGGAAGGATGAAACTCCTTACAAAATTTTCTGGGAGGGTGGGGGAAAGAGGAGAAATCATGGACGCCATAAGACGACGGAGAAGGTGGGGACGGGAAGCAGGGGGGGGGGGTTACAAGCCAGAAACCAAAGAAGGGGCAGCAGGTATGGTTGTAACTCGTCCATGCCCTCATCGCTTAAGGAAAGTTCATCAGAACAAGAAGAAGGGAGGAGGAGAATGATCTACTAATCCAAAGCGATCAGATGGCACTGGTACGATCAAACGATGGAAAGGAGCATTGAAAGTAGGGGGAAAAGGGGGGTGAACCACAATGGGACTTTGCGACGAAAAACGGAGGAAAAAATTGGGAGAAGGGGGGATTGAGGTTATAAGAAATAAAAAGAAATCAAAAGGGTGTGTCATGCTGGAATGAGGTCAAAAGGGCAGGGTATGATCGGGGGGAAGGCAAGGAAGGATGGGTGGGCCCGGATAACATAACGTAGAGCAATTGGGGGGGACAAGAAAAAAACCTTGAGGAGAAGTTTTTCTCCGATTCGTGAGGAGGAGGGGTATAATCTTGCGGGGGGGAAAAGGGTATGTACCAAGATAGAGACGGAGGTGCTACATGAGAGAAAATGCGAGGGGGGGAAAGGGGGGGACGCGGAATTCATTCTTCCTACCTTGGCCACTCGAAATGCAAGTGTTTGGTGTTGTGGTGGGGGGTTGTTGGGGTGGGGTTGGTGGGGGTTTTGTGTTTGGGGGGGGGGGGGTTTTGGGGGGGGGGGGGAGGGGGGGAATGTGACCATCTTTTCTAGGAGAAGTTACTCCGTGGTTGAGGGAAGCACTGTACGTAAGAAGATGGGAAACGTAAAGAGGGGGAGGGTCTTATTCTAGGGGAAGAGGGGGAGGAGAAAGGCCGGAAAAGGCGGGGGGAGGAGGATAATCACCCATGGCCGCCTGTAGGAAGTCAAAGGGTAAATGACCTTCAGGAAAAAAGGGAGTGGGACCTTAGATAAAGAGGAGGGGTCGGGAAAGAAAAAGGGGAAGGCTGGTCATCAGGAGCAGTTGACTTCGGAATGCAAGAGAAGAGGGGGGGAGAAGTGAGATTTACAAAAGAATAAAAAAGGTGAAAACGCACGGGCTCGTCAATGGGAAGGTGAGAACCGTTCGCGAGCCAGAGAAGAAGTTAGAAAGAGAGCAGCCTGATTATTAGTGGGGAAGAAAAATTTGGAAGGAAAGAGGAAGAAGAGTAGACGGGTTGATTGCTCATAAGACTAACACGTCCAACGAGGGCTGGTTTCCAACGCGCAAAAAAGAAGAGACGAGCCAAGGGGGTTCAGGAATGAAGCGAGGACCCAGCGAGTGCGCCTTTCTGAGGAAAAATCAGAAAGAGGTGGATGGCACAGGCCGTTTTGCGAAAGAAGTTAGCGGAGACTGAAGGGGCCAAGGGGAAATGAAAGCTTCCGTCCTCAGGACAGTCTGGGATCAAGGATCAATCTTTAAACACCGCAGGAGTTTGGGCGGTGCGGAGAGGAGGGGGATCTCTAAAAAGGAGTGAGTGCCGCACGAAAGCATAAAACTCCGATATGGAAGAAGGAAAGAAGATCAAGTGAAAAGAGGGCTCTCTTCTAAGGAATCGTACGGGGCACAGAAAGGAAAAGGGGACATCATTGTTGGAAAAGTCAACAACGTACGGGAAATCTATCTCACGCTTGGGAAGGGGGTACTGTGATGAAGACGCGCATTCGGGCGTTGAAGCCAGCTGAGGAGGAAGAGGGGCGAAAAAACACGGAAAGAGTCGCAGGGGAGATGAAACATAGGGTTGACGTGGTTAGTATTGAGGAAGGAGACTCTTCAGAGGGAAAGGGGAAAGAAAATAAAGGGGGGATATGAATCCATAGGAATTGCCTTATTTAAGAAAAACTTCACAGGGGGGGAAAGGGGGGATCATTCGCAAAAAAAAAAGGGGGCATTCAGAGACGTGAGGTATTATTGGGGGCCGGCATGAAGACCCCGAATGGAGGAGACGCAGGAGGAGAAGGGGAAAGAAAGGGTTGAAGGAAGGCTTACGATGAAATCTAATGGTCGAAAACCTGCAGGGCCAACGAGGGAAAACCGGAGGGAAAGAGCATGTGAGGGGGGGGACAGAAGGTCTACTACGCGACCAACCGTAGGCGGAGAAATTCAAGGGAAAAGAAAAAAGGGGAGGAGTCCACGGGGAGTACGGTCTTCTCTAAGAACCACTTCTAATGGGTCCACGAGAAGAAGAAAAACAACTCATTGAAGGGGGGGGGGGGGGACCTCCCCAGGTAGGGGGGGGGGGGGGGTAGAATAAAGAATACATTTAAATACCGGAAAGATCAAAAAAAAGCGATAACCCGCGCGAAAAAGGGGGGGTGTGGTGGAAAGAAATGGGCGGTGTTCTGGTCGTCGCTCCCCCCCGCTCTGAAATGGGGGAAAAAAAGATAAGGAAGAGGACTTTTTGAAGAACCGGTCGGGGGGTCTGTTTGGCAAACTGGGAAGGGGGGAAGAGGGGGGTCGGGGGGAGGCGTCTGGGTTCATTCCGCTCCCTGTGACACGATCAACACAAGGAAAGGAAGAAAGCACGTGAAAGGACAAAAGAGGGGGAGCGCTAAAAAGCCACTTCAAGAATAAGGAAGGGAAGAAAATGGAGTACAAAGCAAAACACAAAAAGGAGAGTCTGCATCCTGTCCGTAGTACCTCTACCATGCCATCTGACTCGAAGGCCACTTGGGGGAGGATGAGAAAGAATCTCTACAGGGGGAGATGTAAAAAGGAAAGGGCATGAGGGGTACGAGAATAGGACAGTCTGCAAAATAGAGGAGCTTGGGAAAAAAGTGGACGAAAGACAAAAAAAAGGAGAACTTATCGGGACGAATTGGGATTGATGTAGTGTTAAAAAAAAGATCCCGCAACTTTAGAAAATTCCAAGTGAGGGCTCCGTGGGGTAATCGGGGAAAAAAATTATCAGAGAGGGAAAGACCAAGGGGGGGAAGGGTTCGGAGTCACTGATGGCACGCGCGCACCCTAAACGAAGGGGGGGCTGGGGGGAGAGGGGCTTCTTCAAAATTTCCGGAAGGGGGACTGGGCGTAGGGATCGGAACGACATAAAGGGAGAAAGAAGGCCCGGGGAGGGAAGGAAGTTAGGTGGAGAGGATTCGCTTTCAGTTCCAACTGGTAATATTCCGCGGAAAATTCTTCACTAGAGAACAAATCAAGGGGCGTATGTAGAGTTAACGGTGTCAAAGAATAATAAGAACTTCTTCAAGAGGAAGGAAGGAAAGATTGAAGGAGGATCGGGAAGCGTAGATGGCATCAAATCCCGCGCCGGAAGGGGGGGAGAAGGTATCAAAGGATCTATAAAAAAATGACGCGCCGGTGAAGTCAATGGGGGGAGGGGAATTCGAAAGGGGGAAGGGGAAGGGCAAAGCGGGATAGCTGTTCCTAACCAACGCGCGTTAACAGAAAAGGGGGATCTGAAGGAGGAAATATCAGAATCACAGTTCAACATTTGGCGGGCCACCGGGAAGAGCTAAAATCAGGGTTCTGCGCCCGTTTCTCGGAATGGACCAAACAGAAGTCAGAGAAGGCTTAAAGACTCTTTGATTACTAAGGGGGGGGAAGGATCACAGGAAAAAAGAAGAGAGTGGGGGGAAGAGGTGGGGGGGATGTCTAGAATCTAACCACTAAAAAAAAAACTGCGGGGGGAAAAAATCAAAAAAAACAGGGGGCTCTTCATCACGCTGTTTTAACGAAAGCGAAGGGGGGAAGAGCTCACCGAAAGGAGGGGAGGAGAACGGGAGAGAAATTTCTTTCTCCCAGCTACGGGGATTTCAAAAAGGGTTGGCGGGAGGTAGACCATGAGGGGGGTCTCAGAAAGTACTATTCTCTAGAGGAGGGGAGGATCAGGTTCAAAGCTTCAACTGAGTTTGGCTGCGGGGGGAGAGAGGTGGAAAGAAGAAACAAAAAGGGAAAAAGAGAAAGGGAAAAGGAAAAAAGCAACTTAGATGGATGAAAAAAAATACTGGGGGAGAGGAGGAAAGAGCGGACGGGTCACCTTCGACACCAAACTGGTAATACGTTGATAGAAAATAAGGGAGGGTGAATCGGAGAGTGGGAGTCAAGTTATAACGCGCGGAGCGTGCTGGGGGAAAAACGATTGGAAGAGGGGGAATAGAGCAAGAGACGAAAGAGATTTTGCGCGGAGGACTGGAACCTCCGCATCGTTTTTTGAGTAGTATTTAGGATTGAAAAAGAAAAAAACGCTTAGAGAGGTTCGTTGAAGACACGGGTCCAGGTTTCTATTGCGTTTAAGAAAAAAGGTGAGAAGGAAAGACAGAAAACAACCAGGTCACATTCGCGAGAGGCGTTTTTAAAGGTGGAGTCTGTCCAGGGGAAACCGGCAAGAAGGAAAAAAAAAAAGGAGATTCGGTTAAGGAAAAAAAAAAAAAAAATAATGAAGAGGACCGAGGTTGACCGAACGCAGGGATCCGCTCGGGGGGGAGCAAAAAAGCAAAACAAAAAAGGAAAAGAAGAAAAAAAAACAACACAAAAAACAAAACACCAAAAAAAAAAGTGCGGTTGGGTCTTGAGGGAGGGTCGACAAGTGGAGAAAAAACAAATTTAAATCGGGGGGTCTCGAGTACGATCCAGACAAATAGTACGTAGCTCTAGGGCTGGAAGGAGGAGGGGGGAACATCAGACAAAGGGAAGAAGGAGGTACGGGACTCTTCTTAATTGATTATCTCAAAACCAGAGGATGGGGCTAAGTGAGAAAAAGGGGGGAACATAGAACTCATTGCAAGGTCCCGGGGGGGGGGTAAGAGGGCTTTTCGAGCTACCCATCTGAGCGAAAAGATTAGAAAAAAAAAGGAGAGAAGCTTTTTGAAAAGATTCCGTTTTTAAATGTGGCAGGGGGAGGGCGAATACAGAAAAAACGCACTTTAAGAAGCAAAGAATCGGCTGTTGGGGAAAGAAAAAGGGGGAGTATCTGGGAGGAGGGAATAACAAAAAACGGACTCCCAACTCCGAATGGTTCTGTATTATCCGGCGTGACCATGTGTGAGTAAAGAAAGTGCACGATCAACAACAACTGCACGGGAAGGAAGGGAAAGGGGGACGGTTTGAGTGGAACAGGCGGAGAAAAAAAAGGGCCAAAAATGGGGCAAAAAAAAATGGATTTTATGTGAATGACAAACACTCACTGCTCATGCGCTCTTGGAAGTCTTGGTCTTCACAAGGAAAAGGAAATGAGAGGGAAGGGGGGGGCGATCATCTAAAGGGGGCAAATAGAGATGAAGAAACGACTCAAAAAAGATGGCAGGGGGGAAGAAAAGGGAGGCGGGGCCAAAGAGGCGGGTTCTGGCTGTAATTCCCCTAAACCTTTCACCTTTTAGGGAAAAAAATTCGCCGCGGGGAAGAGGTTTCTGGAAGCGGAAAACACCCCTCACGCATTTTGTCAGGGTTGCAGGGAAAAGGAAATGCTGGGGGGGGAAGAGGGCAGAGGGGAAATCACCCATTTTGACCAGGAGAACCAACGTCATCGGGTTGTGCGGAAAAGGGGAGGGGATGGCACAAGGAAAGTTCGGGGGAGAGGTCTTGCTGAGACGTGCAGTAGCCGTTTTCAAGGGAAAGCGAGAAGACCAGAAGCAGGCTCCAAAAGGAAGAGGGGAGGCGCTTCTCCGAGATTATGTGGTAACGGGAAGAGGGAAGGAACGGTAGGGGAATCACCGCGCAAAACTTCAATCTTCCACTAAGGGGGAAGACCCAGAAGGAAAAGGAGGGGGAAGGGTCCATCTGTTTCTCAGCCTTCGAGGAAGGGGGGAGGAGAAAAAAGAATACGGTAAAATCTGTGTATGCGGGGAACGCGGAAGAGTTCGGCAAAGGGGGGGGGGAGGAGTACGGGGGGAGGGGGGGTTCGTGCGATTCTGAAAACATCAGAATCCTTGCAAAGAAGGAGGAGGGGGGTACTGCTGCCGGGAATGAAGGAGGGAAGGGGGAGTCTAGGGTCGGCACCACGTAAAATGCGAGAGGATGGAATGGCTTTAACTATAAAAATATCCGTCGGGGTCTTATCAATTTCTTGAAAAAAAGGGACAGAAAACTGGGGAAGATCGGGAAGGGAAGTTTACCAAGTTGAGAGGGAAATGAAAAAGAAGCAGCGTAAAAGAGGAGGTATCAAAAATACCCTGATGACTTCTGGTGCATATGTTTACTTTCACAAAAAAAAAAGGGGGAAAAAGTAAGAAAGTGGTCGGGGGGTGGGAATGGAGGAAATAAAGCCGAACAAGTCAAAAGGGGGGGGGAAAGAAGAAAACGCGCAAGAGAGAGAGACAAAATTGGTCAGACGGCTGTTTTTTCTAGGAAGACGAATAAGAGGGAGGACACGCGGATAATGAACGGAGAAAGATCTGGTCGACCAAGCGATGCGAGGAAAGTTTTGGGGGGGAGAGAACCTCATTGGGGGGGGGGGACAGGAAGGACGCTTCCCTCTAGACGCGGAATACTGAAGAGGGATGCTAAGTAAAAGAAGGGGCGCAGAGGTTGGGGGTATCTCGAAAAAAAAAAAGGTGAGAAAAAGAGGAGCTATCACGCGAACGCAGCCAAACTCCTGCGCGTATGATGACCTCCAGTGAAAATAGAAAGGCGACTGGAAACTTTTCAGAGGGAACAGTAGTTTGCGCGAAACCTCCAAAGAAATCGGATAAAGAATGTGCTTCCTCTACTTGGACAAGCACACTGCGAGTGCGTGAATGCCAAACTGAGGAGGGGGGGGAGAGCGGAAATTAGCGCCGTGAGAGAGGGTGCTTAGGGGGCTGAACCAGCATCGGGAAGGGGGGGGTAATGGAAGAAAGAAGGAATCCGACTAGGCCAGGGGAGGGGGGAAGTATAGTGGATTCTCCACCCGTAATCCAGATGGTAGAAGGGAGGAGAAGAAGAAGACAAAAAAGGGGTTTTCAAAGGGAAAGGAGTTAACCAATTCATTCAGCGAGCAGTGCGGTTGGAGGGTTGTGAGGAGAAGGGAGGGAGGGCTATGCCCTGCATGCCTGAAAGGCAACTGCTGGAAAGTCCAGAGTGGGGAGGGAAATCTACGCTGGGAGAAACATTCCGGGGTAGGGTCGACCGCTGAATTGGACGTGCTTTAAAGGGGGGGAGAAAAAACGATACGAAATCGGGGAGGACGGCGAATACGGAACTCGAAATTCCTCTATCTCATAAAAGAAGTTACGTCACGCCACAGGCTGAAGTACGGGGGAGAGAGGGAAGAACTCAAAAAAATCCACTCGGACAGCACCACTGAATTGCATTCCGATTGGAAGGCCCGAGGGAGGAGAAGGGTCAGACGCGACTATTACCATTGGGGGAAAAGACCTCTGCATCTATTTGCAGAGAAAGACAACAAAGGAAGGAATCGGGGGGCGGGGGGGGAAATGTCAGGGAGGGAGAAATACGGACGTCCCTGTGAAACGTGGGTACGGGCAAGAATAAAAAGAGGTTGAAAAAAAAAGAGGGGGGAGTATCGTTGGGAGACCTTCCCCAAACGATGCCGTGAACGGTTAAGGGGGGGGGGTGATGAGGAACGGGGCAAAAAATGAACTGAAAGTGGGAACCACGCCTGACAAGTGTTTTCGGGTGAGTGGGGGGAAGAGGAGCAGACCCACTTCGAAGGGGGGCGACAGTAAAAAGAATCACAACTCCTGCTCCAGCTCAGTTGGGGGGGGTACCATGAGGGAGAAAGGAGGGGGTTCGGGGAGAGCAA
>Ga0179591_1278613_pt1 | contig 12697 bp, 19 predicted proteins | sample CZOMad2_1_08_16f_FD_182891 | JGI IMG/M metagenome (GOLD analysis project Ga0179591, IMG submission 182891) | Vadose zone soil fungal communities from Angelo Coast Range Reserve, California, USA - CZOMad2_1_08_16fungal (PacBio error correction) | ecosystem: Environmental > Terrestrial > Soil >...
TCATCCGCACCAGGGTTTTTCTAGGAAAATCTGATATAGAGATGGTCGGCACTGATGAGGCCGAGCGCTGCCCCAGGTCCGCGCAGGGGCCGAAAAGAGCCCCAAGCCGCTTCACGGGGGTAGATATCCCGCCTTTCAGAAGGAGCGCTGAGACTGGGCTGGCTAAAGAGCGTCTATCCTGAGAATAGGCCTGACGCTAATGACCAGACGATGAAGAACCTGCCACAATCGAATCGAACTGCTGGGGTTAAACTAAAGGAACTATCCCATGGCTCTCTGGGAGTGAGGAAAGGGAAATGGACAGAGGAAAAAAAAAATCGATAAATACGCTCACTTCCGATAGGGGGAACGGCGAGAAAATTAACAGTCTAATTGTAAAAGACAGAGTTTCTCAAACCAAATAATTTCTTGTCTCACTGAACCTAAAACTAAAGGCCTGTTCTAAAAGAGGACGGCTTGAAGAGGGATCAACACAGGAGTAAAAAGGATATAGCGATGTCTTCCAAACATGATTACGGGGTCTACGACAGGGTAAGGAGGAAATGCGAGCATCGGACAGCATCAATTCAGAAGACAGCTCCCAAAAGTTTCAACCACTGGGAAACAATGGGCGGGCGTTTAATAACCATACGATGTAGAAAGGAGGAAAAGGATGATTAGGGGGAAAATTAAAAAGGGGTGAGGGCTTCCCTGCTATCAGAAAAAAATAACTATGTGCGCCCCTTTCCTGGATTAGGGGTTCGAGACGGGACGTACACGGGGGGGGTTAATGGGTGGTGATGTGGGTGGGTGTCATTGGAATTGGGGCTGGGGGGGTGGGTGGTGATGTGGGGGGGGGTGGGGGGGGGTTTTGTGTGGTGTTTGGGTTGTTTGGGGTTGGGGGGGGGTGGGCGGTTGGGTTGAGGTTGTGGGTTGGGGTGAGTGTGGTGTGGGGGTGTGGGGGGTGGGGGTGGGGGTGTATGGTTGGGGGGTATGATGGGTGGGGGGTTGTTTGTGTCTTATAGGTTGGGGACTGGGGGGGTGACGGTGGGGGGAGGCGTATGGCGTTTGAATGGGGCGGTTGGGGGGTGTGGTTCTACATATGGGGGCGGGTGGCGGCTTGAAACGCGTTTCAGGGGGGGACTGGCCGCCTTGTAGTCGTTTACGGGTGGGATTCAGGTCTCTCGGGGCTGTGTCAGAGTATGTCAAAGGATAACAACCGCAGACCTGGAACGCTTGAGGGTGCAGGAAAATCTACTAACTATCGGGTAAACCTATGAAAGAACGTCACGGCAATGCTGGTAAGACACGAGTCCGCAGACCCGTGCGGAAAGAAAGAGTACGGACCTATTTCCCTAAAGCACGGTAACTGGGGGCTCGAATTAACCTCACTTCACAGAGGCAAGGGACAAGGACCTGGAGGGGCGGGGACGGTGATGGCTCCGATTAAACAAACAGAATAAAAAGTAATAGCGGAGCATGGAAACAACTCCATGCTGCGCCCCATCCAACGGTTCCGGCCTGAAGGCGTAAAAACGGAATTCCAACGGTGACAGGGAAAGGTAGGACAAGGGGGGAATCTACCAGGGACTGTTTCACAGTCTTGAACCTAAGTTAACCGAACTTCCAGGTCCACGGGGCCTTAGATGAGGGGTGAGGATGGACGTCGACGCTTACAGAGAGAATGCGGTAGGGACACCCATGGGCAGAGCCGGGTACAACCACGTCCGCAAACCTAATGCGCAAACTTGTGCCAACGTCTTGGCCAGCCAACTCCTGCAAGCAAGAGGAGGTCTATGCTGGGTTGGGTTCACTGACCCGTGTTTTTATTACCTAATTGGGCACGAAGTGAGCGCTACCATGAATGGCCCTCAAGGTTCACTTTGTTTGACCGTGAATGGGTTGAGGAGTCCGGGGGCCCGCTGGCATGAACACTGTTCCTCGGAATGAGACGGGTCAAAAACACTAAAGTGCTAAGTAATCCGCCACTGTCCGTCCCAGTATCTCCGTCGCTGGGGTCACAAACGCAAGTCTCTAACGTCTAACTGACATGGAACAGGTCATTCAAAACACTGGCCACCTAACAGATGGAGCAGATGTAAAAGAATGCGTGATTCTGTATGGAAAAATTTCAAAAGCAGTCTCCCCGTTGGTTAAAGGAGTGTAGTGAACGTCGAAAATCGTTCTCTAAAGGGAGGTGAAGGGCCTGGAATCACTTGAAAAAAAAGGAACAAGGCAAGCTATGAGGACAATAATCCATATGCGCACAGCCCTCATCACGGGAGCGAAAAAAGGAGAGAACCGGTAAGGGTAAAGACCGGGAAAACAGGACTGGGGCTCAGGGAAAGGTACAACTACTGAAAGAATAAACCGGGCAGAGCTCATCCTTCGGTCTGCTTCCACATATAGGTCTACCGTGCAATCTGGGCGGGTGGGGGGGGGGGGGTGGGGTGGTGGGGTGGTGGGGTGTGGGGAAGGTAGGGGGGAGGGGGGTAGGGGGGGTGGGGGGGAGTGTGGGGGTGGGGGGGTCTAAGGAGGTGGGGGTGGGCCCCTCACGGGGGGTCCGCGTGTCGCGGGTGAGGGGGGTGGGGGTCGGGGTGGCGCGGGAGAGGGGGGGGTGGGGTGGCGGGTAGCGGTGGGGGCACTGTCAGTATGGGATTGACAGCGGATTTTGCAGTTAGCTTTGTCCGTGGCCCCCGGGGCTTGTCCGGGGGGGGCGCCCTTGCCAATTCCGGGGCAAGGGGTGGAAATGGGGGTAGTGGTGGGGGGGGAGAGGTGTGCCCCGGTTTGGGGTCGTGCTGGGGCCTTCGGTCCTTTGGGCGCGGGTATGGGTGGTTTTTCCTTAACTTGGGTAACGGTGTGCGGTGTGGGAAGGGGTGTCAGGGGGTGGAGAGCGCGTGACCGTCCTCAACGGTCTGGGCTCAAGGCTGTGAGGTGCCGATTCTTCAGTTGGATCGCTTACAAATTGGGGAGAGTGGGAGGTGCACCACGATCGGGGGCAGGGCATTGTATGTGGGGCACGCATTCGCAGTCAAGAGTACCTTGCAAAAGGTTGGCTTTTGCTTAGGTGCAAGCGGGAAAAAACGAACACGATACAACTGGGTTTTCGCGGTATTCAAGTCAGTGAGGATTTGCAACCAGCATCTGATACCACGAAAAGGAGTTGCCCAGCACACAAACTCAAGAGGAAATCGAGGGATAAGCTTTGGTCATCATATGTATTGAGGGAAGAGCATAACTTTACTTGGGTACTACAAAAAGGTTGGGCATGGATTTCTGATTTCAAACTGAATCCATTGCGGAACGCGCAGTAAGCCAGGCGACGTAGGGATCTTCATCATGAGCAAGTTTTGGTTGGGGGGGGGGGTTGGGGAACAGAAGAGAAATCTGGGGGGGTCTTGGTTGGGTCACCTTCTACCGTTCTTGTTTCTTCCTGGCAAAGCAAGGTCCCTGCTGACCTGAGGGATAATGCCTTAGGTTGCAAATCGGGTGGGCAATGTGGAGGTTACGGGTGGGGGTGGGTAGGGTTCTACGGGGGGGTGGGAGCTGGGCATGGGGCGGGGGGATCCCGGGGTCCTTCGCAAGTCGGGGCCTTCCTTTCTTGTTTCAACTTTAGTTTGGATCGGCGGGTGGTTACTCTGAGTCTGTTGCTCGGTAGCCCTCGGGGTGGGGGTCTTCCGTGGGGACATAACATGGGACGAAGCCTTTGCAACGCCAGGATGACGTAGGGTTCGGCGCTAGGAGGACACGAGCGCATAAGGGAACGCTGGGGGATCCCTATCCAGGATGGGTATCCAGCAAAATGGAGGTGAATGCCTGGGCCTGGCGGTTGGTCGAAGCCATGTGGAGGCTTAGGAGGTGCCATCTAAAGTCTGGGTGGGGTCGTCTCCTATGGGGTTCGGTGGTGCATGCACCAAAACCAGGACCTGCAAAAAACTGAGGAGAACAATACTTGGGACGGGGGGACGCTAAATTCATTACAAAAAAAAATAAAGTGAGGAGGCGATTAAAGGACCACCGAGAAATGTCCATACCGAGGCCACTTGGTCGTGATGCAAAAGGTGGAAAAATGGGGCATTTGCGAGAGAGGGAAGGGGAAAAAAGCTGACAAATGTTAGTACTTGGATCAGACGAGCGGGGGGGGAAACCTTGTACTACCCGCGTCGCTAGGAACGGGGAGGAGTGGGGTCCACAGGGAGCACACACGCGGACAAATGGAACAAAGAAGGAAAAAGCACCGGTAGGTCGGTAGATCCCGTAAAACGGATGTGCAACCTGGGTCTAACTGGGCAAAACCTAGGCGTCGTCTGCATGTCGTCCCGGCTGGTTCTTCTGCATGTGTGCTTGGAAGGGTGGGGGTGTGGGGGTTGGGGGTGAGTGAGGTGGCGAGGGGGGGCGGTCTCATTACCTCGGGGGGCTGTGTCCGTCTGACAGTGTGTGTGCGTCATCTTGCGCTATTTGGCAAAACCGCCAGGCAAGAAGGGCCTTTGTCACGTTGTATTTCGGTAGTCAGTGGGGTAAACAGATGCCCGCCAGACGGTGGGGGGGGTCCTAACGAGGTGATCGACGCGGGGTCGCCAAAAAAACATTTCTGGGACAGTAGGATGCACGAGTATGGCGGTTTAAAAACATGACAGGGTGCCAGCAGAATAGTGCAACACTCAGAACGGGGCGCCCGGCCCGCTTGGGTCGCGCGTTGACGGGCAACGATGAAAAAACTTTTCGTACGGTGGGAACGCGTCCCTTTGGGGGGGGTCTTTCCGGTTGTCTTTTCTTTGCTGCCAGCGGCCTGGAATGGGCGCTTACACAGCGCAGAAATGGGGAGGTGCCAGGAAAACCGACTGTCGTCCATTACGGGGGTACCTCGTGGGGAAAACAGAACAGAGCCTCACCAAGTCTAAGACCGTGATAAAGGATTGCTCAAAGCGTGAGAATGCTGCAGATGGTGGGAACGTCCACCAGGGAGGGGCCACGCTGACGGCGGTGTCGCATTCGATGGACTTTCTCTGGCGTTGGGGATCTCGCGTTGGTCTTGTGATGCTATCGGTAGTAATTCCCTGGCATATATCGGCGGAAAAAGGGCTACCTTGTTAGTGAGACCAGAACACGGAACCAGTCGCCGTTTGCCCTTATGGGCGTGCGGGCTACTCGGAAAGGGGAAAAGTGGATCAGCGTTTTAAGATTAGCACACTGAATCAAAGGGTTGGCAAAAGTATCAGGTCTGGGGCGGGGTCATATGTGACCAAAAAAGCCCTCCTAGGGGTCGTACCCAATCGTTTCAGGTTACTGCAGGGAGTCGTTGGCGTGGGGTTGATCTCGGTATAGAGGTGGTGCTGCGCTTGCATATTCTTAGGACGTCAATGCCAACGCGGCACCGTCTGCTCGATTTGTTCGGGCTCTGAACTAAGACACTCAACGAACATTGGGGAATTTTGAGGAGGGAACCAAGACGGAGAGGATTTGTCATTTACGCGACGGAGAGAGTGAAAACGGGTCCGTCTAAAAAGGGGGTGGCGCCTAAGTAGACCTGTGAATTGCCGTGGGGTCCCGGTTGTACTTCGATGAATTGGTTTTAGGGGGGTTGTTTCTGTTTACTTGGGGAGATCCGGGGATGAAGATCCAGTTGGCCGCCTCAACTAACTCACAGAAAAATCTTGAGCAAAAAAGGAGAAATCTCTCCCACAACTGCGAGTATCTTGGAGCGTGCAGTGTTGGGCAAAAAAAAAAGGTTGCTAGAGATCCTAGAAAATATTTGGCGCGTACCAGCACCTCAAAAACATAAAAAAAAATCTTGCCGACAGTACACGCATCACATTACGGAGGCGCTCTCACGTATAAAGTGACACTTAAAAACAAAAAGTGCTCTACAGTGGAACAATAGGCGAGTTGCGCAGCTCGGAATTAAGGCGCATCGAGCAAGGTAATACTTGCAATTCGGAAAAGACCAAACCGGAAAGTAAACGGCTAGTTTAATAGATGAATCCCACTGCGGGATTGTCGGCCTCATGTAAAATATGTTCGGTCACGATCTCACGTAGCTCGTTTCTGTTTCTGGACCCTGTAACGGGACACTGTACTTCTGCATATCCAACGGGACGAGTCTGTGTGGAAAAAACGAGGAGGGAACCGGCGTATTAAGATAAAAGGTAAAGTGTACAAAATTAGTACTTGGGAATACTTACTTTATACATATATCAGCAAAGGTACCAGTAGTGTCCGCGCACGCAAAAACTTTTGCTAAACTTGAAGCTTGATAGGTGGGGAGAATGTATTGGGGGTGGGCCGGTATACCCTAAAAAATTTCGCAAATTCTGGCTGGAGTTCTCGTGGGGAAGAAACATTGTGGGTAGTGGGTGCAAGAACGGTGCCTGAGCTGAGACGGAAAACGGGTCAAGAAGGTTGTTACGTCGAGGGGGGGAAGCTCGCCGGGGGGGGGCCTTGGGGGCGGCGGGTGGAGGGGCGTGATGTTCCTAGCAAGGATCTTGGCGGTAATGGGGGAGGTGACCAGGGCAGGATAGGGGAGATGGTTTGGGAGTGGATGCGGGGGGGGGGGGTGGAGGGGTGAAGAGGTTCGAAGGTATGGTAAAGGACACGAAAGGACTGGTGTGTGTGGATTAGCTTGTGGGGGCCGGGAGGGGCAGGGGTATATGGTGCATCGCGGGGGACAACAGGAGATGGTCATTTGGGACGGTCGACGTTTATTCATCGGAGTGTTTGCAGTCTTAGGGGGAGGGCTGGGCATAGGTAAACTTCAAAGTGTGGTTTGTCAAATCATTATGGCCAAGGGGTCACACAACGGGAAACCGGTTCAAGACACTAAAGAACTCTCAAGATTCTAAAAGACGGCGAAATGTAACAAGAGAATGAGTAAAAAACAACCAATGCGGGGAAACACAATTACCTACCAGTCTACAGGTAAAAACTAAAAAATGAAGAGGGCATGGTTATACCTGGAACTAGCTACAATAAGGTAAAGAAGCGAAAGGCAGGTAGCGTGCGGAGGAAAAAGGTAAAAGCTAACAGAAAAACGGCAGAGGCCCTACCATTGAAAACGTGCGGGAACCGTGGAAAGCAGGGTATGGATAAGAAGTGGGATAAAACACGGGAAGATTCAATGAATCACCCGAGACTAAGGAAGTCAAAATGTATCCATACCGCGTCCAGGGGATTGGGGTACAAACACAGTCATGCAAACCGTAAAGCGGCTTGAGAACTGAGATTCCAAACACTAGTCCTGATTTCCTCAAACCTCAACCCTCCTCCTCCTCGGGGGTAGGCTTCTGGCCTGAGATCCCCTGCTAAACGCCGAGTCAGGTAACCAGGGTTGTAAATGGACTTCATGTAACACACAGAAATCTCACTGTAATTTGTTAAGATCTCGGAAGGGGCACCGTGGAAAAAAAACAGGGGTGCCTAACCGGTGGAACCGTCAAGAGGTGGGATGTGAGCACTCCAAGCCTGGCTGCTCTATCGAGCAGGGGTAACTCTAATTCGGCTGGGCCGTCCGGGCCTAAGGGGGGCTGCGGCGAAATGAACGAAAAAACAAAAAATTTTCAGCCGAAAGAACTTACAATAGGAGGAGGAAAAATGGGTGGATCAGAGGAAGAATGTCACGCAGGGGGGTTGTAAATGAGGTGAGGCCGCAAAAGTCTCGGACGAGAGGCTTGACAGGGGGCAGGAAAACGTATCCCCACAACCTAAGGCCTTCGATCAAAGAATAAGCTCTCAATTTGAACAGCAGGCAGTCTATCCGCCGTTCTAAAAACGTGAATGTCAAAGGTGAGGCGGCAAACTGTACAGCTGCTGACTGCAGGGGGGGGATGAACAAAGAGGGGAAGCATGAAATGTCTAATAAGGTTGGAAACTTCGAGACCATCGCGGCTTGAAAAGCATGCTTGGTCGAGAAAGTCATCGCGGCCACTAAAGTCCACATGAATAAGGTAGGTTGAGTAATGTGTCGCCTTGGGGTGGACCCGGAAATACTGCAGCAAACATCACTGAGACAGTAAGACACTTGCACTGATCTTCATTTAGATGCACTCTCAAAAAAGGAGCTTTTACATGAAGCGGAGAGCGGGTTCAAAAGACCAAAACTTCAGAGGGAGAAGAAAATACATATTCATTAGGGGGATTTTGATTGTTTTGACAAAAACTGAAGAGGAAAAAAACTTGGTTGGGTAGGGGGTCAAATGTAGCACTCCTTATCAAAAACAAAGGGGGAGGGAAACAATCAAGACACAAACACGGTAGGGGAGGGGAAACTCGAATCTAGTTGAATCTGGGCATGTGATACGAAGGGGAACACCCTGTAAGGGGCAATACAAGGTAAAAGTGTAAGGGGTTTCGTACGGGTCATTAGCACCACATCCCAAATTAAAGGGGGGCCATAAAGGCGGACGAAAGCAGAACAGTTGGGTGAACACTTCCGTCATGAAATTTCTACTGCTCTGGGGGGCGGGGAGGGAGGGAAAAGGCGCATTCGGGATTGGTGAAACTTGCAGGTGAAGTCAAACCGAGGCCAAAGGTAACCGGGCCTCAGTTCGAGATTTATTGACATGTCGTGCTGTTTCTTTTTATAAACCTGACCCAGGTGCTCCCTCAGATGTGAGGAGAGGTTACATTAAAATGCTTGAAATTACCAAGTGGGTTCGGTTCTAAAGGGGACGCACGTTTGCCGACCGTTCACTTACGTCAGGAAGGTGTCGTGACTGGGGTGGGATTGTTGTGGTTGCAGTCGGAGGCCAATCCGGGAGAAGTCAAGATGCATGCAGGTTAGGAAAAAAAAAAAAAAGCTGATTCGGGAAAACTTCCTGGCCGGATGGGTCGGATGGGGGTGGGAGATAGCAGGGAAAGATGATCTTCGTTGCCAGCGGGGGAGAAAAGGGAGTTTTTTTCGGGGGGGCCGTGAAGGTGGAGTGAAAAATGAAACGACGCCAAAGGCAGACGCAGCCAACGATTTATCCTCTCAACAAACAATCAGGTTTGCAAAAGCAAATGGAGACTCCAGGCTACGGTGAAGAGGGAGCCGAGCACAGAGCCGCAGAGCGTTTCATTGGTGATGCGTGTGGAAATTAAGGGCCCTTAGTGAGATTATGGCAAAAAGGAGTCTGGCGGAAAGGTAGGGATGGCGCCCCGTTCGGTGCAGGCGCCGCTCGGTCCCGGGTTGGGGTAAAACCGGGGAAAGTCAGTCGAAGATGGATTCGGGTCGAGCGTCCCCTTTAAGGGTAAATTCCGCAGGGGCAGGAAGAGGGGACGACTAGGAGAAAAACGGTCGTCAAAGCGTGTGCTGGCGGTCGGTGCTTGCGGGCGGCGCGGGACATCGGATGACACGTTACTGCGGGGTCGGGGTTTTTGGAAGATGCTTTCAAACAGCCAGAGAGGAGGTGTATGTGCATCGGCGGAAAGCGGGGGGGGGACGAAATGAGCAAAAGGGTGGAGAATCACGTGTTATCGGGAAAGTCAAACCGGCGGCAAAAGTAGGGGCGAACGTTGTGGGGGTCGGGACCATGAGCTGGGTACCAGAGGAAAACATTACTCATGGCCTTCGCCTGTGTCGGGGTGAAAAGCGAAAGAACGGGAGCCAAAGGGCCCCAAAAAGAGGGTAGACGGTGTGGGCGTCCAAGTTGTTTGTCTTACTTTGCCAAGGCAGCATTTATTTGATCTGATTGGCGAAGAATTTCGGGGGATACGGTTCGGGTTCATTTTAAAGGAACTCGAAGGCGGCTGCTGGTGTAGAGTGGTTAAACATAAGAACCCTAAAAAAACTTAACGTGACGGAAAGGGCAAGGAAAGTCAAGAGAAGCGAAGAGTAAACCCGAGGGGCACCATGTATGCGTCCTGAGCCAGTGGGGTGGGTTCCGTAAAAAGCTTCTTGCTTCCTTAAGCATTCAAAATTAAGGGTAAGAGGCCCTTGACACCTGCTTGTAGAAACAACCCTCCCCAAACTTAAAATGACCTTTAGGTCGGAGGAAGCGGAAACCTTGGGGTTCCTCAGTGTGATGGTAAGTAGGGGGCCCAAATTTGCAGCACGTTCCTGAACCTTGCGGTCAATATAGGGTACCAGGCCAAAAAGAGGGGTCCCAGCAATTTCGGTGGGGAAGGGGCAGAACCGAAGGGAAGTGCGTTGAAACCAGAGACTTCTTCAATTCAGTGGACTGTGGGGGAAAGTGGAACGCCCTGTCGCTGCCGGAAGGGGGTGATGGTCGGAGCACAACTTCTCAAGAAAACAGATGGCAGTCATTTATCGAGGGGCAAACAAAAAATTCGGAATTTGTCCGTCAAGAATGCGGGACGGCGGTGTTGACAGGGAATGAGACGTTTGGCACGAGAAACGCTTCGTTGAACAGTGGGTCAGCTTGGAGCAGAGGAGTTTGTGGTGAGGGGGGAGGGGCGGGGGAGGGGCAAAAGAGATATATTGTCCTCACGAGGGCAGCAAACGATGAATCCGACAACAAAACAACAAGGGAAAAAGAAGAGGGAGCAGGAACGCCCGAGGGAGGAAAAAGGCAAATACTTCTACGAAAATCCAGCCCTATAAAAAGCGAAAACCAATACAGCTGTAGTTGCCTATATGACCGCGGGGGGAAAAAGGACCAGCTGGGGCGGGTGGCGTCCCGGGTAGCGGTAGGGGACAAACAAACGCGAGATTCAACGAAGAACTACATTACACAATCAGAGAGACAGAGGGGGGGAAAGGCCGAAAAAGGCGATCACCAGATGTTTTCTTGGGACTGGGGGAGAGGGATGAAAACTAGCTCGGAACGAGAAGCAAATTATCGGGCGAAGCGCAATGGCCGGCGAATGGGAACTCTTCCCCCAGAGGGAGGAGAAACGTACACGGGGGGGGGGCTACAACCTAATCCGGGAGTGTCCACTTACAACCGGTCTTGAACTCATATCACGTAAGTCTCCAACGGGCATACGACGTTGCCCTAAACTAGATAAAAAAGAATCGCCCGTCCGGGATCCCCGGCCGCAAAAAGCTATATAAGGACCACTGAGCGGATGGTTTCGAAAGGTAGGTTGGCACCAAGAGGCGCAGTAGTATCGTTATTGAAAGGCCATGGCCTATCATGAAAAGTTGTGCTTATACAACGTGCGAAAATAGCCGATCCTGGGCACTGACAGAGGGAAAAATAGGAAAAAGCTTGGGAAAGGCCTATTGCCGCGAACCAAGCGTTCAACGGGGCGCGCGCGGGTATGTTCAAACGGCTTGAAAACGCAACCATAAAATGAAAAGTGGAACCCAAGAGAAAAGGTCCATTCTCGCGTCACTGGAGAGCCGTCAGAAAGGAAATTCTGTTACTGGGATCACCGGAATCGGAAAAGCCCGTAAAGAAGGGAGGGAGGGGCCAGGGGTGGGCAAATTCGGCCCGGCTTGGATGCCACGCCTAAAAAGAACAGCGAAATATCGAGTCATAGAATTTCTTCGCGGCGGAAAAACCCTCATTGGAACTCTACCTGACCACATTGAGGGGGCACCGAACCTTTGAAAAAGGTCGGTAGATACAAAAGTAACAAATGTAGTGGGTCATTAGGTGGAAGTAACGCAGGGGAAAAACAGCACCAACGTGTCCAAATAAAAACAAAGTACCTCGAACCTGGCGGTTGACGCCATCTTACAAACAGATATAAAAGGCGTCCCACTCCGGACCAGACACCATCAGCACAGAAAACGAAAGGGAATCATTAGAGATCTTTCGCCAGCAAAGGGGGTGAAGTGAAAAATACTTTTGGAAAAAGCCCTATAATAAAGCTCTGTGGTCTTGCCATCGGGGGTCAGGACTTTTGGAAAATGGTCCGACAGTTTTATCATACGGGTAAAAGGGGGGGAAGGGTATACCAAGTCCTGTTGGCAGGGGGGGGGGGGGGGTGTGAGCGGGGGAAGGGGGGGGGGGGTAGAAGGGAGGGGGGGGAGGCGGGTCAGGGGGGCGGGAGGCGGGGGGGTCTCAGGGGGGGTCGCCAAAGGGCGACAGGTTCATAATAGAAAGTTTGTATTCGGGGCAAGCAATGGTGAAACAAGGAATCAAACTTAACACTTGGGAGGGTGGGCATCGTGCTCATATTTACGGCATTCTTAAAAACTTTCACAGGATCCGACACGTGGATGGTTTAGGAGCTTCCGAAAACTTGCGGTCTGAATTTCTCTTCGGGGGAAACTACATGATCACCAAAAATGGGGGAGGAGAACGTGCAAAGGAGAACGTGCTCTAAGGGCTCTAAATGAAGGCCTTTGAAAAGAGTAAGCCACCTGTCTGAGAACATCAAATTAAATTAAAGACGGGCAGACGGAAAAACGCAGGACAAAACAGATTCAATTCAACGAGTAGCTGGTCCTTAAGGCAGTAAGGGGGAACATCTGGAAAGTGAAAAGTAGGGGTCTATAATAGCGCAAACTCACTAAGTGACACGCCTCAGATAGGCGCATGGGGGGGGGCCGAAAAGGAGGATTTCACAGCACGTTAGAACTACATAAAAGAGGGAGACTCGCAGGGAAAGGGGCATTCAAGGTCAAAGAAGGGGCGACTGTGGCCCGAAGCAGCGTAAGTAAAGGCTGGTTCACAACGTGTCCTGCTGAGCCGAAACGGCAACATCCTGAGCATAGTACTGAGGTGGATTTATTGAAGAATAATAACCGATACACTTGGGTTGGAATAAGGTATTCCACTGGGTAGTGGCCATGATCACCAACAAAGGAGGAGGGATGATCGCATAACCC
>Ga0179591_1361864_pt1 | contig 12697 bp, 12 predicted proteins | sample CZOMad2_1_08_16f_FD_182891 | JGI IMG/M metagenome (GOLD analysis project Ga0179591, IMG submission 182891) | Vadose zone soil fungal communities from Angelo Coast Range Reserve, California, USA - CZOMad2_1_08_16fungal (PacBio error correction) | ecosystem: Environmental > Terrestrial > Soil >...
ACATCGAAAAACACAACAAGAAAGGAGATTGGGAGATATTTTGCCACTTCCGCTGGGAACATTTGAGGTAGTAAGCGGATGGGGGGAGTATAATAAGGGAGAAAGGGGAAACACTGTCCGTTTTGGTTGAACTTCGTCAAAGCCATGAACAACACCATCAGAGATAAGCGGTTCACGTCAAGGGCAGTAAGTGCGCGCCGCCTGATCGAGGAACACACCTCGCGCGTTACAGGGGGCTGACCGAGCCGTGAACTTCGACGATGGCTTCCAACAAGTTTTCCGGCGCGAGTCAGAAAAGGAGAAAGAGCTCAAGCATCCACTCGGGCTGGGATGGGGACCGCAAGTTAGCAGGCCATCTGCGTGTCCGCATTTGGGATGTTGGGACATGCGTTTACTAAGGGGCAGCGAAGAACGCCGAGAGTAGTCCAGAACAGACAAAAAGGGGGGGTCCGAGGGACATATCATGAGGAACGCCGCTTAACCAACTACAAGACGGGGGAAATCCGTTTTCCGCGTAAAAAAAGAAGGTCGCAAGAATCCACACGAAACCTAGGGAATTTCAGACAGGAAAAAGAAAATGATTGGGGAGAGCGGCCAGTCGTCGGGGACGGGAAAAAGGATGGTGGGGGGCCGTTTCCTGGAAATTTGATTGGTCAGGGGGGGAAAAGGTATCAATTTCCAGAATCTTTCTCGGAAGAGGCCGTTTCCGCCGAGTCCGGGGGAAGGAAGGGGCTCCATTTTTCCTCAATGGGTGGGAGGGTTCGGGTCAAGAAGGGTAATAGAAGAGTCCTTTTCCTTGGGGAGGTTATGTCGAAACAGCTCGAAAAAAAGCAGGGTTCAAAAAGCTAGGACACTTTGGAAGGAATTCAATGTTTGAGTGCTTGGGAAGGGGACTTCGAGCCAGGAAAGGTGTTTCCGGGCTCGGCGGAATGCTGTGTGGAGTAGGAGGCGGGATTCGATTGCCACGGAGGGGGGTCGCAATTCGTTTGCAGGGGGCAAGGTCTCATATGTTAAAACTGGTTCTTGTTCGGAGTTATGCCACAGACAAGGGGCATCGCGTTTTCCACAGTCTCGCGAAGGGAGAGAGAAAGGAGCTTTCCTGGCGAACTGGTCAGGACCAACCGTTTGGGGGGCAACCTCATAACTCTGGTAGTGAGCTTGGGAGAAAAGAATCGTTGCAATGTCTCTCGAGATGAGGGCTTTCGCTTACATTCCTTGAACCTCAGGAAACAAGAAGGAGGATTACCGGTCGGGCAAATCAAGGCCTGCAAGCGACAGAAGCAGGGTAATACAGTGGTCAAATACAAAAACCAGCGCCCAGGGGTGCCGCCATATTGGTGTGGGGGGATTAGAAACTGCAGGGTGGCGGTAGCGAGAAGTTCGTCGGGATTTTCCCCGAAGGAAAAGAACATGTGTCATGGCCTAAGGCAGCGGCCACTGGAAGCTTCCGTGATAAATTCAGGGTCCTAAAACAATCCGCTGAGTCCATATTGGCGAAAACAGGAGTTGGCGCTGACAAAGTCAAAGCTCTGGGTGAAGTGAAGTAAGGCCGGGAGTTGGATGGCAAGCGTTGGGGGCGCGCTTCTTCAATGGTTTTTCTCTCACTGAAATGCGAGGGTCTGAAGTCGAAGCGGGCTCGGCGTTTCTCCATAGAAACCCGGAGATTTCTTAGAGCAGGTAGGGGGTGGGGAATCAGGCCGGGGACAGCACAGATCCCATACGGAAAGAAAATCTTTGAAGTCAAGGAAACCAAGCGGACAGCCAGGTTTACTCAATTCACGGTCTTCAAAATCTGGGGAAGGGGAAAAAAAACTTCCTAAGCGCTCCTGTCCCTAACTCCAAAAGGGGAGAGAGTTTTGAACACGAATAACTGACTAAGACCACCACAAACTCAAGACATAAGGATGCCGCGATTCCAATATGGAAGGGGTTGGTGGGCTCCTTTATGCAACCATCAGACAGAAAGGTGCGCCACGCAGGTCATCATGAAACATGGCATTAGGCCAGAGCCGGGCCGGCTTCAAAAAAGGGAGAGGCAAACGCGTGCCTCACGTGAGAGTTTCCGCAACGCGCTTAAAACGGGCAGGGGGGGGTCGTCGCGAGAGTTGCGCCTCAGGAACGGGGATCAAGAAACGCCGCAGGGAGACGGGCAAAAATCGCGGAGGTTTCCCTCCAAGGTCGGAAAAAGAAAGAGTGTGTCCTTCCGATGAATCCAGCAGAGGGGAAGGCCCACAAAGAAGGAATCCTATCAAAACACACCACGAGGGGAGGGGTGGGTGCTTTAAAGAGAGGGAGTTCCTAAGGGGGGGACGTTGGGGGCGACCCTTTCTTTGATTGAGATGAATTACGATGGGAAGGGGGCCATGGTACCTACGATGCAGGGAGAAAAAAAGCCATGTGGGGGGAAAGGCACCAGCGCGGCGGCGTAAGGGATCGTGAATGAATGCTAAATAGGAATAAACCACTCCATTTTTCAAGCATTGAAGTATCACAGATCACTTAGCAACGCTGCCGAGCTGTTTTACTACCCCGTCCTGGGAGACTTAGGGGGGGGAAAGGAGTATTGACCCAAAAAGAACTGACTCAGGAGGAGGAAAGGGGGAGGCCTCCAAGAGAAAAAGAAAAATAAAGTCTTGTTTAGAAGGACAAGCTGTGGAGATTTGGTGAGGTTTGCGTACCACTGTTGGGCGGGAGGAAAAAAAAATACGCATGGAGGGGACAGGCTCCGAGCGGAAAGTTTGGGGTTCAAGTCGGGAAGCAGAAGTGCGTGGACGAGAAAAGTATGTTGCCTCGGAGCTGAAGCGAATACTTATAGATGGGGGATGTTAGTTAACTGTTTACTGGTGTAATTAGTGTGAGCAGGCATTAAGAAAAAAACGCAAAAACCACGGTCACTGATGAAGAAAATCGCAGTGGAACGGGGAACCTTTCCGTAAGAAAAGAGGAAGGCTAAATAAACCGGTCAGGAGGGGAAACAACGCAGAGAGCGAAAAATAGGGATGCCTAAAAAAAAAGAACCGTCTCCATGGGTACAAAGCGAAAAAGCCGATTGGACATCTGAAGGAAGGGTTCCGCCCCGCAAATCTATCGGAGGTTGGGTACAATTCAAGTATGAAAGGGGAGGTCGGATGAAGGAGGACTGACACATTAGCGGGTAGGACGAAAAAGACGTGTTTCGAAGAACAAAAAAACGCTGGACTGGGGAGAGCACCATATACAAACGGACAAGGGCCTGGAAGGCATGACAGGAGTCCAAATGTTCGGAGCAGTGGATCCTGATTTGCCCAGAGGTACTGCTCTTTGCAAACCTAGCTGGAGAAAGGGAATTTGAAAGAGAAACAGCTCAACTGCGAATCCAGGGGAAATGAAAAATGTCTCAAGAGCACTAAAAAAAAAGAGAGGGATGAGGAGAGGGGGAAAAATCTAGTTAAAGTTTTTTACCTAAGAAAGGCAGGAGGCAAGACGAAGAACGAGCGACGGGTGACAAACGGCTATTCAATGGTGGGGACTGGGGCCGTAATCCGAAAAATAAAAAGGGTGGAAAAATGGGGCTCGAAGAAATATTCCACCGAATTTACATTCTAATGGGGGGACTAAAAAAGCTACTCCCTCAACCTCTCGCAAGCAGAAGACAGAACAAAAATTTTCCGCATACTAATCGAATAAGCAACGTCCCAGAGTGAACAAAAAAGTTGGGGGAAGGGGAACATGCAATCGGAAGTTCGGGTTGAAATAAAGCAAAACACGCTGGGGGGAGTTGTAGGAAAGGCAGGTCCCGGCTCCGAAAACCATGGATTCAAAGCTCAAAGGGAGTAAAAACAGCCTTCTTAAAGAACACCTGACCTACGCGAGGACAAGAAACTAAAAATAACGGGAAGGAAGGAAAACCTTCCCTTAATCAGCCCTATAGGGAAGACTATTTCCTTATCGCTTTAAGCAGTGGGACTCTAGTTTACATGGGGGGTGACGAAGTAGACGGGCGAAACGGCACGTGACTTGGAAGCGGAAAAGGATTGACAGAAGGAGGTCACGGGGATAGGATCGCGCATGACCGCATGAAAAACGGTGGTGCATCAATACTCGGCGAGAACATAGGGAAGGCGTAGCAAATTTAAACAAGGGAAATGGCGGGGCACTAAGAGGGAGAAACCTGGTAGCCTCGGGGAGCTGGCGACTAAAGCGCATTGGTAAACGACGCGGGCGCCGAAAAGTGGAAACCCATCAGAGGAGGTCAAGAAGTAGTAGAGAAGGAAGAAAACTCGCTCAAAGGAGTTCCTGAGGCGGGGTCACAAGGGAAAAGGTAAAACGCCATAGCCGGGGGGATTGCTACATGCAGCAAGGAGGCGTAAATTGAAAAAGGAGCGAAGGGGTCAATGAAAAGAACGTAGGAAAACTTCAAGGTCAAACTCGGAATTCAGGGGGTGGCAAAAGGCTAGCTCTCCACACAAGAAGATTAAAAGAGAAGTAGGAGGATGGGCAAGGTCTAGTACTAACTCACTGATTGTCTTATAGCGATTTATGTCGGAGGGGGAAATCTCACGTTCAGGTTGCAAGCGATTTGGGGTTTTTAATCAACTGCCCCTTTGAAACAGCCATTCAATCAAGACGAATCGCTCGGGTATGTCAAACGTCTTCGGAATGGCGGGAGCTTCAGCGGAAGAAAGATGTGCAAGGGGGGCGCGGAATCGGAAAAAAAGGAAAAGGAAAAAGGAAAGTCAGGAGGGGCCATCAATTGGGGAAGAAAAGCGGAGGCTTTTGCAAACATCTCTCCGAAAACAGCGCGAAAATTGTGTCCGTATCTTCTGAAAAGGGAAATTACAAAAGGAGGGTAGGTTCCGTTGGGAGTTTCAAGGGGGCGACAGGGGAAAGTCCCGAAGCCCGCCGAAAGAAGGGGATGTACAGGATCTGGGGTTTTAGGGGACAGGCGAAGAGGGGGAACTCCGCGGGGCTGCCGTGAAACCCCGCAGAGAATCAGGGTGGGAATCGACAAAACGGCACTGGGGGGACGGGGACCTCAGCCACACTGTAAAAGAGGGATTGGCAAAAGAGAAGCCTGGCCGAAGATGGGTAATCAGGGCAGCGGTAACGATAGGTAACCCAGGGGAGGGTGAGGCAAGAAGGCATGTGTAAGCAGATTGGGCCAGCCGGGTGTCGAAGTTAACCAGGTTTCCGCCGAATTGGCACAATGTTAACGGCCGGAGCTGTCACAATATCCGGTGGTCAACATGGGTGGTTCTCTTAGAAAAGGAGAGGGACATGTGGCACACACGGGTGCTGTCCTTGGGGACGTTAGTCCAGAATGGTCATCCTTAAAGGGGCCGTTCAGGGCTGACAGCGTATGTTTATCCCTGGTGTGGAATGAAATCGCAATCGTGGGTAGCAAATATATCGGGGGTTTGCCAAGGGGAGCGGCCAGATGTTACCAAAATTTGAACCTTTTCGGAAGTGAAGAGACAATCATCTGCCGTCTCGAAAATTCGAAAAGAAAATCTGGCAAGGGCGACGCGGCTAAACCCTAAGAAGCGGTTGGGGGAAACCTCTATATCAGGGGGAGTGAGCTGGGGGAAAAATTCACGTTCATGTAATCGAAGGGCAGAGGGGTCCGGGACACTGGGGCGCCGCGAGGGGGTCTCAAACTTAACAGAGGCGAAATCAAACGCACTTCCAGGAATATGTCATTAGACAGGCCAAAAAGCGGGGCGCATAATGTTTGGGGGAAAGGAGGTGGTTTAGAGGAACACTTTGGGACCGGAGGTCCCCTAATTAACTCTAAATGTGTGAAGATAAGTGGCATAGGGAACCGGGGCCTTAATTCGTTGGTAGACCAAAAAAAGAGAAGTATCCTCCAGTCGGTGACCTGATTTTGCCACGGCAAAAGGCGCTTACAGGAAGGTGAAGTAAGATAGGAGCAACGTAGGGTAACGATTGGCGCTCGACTGCTCACAGGAACAGATCTTTAGGTCGCGCGCAGGAAAAGAGACATCAACACGGATTTCTTGATAGGAAAAGGGTGGGGGGTTCAATCTTCGAGGAGAGGAAGTAAAAGTACAAAAACCGTCTCCCGAAACCAGAGCGGCCGTCAGCGGGCAGATCAAACAGCGCCAGAAAAAATTGACAAAACAACGGCTCAGAAAACCTGGCCTAACGGCGCCTTGGAACGAGAGAGCTTTTGGAGCAGCGCAACAACAGGTTTCGCACCCATCCAAGAGACCTCATTCGAAACGGGAAGAACGCGATTCCAAGAGGGGATGTCAGCAAAAAAAGGTCAAGAAAAAAACGTCCAGAAGGTCCCATGCCTAATATTTCCAAGCCCGTGCCTCAGAAGGGGTCTGGGACAGCGGAACAAATGTGAAATGCCGTGGAGTGAGTCACTTTCTAAAGTTGGAACTGGGGCAGGGGAAGAAAGGGGGGAAACGGGGTCCATCTTAAGGAAGCTGACGGCAAGGAAACAAAAGAGTTTCTTGGGGTTTCACTCCGTCATCATGGCCAAAAACGGGCCAAGTTCCAGACGGAATAATGCGCGAGATCGACCAAAACACCGGACCCAATCTCGCTCAAAACCAACTTTCCCCCCAGAGAGAGAAATTATTTCACGGGGGGGGACTAATACGAAATGGAAAGGGGAAGGGTGGGGGACCGGGGACCTAAGCCACCCTAACTCTAGTTGCAAGGACTCCTTGTCTCAGGGGTAGGAATGGGGAGTTGCTAAAAGACCGCCAGTGTTCATGAGGGGGGGGAAGGGATTACATGAGCACTTAGGCCAAGAAGGGGGGGAAGACCCGGAACTTGAAATGCTTGATTGAGACATTCGTTTGTCAGACTCCAATCGGGAAAACTATGTGTTTTGAAGAAGAGCAAAATAAAAGGCCAACGAGCGAACGCGGATGAATGGAGTAGTCTCACTTCAGGGGTTGAGGCGTCAAAAAGGAGAGAACGTCTCTTTCGCAGCAGAAAGTAGGCCGAGGGTGGGACAATTTGAAGAGTGCCATGGGAGTAAACCGGCTTAGGTCTTGAGATTGCGCGGATGTAGTCTGGGGGAAGTGATGAACTACGGGGTGAGGTTGAGAGGAAGGTTTATACAAGAAAACGAAACACTTTAATCTCCTTTGATGGAGGGAAACCTGACGACTCGCGCTCGAAGAGACTTGAAAGTATCTCAGCGAGGAAAGAGAGGCATCCAATCAGGAGAACAGGGAACAAAAAGGGCTCTATTTGGTCCCAGACAAATAAGTTTTACGAGAGGGATAGCATGATTGGGGGGAGAAAGGAAATGATACAACGGGGGATGAAAGCTTCATTCTGGGAAACTTACACAGGTCGATGTCGTGAAGCCGGGGAAACACTTTTAAGGTCAGGTTCCAAGACACAAAAGGGGAGCACCCCGGTCTTGAAGGACTATGCCTGAGGAAATCGGGTCTCATGTATTTCGAGGGCTGGGAATTTCGCCGTTGAAGCCGGACGACCAAAACGGTCTTGAAAGCAGGGAAAACGCTGCGCATAGAAAGAGAATTCATGGGGAGAAAAGCCACGAAAGCGCTGGTTGCCAAAACAGTTGCCAAGGGGCAGGACCCGGTCCCCATCCGCGAAGAAACTTCGATAAAGGTGCATACTCTCTAATGGGGGGGGAGGGGAAGGCAATCAAGCACGGACAAGCTTGAAAAAGAGGGGGTCCTCCGCATAAAACAATCTAAACCACCAATATTTCAGAACAAGAGGTGCGCAAGGCCAAGAATCGAATCAGGGTCCTCCAAGAGACCCGTCACAACATTAAGATGGAAATCTACTCAAATTGGGGGGAGAAACTCAAACATGGCAAAATACACCAAATGCATCGTGACATCTCGGCCGTGGAGAGTTTCGGATGTCACCTACAAGGGCTCGCTGCCACCTTGCAATCCCGCACAAAAGAAAAAGGGAGCACTATCGTCGTAAACGCGCAAAAGCCGCCAGAGTCTTAAAGGATCGGCGGACAGGTTCATCCCAGCATGACACTGGAAAACACAAACACTTAGTCGGTAACCGGATCTAAAAAATTGAGAAAGAGGAACAGGAGCGGGAGGAAACCCATTTAAAAAAAAATTGTGGATTACGTACCTCGCGAAAAAAGCAGCGGGAGGGGAAAAAGGATCTCCTGCTTTGTTCAAAGGCAGCGCCGAGAAGAGGAATCCTACTTCCTCAGAAAAACGCCAGAAGTGGGGGAACACAATCTCCGGGATGAAGGGAAAGGGCTATTTCGGAATAAAAATTGAACCTGGATAGGGGAAAACGCAATGGAGGGGCTCAAAGTGTCTACATACGGGAACAGGTTCAAAAACGATTACGGAGAGAAAGCCGGCCTTGAGCCCCGAGCGCGCCAAAAATGGTTGGGAAGTCCATAAGAACACTAGGTGGCATGATCCTATTTCCTCGCCAGTCGCGCGCACAGTGCAGTTCAAGGGGGGGGGGGGTGGTTCAGGCGCCCGAAAAGGAGGGAAAGCCGGCTGAACGGGGACGAGCTCTCATATGGCTTGGGCCGAAGTCACTTGAAAAAACTCTTCGTGGTCATACCTTCCGCAATTACATCCGAAGTAGTTGCGGGTCTAACGAGGTAAGGTTATCCACATCAGGGGAGAAAAAGGGGGGGAAAAAGAGAGAAGAGAGGTTGACCAAAAGGATTCCGCAGACGACGCACGAAGCTTTTCTGGATTTAAAGGTCGGACGGTTATGAATGCTCACGTTCAAAGGGGAAGAGGATGTCTGACCTCTGGACAAGATTTCAACCCTCGATGAAAGGGGAGAGGAAAAGACGTGCGATAATCCGTCACTGCACAGAAAGGGCTCGATATTTCGCTACATAGGCGTCCTGTCGAAAAGGGGGGCTTCCTGCAGGCGCGTTCATCAGATAGCCTATCTAGATCGCCACGCGCGAAATGTGGTGGTTTGCAGAGTCTAAAGGAGCGGAAGCTGAACCATCTGAGGTGACCTCGTGAGGGGGGGCATTTGCACGAACTCGAGGCCTACCTATATTGGAAGTCACAGCAGAAAAGCGGGGTTTTCCTGAGGAAGGCGCGAGGGGGACGCTGCCTGGGGAGGTGAAACCGAGCAGTCAATCCTTGGAAAGCGTACACTAACCGCATGTTTCGCGCAGGCGAAGGAGGAATCTGGGGGGAAAAAAGATGGAAGGAGGTCGCAAAAATTTCGATTGTAGCCGCTGGGCCATCGGTCCGAGCGGGGCTAAGACTGGGGGGGTCCTTGTGCCTAGAAGGATGGGGGAGAGGGCAATTGTACATAAAGCCTCTGGCGCTGTGATGCAACTAAATCCGAGGTTAAGGGGGAGAGTGTTGGACCGGTTAGAGCGGCACGCGTTAATAAGCAGAGGAAGGGGAATGGAGTGGTTAATCTACCGGGGTGGCAAATTTTCACGGGAGGACGATGGGCAATGTTAGTGAGGGTCAAATTCTTCGAAGCGGAAAAAGGGTTTGACTTTATTACAGGAGGGGGGTTCGGGGGGGAGAGGGGTATAACCACAAAAACCGGGCTTGTGCTCAATCTGGGGGGTTTAAAAGGTGGGGTGGCCATATTTGCCAACGGAAGGGGCGGGGGACAAACAGTTCATCGGCGTTTTGCGACAATCGAACGTAGGGAAAGAGGAGAGCCGGGGAAGGTCACTATACAAACGCGTTTGGGTTGCCCTCAATAACGGGATTTTGAGAAAAAAGCATGGGGGACGTCGAGAGCGCATGGGGAGAGGGGACATTCGTTTAACGAGGGGAGGCAAACTTCGGGTCGGTGCGAAAATCAGCAGGGCGATACCTGGCGAACAGGACCAGGGTATCATAGCAGGCAAAATGAGGGGACAAAAGTGGGGTGGGTGAGAAAAGGAAAAGGCGGTGGGGGTCGGTCTCTCTGGTCGGCGTGATAACGGAAAAATGGGAGGGCCATAGAGGGGAGAAGGGCACGTAATGGAAAAGCCGTTTCATGGGAGAAGGGTGGGGTCTAAACCAATCCTGCAGCGGTATCCAGACGAAACTTGGGCTGACAAATCGAGCAAGGGGGAAAAAGTGATATGACGCATCAAAGGGGGATTGGTGGAAAGACTGACGTCTTCTGCGTTGGAGGGTCGGGCTCTTTAAGGGTCGGGCGGAGGTAACGGAGAAAAGAAAAGGAGAGGTTGAGGCCGGGGGTGGGGGAGTGAAAAGAGAGACCGCCAGTCAAGGTACAACATAAGCTCCGAACACAGCAGAAGAAGCGGAAAAAAGGCCACTGAGGCAAGACTACCAGGGTGGACATGAAGGAGGACTATAGCTGAAACGGCTATCAGAGAAGGGAGAAAGCCAGAATTGATAGACTAGAGAAGAAGAGAACTGCTGAAGTTCACGTAGCCATAAAAAGCGCCCGAGGACAAAGTGGGTGGATCGAGAAAATCCCAGTGCGGAGGCGGTCCGTCCAAAAGGGAACAAATTGCATAAAAAAAAAGACGACAGGGACAAGAACTCCGGGTCGAAAAAAAGGCTTTGACGCCTTGAGAGTTAATCCCGGCAATCGGACTATGTTTTCCGCGAAAGGTGCAGGAAAACCAAAATCAAGCCGGCGTGACGGCGGGTGTAAAGGGGGTGAGACGCAAGGAAAACGCCTTCTTGGGCAAAGGTTCATTCGTAAGGAAAAAATGCCAAATGCCCAACCGGACACCTTCGAATAGAGGCCAACAAAAACCGAGGAGATAAAAGAGAGATAGGCTGTGTGGGAAGTCTGAGGGACCATCGAATTAGAAGGAAATTTTCAGGGGTCTGGGAAGGAGGGGAGCACCAGGTAAAAGGGCGGTATTAGTCGGGCGTCGTGGAGCGGTTTGAAGAGGGCGCTCGGAAAACCAACTTCCCAGTGAGATGGCCTATTATCTCACGAAGAAAGCTGGGAGCGAAGGGGGGACCCAAACTCCGTCTGCTTTCACTTAAAAAGGACATGTACCTGGCGGGAGTGGATGGGGACCTCCAGGTCCCCCGAAAATAAAGTCTGGGCGTCCGAGAGAGGGGAGATCTTTGGCTGACACGTCAGTTGAAAGGAGGAGGCCAAGAGAACCTTCTTTTTTCGACAAGGACGAACGCTTAGTCAAAGGAAGTAAGTCGGACGCAAGTGCCGGGGCGGAAAAACGAGTATGGCTTGCCGTTGAGTCTCAGGAAGGAAGAAATGGTGTAAACGAAAAGGTGGGAGGGGGGGGATAGGGCTCCGGCCAACTACCCCCACGTATTATAATCCGTTGATGGGAAAAAAGGTGAACGGCATCTATGGGGAAAGAGGGGACAGAAGCGAAAAACGAATCGCAAATCGCTTGCCTCACAAGACTAGGAAGCACCGGGCCGATGGGTAAGAGCCTCAAAAGAGGTTCCAAAGGGAAAAGGGAGGTAATACGGAAAATGGGGGGGTTAGAAAATGAAAAAGCTAAAATTGCTACGGGACGATGCTTAGACTTACAAAAGGTAGCGTTCGAGGAAAAACCAACTTTTACCCGATGCTCTCACCAAAAAAATAGGGAAGAAAGCAGCCCTTTTCGAATTTCTTCATTCAAAGTAGAACAAGTACGGCGCATAGGTGCTAGGACCTATTTTGAAAGGAAAAGGGTGACGAGCCGTAGGCTAAAAACGAGGAGAAAACAGGCAATGGACTCAATCTAACCGAGATCCTGAACGATGTTGATAAGGAAGATAAACTCGTTTAAGGGGAAGAGGGCAAAGATTTGTTCATGAAAGGGAGCCAGATCGAAGATTCCATCGGCCAAGTCGCAGAGGTGTGACGGGCGAGGGGGAGGGGAAGGAAATAAGTCAGGGGGGCGTACCTATGGGAAGAACCTACCTAAAGAAGGTAAATATGGGGCAGAACGAGTTGTTTAGAATTGAACATCCCACGCTCCCCGCAACAATAAGAGGTACCGACTACCGCGCAAATTTCCTGCTGAGGAATAAAACGCACTCAAACATGCCATTCAAAGTTAAAAAGGACCTTTCCTTCGAGTTTCGAAGAAATAATTAATAAGCGGCTGTAGTTGAACCTCGTGAACCTACAAAAGGGAAAATGGACCCCTCACTGTCCTGTCCTGAAAATAAGAAATAGCGGGCAGGCATGGACCATGCACTATAATTCAGGACAGGAACACAGTAACCCAGGACGTCCGTCGACCGGGCGGAGAAAAAAAATGTAATCAAAAAAATACTAAGGGAATGGGAGGAAAGGAGACCTTCTCGAAAAAGGGCTCGGGAAAAAGGATTCGTGGGATGGGTCAGGGGGACAGACCATAGCGCGCCTCAGGCGGAAAAAAAAGGACTTCCGTCTGAAATATAGGAGGTTATTACGGGCAGGCGAAGGCAATTGAAACCGAAACCACAGACCCCCCCCAAAACCTTCGGGAAACTGCAAATTGGGAACTCACCTTTTAATAAGTAAACAATTGTGCGACGTCCTTTAAGCGGGCTAACTTGATGAACAGCGCCCGGAAAAATGGGGACCGCAAGAACGGGTCACGGGAGGCTGCTCGCCGAGTCGAAAGACTAGGGGCAGTCGCGGGAAGCTCAGGAGAAGAGACTCGGGAAATTTCCCCCTCTCTATCGCGGGGAGTTGCTGGCCGAATGAAGGCTAAAAAAAAAGAGGCGAAAACTTCATTCAGCCGGAAGAAAGGGAAAAGTATTACTAAAGCTGCAAAGGGGGGAGTTCTGACGTGGCGGGCTCC
>Ga0179591_1369955_pt1 | contig 12697 bp, 16 predicted proteins | sample CZOMad2_1_08_16f_FD_182891 | JGI IMG/M metagenome (GOLD analysis project Ga0179591, IMG submission 182891) | Vadose zone soil fungal communities from Angelo Coast Range Reserve, California, USA - CZOMad2_1_08_16fungal (PacBio error correction) | ecosystem: Environmental > Terrestrial > Soil >...
CGCCGCTTAATTCAGTAAGAGCCGGGTAAAGCGGGGCAGTGAAGAAGGGGAAGACGGGGAAACCAAAGAAAAAAGAATGGTCAGGGGGGGTTGAAATTGGATCTTCCCAGCGGAACAACGATATGTGGAGTTAGAGCTTAGGGGCGCAGGGAGGTGGGGCGTCTCGAATTAGTGGGGACCAGGGGGGGGTGACTTTTGTGAAATGCCTTTGGTTCCAGATTTTCACGAAAGTTGTTGTTGGCAGATGAAGGGTACTTCGAACTAAAAAGGGGGGGGGAGAAAAACCGGCCTTCCTAAATAAGTCTACTTGTATCCCCTAATTCATAAGGAGAGATAATCTTTCATGAAAGTTTACCGGAAAAAGGGAAACACGGTTGATCGGGGGTTGTAAGTTGTTTGGTATTTGGGGGGGTGGAGAGAGTGTGGAGGAGAGAAATGACACCCACATAGACCACCGACCAAAACACGACCAACACAAAGGTGATTTATGAATCGGGAGAGTGGGGGGGCTGAAAGTTAGTTAACCTAACCATGAGATCTTCCAGTGGGACACCCTGAGGGGTAAAATCGTGAAGGTAGGAAGGACTCTCTTTTGAATGCCACACCGAACGACGGATAGGTTAGAGAAAGATACACTTCATTGAAAAAATGGAAAAACATTGTTATCGCATAAAAAGGGGGGCATCCACGACCAAAGAAATCGGAGTGAAGGGCAGTGCAGAGTGGAAATTTAATCTGTCGGATAAACAAAAACAAAATATGGGGATGAAAGTAGCTAGATATTCAAGGAAGAGACCATGGCACAATGGCAAAACTTGGTAGGGGGGGTTGGGGGAGGGGGGAGGGAACTAGAAAATGGAGGACAAATGTTTTTACGTTGGAGAAATTCCTCGGGAGGCGCGGGCTATAAAAGGCGGGAGCCCCTATTTATAATGCCATAAATGAAAAATCTGGGTGTGGCAACGTCGGAGGGCCGCTATATAAGGTGGAAATCAGTTCAGGGGGGCACGAGAAGGGGGGAATCGGGGAAAAACAGAAAGGTCAATTGTAAACGTTTGCTCCCTAATCTCAAGGAAGGGTCGGAATACGTGTTTTTGAAACGGTAGTCCGGCAAATCACGTTATCTGTCGGTGGGGGAGAGAAAGCTATGAAACCAACCTGCAGCACCCCTGGAGGAACAAGGAAGGAAACCCAAGTTGGACTCCACTCCCAAGAATACGGTGAACGGGCTACCAAAAATCGTCGAATAACGGGTTAAGACAGGAAGCAAACTAGGGGGGCTCATATCGGACTCACGGAAGATCTGGAAAAAAAAACCAGGGAAGCGTGGGCATAAAATTTTAAGATACCCGTACGTATCCGGCAAGAGGTGAAACGGATTGACTTGGCTACGAAGGGGCGAAGGGCTGAGTCAATCAGGGGCAGGGACGCATCCGGACCGGGGGGGGCCAATAAAATGGAGGGTGTGGATGTCATTCACCTACAATCAATAGTAGAAAAAGGTAGACGTCGGCAAACAGGCATTGAAGCGGGGGGACATCTAACTTTGTACGAAGGAAGGACAAGGTTGAAAAGCATTGTTGGCAATCTTCGGAACTGACAAGTTTGAGAACAAGCATTTAAAGGGTTACGAGTAGAAAAAGACACAGGTGCGTATGAACAGGGACTTTTGACTATTAACCAAGTTGTGAGATTAACCGATCACAAGAAAAAAAAAAGGGGACGGGAGGTTTTTTGGTCGAATAATATACGGCGGGTTTTGGCTCTAGACAACATAACGATGCGTCGAGGCAGGAAAAGCCGTAATACTGAAAACGAACTAAACTTAAGAAGTTAGTAAGCAAAGGGGTGGGAAGGTAGGGACTCGTGGTGGCACCCAAACGAAAGCGTTCACTCCCCCGGAACGCGATCCAGAGGCACGAAAAAAAAACTTCTGATCTGGCAGGGGTCTTATGTTCATGTGCACTTGGGTGAACGGACAAGTCTGAACTAGAGGAAGTGATAATCAATTCGGATTGAAATAACATAGCTCCACTTAGGCTAAGAGGTGGGGTCCGAAAAGACTTGAGATCTTGTTGCCGTGTGAGAGGGGGACGGAATGAAAAGAAAAGGAACGCCGGGAGACTGGGGACACATAGGGGTATTCACGCGACCATTCAAGAGATTTCCGGCAACATTGAACGGTGAAAGAAGGACCGGGTATGGCACCGCGCCCGCAGAAAAATTATTACTGCCAGACAAGAGGGGTTCGGGGAAATCGAATGATCTAGCAGGAAAGCCTTGAGAATTAACCGAGAAGATGCGCCCCCAAACTTGAAAAAGTCTCTAAACCAGATCGACAGAGGTAAAGATAGGGCGTACTGCACGTGTCCGGTAATCATAAAATATAAATAGAACCTTTCCCCCAAAGAGGCGGAAAATCAAAAGGTGGGGCAAGTCCATAGCAACAGGAACGGATTAAGAGTCAGCCCCGAACAGACACAAGTCCCAACGATTTAAGCGGGGTGTGAATAACGGCGGTTCAGGCTTGGTCAGTCCATAGGAAAAAAAAACCGTGCCAATAAAAGAAGCGTTTTGGACGTGCGAGCCGGGAGAAGGAAGCAAAGGATTAGCCTCTTATCGTTTTTCTCATATTCGGGGGCTTTAGACCTTACATTCGGAAGGGGAAAAGTGATTGTAAAAGTGCACAAAAATAGCCTTACCATCTGGAAGTGGTAACATCGTTACCCAACGCTGGCGGCAAAAACGGAAGAAAATTCACAATGACTCAAAGGGAAGTCAATTGCCGTCTGAATCAGGCCTAAAAATTTATTCGGTTGGGGGAGCCGGGTTTTCACGGAAGGGTACAGGGCATAGCGTTGATGAGCAGCCTTGGTCAAGAATTTACTATGGTTCGGGGGGGGTAAAGTTGCGCCCCCCAGAATCCGGGGAACGTTCGAGACCAGCTATTCAGTGCGGGATCGCATAAACGAATCATAAATGGATTGTGCAAAAAAAAAACAAATCGACAGAAGGGGAAATAACAAAAAACGTTCTCCGGAAAGAATGATCTGAAAGGAACGGGCGATCGACAGGGAGGGTGGCGCTTGGGGAGGGGCAAGGGTTGTTGCCTGAAATGTTCGAGGTTCGAACATCAACCAAAAATGTGGTATAAAAATCACCAAAAACCTGAACGGGATGGAAAAAAAGTCAAAGGGCTCGAGTTCGAAAAACAAAGCGACGGAGATCGCAAATCCTAAGGACGGTGAGTTAACGACAAAGGGGCCGGGGGGGGGAAGACATTTTGAAAGTACTTTAAGAAAGAAGCAGGAAAATGCGATGTTGACTCATCTCGAAACATCGTCAAGAAGAGTGATACCCTTCGGGAGGAAGCAACGCGTTGCCAAAACCGCGGTCCTCATTACAGTGGCTCACGTGGCGGGAGGGGAAGAGGAGCTGAGGTGTTTTGGGGGAAAACTGGAGAATGCGCTGAAGAAAGGACGGGCAGCGTTCTTGGGGGGAGACCGTCGAAGAGAAACAAGGGGGAGGAGGACGAAACTGGCTCTGGTGACGGCCAAAGCGTAACTGAGTTCTTAAAAGGTATGAAAGGATAAAATATATTGGTCTAAGGGCGTCAGAGGAGTGGGAAGTTATCACCGGGGACTCTCGTCGGGGTAAAAAAGCAACAAAAAACCCGGAGGAAGAGTAGCAAAGGCGTCTACGCCTCTTTAAAGGGAAAACGAGGTTCTGAATACTAGAGTAACCAGTTTACTAAGGGGGTTCCTACGAACAATTTGGAGGCTAGCGTGTACAGACTGACGGAAAAGGGGTAAAAGGCGACGTTGTCAACTAGAAAGAACGTGATAAAACAGTGGAACCGACCGGTTACTGGCAACCAGTTTGGGGGCAGACCGTAAAGCCAACTTGATGCGACATCTGAGATTAGGGTCCTCGGGAACAACGCGAAGGGATTTGAGATCATTCTTCGCCCAGATGAGCTATGTTACGATGGAAAGGAAGAACACTTCGACCGGGCGGGGAAAGTAGGGACATGTTTTGGGTGAATGACTAAAGACAAGGGACTGATCGAGAGACTAAATTTGCGGAGGGGACGGTACTATTCGGAATGCAGGTGGTCTACTCAGGGAAAGGGAGAAACGGCCGTTGTGGGGTGGTATATATATTCGGGGTGGGGGGAGGGGGATATATTAAGGAGCAAAAACACAACTTTTTGGACCGAAAGGGGGGGGGGAAAATAGGCCTGCGAAAAGCAGAAAAAAAAGGCCAAGCGGGAAATAGGTCAGAGGATAGATCCATCTTTGGGGAACTGTATTATCTGAGAAGAATGGGTGATGTGCGTAAAGAGGTCTTAGGAAGCTATTTATTGAGTCCCTTGGCATACCCTGGATCGGGCGTGAAAGGTGAGCAAAGATCTGGCCAGAGGGAGGAAGGCGTGAGGGACGTTCAGGGGCTCCCCAGAGGGGATCGAGTTCCCGACAGGGCTCATGCCGACATAGGGGGGGACGCACAGCGAAAGTTAACCAGAGCTCCTGAAAAAAAATCTCGTCATTCACATTTCGAAGGACGGGGAGTAGTGAACAGCGATTTGGACTCTAATTCTGTTTGGGCAAAAAAGTTTTTAAGTGAACAAAAGAATAACGGAAGGATTTGTTTTTGTAAAGGTGGCCAAAGTTTTGAGCCGTGGGTCGGAAAAGCGGCAACTGATAGATTCCCTCCTAGATCATGCAGACCGTCAGAACAACCCTAGGGAAAGAGCAAATCGAAATCTGGTTATCTCCAACTCATCACAAGACGGGGCAAAGCGTCATTTTAGTCGTGCTTTAGGTAGGGGTATTTCCATTGATACGTTACTAAGGGGGGAAACTTCCTGGATTGACAAAAAGTCTGCACGGTGGTCCGGTCTTCAGGTCAGACGGAAAGAAGTCTTCATCCTTGGGGAGGGGGAGTTTACTTGGGAGGTGCACGAGGAAGCCCGAGGTCTGGACTGGAATTTTTTGTGAGAGACGTTAGAATTCTTTGAGGGAGTAAAAGAAAGGGACGGGGATGTTTAGGGAGAGGGTTTCAAGGGGGGCGATAAATTTCCACGGGTGCCAGGGGAGAATAACCCGACGAATGGGCTCAGTATCGAAAAGAGGGAAAAGTTAGGAGGTGCATGAAACCTATCGAGGGGGGGGTCAGCAAGGTTCTCCGCGAAGGGGGCGAAAGGAATTGGCAGCACCTTAACAAGTCACTGCTCGAGTACGTAGGGAGGAAAAAATGTCAATAATCCCGGCGTGCGGAAGAGCTCACACAGGGGGGGAAAAAAGGAAAGCGCTTGGTGACAACTCGTGAAAACCGACTGGGGGAGTCCTTGAAAGGTGATTTTGAGGACGAAAATGCAGAGTATGGCGATCTTTAAAGGGGTGTACTCGAGGGGGGAATTTAAAAAATTCACAAAAAGGAAGGAAAAAAATCGATGGAGAGTTTCGTCAGTCCGGGGGGATGAGAAATCGGGACCAAAAAGCCGAGAACGATTAAACCATGGGGTGGAATTTTAGCATTGAGTTAGTCTAAGGAATATTTTTGAAAAAAAAAACAGCAGGCTCGGGGGTGCTAAGAAGCAACCATCTTTCCTCTTAGGGTAACAGGGCTAATTGAAACAGTTAGTGAGTGGGGGGGGGGGGGGTAGTGTGGGTGGTGTGGATACACGCGGCAACTGGGTAACGGGGGCGGGCCTTCCCCTGTGGAAAGAAATGAAATGCCTTTTATAGTAGAGGGTCGACCGCAGGATTTGGGAACATTGGATTGTCAGGAAAGTACTGAAGAAACAGGAGGGGTAACGTTAAAGGGCGCAACCGGTAGGCAACCCGGTTTTTGGAATAGGAGTTTGGTAATAGGTTTCCTTCTGGGGAGTAAGTATTTATTTGCACGAAGAGACCCCAGACCAGAAAGGTTGTCTAAACAAGGCGCGAAAAATCACAAAGGAAAGAATGTCAATTCGAAAAAAGGGTGGAAGGGACAAACTCGGCAGGGGTGCCGCAACGAAAAAATTCACTCAAATTCGAACCAGAGGGGCCCTGTGGTTAACAGGACACAGAGCAGCTCGCAACTATAGGGATTTCCCGATAAGATCGAGGGGTGCAGGAGCTCGGAACGGGGGGAAAACTGGCAGGACCCCCTTGTGGGAAAAGGGGCCGGGGTGAAAGACATTTTTCTATAATGGGGGGGTGGGTCACCTGTCTCTCAATCTACCTCGACTGAGAAAGGGTAAAGACTAAAAATTGAAGTGCCAGGAGCTCCATCCATTCAAGCGGTTCTCTTAGTTCACGGGAGTAGAAAGGTTCCACTTAACCAGTGCGTTCAAGATGAATGTTGGTGCCTTGCTTGGAGAACAGGGGCTTATCGATTCAAAGTAAGACCTATTTCTCAATCTGGGGGGGGGACGAGGGGGGTACGTAATCAAAACAGAAGACGGATGAAAGAAAGAGAACATTGGGAAGAAATGGGGGGCAGAACGCAATGGATACAATCCACCCTAAAGGAGGAGGGTAAAATGCATGGATTCGGAAGAGGGGCATCAATCAGCAAATATGGGGGGATAAAAGAGTATATTGACGATTCCCCGAAGAACAGTCCATCCTGGACAGAGAAACGGAGGGGGTTGAGGGATGTGATATTCTATACCAATGGGAAATTTGGTCAAGGGAAATCGGTATGATCAAGTTCCTGAAGGAGAGGATGTTCGTCGGCACCTGGGGGAAAGCCAATACCCAGACGAAGGTTAATCCTGGTGGGGAAAAAGAGACGTGAAAAAGAGGGCTTTTAACAACATAAAGGCAAAATCAAGAAACGGACGTAAAGGCAGTGAACAACGGTTCCTAAATAATAAACTTAAGAGATAAAGTTTCGGGTGATTTCTGAAAAAAACAGGATTCTATGGTTCGGCGGGGTTGAGACTGCCAACACAGGAAGGGCACCTAGAAAAAACCTTCGTACAAAGAGGGGGGATCCCTGTCCCCAAGGGGGGTGACAAAAGTTGGGCAAAGATCTAGAACCCCATCGCATCTTGGGAATCACACATATCGGGGGATCAATGAGAAGCTTTACTAGACTGAGAAAACAAACCTTTCCAGGGGTTCGAAGGTCCTTTGTATAAACGGGTAGCAACTCCTGGAGGGAAAAGTAGTTGACACTTGGGAAGGGGCGAGATTAATCCTCTAACTATGTCAAGCGGAGGGAAAGATAGGTTGAACGCGATAAAGCCTTGGGAAGAAAAGGATTGTCTTTGGGTGTATCATTTCAAGGAAATCGTCAGAAAAGGCTAGAAACCGGCGCTAGAAAAAGAGATTCGAAAAAGGTGGAAACGGGAAGAAGGGAACAGTGGAAAAAAAACTTGTTCCATCTCTGAGGAAAGGACAAGGATCAGGTGGACCACAGATGGGGGGAGCAGGAAACGTCTACTACAATAATATTGAGGAAAAAAAAAAGGGAGTGGACGGCGGAACAAGTGGGGGTGTCGATTCAACCTCTCCGAAGGGTCCGGTTTTAGAAGAAAAGAAAGAGGCAAGCTTTGTGGGACTCGATAAACGAGATGAAAAAACTCTTTGAGCGGCTGAGATGAGCTTCGCCGAGCAAGGGAAGAAACGCAAGCCACAAGGGGGGAAAGGAAGGGGAAGGTAAGGTGGGGGTCGAGGCGCGGGGCTAATAACCAAAAAGAAGAGCTTCAATTATATCATTAGGGAGAGCGAGATCTTAAAAGTTGCGATCCAAAAAGTTTGCTGCGGAAGGATAAAATTCTCATTGTTAACAAAAACCACGAGGAAGAAGTCGTAGAGTCAAAAATCAAACGAACTGCTCCACTGAAAGGAGGGAAGCCGAGGGTTGGATGAAGACGAGAGGAGTGGGGGAGGGGCCGTTTAAAGAGAGAGGCACGAACTTCTAAAAAGGGGAATGTGTCAAGAAAGAACGTATAACTCGAAGTGCCGTTCCCCCCATTAGGGGGAGGAAATTGTGGGACAAATTCCTAGGTGGTATGTGGCACAATTAGAGGTAAAGAAAAAAAGTAGTTCTAAGAACAAAGATCTGAAGAGTGTTAATAAAAAAAGCTGGAGTAATAGGCCACGAATGCCGGGAAGTCCCGAGAGTTTAGCCTTATAGGCTTCCACCACTCTCAAAAAAATTTTACCGGCTAGCACATCCTATCCAATGGAAGAAAAAAGGGGAATCGCCGAGGTCACTCAGTGCCGGTCACAGTATAACGAGGACACTCCCAAAAGGAAAAGGGGGGAAAAAAACGGGGGGGGGAGGGGGAAATCCAAGTGAGAGACAATAAAGAACGGAGAGAAAAGAAGGGGTAACAGACGGACTACCCAGAGTCAGGAAAAACCGAAGTGCCCTTATGTGAAGGAAGAGAGAGAGGCTATCGGGAAAGGCAGGGGGGATGAAAAGTCAAAACCGGGTAAAAAGGAAAACCGGGGCGGCAGGGGGCTTTCTATCTCTGAGGAAATAAGTCATCCGTGAAGTTGCGCAGGGGATCTATATTCTTTTAATGAGTAATCGATCTTTGAACAATGAAAAACTGTGAAAAAAGTTTCAACGTAAAAAAAAAAGACCTGACAAGCGTACGAATTTTAGATCCCTTACAACCGAAAAAAGAGTCCGAGGACGGTTGTAGAACTGAAAAGTATAGTGGCAAGGGTTCAGAATGGGGGGGGGCGTTGTTCAGAGAGGGGTTTGAACTCTCCTGGGAAGGGGGGGGACTCGAGGGGAATGCTCCAAAACGGAATACTGATCTGAAAACCGTAATCAACCAGAGAAAGAAAGGAATACCAAAAGGCAATCCACTTTGAGACCATAGGGAAGGGGAAGGCAAAAAAAAAGGGGCACGAAAAGAAATACGAAGGGTTGAAAAATTTTTTATCCAGAACGTGATCTCAAGGCCAAGGCACAAAAAAAAGGCTTCGAAAGAGGAGGAACGTTTAAAGAAATGCGACGAAGCGATTTCTCACGCAGATTGGGAAAAGTTTGGCCCTGTGGGGGTTTGGAAATGGGAAAGAAACTTTTGGGAGGCAGGAGGGGGGCTCAGCCGCAAAAAAAAACTTTTGAAGCTAGAAACCAAAATGAGGAAAAGGGGGCCAGGGTTGGAAAAAAAACGCTTAGAAGCCACGATGGGAACTCTTATTAAACGGAGACAGGGGGGAACCAGGGGGGGGGGACTTGGGGAGGATCAGATCATAAATACCTTTTGGGGGATATGGAAACATGTTGCAAGTCAACCAAGGTGACTCTTTCCTTCAAGGAAGCAGGGAAGCGGGGGAAAAGCGCTGTTGAACTTACAGAAAATAAGAACCAGAGACCAGAGGCAGAAAAAAAATTGATTTCAAGGAAGCAAGAAAAAAAGTGCCTAGACAAAGGGAGAGGGACAACCGCTGGACGGTAAAAACGGTTGAGGTATGGAAAAACTACTGGCCGGGTTTTTGGCCAACGGAGGAAGTGGGTAACCTGAACCCACGGGACAATGAAAGGGGAACGCGTGTGACTAAAGAACAGAAAGGGAGAAAAAGGTCTAAACTGCACGATGCGTAGATATCCCAAAACCGAGGACTGCTTCGGAAGGGGGGGAGAAACATGATTAGATACTTTTGTACTCTATGCACGGAAGACCAAGGAGTTGCCGGTGAAGGAAAAGAAGGGGCGGTTCAGGCCGGGCTGGGGATCTAAGGAACACAAACGGAAGTGATTAGAGAGAGATAAAAGCCCTTCGGAAAAACGGCAAAATCGTGTTGGCGCAAGGGAAAAAAGCAGAGACCGCATATAGAGAACATCTATTTAAAAAAGGAGATTCAGAGTAAGAGGTGTTCTACGAAGGCAGAATGGATGGGCCCGACAAGAAAAAGAGGACTTAGAAGAGGGCGGAAACCGGTGGTCCGGGTGGGAAAAAGTGGCGGACCCTAAGGAACCGATACAGCAAACCGTACCGGTCCTGGGGGAAGATCCAGTGGCAACACATTCAGGACTAATATGGGACGAACAGGATGAGCCCATCGGGGCAAAGACCGAGGGGGGAGCAGGGAAAAGAGGGAGGGGATGACTTGATGATCAAAATTGGACCGAGGAAGAGATGGGAAAAACATATTTAGTTTCTCAGAAGGGAGGAAAAGGGACCAGGGTGGAGGGAAACTGGCCAGGTAAAAGCAACAAAACGTTCTATGGATGATCGGTTAAACAGTTCAGGGGCACGGAAAAGATAATCTCCGAGAATAGGTTCGGAAAGAGAGTTTGAAAGACGAGAATACGGAAGAGGTAAAAAACGAGTGGAAGTGAGAGAGATTCCACATGTGTGCTTTTGGACGAAGGAAAGCCAGTTTCGAGAAAATGGGAGAGAACAGTAAAGAAGGTCGCAGCCACGAAAAAAGGTTAGTAAAGGGAGGAGAGTAACGAGCTTTGAGTAAAGAATTCTACGAAAGAGGGGCGGGGGAGCGGAGAGAGGGGGAACGATGGGGGGATCAATCTGGAAAACCCGTATGATCTGCGGGGAACAGGGAGTGAGGAAGAGAGGGAAGAACTTTATTTCGCAGGAAGTGAGGGGGGGAGGGCAGATTCTCCACATCTATCATGATCATTGGACAGGAAAAGGATAAGAATCAACGACAAGAGGGGACAGGGGGGAACCAAGCGAACCAAAAGAGAAAAATGTCTTCATGAAAGAAGAGGCAAGACCTGGAAAGTAGTCGAACAAACTGGTTGAGGAACGGGGGGCAGGGAATTTTTGAAAAAGGGGCGAGGGGAATCAAACTACGCAGGTAGAGGTTGGGTTTTGTGGGTAAAAAAGGGGGTGAACCGGGGTTTCAAGACAATTTAATCAGGCGTCCTACTAAGGGATCCTCACAGCAAAAATCTGCGAAGAGGAAATAATGGATTAATAGCCGATATCAAAGCAAGACTAAACAAAAAAAGGGCAGTTATCGCTGGCGGAAGTTGCCTAACGACCAAGAACGGTTATCTGCTTCGAACAGAAAAAGACGGGCTTAGGATGAAGGGGGGACGGAGGGAGGCTTAAGATTGTTCGTAAGAGGGGTAATTGGGGACGGGAACTAAGACCCTGATTTCCTAAGGGAAAGGGATTTGTTGTCGTTCTAGGGATTATGGAAGCGCCAGGGGGGTACGCATAGTTTGTACGCCACTAGCGTACGGGGGCGGGAAAGTTGGCAACATGGGGCACGGGGGGCACGAGATGGAAAGAATCGATGATCAAAGATTAGACTCTCATGCAATGGAGAGAAACAATCGGAAAATACCTTCCAACGGAGAATGGGCAGGGAACTACGTAACTTCCACGACTTTTTAAATGGTCTGGGGTTCCAGGGTTTCCTTAAATCTAGTGAATAAGGTAGGAAGATATGTTTTACAGTTATCCAGGTCAGGCGTTTCCTTAAAGGCAACTATCCAGAGACTTGTAGATAACAACAGGCGGCGGGATACTAAATGACAAGTGGAGCCGGGATATAGTGGAAAATCGAAGTGATTGCCTCTTCGTTGTCACTAATATTTTCCGTCGCGCGGGTCGAAAAAGGGTGAAATCCAAAAAACAGATATCCGAAGGGAAGCTATTGCAGTCTATTCTTGAGGCTGCGGGTGCGTAAACTCGATTTCATGACTAGGGATAAAAAACCCAAAGCCTTAAACAACAGGTGAGGGGAAAGGTAGAACGGGACTTAAGTGAGGCGCCGGGGCTTTTTCAGAAGGGGAGAAGAATGTACTCGAGGAGGACGCCCCTCAGGTGCCCGGGGAATTAATTACAAGGACAACCAAGTTCGGAAAAGTTGAGATTTGAATCTACCCTGGTAAAAGAAACTTCAACTGTGGGTGCAGGAAAGGAGAATAAAAAGTGGCAGCGGAAAGATGGCTCAAGGAGTGGGGTAAACAGGGAAGAGGTTTCGGGAAAACAGCATCCAAGATTCCGGTCCTTCCCCCTCGGCAACCGTGGAGGAGTTCCCCGTTGTGGTTACATTCGATCATGAAACTGGGGGGAATACTCAGTTCATATTACTGGGGTGCGGAAAGTCGGATGGAAAAAAACAATGAGTTCGAAAGGTTCTAGTTAAAGGCAGGGATCACTGGTCAAGATTCTAGAGAGGAGAAACAGAACCAGGGGTCAACGGGAAAGACGAAGGATTGGGCAAGGAAGAGGAACTTTATAAAAGGGTCCTTTTTTTGAAAGGACATGGGAGATTGAAACGGAGGCCTCGGAACACGATGGGGCGATTAAGGGAGAAGGGATCGGATTGTAGGACGAAACATTTTTGGCGTCATTGATCCAAAGGGGGGGTGGGATTCTTTGTTCTATAAAGAGGGGGGGCTAGAGGTTGGGGGGGCGGAGAAAGGTTAGGAGAAGACAAGATCAAGGGAGCCGAACACTTTCCGAGGGGAAGAGAAAACGAAACATAGAGATGATGATCACTCTGGAACGGGGGTGAGGACCCGGGGGCCGTTCATCAAGGAGGATAAGTACGTTCCTTTACGTGAGTTGCACCAGGGAAGATCGGGGCCATCTCGGCCAAAAAAGGAGAAGCGTCAAAACGTGATTGGTATGAATGCCACGGGGGGGAGACTCGACCTATCGTATAGAAGGATATCGAGTCACAAGGGTTGAAGAAGGAGGATAGCCTAACTAAAGACATGAAACGAAAAAACAACGAAGTAAGTGAAGAAAAAGGGA
>Ga0179591_1371365_pt1 | contig 12697 bp, 12 predicted proteins | sample CZOMad2_1_08_16f_FD_182891 | JGI IMG/M metagenome (GOLD analysis project Ga0179591, IMG submission 182891) | Vadose zone soil fungal communities from Angelo Coast Range Reserve, California, USA - CZOMad2_1_08_16fungal (PacBio error correction) | ecosystem: Environmental > Terrestrial > Soil >...
AGGGCAGCAGAAAGGGAAAACGGACCCCGGAGGACTGGCAGAAAAAAAGGATCGCGAGAAAGGGAACTGCTTTTATAGAGGGAGCGATGAGGAAGATCCAAGAAGAGTGGAGGAAAGGGGCGGCCACGCGAAGAGCGTCGGGGGGAGAAAGGATTGTAAAGCAAAAACATGTCTTTCACGGATGCGGGTCTATCAGCACGGGGGGAAAAGTGGGCAAAGGAAGGCACGTCGGCAATGGAAAAGAGGCTCTATGAGAAAAAGGGGGAACCATCTCCACTGATTTCGGTAAGCGTCTCCTATTCGGTGAAAGGGGCTTCCCTCCAATGAGGAAGAGAACAAGGCCCACTCCGGTGGGAAAAGGGGCCTCTTCAGAAAAAAGAAAATCTCTCCAGGATGTGAGAGGGGGTGGATTCAACTCAAGCGGGGGGGAGGTATTGCTAGCGAGGGGGGGGAGACTACAGGGGGCTGACGTTTATGGAAGGTATACAAAAGAAAGGGGAGGGAGGAGGGTCGACGAATCTCTTCTATCAGGAAGAGAGACCTGAAGAGAACCCAATAGCGTAATCATCTGTCAATTAGGTAGAGAGAATAAGGCTCTCCCGAGACGACGAGTAGCTCCTCTGACACCAGAGGAGAGGGCTCAGAAAGACAACCAGAATAGGATAAGCTAGTAAGAAAGAAAGTGGGGGGGGGGTGGGGGGGGGGGGGGGGGGGGGGGGGGGGGGGGGGGGGGGGGGGGGGGTTGGGTCTTTGACTCCGAGCAAGGGACCGCCATTTTCGCGGGTTCTTCTCTTAAGAAAACTTCTGGCGTGGGAAATCTAAGAAAGGAAACGCGAAGGGGAAAAAAAACCGACTTATCGATGCTCGCTTAAAAGGGGGTTAGTTGCACGCTGCGAAAGAGGGGGAAGATCACGACGACAAGAAAGCGTCAAAGGAAAGAGCGAAGGTGTTGCGGTAACGGGGAGAGGGGGACCTTTTGGAGAAAAAAAATCCCGCATCACGATCTATTCAGGGTCCGGCGTCGTGCCGAAGGAAAAGTGGGAAGGAGGAGGCGACAGGAAGGTTAAAAAGAAGACGTACTTAAAGCCGGAGGGAGAGAGGCCAAGGGAAAAAAGTCCACGGCCGGACAACAGGATCCCCTCAACTTAAAGGAAAAGTCCGATGATCAGGCCGGTACAGGGCTAGCGTGGAGTCTGAGAGGACGATAAAAGGAGAAAAAGGTGGCCCTTTAACGACAGCGTCCCGCGAGGGGGGAAACGAGTGGGCGCAAAAGGCGGGGGGACCTGAAGACGAACGGAAACAGATAGAAAAAAACATTCTTCGCAGAAACCGCTGAAGGGGAGAGAGGAAAATATAGAAAGTTTTTCCTGTTGTGGGGTGCGCCGCGTGAAGAAAGGGGACGGAAAATATTGGGCGAAAAAGCACAAAATCCTTCTCACGCGTGCCTGAGTCCCGTCCGACCCGGAAATTAAGATTCGGGTCAAAATGCACTGAGTATCTCAGTAGGAACCGAGGGGGACATCGACTGATGCAAAAGGAAAAAAAAGGGCTCGGTTAGGCCGAGAAGAAGGAAAGTCAGTAGTTTTACGCGGAAAGCCGTGTCATCTCTCGAAAGAGGAGAGAGGGAAAAAACCCGCAGGTCAAGCACTGACAGGGAAAAAGAAGTGCGAGGAATCCGGAAACGTCGTGACAGGGAGAAGAGAAAGGGATCACTATGTAGGGGGGAAATCGATTTCTGAGAAAGGCTCGGCGGGTGATGCGTCGCGGGGAAACGAAAGAAGATTTCAAGAAAAGGAAATATGCACGGCACGAAGAGGACGCAGAGCCCGGTGTCGCGTGGCGGGGACCTCCTGCGCGCAAAAGGAACTAGAAGGAACAGAGTGACCCGCGGCGCACAAATACAAAAAGGGAGCAGTCTTATAAGGGGGCTTTTCCCGAACGGACCAATCTGATTTCCGGAGGGGGGGGGGGCAAAAGGCTTGCTAGCCCGAGAAAGGCCTACCCGAGGAAAGGCACATTCTCCGACGCAAAAGCCTATGTAAGAGGACGCGGGAAAGTGCCCACCTCGCGAAAAGAGAGACTAACCAGGAGAATATATACTGGGAAGGCGCGCAGGGTCAGCGGCCCCGGGGGGAAGGTTTCAAAAGGGGCCGTTGTTCCGGCTCTCCGGCGAAGAAAAACCGTAAAGAAACGTCCTGGAGTGAATCCGGCGTGGAGGAGCCCGCCTCGAAGGAAATGCCTGAGGCATCGCTTGGACCTTGCGGACGACGCCGAAATAGGAGGGGAGGTCGGGAAAGGGAAGTGGGGGAGAAAAAAAGAAAACAAGCACGTTACGGGAAGAGGACCGAGAAGAGGCCTTTTCCCTGCCCGGCGGAGGCAGTGTCTCAACCCTCGCCAGAAAGAGAAAAAACCCCGTTGGAAAAGGAAGGAGAAACGCGAAAAAGGGAGCTTTTGGTTGAATTACTGCGCGAAGTCAAACAAAGAGAGCACGCCAATAGGCATCGAAGGAAAAGGTCGACGAGAAGGCCCGTCCCGCTCTCAAAGATCGAGACAGGCACTTGGAAAGGGACGGGCGGCGAAAGAGCAGGGAAGCTCTCATCTATCTGGGTCCAGGGCGCTACGAATTAGAAAGGGATGCCGAGAGAGGAAGAGAAGGATGTAAGCCCAGAGGGGCTATGACAGAGGGGGTGGAAAGCTTCTCGAGCCTGCTAGAAGAGATTCGTCTAGAAAGTATCAACCTGAAAGAACGCGCCCAAAGGACTTCCTGCAACGCTGGGGGGAAGAGGCCGAAAGAGTTGTTAAGAACCTAGGAAAAGCGCTCTCATTTTTGAGGGAACTAGGCGCGGTCTTAAGAAACTTCTTGGGAAAAAAAGGGGGGAGGCGGCAGAAAAGACTCTGTTCGCTTAGCAGACGTCGCTATAGAGGGATACGAGGAAATTTTCTCTGGCCGGGGGAAACCTGGCAAGAAGCTCGTTTCCAGCCAAACGTCCGAAAGAAGTCGGCAGGAAGGAAACGTTCAAACCGGATGAAATCGTCCGGAGGGAAAGAACTTCTGGGGCTAATCAGACGACGGGACGAAGAAAAAAAAGGGAGGGGAGGGCAAGGAGGGAACCAATCCTGTCATGGTGAGACCGTGTTATTTCACATCGAAAAAAGGGAGGAGAGTTATATAAAGGGGACCGATCGTTACAGAGCGAGCATGAAAGAAGGGAAAAGCTCAGCATAAGAGGAAACGCTGCGGGGCTGCTGCATCCATATAAGAAAAAAAAGGGGAGGAGGAAGGAGATCAGGGAAGCAAAAAGGGAACCCGTATTACAAAGAGAAGAAGTAATTCCAAGACTACAAGAGGGAAGAGGAAGCTCTTAGTAGGATGAACCAATCTTCGTGGATTCCACTTCACTGGGGAAAAGAAGGGATTCGTCCAGGAGATTTTGCAGCAGGCGCGCAGATGCATCATTGAAAGCTATTCTCAAGAGAGTGGAAGTTACGGGAGGACTATTGAAAGGAGGCCTTCGAAAGAGTCTTCGTCTCGATAGACTTTGTCTTAAAACAAACAACCCACCGATAAAAAAGTAACGTCGGAAAAGTAGGAGTAAGGAAGAAAATAGTTTAAGAGAAAAGAAAGTCAGGGAGCTTGTCGGCGCCAAGGCCACACTCCTGTTTCGACCGACCTACAATCATCGGCGTAGAAAAAGAAGGGGGGGAGGACAAGGGAGGGGGGGGGGATTCAACTCAAACGATCTCATTCAGAAAAAGGAGCTATGGGCAACGCCAAGATGCGAAGGTCTACGTTAGGAAAGCCAGGGGAAGGGGCATGTCTTATCGACGCAACGGACGTCTCGTCGCAGAAAAGGCCTAGACCACAGAAGGTGACAAGAAAGAGTGTAAAAAGGTAAGGAATTGAAGGGGAGGGGGACTCTGCGAGAATTCGTTATCTCCCGGACAACATATATCTATTCTTAAAAGAGACTTAATAACAGGGCTGGACTGGTGAAAGAAAAAGGCGATAGCGACTTGGGAAGAACTTCCGAAGGGGAAGGTCTACGTACGAGGGAGAGGGAGTCTTTTCGGTGGGGGAACTCCGAGGAACCAGGCCGCCGAAAGAATGCCGACAGTATCGATGCGCTGAGAAAGGGCTTTGGAAAAAAGAGGACGGCAGTTTACGAGAGGAGGAAGCCGATTGAACATGATGGCAAAAATAAATGGGGCGGGGGTGGAGGGAACTTTTTGCCTTTTTGGGGAAAAAATTTCCCGCATCAGAAGGAGGGTCAAGTCGTCGTGCCGCAAGGCACGGGGAAGCCCAAGGAGGAATCGGGGAGAAGCCAACGCCGTCTTGAAAAGATACCGTCCACGTCGAAGGGGGTCGTACACGGCCGGCCGAAAAAGGCCTCAACTTCCCGGGAAAAAAGGGCCCAGGTACCTACCTTGACACCGGGAGGGAGTCGAACGGGTCTTGAAGGGAGGGGAGGGTTACCGGGGGAGAGAAGCATCTGCTACGAAAGGGGAGGAGAGTCCGTGATAATTGCGAGGGAAAAGAGGGGGTTTCTGAGTGAAACGGAACGCTGCTTCGCTCGAAAAGGGGAAAGTCGCGTCTGGAAAGAAGGGGGGGGGGAATAGAAGAAGGGGGGGGTGTTCGCCGCGGTTCTTTCAGAAGCCCTGATCGTCACAGGAGATGGTCTGAAGGGAAAAACGGCGACCGCCAGGATTCGTAAAAAAAAGAGAAAGGCCTTCATAGGGCGAAAAAAGTTCATTCCGTTCAGGCCGGATGGAAGGCCGCAAACCCTTCCACTATCTGAGAAAGACCTCTGTTGAATAGACGGCAAGAGTTGAAATCCCAAGAGGTCCGGAGGTCAGAGGAACTTTTGAATAAAAGAGAAAAACAACGAGTGATGATTAAAAGAGAGAGAAGAGGGGGACAAAGAGTCCACCTCCTACAAGAAAGATACGAGGAATACTGAAACGTCGGAGTAACCTTCATTACTGATTTCAAAGAACTCGATTCTGGGAAAAAGGCGGGGGAGGAGTCGGAGAAGAAGAAGGACGGATGCATCGTTCGGTCGGGGAGCACTCTGTCAGGCCCGAAAAAAAAGAGGGGACTCATAATGGGGAGGGTTCGCGTTCGTTCAAAGAGCAAAATCCTGGGACGAGAAGACAGTCTTTCTCGATGAAACAAGCACAAATAAGGAGGGGCGACTCTCACTGGGTTCAATCTATGGAAGAAGAAGGATTTCCGGGGGGAAATTCATCTTGCGTGGCTCGCTAGGGGTCACCACTAAAAAAGAAAATCATGAACCTCAACTGAAGAATCGACGAAAAGGGGGGGGAGGCATCGGTGAAGACGGGGGAAGAAACTGTCCCACGAAAATGGATGGGGATTGTAGGGAGGGCCAGCTCGAACTAAAAGAAAAGAAACGAGAAAAAGGGGGGGAAACTCGCTCCAGGGTAAGGGGAAACACGGACGTGATTATAAAGGAATTTAAGGGGGGGATACAGGGTTAAAATCGAAAGGGTCGCGAACCCCCGGACGAAAGGGAGTCAACTAAGTCATCGGCGTGTGAAACATAAAAATAGACACATGGGAGCGAACAGAGAGGCAGCACGGACGCCGGAATAAGGGGAGTTTGCCAAAGGGTTTCGCGTTGCAATTCAAAACATTTCCGTAGCCGTGGAAGCAGAAGCGAACTCTGCAGAGAGGGGGGATTGAACAGGGAAGGGGGATCCTTGTTCGGCGTCGTGACACCCACTCTCGTCAAAGAAAGAACAACGCAAAAAGTGGAACAACCGCATCAGAACGGCCGAGAGAGGTTGGGGAAAAGCTTCTTCTTCGATATGAATACAGCAAGATACAAAGACGTCGAAGCCCACGATAGAAGAAGAAGGGGGAGACGCCGGCGAGGCAGGGTCCGATCTCAACGGAAAGCGAAGGGATCATGTACAAAAAGGTAGGATTCCGAATGAGGATCTATCTTTTGTCCGGAGGATACGAATATAGGGGAGCGCTAATATCAATTCGAAGATGCCAGGACAAAACTTTTGGGCGAGGCGCTAGGTCTGCGGCGAAACGAGGCAGAAAAAACAGAAGAGGGAAATTGTTCAAGGAGAGCACTTAGAAAAAGGCCCTCAAGTATTAAGGGGCCTTCAAAAAGGCAAGAAAATCTTAAAATCAAACAGTACGGGGGGGGGAAAGAAGTCTAAGACTAGATTATTGTCGACGAAAGGGGAGGCGTAGTTCAGGCCAGGGGAAAAAGTTAGAACGAACAGAGGACTGGGGGGGGAACTGGACAGGGTCGTCTCTGAGGAAAAAAAGACTCGTCGACTCTGAAGAGTAGGATGGCACTCCAGGAAGGACGAAGGGGCCGCCTTGGCCGGTCAGTTTCTGAAAGAATTCAGAAGGGAACCTGAAAAACAAAAAGGATCGACAGAAAAGGACGTTCCCAGCACGGGCTTCTTAGCGAAAATCCTCATAAGAATCCTCATACCTACTGGAAAGCTTTTCTCACCGTGAAGGAAGACGTTTTTAAGGGGAGAGAGAACATCCTCTCCTGCCGGGAACGCAAGATAGGGGGACACATAAGATCGTAGATCTCATTCCGAAAAAAAATCGGAAGCAAGGGAAAAAATGGGGATGCTTCATCGAAGTATCGGAGAAACAACAACAACGGAGAAAAGAAATTCTTAGAACAGCGTACAAACTGAAAAAGGGGGGAGAGGGGGGAAAAGTAAAGCTCTAACTATCTCTGCGTCAGGGGGGGAAAGAGAGAGGCGAATGATGTAGAAGGAGCAAGGCAAAGGGATTTCTGGAAACTTACGAAAAACTAATCGTAGGAAGGAAGAAAGGCTCGGATTGAAGGGAGAGTCGAGCAGCAGTTCCGTGGGAAGGAGTCGAGTAAAGGGGGTTAAGCAATCGGCCGGCCGAGGGAGGGGGGGAATGAGGGGGAAGGAAAAAACCGTCTGCTAATGCACGCCGGGACAACTCACTAGTGTCGGGGAAAAAGGGAAATTCGGTTCCGATGCGAAAAAAAGTCCTCGCGGGTCCCACCAAGAGGGGGGGCCTGACAACCTCGCAAAAAAATAAAAAAAGCAAAAAAACAAAAAAAACCACTCCAATCATCAACCGGGGGGGAGGAAAGGATCTATGTGGGGAGGTTTGTATTCAAATCAAAAAGATTCTGCATTTCGTCCTCTGAAAGAAAAAGGAAAATACTTTCTGGAGGAGTGAGCGGACGAACAGAGGAGAAAGAAAAACTCGCGGAAAAAAGGACCGTCCAGCGCCTCGCCAGAAACAGAAGGGTGGCCTGCAGAAGAGGGGCGGATCGGCCTGGAGGGCTCCTCCGCAAGAAATAAAGCCCGGACAACAGATAAAGCTGAGAGTGCGCGGTTGGGGGGAAAAGCCGGCCTGAAAGAGAAAGTAGTAGAAAAAAAAGAGAGCTGGAAGGGGGCTAGCGCTTCACGAAAAGAAAAGTTTCATCGTGGGCTAAGGGACAATGGAGTTCATCCTGGGGAGGGGGGGAAATTCATGACGGACCGATACGGAAAAAAAAGCCACCGAGGAGAAGAAGTAATCGATGAGAGGACAACTGTTTGACGTTTAGGCGGGGCCATGACTTACGGTAAACGACGAAGAAAAAAAGTGTTAAAAATCTTCCTCAGGGAAAGAAAAGGGAGTGGAGGGGGGAATTTTTATTCAACGCGCCAGGTTCCCGCATCACGAGGAAAGAGGGAATGCGTCGGAAAGGAAGAAGCTGGCCGGGCGAGGCTTGCTCCGTGAAAAGAGGATCGGGGAAGGAAAAACGCGTCTTTACCTTTCGGTGTTAAGTACACGTCCTAGCCGAAAGGGGGATCGACAAACCGGGACAGGGGAAAAAGGAACCGGGTCCGGAACCTTCACGAAGGGAACTGCTCTCTGGGAGGGTCGTTCTAGTATGAGAGCGTATAAAACTGTTAACGACTCTGAAAAGGGAAGAGGGAGGTCTACCAGAGTGGAAGTGAGAGTTCAGTCGTGTGGCAAAAAAGAATCCTATGATTAGCCGGATCCATATGAGTCGCAAAGGGGAATAATGAGAGGGAAGGAATAGGAAGACCTTGTTTGCAAAGACGGGCCATCGAGAAGCCGCGAAAATATTTTTTTTTTTTGGGGGTGGTTTTTTGTGGGGGGGGGGGGGGGGGTTTTTGGGTGTGGGGTGTTTTTTTTTGGGGGGGGGGGGGGGGTTGTTTTTTTTTTCCGGGGGGTGGTTTTGGGGTTGGGGCAAAAGCGGGCCCCCACAGGGCGCCCGCCCGGCGAAAGGAGACCCGCTGTGGAGAAAACTTCCGACCCTTAACGATTCATTCCGAGATGCAGTCCTCGACTCAGCAAAAAGAAAAAAGACCTGAGGAACCTCGGGTGGTAGGAGGTAGACGATTGGGTTTGTGGGGGGGGGGGGGGTTTTGGGGGGGGGGGGGAAAAGCGACTCTAGGCGAGGGGTGCACAGGTGGGCAGAGGTGACCGTTAAAGAAAAAAACAACAAAAGAAGATTAAAGGGGAGGGACACACGCGTCCCCCTCAAAGAAGAAGAGATTCTAGGAGCCGAAAGTCTTTAACCTTTTACCGTGTCGGGAGAGGGGTCCACGGGGATCGGGGACGAGAAAGCGGTCAAGGTTCTGTCGAAGGGAGGGAGTGAGAATGATCGTTCCGGGTAGGAAAAGGGAAGGAAGGCAACGCTTGAGCCGGAAGAGAAGAAGAACGTCCGTGTGGGGTTAAAACAAGCAAAAGACGGTTACGATAAAGGGGGGCCCTCCAAAAGAAAAAACCTGCTGCTCTTCTTTCCTGGCGGGAAATTATGACCCGACGAGGAAAAAGGAAATGTTTCTGGAAACAGGCCGGCGAGACCTATAAAAAAACGAGAAAAGAAAAATCACAGTAAAAAGGGAATCTTCTCACGAGGAGAAGCAGATGTCAGCGGGACCGAGAAAGGGGGGAAGCTCGCAACGACGTCTACAGATTCCAAAGAAGGGTCCGGCTCGCTTCCGGTGTCAAGGGGGAAAGGGAACCGGAAGGTGAAAGTTTTCGGCTCGGCCGTGAAACCGGAACTGGCACGACGCGCAAGGGAAGAATACAGAAAACGAGACAGCCTCGAGAAAACTGCTCGGAAAAAGGAAACGGCACGACTCCGGAAAGACGAGGAAAAAAAGGAAAAGGGCAACTTCGAAAAAAAGGGAAAAAGTACAGCAAAAAGGGAGCGTTCAGAATCGGAGGGACCTCCGAAAGAAAAAAGGGGTGGAGGGAAACCTGCTCGTCGAGAACGCAACCCTTTGGAACGCGCGCATAGATCCGGAAAGGCCGGGGGGGCTCTGAGGAAAGCAAAGAAAGAGAAAAGAGGATCTTCCTTCGAAGCAAAAGGGATGTACTTCTCCGGGAAAAAGAGTCGCCGAAGAAACAAAGGTAAGATGGCCGGAGGGAGACTCGTCGCGAAGCGAGCCCGAGAAATAGGGTTCCGGGAAAAAAGGTTCAGTTAGAGTACAGGCAGAAAACTGAAAGAGGGGGGTGTTCGAGGGCGACGCCGTCTGATCTAGCAGGGGGCTGACGGAGAAAAGAAATTCCATGGGGGGTCCTTAGAAGACTCCCCGCTCCTCACTTCGCAAAGACGGAGAGTCAAGTGGAAGCTCTGCCGATAAGGGAAGAATAGGACGGGGGGGATCCAACATAATGGGACAGAATCTACGAGGGGGGGGATAGAATTCAGAACTCCGAAAGGGTCCAAGTCGTTGGGAGAAAAAATGACCCAGACGAGGAATGCGCGGGTGGAAAAAAACCAAATATTTCGCTGGGAGAAAGGGGACATTCGAAAAAGTGGCGCTGGCCGCCACCACATAGGGAAAAAACCCGAGCTTTTCCGAAAAACGTTGAAAAGCACGGGCCGTCCGAGGAAAAAAGTACGGGAAAGAAAGGGCTCATGACTCGCCGCATAAGTTCCCGCAACAAGAAAAGCGACGAACCTGAGTCTCCGGAAGACTGGACGACTCGGGGGGGAAGAGAAAAAGGCCGCCATCCCAAAGGGGAAAAAGGGGGGTCTTGTCAAGGGCGAGAGGAAAACGATGAAATACAGCAGACTGGGAAAGGGACTAAGGAAACTCTCTAAGTCCGAAAACGGGTATTCCCTCAAGGACTGTGGAGGAGGCTTCTTCTCGAAGAGAGGATCACAACAACAACTTGGTCTTCGAGCAGAAAAATCATAGAGCCGCCGACCCCGAAAGAGAATCCTCTGAAGGGAGGATCTAACGAGAGAGTCCTGCTGGAAGCTCAAGAAGTCCTCCTTGAACTAACGGGGAGTCAACCTTACCAGGGAAACTGCAAAGGTCGAATAAAAGGATCTTCGGATTTAAGGGACGAGAAGTTCTTGTGCGGTCTGCTAAGAACTGGGACTGGGGACAGAGGGGGAAGGGAACGTTTTGCTGAGAAAAAGAGAAGGCAATTCGTACATCGCGAAGCGAGGTATTCACTCGAAAGGCCTAAAGGTCATCGGATCGAATGCATCGTCGAGAGCCAGAGAAAGGAAGGGCGCTGTCGGCCTCCCGACGGAAACGGGTCGTTCTTACGACCAGGGGCCATCAAAAAAAAAAATCAGGCGAGAGGGGGGAAGACAAGGCTGTTGGGGAAACAACAGGACCGTCATTTGTCTGCGAGAAAAGCTGGGGACGCCCGCACTGGCGAGAAAACCCCCCCGGGGGAAAAAGTTGCAGAAGGGGAAGTTATACCACCTCGGAATGTCTTAGGCTCTTCGGAGACCGCTGCAAAAAGGAGACCAAAGAAGTTCGTCTGATCTGCCTTTAGGGAGGGCACCCTCTGGGAAAAGGAAGCTTCTTAGCGCCAACCGATAGATCAACGCGGGAGGAACCGCAGAGAAGGAGAGCGGAAGCCTCTGCTATAGCGAAAAATCAGCGCGGCAAGGACAGTTTTGGGGGAGAGAGAAAACGGGAAGCCTGATGGCTGGGGGGGAATAGACCTCCGGTACTTGCCAACTCAAAAAAATGGAATATTCTCGCAGGGCAGATACATCTCAGAGCAGGTGACGATGCCTAACTCCGTAAAAAAATAACTCCGATCTGCGAAGGGGAGAAGTTGCAAGGGAGGGAACTGGGGTTGAGTTTGTTAACTAACAGTTTTAAAAAAGGGCTTCCGGAGGAGAGTGCCGTGTTCGAGCAGGAGGGAGAGGGGCTGGAGCCTGGGTCCCCCCAGGGAGAAAAGTGACAGCCGGCCAGCCGCGGAAGGAGGTGTGGAAGGCACGAGCGAGAAGTGAAGGGAACAGTAATAAAGGAAAGGGGGCTAGCCGGACATTTCACCAAAAGAAGGGGGAAGTCTGAGTCCAACAGGGGAGGGAAGGGAGATGTGACCGGTGGGACTACAGACTAGCGGGAGAAGCGTCGTTACATTCGAGGAAGAAGAGAGGGATTCGTTAACGGTAGGGAGAGCCTCCGATTGCATTCGTCTGCAGAAAAAAAAGGGGAATAAAAGAGATTGGGGAAGACAAGCAGGGTCAGGGGGAAAGATGGCCCAGAGAGAAAGCCGGATCTTCACCGATCTGCGATTTCTCGCCGGCGTGCAAAGCCAAAAACCTCCAGGGAAAACGCTCAACGAGCAAGGAGGGGAGGACCTTCCACCCCGGAACGTGAGGCAGTACGAAAGAAGAACCCTGCCCTATCGGTCGTATCAGAGGATCGCTATGACCTCGGGGGGAGAAACGTGTAAAGGATGAACTCTGACCAGGCGGGGGGAGGGGGAAGGGGGGGGGGGTCCCTCTTGTGATAGAGAAAGAGGATTACAAATAAGGATCAAAACGAAACACGATTCAAACCTCCTTACCTAAGGGGAGGGCCTTAAACCGTACGGAGGGGGGGTGAGGTCCAAGAGGTCATCGCAGGAAGGAAAAAGCAGAAAAGGGGGGGGGGGATTCGTCTCTGACTGCAAATCGAAGAAAGGGATACTTTCCTTTTCGTAAGAGAAGAGAGGATCGTAGGAAGCAAAGTCAGCAAGTGGAGAGAGAGGAAGCGCAAAAAAGGCTAACAGAAGAGGGCACCCGCTCGTCGCACAAATACATTAAAAAAAGCCGGAGGGACCTTCTGGCGGAAGAGAAGACTCATCTAGTCAGGGAAAAATGCAAACGAGGGTCATAAAACAAAAGCACCTATAGGGAGAAATTCTCCAGCAGAGAAAAGAAAAGGGCCGTCTTGTCATCTTGAACGCTGGAAGAAAACCGATCCGCTCGCCAAAGAAGGAAAGGGAGAAACTTCACAGCGAGTTCTCGAGGCTCAAAAGGACGGTGGATTACGGAGGGGGGAATGTCGTCTTCGGCCGGGGAGCTCTAACAACTCTCCTTTAAGTAAAATTCACTGCGGGGAACGGAGACCGCCTCTAAAGAGACGTTAACAAGGAAGAGGGGGGAAAAGGGGCGGCACTACCTAAGAAGGGATCATAAAGGAATCCAACATAGACTTGGAACTAAAAAAGATATTGGGGAGGAAAAAAGAAGGACGCGGCCTCTGCAGTATCGGCGTGAGGGAAACTTCAGGCGTCTTCTTCTGTGGAAAAAAGGCTCTTACCGCTAAACCCCGTGTGAGAGGAACGTCCGGCAACGTCGAAAGGGAGGGGAGGGAGGTTTGCAAGGGAAGGAGTCTAATCGAATAAGAAAAAAGAATCAGGCTCACGCCATGAGAACGGACGACG